>Ga0070741_10021302_pt1 | contig 10098 bp, 8 predicted proteins | sample Coa_R1_4_FD_66440 | JGI IMG/M metagenome (GOLD analysis project Ga0070741, IMG submission 66440) | Surface soil microbial communities from Centralia Pennsylvania, which are recovering from an underground coalmine fire - Coalmine... | ecosystem: Environmental > Terrestrial > Soil > Unclassified ...
AACAATCCTTTGCGACCAGCCTGAGGCTCAAGAATCCTGGTTTTATCGCCTCGCGTGACGATGATTCTTGTTTCGATTTTAGCGTCTGGTTGCGCCGCTTGAATTGCTTTTTCAACCAACCGGGCTTGCGCACGTGCCAGGTCGCTGCCGCGTGTGCCCAGTATGATCTTCGTTGTCATCGGGGAAATATACCTCCTGCGGCGGAAGCTGGCAGCTTCCGTACAGCAACAGGTGCTATACGCGCAGCGAACTGTCAGCAACCGGTGGATGTCCGCTCATCCGTGAAGCACGATTCAGTTCGCCCGAAATTTTCTCCAGCAAATCTGCGACGTGTTCGGCAATGATTGCTTCCGCGGAGGCTATTTGCTGCCGGCGCATCGCAAGCGATTGATCGGCAACAGAGCGCAACGCGTCGATGTCGTAAAGGTACACGCCTTCCATTTCGTTGACGGTGGGGTCTACGTCGCGCGGCACGGCGATATCGATGACGAAGAGCGGACGATCAGCACGATCGGACAACATGGGCGCCAAGTTTGCCGGAGTCAGCAACGGAACTTCGGAAGAAGTGGACGCAATCAGGATATCGACCCCGCGGCATTGCTGCGGCCACTTCTCGAATGGGACAGCCTGGCCGCCTACTCGTTCCGCCAGCTCCCGGGCACGATCATTCGAGCGATTGCTCACGCGCAGGTCTCGCACGCCTCGGGACGCGAGGGCACGCGCCGTGCGCTCGCTCGTTTCACCCGCACCCAGAACCAGCACCTTGCAATTATCCAGTTGACCGAAAATTCTTTGGGCAAGATCGACCGCGACAGAGCCCACCGACACCGAACCACGAGTGATTTCTGTGTGTGTGCGAACTTGTTTCGCCACACGAAAGGCCCGTTGAAACAAACGATGCATATAGGGACCGACTGCTCCGGATTGTCTCGCCGATTCGTACGCTTTTTTTGCCTGACCGAGAATTTCGCTCTCGCCTACGACCATCGAATCGAGTCCGGAAGCCACCCGAAAAAGATGCTGAATGCACTTTTCGCCTTCATAGCGGTAAAACGGAAGCGCATATTGGTGGGCGTCCTTTTCAATTTTTCGGGCCAGACAGTGCGCAACCTCCTCGGTCGAGACGCGTTTCTCCGATGCCCCGTAAACTTCAACGCGATTGCAGGTTGCGAGCAACAACACTTCCGTGCAACCGGCGTCGCGCAAAATACATTCGCTCTGCGCGTGACCCGCGAAACGCTCGCGTGTTTCCACGTTCGCGGTGTGATGGCTCAAGCCGACACAGAAAAGATTCATGGCAGCGAAGTCGTTTGCGCGGTAAACGTGATTCCCCACAGAAGCGTCAACGCTGCGCTAAAGCCGATAATGCTCAAAGCGGCCACATGTTTAGGCGCAAGGTGTTGAAGATGCCGTCCTTGCAAAATTAGAGCATAGAGCACCCAGACACCAACGGCGCATACCACTTGAATGTAGGGCAATGGGCGCCCGACAAAAAAACCGCTCACGAGGCCAATTGTGTAAAGGGCAAAGCCCCACCAAAGAAGGCGCGTAATGACGGCAAAAAGATCCGCCAGCGGCGGGAGATGATAGAAAATCGAATGCAATTGGTGCGTTTTGAGCTGGCGTTCCTGCACCAAATACATCACGCCAGCGATGCAGGCGAGTGCAAACGCACCATAGGCGACGAGCGAAACCGACGCGTGAAATTCCAGCCATGAATTTGAGGGCAACTTCACTGGATGGTGAACGTCAATAGGCGCGATCAAAGCGAAACCCTGGAGCAGGACCACCAATGGCGCCGTGAATGCCCCCATCAGCGACAGGCGATAAGCCGGACCGACCACCATATAGATGAGCGCTATGGACCACGCCAGAAAGATAAAGACTTCGAACAAATTCGTGAGCGGACAGCGCCCCAGAGCATGACCGCGGATTGATAAAAATGCCGTTTGAAAAACAAAGCCCAAGCCGATCGCCGCGAAATTAAACCGCATTGGGCGAAACAGTCCGGCACGTAACTCAATGCCGCTGTGCACAACCGCGGCGACAAAACAGATTGTTGAAACGATCAGAAAATTTCGATCCACACTAAGGAACCTACTCTAAGAGCAGCCTTTCTGGTTGGCAATCCGCTCGGCTGGTTGGTTAGCTCTGCGAAGCCTAACACTGACGTGTTAGAACGGTGTATATCGCGCACGCTCGTTTTGGTTTGTTACGATTGAACCCGATTGACGTTTTGCAACATCAAGCTAGCATTCGCGCGGATGGCTTCGGACACAGTTGAAAGACTGCGCGCTGCTGTGCGCGATGTGCCCGACTTTCCGAAAAAGGGTATTGTATTCAAGGACATCACGCCGCTCCTGAGTGATCCTGGCCTTTTCCATGCGTCCATCGATTTGTTTTTGGATCGGTGCCGGGGGAGGAACATTGATAAGATCGTTGGGATCGATGCGCGCGGGTTCCTATTTGGATCGGCGGTCGCTTATGAGCTCGGTGTCGGTTTCGTTCCGATTCGAAAGCGTGGCAAGCTGCCTTTCCAGACTGAGATAGCCAGTTACTCTCTTGAGTACGGCGAAGCGGAAATGGAGATGCACATCGACGCCATTATTACGGGCGAACAGATTGTGCTTGTAGATGATTTACTTGCGACCGGCGGAACTTCTGCCGCTGCGGCAGTACTCATTCGCAAGGCCGGGGGACAACTCCTCGAAGCACAATTTTTGATTGAGTTGGAATTCCTTCGTGGCCGTAAGCAGCTCGAGCCGACGCCAGTCGCTTCGTTTCTGAAATACTGATCTCCACAGGACAGGCGCGGGCCTGCCATCCAGAGGGGAGCGCGTTATTGGCCGATCGCTCCTTGTCCAGTTGAGATGGAATTTTGGATTTTGAGCTTCCGATTTTAGATTGAACGGCATTCCGAATTTGCGATGAGAACATCCCGTCATCTGGATCAAGTTTTGGCGCACGCCGCAAGCCGTCTTGCGGCGACAGGTACCAGACGTCCAACCGAAGTCCTCCCGCTTTACAAGAAATTTCTCAAGGTCGAAGAACATCGATTGCGCCTGAAGCACCAGGCGGGTGGCGGTGGCCGTGAAATTTGTGCCCGCCGCGCTGAACTGGTTGACGTTTTACTGCAATATGTTTTCGGCGCGGCGACAAGCTCTGCTCGTGGAAACGGGGCTGACAAAGTCCCACTTGCCTTGATCGCTCTTGGTGGATATGGGCGGGGCGAGCTCAACCCGTTTAGCGACATCGACGTGATGCTTTTGCATCAGCAGGGGAATAAGGGGATTTCGCCCCATCTGGAGGAGATGGTGCAACAAGTTCTTTATCTTCTGTGGGACAGCGGGTTCAAGGTTGGACACTCCACGCGTTCGATCAAAGAAGCGATCGCCGAGGCCAATCGCGATATGCGCACAAAGACATCCATGCTGGAGTCGCGGTTCCTCGCGGGTGATGCAGAACTGGCGAGGGAATTTCGACGACAGTTTCGATCGAAATGCGTCAAGGGATACGAGCGAGAATATGTGGAAATGCGCATGCGGGATCAGGCGGCGCGACATAAGAAATTCGGCGATAGCGTCTATCTGCAGGAGCCAAACCTGAAGAATGGCTGCGGGGGTCTGCGCGATTACCAAAACCTTCTTTGGATGACCTATTTCAAGGAAGGCTCGTTGAGCACGAACCAGCTTGTCGGCAAAGACTGGTTAAGTGAAAGCGACCAGCGCCGGATCGAAAAAGCCTACGATTTCCTCCTGCGTTTGCGCACCGCTTTACATTACACGACAGAACGCGCGACCGACATTCTTCACATTAACTTGCAGGAACAAATCGCAAAACGCCTCGGTTATTCTTCTGGAAACCCCGAAGACTTCCGGGGCAGCGAGGCGCTCATGCGGGATTACTACGAGCATACCCGGAACATCTTCCGGGTCACGGAACGCATTACGGAGCAGTTTGTAAGCGGATATGTCACGAGCAAGACCCGTTCTTTGTTCAGTTTTCTTCCGCTGATGCGATCTGATAAAACTCCTGTGGGAGATTTTTTCTTCATTCGCAACAAGCAGTTGCATCCAGCGCAACGCGATCTTTTTCGGAAAGACCCCGAGCAGATGATGCGAGCATTTCAGATTGCCCAGGAACGCGGACTGGATCTGAGCCCGGAATTGGAAGACCTCTTGAGCAGAAGCCTCGGCGAAGTTACCCGTACGTATCAATATGCGCGCGGACCGCGCGCGATTTTCAAGGAGATTTTATCACAGAAGGGGAGTGTGGGTCGCATCCTGCGACTGATGCATCGGGTCGATTTTCTGGGGCGCTACATCCCCGAATTCGGCGGGCTTACATGTCTGGTGCAGCATGAGTTTTTGCATCGTTACACGGCGGACGAGCATACCTTAGTGTGCATTGATAAACTTGATGCCCTGGCGCAGACGAATGACCCAAAACTGATCGCGTATCGCAAGATTTTTGAGAAACTAGAGGATCCATTCGTTCTCTATCTGGCGCTCCTTTTACACGATAGTGGTAAAGCGGTCGGCGCGCGGCCGCACTCTGAAGCGAGCGCACTCTTCGCCCAGCGTGTGGCTGCGCGTCTGCAATTGTCGCCCGAGCAGCGAAAGTCGCTCATTTTGCTGGTCGATCATCACCTAACTCTTTCCAAGATCGCGCAGCAAAGAAATCTTGACGATCCTGCCACGGTGACAGACTTCGCCCATATTGTGAAGCACCAGAGAAACCTGAACGCGCTGATGCTGCTTACCCTTGCGGATGGTCAGGGTACGAGCGCGGAGGGTTGGTCGGATTGGAAAGAATATCTGGTGTGGGAATTATTTCATGAGACCTCTCGGTGTCTGTCAGACCAGAAATCCTACTACGAACAGACAAAGGTCGAGCGCGAGAGCTTGCAGGACCAGGTAACCGCAAAACTTTCCCCTGATTTTGCAGGAGAGATCGAAGCCCATTTTGAGTCGATGCCCGACAATTATTTTCGCGCCAGCGATCTCCCCGAGATAATAGACCACCTGAAACTGTTCCGGTCGTTTTTGCAGAATGTTTCGAGCGAAGGAGATCTCCCATTGGATTCGGCAATTCAATGGAAGGCGGTTCCGGAGCAGGGGCACAGCGTTGTCATCTTCTGTACCTGGGAGCGTGAACGGTTATTGGCAAAAGTGGCCGGCTCATTTTCGGTTGTGCCTTTAAATATTTTGAGCGCTGATATCTTCCCGCGCGGAGACAATGTCGTGCTGGGTGTTTTCCGCGTGTGCGATACCAAAGCTCGGCCTGTCACACACCAGCGCGACTTTACTTTCGTAGAGCAAACTTTGCGGCGAGCGCTCGAAGATGAGAGCTTCGACTTCCTTCCGCTGATCGAAAAAGCCAAGCGCCAAAGCCATCGGCTTGCGACAGGCCTTGAATTTCCAACGCGGATCACAATCGATAACAAAACGCATCCGGTTTATGTGCTTATTGAGATTCAGGCACCGGACCGAATCGGCCTGCTTTACGATGTCTTGACCTGTCTTGACCGCGAAAATCTTTCGGTTCCACTTTCTCGCATCAACACGCAGGCGGGCGCAGCCATTGATACTTTGTATGTGGTGGATCGCTCCACGCGTGCCAAGATTACTGATCCGCATCGCATCCGGGCGATCCAGCAACGCCTTCAAAATGCAATTCTGAGTGGAGCTGCCGCGAAATCCAAGTAGTAAAGGGCGCACAGCTTTGCCTTCTTGATCTTATGAACGCTCTAATTCTCGCCGCTGGATACGCCACGCGCCTTTATCCGCTGACACTCAACAAAGCGAAGCCCTTACTCGTCGTGGGCGGTAAGCCGATTATCGAATGGGTGGTCGACAACCTTGAGGGTGTTCCTGATCTGGAGACGGTTTACGTAGTGACGAATAACAGGTTCGCGCCGGACTTTCAAACTTGGAGCGAGCACTATCAGAACCGGCATCCACAGTTCAAATTCAAAATTGTCAACGATGGTTCCAAGAGCGACGAAGACAAGCTGGGTGCAATTGGAGATATCAATTTTGTCGTCACGCGCGAAAACGTGAACCAAAGCGGCATGGTAATTGTTGCCGGCGACAACTTGTTTACTGAATCGCTTGAGGGATTTGTGGCTTCCGCGAAGAGAAGCGAAGCGACGGTGGGGATCTATGACGTTGGCGACCGTGAAGCGATCAAGAAGTACGGCAACGTCATAGTCAACGAAGACGGAATCATCATCCACCTGGAAGAGAAACCGCAAAAGCCGCGAGGAACGCTGGCCGCGATCGCGCTTTACTATTATTCCCCTGCGGTCCTCTCCCTTTTGACCACGTATCTTGCCGCCGGCAATAATCCAGATCAGCCCGGCCGATTTGTGCAATGGCTCTACACACGTAAACCGGTGAAGACGTACCAGATTAAGGGGAAATGGCTCGATATCGGAAGCAAGGAAACGCTGGAAAAAGCGGATCAGATTCTTGCTTCGCCACGTTGAACCGTTAAGCCCTTTAATCGTGGAGTCACTCAACCGGTGTAACGATGCAACGATTTAACGTATCGCGCTCTTTACTTCAGCCGGCCTTCGTCAAACTCGATTAGATCGAAATAGGTCCGAATATCTTTGCGTCCCTCACCGCCAGCCTCCTTCAGAAAGTGGAGAAAGCGCGCCTTTTTTGCAGCGGTGTCCGGATGCCGTGAAATCATTGCCTGGTTCCACTGTTCAATTGCTTCGGGAGAATGTCGCGCACCATTTGTCTGCACCCACTCTAAAATGGCGTCGTCCCGGTCCAGGGTGTTGACGATTTCTTCAAAGACGTCGCCGTCAATTTTCAGAAAAGCCAGAAGATGCTTGTCGAACCCGACGGTTTTATAGTTGTAGCCGTTGAGCAGCCCTTGGCGATGAAGCCTGGCTTTGTCGATCAAACGCGGCAGATGCACGTAGCCGCCAAGTTTCTCGTAAGGACTGCGCGGATGCAGTCTTTGCATTGGAGAAGCTCTTCGCTAGGTGGCGGGCAAAGGACGCTGGACGACCGCCGGAAAATGGCTCTCTGGAACGGCTGCGGCGTCCGGTTTCTGTTCCTGCAACAATTCTCCCTGGGTGAGATCGGCTCGGCCGATGATGAGCTGACCGGAAAACATGCCGCCTTTTTCAACGCTAATCGCCCTGGCTGTGACGTCGCCTTCGAGCGCGCCTTTTTTTTGAATTGCCACGGTTTGGGCAATGATCTCTCCCGACATTCTTCCCTTGATCTCGATGCTTTCCGCCCGGATTCGTCGAAAGCAATGGATATTGGCTTTGCGCTCGACGACGACGCGCCGTGCGCTGATGCGGCCAGGAATTTTGCCTGCGAAGTTGATCGTCGCGGTGTCGTCGCAATGCAGGTTGCCACGTAATCTGCCCTCAATTAAGGCAGACCGGCAAACCACACTGCTGCTGCCCAGATCGCCTTTACCCGTCAGATGGACGTCTCCCCGCGTTCGAATCGACCGGCTGAAACCGCTCGTGATTTTGTAATCGCGCAGGTCAATGTGTGCGCTGCATGACGGGCAGATCGTCGAGGTAGCAGTGCCACAGACCTGCTGTTTCCGTTTACACTCAAAACACTCGATGACAGAGCTATGCTGCTTTTTCCAAAACTCCTCAAATCTGCCGAGGATGGAGGAGCTGGGTGGTGCGGCAGCTGGCGCTTCTTCGCGGACTCGCAGCTTCAGGCCGGGCTTCGGCGCAAACGGAGAAAAATAACGGCCGCATTGGCGACAAATCGAGCTCTTCGCCGCCGCATACTCCATCTGCTTGAAGCCACAGTGTGGACATTCAAGACTGACTTTTGCAGGCGACGGACTGGCCACCGGACGCTAACCCCTGGATTTCCCCTTTATTAGCGCCCTCCAAACGCTGCCTTAATCGGCTCGCTGGATCGCACAACTTCAGGTCGGGCCGGGGCCGCCTTGGCGGAAACCGCGCCGCTTGTGACTTCGGATTTGCCGATAAAAGTTGCTCCTTCTTCAATGACAAGACGCGCTGCTTTTAAATCTCCCTGCAATGTGCATTTTGATTTTAGCTCGCAACGCTCGGCCACCGTGATGTTGCCGTGCACTTTGCCATAGACGGTGATCGATTTGGTTTTTACCTCGCCGCGGATGTCCGCGTTTTCACCAATCGTCAAAACGCCGTCGGAATTGATTTCCCCTTCGACCTTCCCGTCGATGAGAAGCTCCTTTTGGAACTTGATCGAGCCTTTGATTTCGACATCGCTCGAGAGAATGTCTTTGCCACCGTGATCTGCCATAGGTTTTGGTTTATCGATGATTGTTGTTGTTATTGGTTCTTCGCCATTCGCAGGATGATTATTCTCATCATTACCCGAATACCGCGGTTCTTCTCTGATCGGCGGCATCGGCTTTTGCGGGACGAATCTTTTGAGCATCGGGTAGTATTGTGACAGTCAGCGGTAGCTGTCAACGGATTCTCGTCGCAATCATGAATTTTTTATCGTGATGCTACGCGGTAAAGTTTCGCGATTCCATTTTGAGCCGACAGAATGAGGAACCGTGGCGCTCTGGTTGCTGTCTTATCCAGCACAAAGCAGACCGGCTGTCGAGGCAGAGGAATGCCCAGGATCTCCGCTGAATTTTGCGCCGTGCGCTCGGAATCGTAGGCGATCACCCAGGCGACCTCGTGTTTTGCCAGGAGTTTACGGACCGTTTCCCAATCCTGGCCGACAAAAAACCGCGCACTGTCCTCAATTCCCGGCAGGCTTTCATGCGAGCTGCCAGCGACGCCCGGCTGACCCGACCAATAGGCCATCTCCGGAGAGAGCCACCACGGCGCAAGGAATGGGCGAACCTCCGATGATCGCGAACTGAGCGCCAGTTCGCGTAGCTGGGCCGATTCATAGCGCTGTGCCAAGCGATCCGCCTGGAGCGCGTCATTTGGCCAAAGTTTTTCGTCCCAATCGCGCAACATCGGAAAGATCGATAAGAAAAATGCAATCCAAACTGCCGCTCGCGATTGGATCGGCTCAAGCAGAGACGGCATCGCCAGAGCAAAGATTAGTGCCAAGAAGTATCCCCAGCGGGCCTGCCAAATTGTCAGGACATAAGTGGCAACAAGAAGCGCGAGAATAAACAGTGGCGTAGTACGTTTGCTTTTGGTGAAACCAATCCAAATGAGTAACGGCATGACCAAGAGCAGATAGCCGCACCATCGTAACCAGATTGGATTCGCTGGCGAGACATGCTTGAGTTCGCCAATTGTGCGCGCCCAGTTTTCGAACAGCGAACCGTAATACAAAATCGAAAACGACGGGATGCGTCGCTCAATCACAAGCGCGATCGCAATAACGAAAGCCAAACAAAGCCAACTGGCTCGTCGAGACGTGGCCGAAATCGCTTTTGGGTTCTGAAGCATGATCACAACCAGGACAAGGAGAAATAGAACGAGCGATTCGTAGGCCGAAGTCCAGATGGCCAACCCCCACGCAGCTCCGCTAACGATGCTCCATTTGCTTGGAGCCCCAGTGCCCTCTTCTGCTCGCAGGTTCCATTCTGCACAAATCGCAATCGTCACGAGTAAGATCACCAGCGATTGATGATCCGGCCGGCCGAGCTCGGTTCCATGAACGAGAATGGGACTGATCGCGTACAGCGCCAGCATTACCCAGCGGTACCGAAAGTTTGCGGACCACCACCAAATAAACCAGCCTCCAATCAGCGCGAGCAACGGCGAAATAAAGGCGCCGGCCAGATCGATCGCATGTACACTGAATGGCTTCAGCAACATCGACAGCGCGAGGATGAGATAATCGAGCGGCGCAGTTGTGTGCGGAGCCGTCCCTGTCGGGAAATTCTCGAACTCGTGATGGCGTACGATCAATCCCGGATGTTTCGAGCACATCTGTACGCGGGTCATTCGCGCGTAACAATCGGCATCCGTGAAATAAATATTTCCGGCGACAAAAACATCCTGATAATTCGCGCAGCGTGTCGCCAGAATCAGCACGCTGAGAATTGCGATTTGGATTATGCTCAGGACCCGGCGAATCACTGCGCCATCCCAAATGCATGATTCAAAATGCGCAATCCGAAATTTTAGCTCGTCGA
>Ga0070741_10021303_pt1 | contig 10098 bp, 8 predicted proteins | sample Coa_R1_4_FD_66440 | JGI IMG/M metagenome (GOLD analysis project Ga0070741, IMG submission 66440) | Surface soil microbial communities from Centralia Pennsylvania, which are recovering from an underground coalmine fire - Coalmine... | ecosystem: Environmental > Terrestrial > Soil > Unclassified ...
TGCACGGGTGCGCCAGAGCTGGAATGCCGAGGATACGGCGATCGCCGAGGAATTCCTGAGCCACGCCCGCGCCCTTCGCAACGAACGTGCGGCCGCCGCCGCGCAAGGCCGCGCACCGCGCATCCTCGAGTTGCTGCAAGCCTGGGGTGGGGTAACCATCGCTTATCGCAAGCGCATGATCGACAGCCCCTCCTATACGCTGAACCACGAGGAAATCGAGAAGGCACTCGAGGAGGGAATCCGCTTCGCGGAAGGGCTCCTCCCCGCCGCGGTCGAAGTCGACGAATTCGGCCATGCGAAAGGGCTGCGGGTGGCCGCACAGAAGGTGGACGCGGACGGCGTCCTACAGCCCGGCGAAGAGCATGTCTTGCCGGCGCGAACCATTCTCGTCGCCGCCGGCACGCAGCCCAATACGGTGCTCGCACGCGAAGACGGCGCTCACTTCCCGCTCGACGGTCGCTACTTTCAGTCCTGCGACGAGCAAGGCAACCCGGTGAAACCGGAACGCAGCGCCAAGCCGAGCGAGGCGCGCGTGCTGCTCGCCCGCGAAAGCGACGGGCGCTTCATTAGCTTCTTCGGCGACCTTCACCCATCCTTCTTCGGGAATGTCGTCAAGGCGATGGGCAGCGCCAAGCAAGGCGCACCGGTGATTAGCGCAGTGCTGAGCCGCACCGATCCGCATTACGCAGGCAGCGACGTCCAGTTCGTGGCCAGCTTGAACGACGCGTTACGCGCGCGTGTGCACGAGGTCGTCCGGCTCACGCCCAATATCGTCGAGGTGATCGTGCACGCTCCGGCTGCCGCGCGCCGCTTCCAGCCTGGCCAGTTCTACCGCTTACAGAATTACGAGGCCAACGCCTTGTGCATCGACGACACTCGATTGGCAATGGAAGGCCTGGCCTTGACCGGCGCATGGGTCGATCGCGAGCGCGGACTGGTTTCGACCATCGTGCTCGAGATGGGCGGGTCGTCCGATCTGTGCGCGATGCTCACGCCCGGCGAGCCGGTCGTGCTGATGGGCCCCACCGGCACGCCGACCGAGATTCCGCAGGGTGAAACGGTGGTCCTGGTGGGCGGCGGCCTGGGCAACGCCGTGTTGTTCTCGATCGGTCAGGCGCTGCGCGCGGCAGGCAATCGCGTGTTGTACTTCGCCGGCTACAAGAAGATGGTCGATCGCTACAAGATCGAAGAGATCGAAGCGGCGGCCGATGTGGTCGTCTGGTGCAGCGACGAGGCGCCCGGCTTTCGCATCGATCGGCCGCAGGATCGAAGCTTCGTCGGCAACATCGTGCAAGCGATGGTCGCCTATGCCGAAGGCAAGCTTGGACACCCGACAATCGATATAGGCGATGCCGATCGCATTATCGTGATCGGTTCGGACCGCATGATGGCGGCGGTCGCGGCGGCGCGCCACGGTGTTCTCGCCGCGCACTTGAAACCCGAGCACGTGGCGATTGCATCCGTCAACTCGCCGATGCAGTGCATGATGAAGGAGATCTGCGCGCAGTGCCTCCAAGCGCACGTCGACCCTCAAACCGGCCGCACGAGCTATGTGTTCTCCTGCTTCAATCAAGACCAGCCGCTCGATCGCGTGCATTTCCCCGGGCTGGCCGGGCGGCTGTCGCAAAACGGTGTGCAGGAGAAGCTCACCGCGCAATGGATCGACCGCTGCCTCGTACAGCTCGAGCGGCGCCGGGCAGCGGCCTGAGCACTGAACAGAGGGGCGATGGCGGACCTGGTCGAGCAGATTGATCGGCTGTTGCCGCAGACTCAATGTGGCAAGTGCGGATTCGGCGGCTGTCGCCCATATGCCGAAGCGATCGCGGGCAACGAAGCGCCGATCAACCGTTGTCCGCCTGGCGGGGCGACCGGCATTGCCCGTTTGGCCGAGCTGCTCGCACGCGAGCCGCTGCCGCTCGATACCAGTTGCGGCGGCGAGACGCGACGCAGCGTTGCCCTGATCGATGAGAGCCGCTGCATCGGCTGCACGTTGTGTATTCAAGCCTGCCCGGCGGACGCAATCGTCGGTGCCTCCAAGCATATGCATACCGTTTTGATCGCGCAGTGCACGGGATGCGAGCTGTGCCTACCGCCCTGCCCGGTAGACTGCATCAGCATGGCGCCGATGAGCGTGATTGCCGAGCACAGCAATGTCGCGCGCGAGGAAGCCAACGTGCCGGTGAGCGCGCATGCCGACCGATGGCGCGAGCGCTATCACCGCCGTATCCAGCGCCTCGCCCGCCAGCGCGACGAGCGCGACCAGCGGCTGCTCGTGAAGGCGCAGGACAAACTGAGCATGATCGACAGCACCACCGAATCGGACGAGGCGGCGAAAAAGCGAGCCGCCATTCGAGCCGCGATCGAGCGCGCCCGCGCTCGGCTCGCCGCCTCCGGCTCCTCGCAAAATAAATCCGGCTAGAAGCGATAAGAGCTCGACCGTGAACGCCGCCAAGCGCGCCGAAATCTTTCGACGGTTGCAAGCGCTCAACCCGCATCCGACCACCGAGCTCGAATACGGCACACCGTTCGAACTGCTAATGGCCGTGATGCTGTCCGCACAAGCGACCGACAAGAGCGTCAATCTCGCCACGCGCCGTCTGTTCAAGGTTGCCAACACGCCCCAAGCCATCCTAGACCTGGGCGAGGACGGTCTCATCGCTTACATCCAAAGCATCGGACTGTATCGGACCAAGGCGAAGAACCTCATTGCGACCTGTCGATTGCTGATCGAAAAGTACGGCGGGCAGGTGCCGCGCGAGCGCGAGGCGCTGCAGAGCTTGCCGGGCGTGGGCCGTAAGACGGCGAATGTCATTCTCAACACCGCCTTCGGTGAACCGACCATCGCGGTGGACACGCACATTTTTCGCGTGTCCAATCGAACCGGGCTCGCGCGCGGCTCGACGGTGGAGGAAGTCGAGCGCAAGTTGCTTCAGGTGGTGCCGCCGGCCTATCGTAAAGACGCCCATCACTGGCTGATCCTGCATGGCCGCTATGTGTGCAAGGCCAGGCGCCCCGATTGCCCCACCTGTTTGATTCGCGATCTGTGTGAGTACGACGCGAAGACGACCGAAGCGACCGAAGCGAATGTTCAGCCCGAGCCGTGAGCAGGTCAGAGCGCTATTCTTCGAGACTTGGCGCCGCTATTTGGCAGGCGAAGCGTTGTCGCCATTGGAAACGATGGCGCTCGACGCGATCCTGCTGCACCCCGAATACCACGCGATGCTCGAAAACCCGCAGCGGTTTCTCGAGCGCGACTTCACGCCCGAAGACGGCAGCCTCAACCCCTTCCTTCATTTGTCGCTGCACTTGGCCGTGGCCGAGCAGCTGTCGATCGATCAACCGCCCGGCATTTGCGCCGAGTACGAGCGCATTGCGCGCAAGCGGTCGGACGCGCATGAAGCCGCGCACGTCGTGCTCGAATGCCTCGGGGAAACGCTTTGGGAAGCGCAGCGCCTGGGGCGGCCGCCGGACTCAGAAGGCTATCTGGAGTGTCTGCGGCAGCGCGGGTAGCGGTAGTCGTTGGCGAGGGCGGAAGAACGCAGATCGACAATTGCACGCAACCGCTGCACCGAAGCCTGCCAGTCATGGCTGGCCAATAAAAAAGCCGGCAGCAGCGCCGGCTTTTCAGTTCGCTCGACGCGTCGCAATCAGTACTTGGTCTCGAGTCCCGTCTGCCGAGAGAAGTAGTACGCGACGTTGTCGATTTCTTCCTTGGTGAGCGGCTTCGCCATCGGCGACATCAGCGGGTTCTGGCGCTTGCCCGACTTATACATCTCCAGTGAATGCACCAGATAGTCGTAATGCTGGCCGGCGAGCCGTGGAGTCTCCGGCGTGATCGGCTTGTTGCCATCCTCGCCGTGACAAGCGGCGCAAATCTCGGTTGCCTTCTTCTTGCCCGCCTCGTAGTCCTTCGCGAGCGCGCCTGCCGGCATGAGGACGATCGACACGATCGCCAGTCCTGTCTCAATCTTTCGCATGAGTTGTCTCGAGTCGTAGTGGCTGCTTTGCACGCAGACAGTGAGCACCGCGGCTACTTCGATGCGGTCTTGTTCGGATCGGCGTAGTAGGCGGCGATGTCCGCCATGTCCTTCTCGCTCAGCGATGCGGCGATGCCGTTCATCGACGGATGCTGGCGCGCGCCCGATTTGTAGTCCTGCAGGGCCTTGACCATGTAGGCAGCCGACTGTCCGCCGAGCTTAGGTGCGCTATAGACCGTGGGATAAGCGGTGCGATAACCGGCGATGCCATGGCAGCCCTCGCACATCTGCTTCTTCTGCACGCCGGCCGCGGGATCGCCCTCGGCAGCTTGAAGTGACGCGGTCGCTGACAGCAAGGCGGCGCACACGACGCCAGTCAACACTCGGAAGGAGATCATGCGTGCGATTCCAGACTCTTGTTCGGTTTTGTACTGGTGTTCTAGTGAAGTAATGGGCGACGTGAAGCGCACCAGCTTCTGCCAACGCTCCGGGCTTTCGTCGGCGCTCCCGGATTTGGCGGCGCTCGAGATCCCCGGCGCGCAATGCCGGCATCAAGCCCAGGCTTGAAAAAACTCGCGAACTTTAATGGATCGTCCCAACGAGGTCAATGCTCAGCCGCCCGTCAACGTCGCCCCTTCGGGCAAGGAGATGCCCTGAATGAAGCGGTTGTCGTGGGTATCCTCGACCTCGACGCGCAATTCGCCTTTCTCCCGAGGGACGAACCAAAAACGAAAACTCGGGTTATCGCTCAACGAGAAGTCCACCTCGGCACTCATCACCGGCTTCCCCGCGTAAGTGACCGCGATGCTGCGCACGAATTGCGGGATCTGAGTGGCGTCGAAGTCGCCGGCAAGGGCGGATTCGTTGGGATGCCGGATGTTCACCTGAACCAAATTCGGCGCATTGAACTTGATCTCGTCCTCGAATCGGAACTTCATCTTGCCGAGCAGCGCCGCCGGCACACGGTTCTTCGCATTCGGCGCCGAACACCCGCCGGCCGCCTTTACCCAGCGGGAGTCCATCCACAGCTTGCCGTCGTTCGTTTCGGCGATGGCGCGTACGTGGCTGAAATCCTCGAAGCGCAGCCGCGTTTCCACCTGAGCGCGGCCGCTATCCAGCGTGAAACGAAACACGCCCGAGGCGGGCGAAGGATTGCGCTCCACGATCATGTAGATCGTCTTGATGTAGCGCTCGGCGGATTGATCGAATTGTGCCTTCACGGCCACGGGAACCGTGGAGGCATCGTCTGCACGCATGGCCAAGTACACGCGCACGACATCCTTGCCATCCAAGATCTCGCGATCGCCGAACATCATCGTGCGGATCGAGTCCCAATAGGGACTCTTGGCCGGATCGGGTTCGGCTTTCTCGTTCGCCAATGCCGAACCCATCAGAAAGGCCAGTAGCACCGCAGCGAGTAGACCACGCAAGATTCCATACCCCATCGAAATACGCCTCCTTGGTCGTCGCGCCCTCGTCGCTGGGTCGAAGTATAGCGCCCAGAGGCGCGACCGCTGGCGGACCCGGGCACCGCGCATTGCGCAAAAGAAGAAAAAGAGCCGGTCGCCGGGAATCAATCTTCCCATTCGAGCTCGGTGTATGCGCTGGTCACGTTGCGCCGGTGATACAGATCGAAGTTCACCCATCGGCCGGCTTCCTCCTGCCCGACCGAATCGACCGCTTGCTGAATGGTTCTGCCCGATTTGAGTGCTTGGCGTGTCTGCCGTGCCACCAATTCCAAATAGCGGCGCTCGTCGTTCAACGCGTCCGGCCACGGCGCATCAGTGCGTCCATGGCCTGCGACGAAGTGTGTGGGACGCAAGCGGGCAAGTCCATCGAGCACCTTGAGAAATCCGATGATGCTGCCGTCGATCACGGGCGTGTGCTGCAGGAAGAGCAGATCCGACAGCCACAGCGTGCCGGTCCGTTCGTCGAGCACGGTAAGATCGTTGTCAGTGTGCGCAACCGGCCAGGCGCGCAAGCGCAGCTCGCGGTTGCCGATGTCCAAGCTCATCTCATCCTTCACCAGGATGGTGGGCGCGATGACTTCGCTGCCGTCGGCTTGGTCGCTCAGATCGCGCTTCAGCGTATTGAGATAGAACTTGCCGCGTGCAGCCAGCGCGCGGGGAAGCTCGGCATGACCGACGAATTGTGGCCGGTCGTCGGCAAACGCCGCTGCGCCGAAGAAATGATCGGGATGCACGTGGGTGAGAATCACATAGCACACGGGCAGGGACGTGACTGCGCGGATCGCTTCGCGCAGCGCCTTGCCCACCGGCAACGATCCGCCGGTGTCGACGACGGCGACGCAGCGCTGGCCGACAATGAAGCCGACATTCGCGTTGTCGCCCAGGTTCGCCGGCGAGCGCTCTTCATGGCTCCCGTAATGGACGAAGTTGCCCGGTGCGACCTCCTCGACCGGGAACGCCCGGCCCGTAGCTATAGCCGCAGTCTGAGTCAGCAGGACAAGTGCGGCGACGATGAAGAATATTCGCATCGGTGTACTTTGCTCGCGCTGGAGATGCATCAACCCGAACATCCACCTCGCGCATCGAATCGAAACGTTACGATCGGGACTTTACACTGTCGCCGCCTTCTCCAACACTTTCGGGCTATGCGTCGTCTGCCAAGATTGATTGTTCTCGCACTATGGTGCTGGGCGATACCGAGCTTCGCCCTGCAACCGGTGCCCGTCGCCCGCGACGTCTACACCTTCCTGGGCGATAGCGGTGAGCCTTCGATCGCAAATGGCGCCAACACCGGCAACTCGGGATTTATCGTCGGTCCGCAAGGTGTGGTCGTCGTCGATACCGGCGCGTCATACCGGCATGGGCGCGCGATGCTGGATGCGATCGCGCGCGTCACCGACAAGCCGGTGGTGCTGGCGATCATCACCCACGCCGTCCAAGACTTCTTGTTCGGCAACGCTGCGTTTGCGGAACGGGGCATTCCGCTGCTCTCCCACGCAAAGTCCCTCGATCTCATGCGCAGCCGCTGCGGACACTGCCTGGATAACCTGAAGCGGCTGCTCGGCGAAGAGGCGATGCAGGGCACCCGTCTGGTGCTGCCCCAGCAGGTCATCAGCGAATCGACGCCGCTCGAGGTCGCCGGTCTTCACTTGCAGCTGCTTCACTTCGGATGGGGTGCGACACCCGGAGATCTGGTCGTGTTCGATCCGGGCAGCGGCGTGCTCTTCGCCGGTGGCCTCGTTTCGGTCAATCGCGTCCCGGAGCTGCGCGACGGCAAGCTGCAGGGCTGGCTGCATGCGCTTGCCGAACTCGACAACATCGAAGCACGCTGGATCGTGCCTGGACATGGACCCGTGGCGCAGCCCTCGTGCATCGCCGCGCTGCGGCGCTACCTCCTGGCTCTCGACGCTCAGGTCGCCGGCCTCTATGCAGCGGGACGCAGCTTGTTGGAAGCGGTCGATGAAGCCAATCTGAACGCGTTCTCGCACTGGGCGCTCTATCCCGCACAGCACCGCAAGAATGTCCAGCAACGCTATCTGGAACTGGAACTACGAGACCTGGAAACGCAGTAGCCAGCCAGGCAGGCGTAGCTCAGGCCTTGGCTTCGGGCATTCGTTCGCCGCTCTCCCCTGCGACCTCTACTCGATTGCGACCAGCGCTTTTCGCGCGATACAAGGCCGCGTCGGCGGCGCGGATCAGCTCACTGACGGTTCCACCATGCGTAGGATAAACGGCTACCCCGAGCGACATGGTGACTGGCGGAACCGCGACACCGTCGCGCTCCTTCCCATGCAGCTCGGCCATCTGTTCCGCCACCACCGTGCGTAACTGCTCCGCCCGCTGCAACACCAGCTCGAGCGACGCCTCGGGAAGAATGACGAGGAACTCCTCTCCGCCATAGCGGCACACGATGTCGGCCGCGCGCACTTGGGTGCGCAGGCATCCGGCAAGAGCCACGAGCAGCAAGTCACCGGCATGGTGGCCGAAGGTGTCGTTGTACTGCTTGAAGTGATCGAGATCCATCATGATCAAGCCCATCGGCCGCTGGCTGCGCTCGGCTCGATGCAGCTCGCGCTCGAGCGCCTCTTGCATGTAGCGTCGGTTGTACAGGTCGGTGAGCGGGTCGTGGCGCACTTGCGCTTCGAGCGTTTGGCGAAGGGTCAGATTGGCCAGTGCCAGAGCAAGATACTCCCCCACCGATACCGCCCAGTTGCGCCAAGTCGCCTCCTGCTCGGCGGCCAATTCCTTATCGGCGGAGGACTCCTCTCGTGAGGGCGCTTCCCAATACAACAAGGCGAGCAGCTCGCCTCGCACCAGCAGGGGCACGCAGACGCTGCCCGAAGGCGGCAGGTGATGCAGATGCTCGCACGGAACACCGCGAGGTCCGCCCTCCAGGTGGTGCGGCTGGTTGCGACGCAGTGCCCAGCACTCGGCGATGCCCAGGCGGCGCGCGCTGGTCGCCGGACGCCCCCAACTCGCCACGCTGCGGCCTTGCGCGCTTCCATGCGAGAACCAGTACAGGCAACCGGAGCCTTGCGGAAAGACCGCGGCGATGTGGCGCACGACTGCATCGAACCCTTCTTCGAGCGTGTTGCAAACGCCCAAAACGCCGCCCACTTCGTTCAATGCCGCGCGTGCCTTCGTGCGCAAGCCGAGTTCGCCCACCAACTCCTGCAACTGGGCATTGGAACGCCGCAAGGCTGCCTCGCTGCGCATGTGCTCGTCGATCTCACGATTGAGCTCGACATTGGCATGCTCCAGCTCGGCGGTACGCTGACTGACGCGCGCTTCGAGAGCCTCGTTCGCATGGCGCAACGCCAGCTCCGCCTCGCGCCGGGCAGTGATGTCGACGCACGTGCCGATGTAGGCGACGATCTTCCCCGCCTCGTCGCGTTCGGCGACCGCCGAGCAGGTCAGGTAGCGCTCTCGGCCGTCCGGCGCCACCATGCGGAAGTCCTCGTGGAAGGCCGAGGCGCCACCGATCGCCGCATTCCAGTCCCGCGCCACGCGATCGCGATCGTGCGGATGCAAAGCGGCGATCCAACCGCGACCCAGAGCCGCCGCCTCGCCCAAGCCCGACCACTCGCTCCAGCGCGCATTGACGAAGACGAAGTCCCCCTGGGGATTGGCGATGAACACCCAGACCGGCGCGTGACGCGCCAGCTCGCTGAAACGCCGCGCGCGAGCATGGGCTGCGTCGCTCATCCTCAGCGCCAATAGCGCCGCGCGATTCTGACCGCTCGCTAACCAATGGAGCGAGAAGAAGAGCAGCAAGCTCACCGCCAGACCTGCGATGAGCACGGCGTGAGCGGGATTGACGACCACTGCGCGCTGCAGGAGAGCCGACGGCGCCACGGCCACCGTCCAGGTGTTGTCCTCGACGTCGATCGGCAGGACCAGTGCTAGCGGCGCATCGGCCGCGCTGCCCCATTGCGGCGTGCGAAACAGCAAGGCCGCCGGGGTGGCGGCGGGGCCATCGTAAATTTCGACCGCACCGTCCAGCTGATCATGTGCCACTGCACCGGGGATCAAGGATGCGGGATCGATGACCGCAGCAAGATAGCCGGCGATCCCGGCCGTACCCATCGGGGCGGAGACCGGCGTCATGACCGATCGAGCCACCGGCAATACGAGCAGGAATCGCGGCGCGCCCGAGTCGAGGCGCCAGGTCGCGCGCGACAGCGTAGGCTTACCACGTTCGAGCGCACGGCGCAGAACATCCTCGATCGTGGCATCGACGGTCAGATAGCCCCCAGGGTGCAGCGTCCCGATACCGCCGGCGGGATCGACGAGCTTCACGAGCAGCCGCTGCTGGGGCCGATCAGACGGATGGCTATCTCGCTCGGGCACCAGATAGACGAAGCCGTCGAGCCCGGGTGCTCGCTCTGTGAGTTCGGCCCGAAAAACCATCTTCTCCCACGTGGCACTCGATACGCCGCCGCCTACCGCATTGAGCGTTCGAGCAGCACCGACCAATGCCGTGGAATACGTCGAGATGCGTTCTGCGAGGCGGGCCTGCACGACCTGAACCCGCTGCGACAGCAGAAGGTGCATGCGCTCGCGCGCCCCGCGCTCGGTCTCGATCCAAAGCGCAAACGTCGCCAGCGCGCCCGTGATGAGAGCGGCCCACGCCAAACCGATCCCCCATCTGC
>Ga0070741_10021304_pt1 | contig 10098 bp, 10 predicted proteins | sample Coa_R1_4_FD_66440 | JGI IMG/M metagenome (GOLD analysis project Ga0070741, IMG submission 66440) | Surface soil microbial communities from Centralia Pennsylvania, which are recovering from an underground coalmine fire - Coalmine... | ecosystem: Environmental > Terrestrial > Soil > Unclassified ...
TTGAAAGCGGGACCCGCGGCTTCCTGGCCTGCTTTTATGTCTTTCTTGCGCTCGCCCTGCTCGCCAAGGGTCCGGTCGCGCCTTTCCTCGCCGCCATCATTCTCGTGGCGTTTGCCGCTACCCAACGCAGCCTTCAGGTGGTGTCCAGGACCTTATGGCTTCCCGGAATGGCGGTGTTCTTCGCGGTGGGCCTGCCCTGGTATGTTCTGGCCCAGCTCCGCAACCCGGAGTTTTTTCGCGTCTTCATTTTCCAGCACAACCTCGCGCGTTTCGGCACCAACATGTTTCACCATCCCGAACCCTTCTGGTATTACCTTCCGGTCAGTTTTCTGGCATGGGTGCCGTGGTCACTGTTCGTTGCCGCAGCCCTGTGGTGGGCATTCCGCGGCTTCCGCAAGCACACGACAGACTCCCTGAACGTGTTTCTGCTGCTTTGGACCGCGCTGATCATCGTCTTCTTTTCGATTTCACAATCAAAGCTTCCGGGATACATCCTTCCGGCTCTTCCGGGCGGCACGCTTCTGCTGGCAAACTTCCTTCGGGAAAGAAACGCGGCTTGTCCGCCGCCGATCCTGTGCGTCCTGCACGCAGCCATAGCAGGCTCGCTGGTATTTGCCGCTTTGATTTCGCCGAATGCCATCGCACAACGTCACATGGTGTGGAAAGCCGAGGCGGTTTCCGCTTTGCTGGTGGCCATCCTTATCGCAGCGGCGGTGGCCGTCGCGCTTAAGAGAACCGGGTATCCGGGCCTCCGCCTGGTGAGTGTGGTCCCCGCGGTCATCGCGCTCGGGATGACGCTGCGTCTGAGCGCCGGCACACTGGACAACACGCTTTCGGCGCGCTCGATCTCGCAGGTGCTGGCGCAGGTTGCACCTCGTCAGTTGCCGGTCGCAGTGGTTCTGGTATCGCGTGAGACCGAGTTCGGACTGCAGTTCTACTGGAATCAGGCGATCCCGCGATACGAACTCGGCCAGGCCCCGGCGGGAGAGCACCTGGTCGTCGCCAGGCAGGGCTTCCAGAAGAAATTTGAACGCAATGTCTCGGGAAGAAAAGTGCTCTACCTGGGGAATTTTCCGCCCCAGCAGGTGGAGTTCTTTTACGTGTCGTCGCGCTGAATCCGGGCGGCTCCGGTTAGTGGCGCAGAGCCCACATTACCCACCCGGCGGCGATCAGTCCACCCATAAACATCGCGAAGCAGTAGAGGCCGTAACGGAGCTGGTCGCGGGCGCCCTCACGCTGGGTGATGCCAAAAACCGTGGACGCGAAGATAGAAAACAACAACGCGGCGTTGAAGTGGGAGAGTGCGATCAAGATTTCTTCCCGATGGCAATGTGGTAAGCGTCGGCGACGCAGATGAAGTTGAGCAATCCGGCAACAATGATGTACTTGGTCCCATAGTCGGCCGTAGCGTGCGCGACAATGTCCTGTCCCTTGTCGAGCGCGCGGGTCACGATGTAAAGACCGCCCGCCCCAATGTCTCCGATGAAGCCCAGGATATCGAGGATGTCGCCGCCGTTCGGCTTGTAAACGCGGCCCTGCATTAACAGGCCGAGCACGAACATGATCACGACCGATCCCATCAGCAGAAAGCCGCGAATCCAGCGCTTCTGGATCAGGTGCCCCGCGCCAGGAATCAGCCAGCCAATGGCCGGCGCCAGCACCGGCATGCTGGAGATTTGGGTGGCGACTTCTTTCTTTGCAGAGATTTCAGCCATTTCAAAGTGAAGGCGGACGAGGTGCCCGCCCCTGCTGTCAGATGATGACAATCTCTGATTGCATTCTACCAGTTACCTCGGCATGCCTGCTGCGGACGAGCATGTTGACTTCGCTGCGCACGCCGAATTCCGGCAGATAGATGCCCGGCTCAATGGAAAAGCAGCTGTTGGGCAGAATGCGGCGTTCGTCGTGGACCTCCAGATTGTCCATATTGGGACCGTTAGCATGCACTTGCGTGGCAATGGAGTGACCCGTGCGGTGGACAAAATACTTGCCGTAGCCCGCCCGCGTAATCGTCTCACGCACTGGGTCGTCCACCTGCCAGCCGCAGATTTCCTTTCCCGAAGAGATTGCCTCCTGCACGAACTTGACTCCTGCGTCCCGGGCCTCGCGAACCACTTGGAAAACTTCCTGCATCCGGCCGGAAGCGGCCTTGCCGACAAAGCCCGTCCACGTGATGTCGTAGTAGACGGCGTCTGGAACGTTCTTCTTTCCCCAGATATCCAGCAGCACGAAATCGCCCTCGCGAATGGGCGTGGGTTTCGACCTGCCCGGAGCGTAGTGGGGATCGCCGCTGTGGGCGTTCACCGCCACAATCGGCGGATCATCGGCGACAAGGTTTTCCCGGCCAAATGCCTCGAGAATCCATTTCTGCACCTCTATCTCGTTCGTTCCTCGATTGCGGACCCGGCGTCCGATCTCCTGAAACGCCGCTGCGGTGATGGCGTCAATGGAATCGCGCGCCGCATAGTGGGTCGCGATCTGCCCCTCGGTCCAGGTCGCCTCGAACAGCGCCACCAGATCGCCGGAGCTGACAATGTTCTTGCCCAGACCGCGCAAAAGCTCGAGGGTGCCGCCGTCCACCAGCGAGATCGTGAACACCCCGTTGTTGGGGGAATACTGCATGGCAATGTTCTGGCAACCGGCCAGCACCTGCTTCAGCCCGCTGAACAGCTCCTGCCATGCCGAATAGGTTTGCTTCGCGCCCGGCAAGAGGTCCAGGTGACCGGACTCGATTTTGTGCACCAGTTTTTGCGGCTCGCCCTGGGCAGGGACCAGGTAGAACCAGCGGCGCGTGACCATCAGCTGCTCAGAAAGGCCGAGCACGCGATAGGCAATGGGATCGCGATGGTGATGGTCGTAAAACAGCCAGGCATCTATGTTGCGGTCGCGCAGAGCGGACTGGATGGCTTCCAGGTTCATGGAGGAAACCCATTCTAACAATGGCAAGGCTCTCCGCGAAGCCCGGGGAGCGGATTCTTCAGCGATTCACCGTCGTGACGATTTTTCCAGAATCTTCCCGCGCGTCGCGACCGGCAGCGTCTCACACGCGGTCCTCAGCACCAGCCGGGGAGCACGACCTCGAATCTTGAGCAGGTAGGGCACCGTCCGCTCCGGGTCTCGTTTCGCGGTTTCGCGAAGCAGCCAGCCCAGACCCTTTTGCACCATGTCGTCCTCATCCTTGAGGAGTAGATTTGACAGCCGCACGATTTGCGGAAAGAACAGCTTTCCCCGGGTACCCTGAATCAGCGCGACGCAGGCCGCGCGACGATGCCATCGGTTCGCTGACTTTGCCCACTCGAATACCTTTCGCGCACGCGCTGGTTTAGCGGCGACCATGGGCGCGATCAGATAATGCACCAGTCCGTCATGGTCCGCCCAGCTGGAGATGCGATCCAGCCAGGATTCGAACAGCGCAAATTGGGAATCGTCAAAATCGGAAGTCAGATCCTCCAGCATCAGCACTGCGCAGATTTTTTCCTCGAGTACGCGGCCGCTGAAAAGGCGATCTGCGACTTCAACAAGGAATGGAAGTCCCTGGTCCTTCAGCATCGAGCGCCGGCAGCTGCGGGCAAACCTCCTCAGGTCGCCGGTATACCAGCCATGCGATTTGATTTCCTCCTTGAAGAACCACTGCACCCCGGCTGCGTGTTCAGCAGAGCCATCACGGCTGAGAACCTGCCGGATTCCGCCCGCCGCGCGCGAAGGAGTCAGAGTCATGTTTAAATGCCCAGGCGTTTTCGGATCTCCGGCGCCGCGAGACTCTTGACGAAGACGACCTTGTTCCGGCTGCTCTCGCCGGAGATGATTGTTACCGCCGATTTCGGCAGTCTCAGAAGCGCGGCGAAAAATTCAACGCAGGCGGCGTTTGCCCGGCCATCCACGGGCGGAGCGGTCAGCGCGACTTTGAGCGCATCACCGAGTTCGCCCACAATCGCGTTCTTACGGGCGCGGGGCTGGACCTTGACTGCGAATGTCACACCGGAGCTGGTCTCGTGCATTGTGACCACCTCTTATATGATAAGCACAGCCGTTAAGGATGGGCCCTTAGCTCAGCGGTTAGAGCAGCGGACTCATAATCCGTTGGTCCCAGGTTCGAATCCTGGAGGGCCCACCAGCGTCGTAAAATTGCGGAACCAGCACCGTAAAATGGAGTTTGCCTGCATCTAACCTCAAGAATGGGCCTGAGTCCCTATCCCGGAAGCGGCTGGAGACGACTTGGGGTTCTGGTGTGCTTACTCGCCTTCCTGCCGGTGAGCGTCGTGCATGCCGCGCATATCTGTCCGCCGCCGGCGGCAGCAGGAAAACGAACGATCACGACAGAGCAGGCCAGCGCTCCGCTGTGCCTGACCTGCGTTGCCATGCAATCGAGTGTCGCCGCCCCGTTGTTTCATGCGGCTTCGCTTAATGCCGCACTTCGAAATTCTCAGGCCATCCCTCCGGAAAATTGCAGGTCGGCGGTCAAACTCTTCCGCCGGTTTGTCCGCCCGCCTCCGGCCGCCTAACGCCTTTAGCCACCGTTGTACTGCCCTAGACAATTCCAAAAGCCGCCGCTCAGGGACACAATTCTTGTTTCGAGGGGATTGGCCGCCATGGCGGCGGCCCGGAGAACACATATGAAGATCAAACTGATGGCTCTGGTGCTTGCGGCGGGTTCCTGTCTGCCGCTGTGGGGACAACAACCCGCGCCGGACACCAGCGCCCAAAGCACAGCCGGGCTGGAACAGCGCATCCGCGAACTGGAAGACCGCGTGATCGCGCTCGAAGGCAAACTGCGGGTAATGGAGAGCGCGCAAAGCGCGCAACCCGCGCCGGCGCCGGCCCCGTCAGCGGAAGCTGCTCAAACCGTTGCTCAGCCCCAGGCCCCGGCCGCAACGAGCGCGACACCGGCTGCGCCTACGCAAGTGCAGACGTCCACCACTGCGGCACAATTGCCGGTTTATGGCGGCGCCTCGGCAGCGTCCAAGGCCTTGAATCCGGATATCAGCGTGATCGGCGACTTCATCGGAGCAGCGGGCTCGAGTTCGGCGCCGCCCTTGGCTACCCAGCAGCCGTTTCCATCGCTGCAGATGCATGAATCGGAGCTCGGCCTGCAGGCCATTATTGATCCCTATGCTCGCGGCGATGTCTTCATTTCCTTCGGAGAAGAGGGGGTAGATCTCGAAGAAGGCTACATCACCTTCACCGCGCTGCCTGCGGGGCTTGTCGCCAAAGCCGGTAAGATGCGCTCTGCCTTCGGCAAAGTCAATACGATGCACAACCATGTGCTTCCCTGGGTGGACCGGCCGCTGGTGACCACCAATCTGGTGGGCGGCGAAGATGGAATTGACGACGCGGGGTTCTCTATCGAGCGCATTCTGCCTGCGCCCAAAGGAATTTTCCTGGAGGCCACCGGGCAGGTTTTCCGAGGAGACTCCTCCGATGTCTTCCAGGCGCAGCAGCGCGGCGACGTGAGCACAGTCGAGCACCTGCGAGCGTACAAAGACCTCACTGAGTCCACCAATCTCGATCTCGGGTTTTCCTACGCGCGCGGACATAACAACGGGACCGTCGCCGCGCCCGGAGACTTCATCACTCAACTCTACGGCGTTGACGCGACCTTGCGATGGAAGCCGTTGCGGCGTTCCATCTATCATTCTTTCGTGGGACGCGGCGAATTCATATGGAGCCAGCGACAGCAGCTCCCGTCGGAACAGCGTGCGTTCGGGTTTTACACTTCCGCTGACTACCAGTTTGCGCGGCGCTGGTTTGCCGGCGCGCGTTTTGACTGGTCGGACCGGGGCCGGCTGGCCGCTCTCACCGACAAGGGATTTGCAACCACTCTGGCCTACTGGCCCAGCGAATTCAGCCAGGTCCGTGGCGAGTACCGTTTCACACGCTACGCCGAGAACCGCGACAGCAACGAAGTTTTCCTGCAGCTCATCTTCTCTTTGGGCGCTCACGGCGCCCATCCGTTCTAATGCGATACACACTGATGATTCGCCACGAAAGACACGAATGGACGCGAAACAAAATGGGCACTGTCCTTCGTGCCCCTTGGTGGCCCTGGTGGTGCATGCTTTCTTCATGGAGAACCGGAATGCATAGGGCTTTCCGCAGTTTGAGTCTCAAGAACATTGCCTTACTCGCGATCGTGTTGCTGTTCTCATCTTCCGAAGCCTTGGCCAAGAAGCTCAACGTCATGACGTCAACCACGGACATGGCGGCGCTGGCCCAGGAAGTTGGCGGCGACCACATTGATGTCGAAGCCATCGCGAAGGGTTATCAGGACCCGCACTACGTTGAAGCCAAGCCCAGTTTTCTGCTGAAGCTTCGCCAGGCGGACCTGCTGATCGTGGTGGGACTGCAGCTTGAGATTGGATGGCTGCCGCCGCTGATCACGCAATGCGGCAACCCGCGCGTGCAGGTGGGCGCACCGGGATACCTGGACGCCTCCCAATTTGCTGAAATCCTGGAGATCCCCACCGGCCCGGTCACGCGCGCCATGGGTGACGTGCATCCGCTGGGAAATCCGCACTATTGGCTCGATCCAGACAACGGGCGCCGCATCGCGCGCGGTCTTGCGGGCAAGCTGAGCGAATTGGACCCGCCGGACGCGGCCTACTTCCAGCAGCGCTTTCAGGACTTCGACAAGCGTCTCACCGCGGCAGAGCAGAAATGGGATGCGGAAATGGCCCCCTACCGCGGGCGGAAGGTTGTGACGTATCACAACTCTCTGACTAATTTCGCAAAGCACTTCCACCTGAATGTGATCGGCTACGTGGAGCCGCGGCCCGGGATCCCGCCCTCGCCCAGCCACACCCTCGAGCTTATCGGGCTGATGAAGCGGGAAGACTGTAAGCTGGTCCTGGTAGAACCGTACTTTGACCTGAAGACGCCCAACAGCATCGGGTCGGCCACAGGCGGCAAAGTGCTGGTCTATCTCCCGTCGGTCGGCGGAGAGAAGCAGGTGACAAACTATTTCCAACTCTTCGATTACGATATTGGTTTACTGACCAAAGCGTTTCAGTCCACACAGTAGGACGCAGGGAGCGAGATGGAAATTCTGCAATTCCTGATCTGGCCTTTCATGGCCAGTCTAATCCTGACCGGAATTCACGCTTACCTCGGCGTGCACGTGGTCGAGCGCGGCGTCATCTTTGTGGATCTTGCCCTGGCCCAGATTGCCGCGTTGGGCGCGACCATCGCGATCCTCATTGGCATGGACCCGCACGGCCCCTCAGCCTACTGGCTGAGTCTTGCGTTCACCTTTGTCGGGGCGGCGTTCTTTGCGGTCGCGCGCACCCGCCGCGGCCACATTCCGCAGGAAGCGTTTATCGGCATCGCCTACGCGGTTGCGTCCGCTGCCGCCATTCTGGCCATGAGCAAAGCCACCGGCGAGACTGAGCACCTCAAGGACATGCTGGTCGGCAACATCCTGGCGGTCTCGAAGCGCGAGGTCATCAAGACCGCGGCTTTGTATGGCGCCATAGGGCTGTTCCACTACATTTTTCGCCGCCGGTTCCTGTTGATCTCGACCAATCCCGAACAGGCCGAAGCACAGGGGATGAGCATCCGCTTCTGGGACTTCCTCTTCTATGCTTCGTTTGGGTTCGTTGTGACATCCTCGGTGGCGATTGCCGGTGTGCTGCTGGTTTTTTGCTATCTGATTGTGCCTTCCGTCGGAGCAATGTTGTTCGCCGAGAGAGTCGGCCGGCGCCTGGCCATCGGATGGACCATGGGAACTCTGGTTTCAGCCCTGGGCGTTTACTTCTCCGTGCTGCTGGACCTGCCGACCGGAGCAACTATCGTATGCACTTTCGGCGTCGTGCTGGTCGCCATGTTCCTCATTCATCTGCTGCTCTTCCACGGCGGCCGCGCCCGCGCGCTGGCCGGAGCAGCTTCTGTTGAGAATCCAAAGGAACGGGTCCTGCAAAGCGGAAGTTGAGCTCCCAGCCAGCTACTCGTAATTTTTTCGCTCCTGACAGGCAATTTTGCTGTACGGTAACGCCTTCTTCCGCCTAGGGAGTCTGCTGGATTTCCTCATCCGCCGGCTTGCGCCTAAAGTCCAAGAAAGCACGAGATCATTCGGAGGCGCACAACTGTCATGAGATCCAAGGCAACGCTGTTTTCGTTGTTGTTGCTGTCGGCGAGCTGGATAGCAGCTCAAACTCCGACCCCCGACAGCACCTCACCCTCCGGCCCGGCGCCTGCCCAGACGCAGCCCGGCCCGGCCCAGAGCAGTCCGCAGACACCCACCCCGGGACCCAGTCAGCCATCTCCGGCCACACCGGCAAATCCGCCGAGCGCGAGCCAGCCTGCGCAGACGGGGCCGGCCAGCAACGCCCCTGGCCAGGCCACGCCCGGACAAAACAACCAGGAGAACCAAAACTCTCCGGCCGCGAACACCGGCGCGGGCAATACCCTGACCGGATGTCTTTCGGGATCTCCGATCACCGGCAACTTTGTTCTGACCGACCGTTCGGGAACAACCTACAAGCTCTCGGGGAACCTGGAAAGTCTGCGCACCCTGGTGGGAAATGAAGTTCAGGTCACGGGACAGGAAGGAACCGCCAGTTCAGCTTCCACCGCAGGTGGGACCAGCTCTGCTGCAGGGGAACAGGCGGGAGCGACCGCCTCGGCGGGCGGAACCTCAGCCAGCGCAGCCTCGGGAACAGGTGCAAATTCTGCGACCTCCGGGGAAGCAGCCGGCGCCGCAAAACAGTTCAACGTGACGAATGCCACCAAGGTTGCCGACCAGTGCAACAGCGGGTCTTCGCCTTCTCCAGGGCCAACCAGCTTGTTCAAGAAGAAAGCGTTCACAGTAGCGTCGCTGCAAACCGCGACTCCGGAACCCGGAACCGCTTTGGGCAGCCAAACCCAGGGCTCCACGCAGACCACGACACCGGGCCAGACCACGACTCCGGGAAGCGCTACGCCGGGTTCGACGCCAACTCCGGGGACCGCACCACCGGGAACGGCCAGCCCCACTCCCGGAACCGCCGCCCCAACTCCGGGAACAGCGTCAACTCCGAGCACACCCGCTCCGGAGGCGACCCCTACGAATCCGACTCCTGAAACGACGCCCACAAATCCAACTCCGGAGACCACCCCGACCTCGCCGGCTCCTGAGAGCACGCCGGGACCGGCAACCCCTGAAACGAATTCTCCTGCAGGAGGCACCGCACCAGCGCCAGGCACAACCAATCCACCGAGCACCACGCCTCCGACGATGCCCGAGAGCACAACTCCTGGGTCAACACCTCCACCGCAAGTCTAGTGACATTCTCACCGCAGCCTGGATTTCGGGAAGGTTAAGGCCCGCCCATGGCGGGCCTTGACGTTTTCCGGCGGCACCCCTGTACTTCCGAGTCCCTGCCCGGGCAAAGACGCACCTAAACAGTACACGCCGGTGGACTGCCTCCGACCTTATGATGTCCCTACCGAATTTTCCCCGGAGGTACTCCTGCCATGGCAGCGAGCCAAGTGGTGCTCTACTTCGACCGACAGGAAGATGCCCTGCATTTCACCCTGGCTGCCAGCTCAATCCTTGCCGACGGAACTCCGCTTCGTGAGGCCGCGCTCAGGGTTGCCAAGGAGGTCTGCAAGGCCTCGCGCATCACGGCCGAAGGCAGCCTCAGCCCGGACGGCTCGAAATCCAAGTCTAATGGCAAGCGCGCCTAGCAGCACCCCCAGGGCGGCAGCGGCCCGGGAATACCTCTTGAAACAGAAGTCAATCTGACCAGGGGGCTGGCTTGCGGTCCCAACGGTGGCGTTTCAGCTCTTCGAGCAACCCAGCCGGCAACGGCCCCTTGTCGCTGCACGAGATGTTCTCCCGCACGTGCTCGGGCTTGCGCATGCCGACGATGGTGGTGCTCACGGCGGGGTGGGAGAGCACAAATCGCAATGCCGCCTCCGGCAAAGACATCCCTGGCGGGAGGATTTGCCGGATCTTTTCCACGCGTTCGAGCGTGCTGGCCAGGTTCTTCGGGTTGAAGTAGCGGGAGCGCCAGTCATCTTTCGGAAATCTTGTTTCTCGCGTCATTTTTCCGCCCAGACTGCCTTCATCCAGCGCCACCCGCACAATGACGCCGATATTCAGCTCGCGGCAGACCGGAAACA
>Ga0070741_10021305_pt1 | contig 10097 bp, 12 predicted proteins | sample Coa_R1_4_FD_66440 | JGI IMG/M metagenome (GOLD analysis project Ga0070741, IMG submission 66440) | Surface soil microbial communities from Centralia Pennsylvania, which are recovering from an underground coalmine fire - Coalmine... | ecosystem: Environmental > Terrestrial > Soil > Unclassified ...
GACTCCGTTTGGCTCTATGACCGTCCCATTTAAATGTGCACTCATGCACAGGACGCTATCAGCCGGCGACAGGCCCGACAATTACTTCTCAGGTAATGGCGTAGCGCATAGCAGCAGCACCGCACAGCCTGCTTCCTCACCCTGGAAACTGCAACGTGAACGTACTGCCCTGCCCCGGCTCACTGGTCAGAAGAATATCGCCGCCGTGCGCGGCCATAATTTTCTTCGTGAGACTTAGTCCGAGCCCGTAACCGCCGGTGTCTCTCCCGCGCGCTTTGTCCACCCGGTAAAACGGCTCGAACACACGCGTTTGATCCTCGGAAGAAATGCCCGGACCGTAGTCACGGACGGCTATTCGTACTTCAGATGCATCGCGTTGCACACGGATCTCCACCGGCAGGCCGGCAGCCGGCGAAGCCTTGAGCGCATTGTCGATTACATTCCGTAAGGCTATACGTATGCGCTCCCCGTCTATCGGCAACCAGAGTGTGTCTGGAGCGGAAACGACGTGTACCGCCGGTTGCCGCCCCCGATACGTCTCCACCATGTCCCGCACGAGTCCGGCGAGGTCGACCTCGGTCTTCTGCACTCCCCCGTGATTGCTCGACAACCGTTCCGCCTCCAATAATTCCGTCACCATGGTTTCAAGCTCACGGACGTCGTGCTGTAATTGTTCACGAACTATTTGTTCCTGAATAAATTCGAGCGCCACTTTCATGCGCGTCAGCGGCGACCGCAGCTCGTGACTGACGTCGAGGAGCAACTGTTCTCGCGCTTGCACCATCTGGCGGACGCGTGTGGTCATGTGGTTGAAGGACGCGGTCAGGCGGCCCAGTTCATCGTCTGAACGAACCGGGGCCTCATACGCAAAGTTCCCACGCGCGATCTCTTGCACTCCGTTATTAAGCCAGCGCAGTGGGCGAAAGAGCCAGCGGACTACCAAGTAACTCCCGCCCAGGATCAAGCCGATCACCGTGATAAGCCAGACAAAAGCCCTGCGATTACCCCTGCGAAACGGCTCACGCGGGAACAAAAACGTATAGCGGGTATCCTGACGCGTCAGCAGCGCAAAGAAGTAATCACGATAACGGCCGAACTGCCGCGGTTGCGTTGCGCCAGGAACGTGGCCGGTTAGTACGCTTGTTGGAGGAACAGAAGTATCCGTCGCCCACTCTTCTCGCGGAGTGCTCACCCGAATCTGCACGCCGAGGTCTTGCGCCAACTGCCGGGCTTTATCGTACTGGGGTGGATTGCCGAGTTCGTCCGCCAGGTAGCCCACATACTTTTGAATGTGCTTGCCGAGGGGGGTCTCAAATAATGGTTGCCGATCGAACGTCAAGTAGAAAATGAGGCCGACGGTCAGCGTCAGCACCACCGTCGTCCCGGTGTAGACCAGTACAAGCTTGAGAAAGAGAGAGCGTCGGAGAAAGGCCGAGCAGCTACGGATATGCAAAAAAGAAGAATTGTTGAAATTCTTCTTCATACTGTCAGCCCTCAGGACCGCCCTTGCGCACGGCAACCGGCATTGGCACGAACAAATATCCACTTCCCCACACTGTCTTGATGTACCGTGGGCGCTTCGGGTCGTCCTGAAGTTTCTGGCGCAAGCGGCTCACGGCGACATCAATCGAACGGTTAAACGCTTCCCAATCGATACCGCGCATCTTATCCATAATCTCGTCGCGCGTGAGCACGACACCGGGACGAGACACAAAGAGGGTAAGGATTTCGAATTCAGAGGTCGTGAGGTCGAGTTCGGTCCCATGCAGCCAGGCTCTTCGCCCACGCAGATCAACCGTAAGCGCATCAGCTTGGATGTGTTCCGGACGCGCTTCGTTGGCCTGCGCTATTCCTGCGCGCCTGAGTAGAGACTGCACGCGTGCCACCAGCTCACGCGGTTCAAATGGCTTAGGAAGGTAATCATCAGCGCCGAGTTCCAGGCCAGTCACGCGGTCCGCTAGCTCGCCTCTCGCTGTGAGCATGATGATCGGCACACTGCTCTCTTTGCGGATCTCTCGACAGAGGCTGAACCCATCCCGGCCAGGCAGCATAATATCCAAAATGATTAACGCAGGCGCTGTGGTCCGCAGCAGCGTCAGTCCCTCATCTGGACGCGCTGCCGTTAGCACTTCCATGCCGAACTGCCCAAGATACGTCTTGAGCAGTTCGTTCAGGCTGCGGTCGTCATCAATGATGAGGATGGTTGGCATACCTAGGACGTAATACGTAAAACGTAAGGATTACGGAACAAAACCTCCGCAGCAAGTCATAAAGTTAAGGTGGCATTGCGAGCGGAGCGAAGCAATCTTTGTCTTCTGCAAGGATTGCTTCGTCGTCTCCGACTCCTCACAATGACGAGTGTGTCTCCTCTGCTTTACGGATTACGTATCACGTATCCCGTCTTTCCTGCACTGTTTACTGATGATCTTGCATCCGCTCTTTGATGTGATCAAGATGCTTAATTACTTCGGCTTTCTGCTCGGGAGTCAGGCTGGCATGCAGTTCTGCCACTTTGGCGATAATCTGCGGTGCGGCCTGATCGATGAGGGTTAACCGCTGCTCAACGAGTTGTAGCACTTTTGCCTGATCAAGCTGGTCACTCTTGATCTGCGCCTCTACCTCATTCAACAGCTCAGCTCGTTGATCCCGGGACTCCTTGCGCGCCTGCTGTATGGCCTCTTGTATGGCTTCAAGCTTCACCTTTTGCTGATCATCGAGCTTGAGCCGCTTGGCAATCCAGTCAACTCGGTTATGCCTATGCGACCAATGGGCATGCGCTCCCCAAGATAAGAGCCCTATAACCATCGCCACTCCGACAACGACAGCAAACAACTTCCGTGTCATGACTGACCTCCTCTGTGTGAGAAATTTCACCAACGAATATATGTCATAACACTTGGGGAGGCCTCTCAGTTTCGTAACGGTTTGTAACAGAGTGTAACGGAGAATGTGGAGGTGAGAAGAAAGGAAGAAAGGTTAAGGCCCTCCAAGCCCACATGGAGATTCATAGTTCGCGCGTACGGTGAGCGTTGGGATAGTCATCTCCTCCGTTGTGAGATCGCTATCGATTTATTATTCCACCATCAGCCGCAAGGTTCTGGCGATTGATCTACCGCCTTGTTCACTGACCAGGAAAGCGACGACTTCAGCGATTTCTTCTGACTGCCCCAGCCGATGCAGTGGCGTCATTGCGATGAAATCTCGGGGGGCGTCAAGGGACATAATGCACGGCGGTCATGCCAACGCACCTCACTAGAAGTCGATTACTTCGCGGGTAATCGACTTTCATCATCGTGCCTCTTTACTAATTCGACATCCTTGAGCTGAAGGGGCAAAAGCATGTCTGATCGTCGTACTGTGCACCGCGTCTGTCCGTTTTGCGAGGCGACCTGTGGTCTCGCTATCGAGGTCGAAGACAACGCGATCGTCTCAGTTCGTGGGGACAAAGAAGACCCGTTTTCGCGCGGCTACATTTGTCCAAAAGCACACGGATTGAAAGAGTTGTACCACGATCCGGATCGGTTGCGGCAACCGGTCCGGCGCACGGCCGACGGCCGGGAGGAAATCACCTGGGACGAAGCCTATAAAGAAATCGCTTCTCGGTTACTCACCATTCGTGAGCAATACGGCAACAACGCCGTCGGCGTGTATGCCGGGAATCCCATTGTTCATGACCTAGGATTTCTCTATTTGCCGCCCCTGATACGTGCACTCGCCAGGCGGAACGCGTTCAACTCGGAAGCGATCGACACCCAAGATCGTCCAGACCGGCCTGATGTAGGGTCGCAATTGCGCGTGGTGAGAGTCCATGCCGGAGTAAACACCAACGCGTTGACTGACAATCAGGCGTACGACGAAGCAAGCGGCACTGCGGTCCTGTTCGGAACGCCCGTCACCGTCGAACCGCTGGCGACACGCCCGGATTAAGGCGTATAAAAATATGGATTGGAGGTGGAGGACGTGGCGGAGAAGAAGGGGTTCACTATAGCCCGCACCCGATTATCATTCTGAGGCGCAAGCCGAAGCCTCTCTTTTGCACACGGCCTTCCGGGCTCTTGACGAAAATTTATAACAAGTTATAAATTTATAACTTGTTATGCTTCGAGAGATACAAAAAACAGAGCGCAGGCAGCAGATTCTAGCTGCGGCACGGCGGTTGATCCGCAAAAAAGGGTTTACCCACCTGTCGATGCGGGAGCTGGCAAAAGAGGCCCGTGTCAGCTTGGTGACGCCTTACAATTTATTCGGGTCCAAAGCAGATGTTCTCTACGCACTGCTCGAATCCTTCTTTGATAAGGTCAAGTCCGCCCTCGACGAGCTTGATATCCGGGACCCGATCAACGCCATGTACGCCCTCACGCGGTTCTCCGTCACGGAGTACGCACGAGACCCGGTCTTTTACCGGAGCTTACTCGCGTCGATGGTGACGACCGGGGAATCACTCCCAGTGCCACGCATTGTCCAGCGGCACACCACCTTGTGGCAGCGCGGGCTCGACGCCGGGATCGCCCAAGGGCTCTTTCAGCCGCACACTCGCACGGATCTCGTCGCCCGTCAGATTCAGGTGAATTACCGCGGGGCGATGGAATTGTGGATCGAGGGCGGGGTCGACATTGAGGGTTTCGAAGCGCAACTGCTTTACGGGCTGAGTCTGTGCCTGCTGGCCGTGGCCACGGAAAAAGGGCGTCAGCAATTGCTCGGGCGCCTGCGGGACGTCGAGCAGCAGTTGGACCGCCTCACGCAAAATTGGACAACTGAACCTGACGAGCAAGGTAAGGAGGTAGCGCGATGAAAAATGGCACCACAAGAAACGGGAACAGCACTAGATGGCACGATAAATATCCCCATCTCGGAAGAGACCCGCTGCCCGCCGACGTCTTCACATCCGCGGAGCAGTTTGAGCGGGAGCGGGAGCGGATTTTCAAGAAGGTGTGGCTGAATGTGGGCCGGGTTGAGCAGATTCCTCGTCCGGGCGATTATTTTGTGAAAGACTTGGCCGTCTGCAACACCTCAGTCATCGTGGTGCGCGGCAAAGACGGCACGGTAAAGGCTTTTCACAACATGTGCTCGCATCGCGGCAACAAGATCGCCTGGGACAACGGAGGCACCTGCCGGATGTTCACCTGCAAGTTCCACGGGTGGTCCTACGCGCTGGACGGCAGGCTCGCCTTCATTCCGGACGAAGAGCGGTTCTTTGGTCTTAAGAAAGAAACCCTCGGCATGACGCCGGTGGCGGTGGATGTGTGGGCAGGGTTTATCTTTATTAATGTGGATCCCAACCCCCAAGAAACTCTGCGGGACTACTTGGGCGAGTTGGGCGCGGGACTGATTGATTATCCGTTTGGCGAGTTGTCGGCCACCAGTACGTCATGGACCACTGAGGTGAAGGCCAACTGGAAAGTGATCAAAGACGCGTTCCAGGAAGTCTATCACATCGCCTTTTTGCACAAACGATCCATTCCCGACTCCTTTACGAGTAAGGCCAATCCCTACGCCCACTGTCTCGATGTACATTTGTATCTACGACACGGCAGCATGTCGCTCTACGGGAATGCGGATCTCAAACCCACTCCGGTCGCGGAATTGGCCTTCCGGCACGGCGCCTTTGTCATTCGCAAAGACTTTTCCGAAAGCCGGCTGCCGCCGGCGGTGAACCCGACGCGCAGCAAAGAATGGACGCTGGACCTGAATGTCATCTTCCCGGCCTTCTTTGTCGACGTGTCCGAAGGGTCGTATTTCACCCACCAATTCATGCCGCTCGCGGTGGACCGCACTATGTGGACGTCCACTCAGTATTTCCCGAAGGCCAAGAGTCCCGCCCAGCGGTTCAGTCAGGAATACGGCAATGTCATCTTCCGTGACGTTATTTTGGAAGACGGTCGGACGTTTGAAGAGACACAATCGGTTCTCTCTTCCGGCGCGAAAAAAGAATTCTATCTGCACGACGAAGAAATCCTGGTGCGCCACAGCCACCACGTCATCGAGCAGATGCTCAACGGACGGCCGGTTGAGGCGGTGTCATACGCCCATGAAAAGGAGGAGACTGCTCGTGTCTAAGTCACTCCTACCCGCACAGTTTCACGACCTTGAGCCGTGGCTAGCGTGGTCACTGGCGACCGAACAAGAGCGGAGCGCCAGGCGCCAGGCCAGCACCATGGAAGACATCAAGGCATTTTACGATGTCATGCTGGCCCGGATGGACGAGGTATTGCCGTACTTAGAGCAGTTTTCCGTAGATGCCCTACCGGAGGACGCCACACGCCTCTTCTATCTCGTGCTGGCATTGGCTGAAGTCGCGCCAGCCGTCGAGCAGTTTGGACAGCCGAGTGTGGTCGACGGCTATGATGTGAAACGGATTATAGTGCAGCATCATTAATCGAGCTATAGAAGATTCGTACACTCCCTTAACCACAGAGTTCCGTTCGAGCGAGGCCACCGCGGTCAGGATTTAGTTCCGCCTTCAGGTGATTCTCGCACTTGACACTCAGTGTCAACTAATACAGCTTCGCCTATCTACTCGGGCAGTCTCGAACGGCCTGAACTATAAGGAGGATTGTATGAAGCTTTATTACTCCCCCGCCGCCTGTTCGCTTTCACCGCACATCGTCGCGCGAGAAGCCGGGATCCCGATCGATCTGGAAAAAGTCAACCTCGCGGACCACAAGACGGAAACTGGCCAGGATTACCTGACGGTCAACCCGAAGGGCTATGTGCCGGCACTGCGTTTCGACGATGGGAGCGTTCTCACCGAGGGCCCGGCGATCGTTCAATATCTGGCGGATCAGAAGCCGTCCAGCGCGCTCGCCCCTGCGGCGGGCACGATCGAGCGCTACCGTCTGCAGGAATGGCTCACGTTCATTGGCACCGAGCTTCACAAGAGCTTGGGGTCGCTCTTCAACCCGGCGACGGCTGACGAGGTGAAGGAGACGGTGAAGACCAACGTCGCCAAAAGGTTGGCCTATCTCAATAACCAGCTCGCGAACAAGCAGTACCTGATGGGCAACAATTTCACGGTCGCGGACGCGTATGCCTTTACGGTCGTCAATTGGACGAACTTCCTCGGCATCGACCTCAAGGCCTATCCGAATCTTGTTGCCTACATGAGTCGCGTCGGCGGGCGCCCTAAGGTCCAGGAGGCATTAAAGGCCGAAGGGCTGGTGAAATAGGCGGTGCAATTTGCTCGCTTGGCATCGTCTCATCCCACCATGTACGCCGTGTTTTCCGTGGGGGCGTACGGCCGTACGCCCCCACAAAGATGAAGCCGCGTCCTTACGCCACTTCACTTAATGTGATAAATTTTTCTTTTTTCCTGAGAGCGCCGTACGCGTTTCCCCGCGTAAAGCCCGGGCGAGTTTTCGCGCCCCACCGCGCAGCTCGGGTTCACTGAACGCCGCAAACCCGAGTATTAGACCGCTCCGCTTGTTTGGCCCCCGATAGAAACTGGACAGTGGTATGGCGTCCACTCCTGCCGTCGACGCGCGCTGTGCCGCCAAACGATCGTCTCCCCTTCGGGGCAACCAGCCGATCGCGTGGAGCCCTGCCTCTGAGACCTGGACCTCGAGAAGTCCGCTCAACTCGCGCCTCGCCTCATCCATCAACACAGCCCGGCGTTCCTGATAAAGGGCGCGCATGCGTCTGATATGGCGCCCGAAATGCCCCTCAGTGATAAACTCTGTCAGCACTGCTTGTTCTATAAGGGGTGGGGGCCCGGCGGCAACTGTTCGCGCCGCGGCAAAGACATCGACGAGTGTGGACGGGACGACGAGATATCCTAATCTAAGTGAAGGAAAGAGCACTTTGCTAAACGTCCCCACATAGATGACCTGCTCCTGAGCGGCGAGACCTTGCAAGGCTGGAATCGGGCGACTCGTGTAACGGTACTCGCTATCGTAATCGTCTTCGAGAATCCAGGTGCGCGCCCGCCGCGCCCAGTCGAGCAGTTCTAACCGCCGCGCCAGTGTCATCGTATAACCTAACGGAAACTGGTGTGACGGGGTGACATAGACCAAGCGGGCATTCGGAGCCCGTGCGAGGCCGGCCTGCACATTGAGACCGTCTTCATCCACAGGCACGGGGACGGGTTGTGCGCCGCTGGCGAGCAAGGTCGCACGTATACCAGGGTAGCCGGGTTCTTCAACCCAGGCCGGATCTCCGGGATCGATTAACAGGCGCGACACGAGGTCCAGCGCTTGCTGCGCGCCAGAGACAATAATTATCTGCTCAGCTTCACAGCGAACGGCACGGGCACCGGTCAGGTACGCCGCGATTGCGCGGCGGAGTGGGAGGTATCCGGCAGGTTCGCCAAAACTGAGGAGATCGCTCGGACGTCGCCGCCATTGTTCCTGCACGAGCTTCGCCCAGAGTTGACAGGGAAACGCATCTACTGCGGGAACGGCGGAATGAAAGGGCCGCGGCCGTCCCGTCGCGGGAAGCAGCGTTGATCTCGTAGGCAGGTCTCTGGTACGTAGAGAAAGAGGGGCATGGATTCCGGTTCTGCGCGCGGCCGCCCGGGGACGCGGTACGCGAATAGTGTCGTCCGGCAAGGTCCGATTCACATAGGTGCCCGAACCGTGTTCTCCTTGGAGATAGCCTTCGGTGATCAGTTGTTCGACGGCGTTGAGCACGGTGTTACGAGCCACGTGCAGCTCACGCGCCAACTCTCTGGACGAAGGAATCTGCGCCCCCGGGGCAATCCGACCTGTGAGAATTGCGTTTCGGAGCTTGAGGTAGATCTGTCGATGTAGCGGATCACGTAATGTAACATCTGGTGCGACCAACGCCGACACCAGAGAAGACGCAATTCTGCCCATAGCCACACACTCCGTCAACAAAAGTGGTTCCATCAAGTATCATTTAACTGGTTCTCTTGATAGAACCAATCAGTGTCTCTACAGTGACGCCAGCAATTCACCCGCCCGTCGAGAGGGGAGGCATTCTATGAAAAAGGTCGCAGTTTATGGGACCGTGTTGGTGCTCATTCACCTCGCCTTCGTTCTGCTCCATAACCAAGCCCACATGGAGTTACAGATCTGGGGAAGTTCTTTTCAACTGGTTTTCGTAGTCGGCGTTATCATGATAGCTCCACTGCTCGCGCTAGTGCTCTTGTGGACCTCGCGCCAGCGCCTCGGACTCGTGCTGTTGACCGCGTCGATGGCCGGCGCGTGCGTGTTCGGGTTGTCCTATCACTTTATCATTCCGAGCCCGGACCATGTCGCTTACGTTCCTGCGGGTCTCTGGGGTGACGTGTTTCGCATGAGTGCAGTCGTCCTTGCGCTTTCCGAAGCACTCGGTGCCGTCCTCGGATTGGTGTGGCTCAGAACGCAGGCAAAGTCTTTTAACGCGGCGGACGCCTATGGAATAGCATCATGAACAGAGCGGCGACTGCCACTATCAGGAGGTATGACAAAAATGCGCATCACAGGAATCGACCCGCACAACGCACCTGACAGTGTCCAACCGGTATTTCAGAAAAGCCTCGACTTCTTCGGGCGCGTCATTACACCAAATCTGGCCATGGCCCACCGACCGGAGATTCTCCTTGCCCATGCAAAGTTGGGACAGGCGATCAGTGCGTCAACCGTCGTCGAAGGCCGTCTCAAGACGATGGCGTCCGTGCGCGCGGCACAAATGGTCGGCTGTCCTTTTTGAGTGGACATCAACTCTGCCGTGGGCAGAGAAACCGGCATCACTGACGAACAGTTAGAGACCCTGGCCGCTTTTGAAACCAGTCCGCACTTCGATGACCGCGAAAAGGCGGTGCTGCGCTACGCCGAAGGGATGACACGTACGCCGGCCGACGTGCCCGATGCCGTGTTCGCAGCCATTCAGGCTTTGTTCAGCACCGAACAAATTGTTGAACTGACTGCCGCCATCGCCTTGGAGAATTTCCGGGCGCGGTTCAACTGCGCGCTGAGAATCGAGAGCGACAGCCTCTGCCTGCTGCCGCCCGACCATCCGGTACGCAAGCTGCGTGAGTAAATGAGGGCCTGCCGGCTTGGGGTTGCAGGAGACCACGCCCGTCTCACCTCGGCGCGCGTGAGGGAGTTCTCGCCTTTTTGCGTCTGGTGGGTTTGGCGGCTCTGAGGCCCTTGAGCAGA
>Ga0070741_10021306_pt1 | contig 10096 bp, 14 predicted proteins | sample Coa_R1_4_FD_66440 | JGI IMG/M metagenome (GOLD analysis project Ga0070741, IMG submission 66440) | Surface soil microbial communities from Centralia Pennsylvania, which are recovering from an underground coalmine fire - Coalmine... | ecosystem: Environmental > Terrestrial > Soil > Unclassified ...
GGCAACGACCAGTTCAGCAGGCAGCGGACTTTCGTCGAGGTGAGGCCCGGCTGCGGGATCTGCAGCGGATAGCCGTCACTGTCGAGATTGAGGAGATACTCCTCGCGCGTGTCGCCCCCGCTCGCAGGCAACGTGATCCAGTTGTATGCGGCTGTGGCTCCGATGCCAGCCTCTGCGCCCCCCTGCTTCATGATGTTGATGAAGGGCAGCGTGGGATCGGAGTAGCCGATCCCTGCGAGGTCGAAACCGATACCTACGCCACTGGGGGGCGGCGGAGGCGGCGGCTGCAGCGGCGCAATCGCACCGGGCGTGTAGGTTCCCCGGTTGTTGAAACTGATGTGGTAGGCCACAGAACTCAAGCCACGGATACCGACGGCCCATCCCTGGGCCGCCGGATTCGTGTGTTGCTTTTAGAACTCGCCGATCTGGATCGTGCCGACGAAGGCACTTGCGCCGGACAGGGGGAAGAGCGCGACGGAGCCTGCCGCGTTGTTGCCGCCCGGAACCACTGGGGCCGACTCGACGTTCGGCGCACGCCAGAAGAAGCGCTGACCGTTGCCGTTCAGGCCGATGTTGCGGATCAGTGTGCCGGCGACCGGCTGCGTCGAGTAGGCGCCGAAGCCCGTGCCCGAGAAGGCGAGCGCGGGTGTCGTGCCCGTCATGTTGGGGGCCTCGATCGGCGCGAACGTCAGCGCGCTCGAGCCGGTGACACCCGCCGTAGCGACGCGATAGATGCCGATCTCGTTCGCGGCCGAGGATGTGGCCATGCCTTCCAGGTCCACTTCCAGAATGACGAAGGAACGGCTCGCGCCGGAAATGAGCGTGGCCAGGGCAGTCGTGGTCGTGCCCACAGTGCCGGCGACGCGGACGTTGTACTTGATCATGAGAGAAACACCTCGTAGAAATAAAAAACCCGGCACGAGGCCGGGCCGGGTTGGTGGAGAACGATGGAACCGAGGAGCGCGCTAGGCGCTCGGATTGATCACTTCGACAGCGTGAAACTCAGCACTTGCGCAACGCCCGTCGGGGCATCCGTGTAGCGAATCGAGACTTGTAGGGCGGTTGCATCCGTGGCCGTCGGCGCAGGTCCGACCTGAATCTGCGGCGCATTGGCCGGGTCCTGTGAGACGGCCGCCTCAAGGGCCATCTGCGCGCGAATCAGCGCAGTCACCTTCGCCACATCGGTTGTGGTGCCGACGAAAGCGGGAAGACCGCCGCCGTAATTGGGGTCGAACAAGTAGTCGCCGGGATTGGTCAGCAGGCGGCGCAGCACCCGCTGCTGGCCCATGACCGTGCCCGAAACCAACAGCAGGTCCTGCGTGTTGGAGAGGGACACATCATTGCCCCAGTAGTGGAAAACATCGTTCAGGGTGAGCTGGACGCTCGCATCCTGAATGCGATTGACGATGGTCCCGGGCGCCTGCACCGGCACCGTCGGCGGCGACGGCGTGACCGGCGGAACGACCGGCGGGGTTACGCCACCGGACTCCTGCAGATTGAGCAGGATGAGTGAGAGCATGGGTCTACTGCCCCATGCCCATCAGCGATTGATACACCTGGATCCCGGAGCCACCGCCCACACCGGGAACAAGGGCGACTTTGGCACCCTCGGTGGCCTGTGCCGTTGCATCAGCGATGGACGCAGCCGCGCCGGTCACGGGCACTGCTGCGGCGGTGTTCTGCACCTGATAGGCGACATACGCCACCGTCGCGCCCCCCGCCGGGACGTTGACGATGAGGTTGGTGAAGCCACCCGGTGGTGTGAACGTCGCGCCGTTGGAGGCGGACGTCTTCACCTTCGTGCCGATACACAGCACGAGTCGGCCGGCGCCGGTGGGCGTGAAGGCCGCGAAGGTCTGGCCCGTGGTGGTGGTCGAGGTCGTCTCGATGTCGGACGCCCCATCCACCATGCCGGTGGCAGAGGTCGGGCCGCCCGCCCACGAGAACGCCACCGCCCAGGCCTGATTGAACGCACCGGTGGACCACTGCACACCGGGGATCGTCATCGAGGTCGAAGTCGCCCGGATGCCAAAGAGCGCGAGCTGCTTGGCGCGCGAAGCAGGCGAAAACAATGTCCAGCCGCCCGGGGTCGCGAGCGTGTCCGAGCCCGGACCTTCGCCCGTAGCGAGGAAGATCCAGTGCCCGACGGCATAGCCGCTCAAGGTGGCATTCAATGTGCCACCGGCGGCCGTGTATACCACCGAGCCGACAGCGGAAGGAGTTGCGGCCCAGCCCATCGAATTGGTCCTTAGCCCCTGCCCGGGTGCCGTTCAGTCAGGGGTAACTCGGCGGTTTGGTGGTCCATGCCACCGCCAGCGGTCCTGCGATCCCTGGGTAGGAAGTGTTGCCCGTGATCACATCCACGATGTTAGGTCGCAGCGAAGCAAGTCCCGCCCCAGGCCCCGGTGTCGGATTCGCCGGCGCGCCCGAGACGCCCTGGCGCCGATTGATGTTGGGGCCGCCGTAACCATCCAGGTAGATGTCTACGTGGCCGGCCTTGACCTCCTTGACTCGGGTAAAGATCCCGGGGAAGCCCGAGGCCGAGTTGTCATACAGATATCCCGTCCCGATGGACGCTGGCGGGACCGGGTTCAGGTAGGTCGAGGAGCTGCGCGCTTGAAAGAGCTCCGACGGATCCACGCGGCAGTGGAAATCCCAGGTGGGTGTCCCGCCCGAGCCGTTGGAGGTGTAGTCAATGAAGCCGGCCTGCGGGCCCACCGGGGGCTGATTGAGCGTCCCCAGAAACCACTTTCCTTGGAAGGCCAGATCGCCCCACGTATAGCGGCCGGACCAGGTGCTGCTCGGATCGTTGCAGGTGTCCTCGTTGCCGATCGAGATCTGGCTCGCGAAAGCCGTGGCAAAGAATCCGGGGTAATCTGAGCCTGTGGAGGATCCGAAAAACGTGGGCGATACCACGACGAGCGAGTCGGGCGCGGCCGCGCGCGCCCCCTGGCAATACTGCTTATGCACCGCCAAGTACGCCGCCGTCGTGAAGCCACTGACGGTCGGGATCGACATCTCCTGAAAGAGATTCCAGCGGTAGATGCCGCCGGTCGCGGTATCGGGACCGAACTTGTCGTTGTAGGCCTTGATGCAGGCGATGATTCGGGCCGCGACGTTAGTGTTCCAGAAGATCAGGATCGGCCCGACGGAGGTGTTATGAAACTCGCCGCCTCCGTAGGTCGCGCTGTCCATGTACTGCGGGGCGAAGTCGGAGGCGAAGGACGTGCTCGAGCGGCCCGCGTAACCGTTACCCGAGGCGTTGATCCAGATCGTCAGATCCCAGCCGAAGGACTTGCACAGCTTGATGACCGCACCGATCTTGGTGAAGCCGCACTCGCTCTGCGCTTGGCCCGGGATACTGAACCCATCGTACTGCCCGAGCGTCGGGCCCTCGAGCACCGCGAGCGGCGCCGAGACACATAGCCCCTTAATCTCGTGATTGACGTCAAGCGCGGCGATCGCCGTGAGCTTCGTGGTCAGGTTCGCGAGGGTATCCATCACCTGCGCGCTACCCAGCCAGATGCGAATGCCCGGCTTGTAGACGATCGAGCCACTCGGCGGCGGCGGTGCCGTGCCCTGCGTCGTGATCGTGACGATGTTGGAGAGCGGCGATTCGTCCTGCTGCGGTGAGCGATCAATGCCCTGCAGCGCGTAGTCGTAAGTACTCGCCGGCAGCAGCGTCGAGTCAGTAAACGGGAAGCCGCTGGGGACGACGCTCGCGACCTGCGCAAACTGACCGCCCGAGGGGCGGCGAAACAGCGTGTAGCTGCCGATTCCGGTCTGCGGTTCAGCCGAAGGCTTGACGAGACTGACTTGGGCGGAATTGGTCCCGGTCTCGACAGCCGAGATCGTGGGCGCGGTGGGCTTGAGTGCGCCGCGCGCGATGACAACCAGCATCAGGCATAGCCGATGACGACCGAGACCGTGTTGGCGGTGACGGCCGTGTTGTCATTGAGGGCCACCCCTCCAGTGATTGCGCACTTGATGGCCGCAAGGCAGCTCAACCCCTGCGGAATAGGCACGGTGTACCCGGCGCCGCCGGTATTGCCCGGCACGCCGAACTGGAAACTGGCCGCAGTCGTGCCCAGGGTGACGCTGGATGCGGTGTCGTAGAACTTCAGGTACACCGGCGCCGCGTTGGTGTTGATCACCTGCATGAAGCCGATCTGGCCGGCGCTCGCCTTGACGGTCTCGACGGTATTCACCGCCAAGAATTGAAAGGGCGTGAGGCCCCCGGAGGGGGCCGCATCCACGACTACGCGAATCTGCCGCGCGGCGGTCATACGCGCGATGCCCATCTGCCCTGCCGGCACCGCTGCCGCGGAGTCGTTGACCGCAAGAGTGAGCGCCAAACCTTGCGTCTGGCCCGCCGTGAAGGCGCTCGCACTATCGGTGACGGCCTGCACGGAGCCGGCCGCGACGTTCACCATGATGTTGCCGACGGCGTCCAAGTTGCCGGGCAAGAGCAGATTGCCGCTGGCACTCTGGAAGCCGACGGGCGTGACCAGCGCGGGATAGGGTTGCCCGACGGTGGCGGCTGTGCCCCCGAGGCTGTTGCCTGCGGCGACGTTGACCAGGAGTCGACCGTTCGCATCGGTCTGCAGGTCCACGCGCGTCGCGGCGCTAAAGGTCGGCGGCGTCGGGTTGTAGGCTGCGGCCTGATAGGCGATCGGTAACGGATTGCTCGCGCTTACCTTCAGCGGATCGGGCGCGCCATCGGGCAACCATTCGAGGACGACCTTGTCGTGGAAGTTGCCGACGCTGTCCTGCCAGGTGGCCGCGTTGTTCGGACCAGTGCCGACATTCAGTGGCAGCGGTGCATCAGCCATGGGCGATCCTCGGACGGGGCGTTAGGGAGCCGCAGGCGGCTCGGTGGAGGCGGTGGCGACATCCGCCGCAGGGGGCTGCCCATCGGCGCCAGACGGGCTCGGTGTGCTCGCAGGCAACCCTTGGGTAGCGGCCTGTAGCATCTGCGTCACCGGCCCGAGGAGCTCCTGCGCTGCGTGCACGCGATGTGTGAGCGCCTCGTGCAGCGTCTGCAACTGGTAGAGGTTCACGGTGATCGTGAATTCACGCATGCGCGGGCAGCTTCCTCAGGAAGGGGATTGATCGAGGTCAGCGATCGGCGAGTTCGCGCTCGAAGGTGCGCAGCCACTCAAGGGCTTCAACGGCGAGCACGCGCGCATGGGCCGTCGCGCTCGGATCCAGCGTACGGGCGAGCTGCCGCGCGTTGTTGTGCTTGCCGATCGCGCGCACGACGCTCAGGGCTCGGCTCATGCGCGCCCAGCCTGGAGAGGCGGCGCAGTCGAAATGCACCAGCGTGGCGGGACTCGGCGGCTTGGGCTGCTTGAGCGCTTGGTCGAACTTGCGGCGCGGAACCTCGCCCACGGCGTGCACCGTCTGCGCCTGCGAGCCGGTCATGCCGTGCTCGCGCAGCACTTTCTGCGGGCCGCCGCGCTGGCCCTTGCGCCAGTTCGGACAGAGCTCGTCGGCGAGCGCCGCCATGCGCCGATAGGCGTGCAGCTTCAGCCGTCGCGCCTCAGCGCTTACCGTATCGTCGCGGTACATCTTCGCCCAAGCGGCGAGTGCGTCCGCCTTGTTGGCCCACTGGCGGGTGTCCTCGATCGTGATGCACGCGGCGATCGCCTTGCAGGCGTCCTGGTAGCGCACCGGCACCACGCCTGCGCGCGCGGAAATTGGCGGGATCGGTGCAAGCCCCGTGAGCGCACTCAGGTCCGCACGTTCGGCGGCGGAGATCTCCCGCTCGACGGCTTTTGGTTGGGCGTTCATGCGTTCGGGCTCAACTCACGCGCACCGCGCGCGGGCAGCGCAGCAGGTGCAAACGGTGGCGGCGGGCGTTCTCGGCGCGAACGCGCCGGGCCTCGCGTTCAGCGCGCGGATCGCGCTCAGGACGGTCCGACTCGGACCAGAAGTCGCGCCTAAGCGCGGGCGAGCTCATCGGCGATGTCTTCCCGTAGAACAGCGAGTAGATCCGCGCGGGTCCGACCGGGGGCCAGACAATGGCAACGAGGTGTGTGTCGGGGCGCGGAAAACGAGAAGCCCGCTGCGAGAGCGGGCTTCAGAATCTACAAATCAATGCTCATGCAGACTTCGTTCGCATCAGCAACGTTCGCGCGGTAATACTCCGGCCGCGTCAGCCGCAGTAGCTCACCGCCTTGCTGAGTCTGGATCAGCCGGATGATCTCTTGCGACTCCGGGTGATCGAACACGAACCATTCGCCCCGCAAGTGGGCCCGCGGCTTCAGATAATCATGGATCCCGCCTTCGACTGCGGCAGCACAGAGTGTCGAGCCCAGTAACTCCAGATCCACCGGGCAGGCGGTCTGCAGGGCCGCGAGACGCTTCTCGACGGGGCCGCACGTCTGCCCGAATTTCACTGCGCTGGCGGCGCGGATTGCGTAGACATTCGCAAGCCCGCGATCAATCAACTCCCAGCGGGCCGCAGTGTTCTTCGCGCGCCGCACGTTCTCCATCAGCATACGGTGCGTGCGGGCGGCGATTACGGATTCCCGAGCCCCGAGCCGTTGCCGGCAACTGCGGCAGTATTTTTGGCCCGGGAGAGGACTTGCGAGGCATTGAGGCGCCGCGCAGATCGCCGGAAGGGCATCAACCACAGTTCCCGCGATTGTGGCCTTCATATCCGAATCAGCGTCTCATTTCAAGCGCGAAGTAGACTTTCCGTTGAGCACGCTTCAGCAGGCGCCAGAAGTGGGCGCGAGACAGATGCAAGGCCCGGGCTTTGACTTCGGAGGGTGCGTAGGTGAGGTAGTGGGCCAAAATGACGCCGCGCATGAGTTGCGAAAGCGCCGCCACGGCGCGATCCACTTCGGCAATCTCATCCGGCATGGACACGGGCGGTTGACTCTGCGCCGCCCCCCGACACTGCTGATCAATCATTTTCGCGAGCAACGTGGCACGGGGATACCCGACGTTCATCCCATGATCCCGCGCCCACGCTCCCCACTTGTCCAGCCGCGCATCGGCCGAGGCTTCAATGGTCTGCGGGGAATCTCGCTGATCGACGAACGGAACGACGGTGGCAGGCAGTTGGTGAGTGGCATGAGCAACGCGAATGCGTCGCCCGTCAGGAAGACGGTGGAAATCTATTGACACACCCCGTGTCGGGGCTTGGGTTTCGGGCTCGCACGGATCTGCCGATGCCATCTGCAGCACTGCGTTCATTCGTCGACCACCCCGGTCTCAGCTCGTTGTTGAGCCAAACTCTCAGCTAACCGCCACGCTTCGTCAACTGAATTCCCTACAGCGGCCACCCCTTGCGAGCGCAGCGCTTGCGTGGGGCGCGCGACCATAGCCCACGCGCACGGGCGACGGCGCACGAGGCGCGACTCCTGGCCCTTGTCGTGCGCTTGTCGCAGGTCGTGTGGATCGAGGCGAAACACCTGCGGCTTGCGGCCCGGTTGCAGGCGCACCAGGTACATCCATGGACCTTGGGGTGCGCGCATTCAGGACCTGCGGGCGGGCGCGGCGTGTGCGACGGCGATCCTCGGGCCCTCGAGTGCGGCGGCCTTCGCGTTCAAGCGCTCAATCAGCGCTTCCCGCCAAGCCGGGCCATCGAGTCCCAAGTGCTGCACCAACACGTCCACGAGCAACTCCAGCGTCACTTGCGTCAAGTGCGCCCCCACGACCATATCGGGCATGTTGACGCCGAACTGTCCGTTCGGTTGCACCATGGAGCGCACGAGAGCGACGCCGAAGCGTGTGCCCGCGGTTGCGAGCGGGTCGGGTGCGGGGGTGCCGTTGAGAGGCGTATCGGTCATGCGGAGGGCTCCTGATAGCGAAGAACGGAAGTGATGCGGCCGGGCGGCACCCACATGGAGGAGCCCCCGTAGGTAACTTCGGCCGGCATGGTTTCGCCGTGATCGTCGATCCAAAATCCTCGGGCCAAGTCTTCGGGACCGAGGCCTTCGGGGAGCACGCAGCGCATGCAGTGATCCCACGACGCGCGGCCTCGGGCGTTGTAGAGAAACCAGACTTCGTAGCGCGGGGCGATGCGCAGGGAGACTTTCCGGTTACCGGTAAAGTCGACCTCGAGTGGGGCCGCAGGTTCTACCACGCGCTAGTACTCGGGCCCATAATCCACACGCCCTGCACGGCTGCAGGGTCCGGCTTCCACTCGTACTGGTTGCACAGCACCTGCGCGCGTTTGGCGGCCTCGAGTTGCCGTTCATTGGCGGCAATCTGCGGAGGGATATCGCGCATCCGTTGCTCCAGAACCTGCGCCAAGAAATCGCTTCCCTTGCCTTTGAACGTGAGTCGCTTACGGCGGCGCTCGATGACTTCCAGCATCGTCTTTAGCTTCGTGATCTGTTGACTGGTTTGGTCGACGATCTGCGCAAGCCCGATCTGTAGCCCCTGCACGTGGTCCTGGCTATCCGCGCACTGCTCGATGACTTGCATGAACACACTCATGGCGAGTTGCTGTGCCACCTGGTCGAGCGTCGGCGGTGGAGGGCCACAGTGGCCGGTCTCATCGTAGCGGGCGCGCTTGGCGGGATCGGACAGCGTCTCGTAGGCTTGCGTCAGGGCCACCATCGCCTGATGTGAGCCGCCGGCGCGGTCTGGGTGCGCGCGCGAAGCTTTGCGGCGGTAAGCGCGCTGGATCGTGGGCGAATCGGCTCCTTTCGGCACGCCTAACACCTCATAGTGCGTCGCCGCTCTCACGCCGCTTCCCGCTGCTGCGGCCGGCTCACCAGGAGATGGCGCTGGGCAAAATGGGCGATCAGCAGCGCTTCGGCTCTGCCGTTATCCAGATGCCGCTGCAGCGGCGCTGACGGAAACAACATGCGCGCCTTCGACAAGCTCGCCAGCTTCTTTTCGCGATCCGAGGCGCCGGGACTGATGAGGCTCAAGGCCTTCTTCCACACCTGCGGGACGACGAGCTCCAGCGGCACGTGGGCGTTTTGCAGCGTGGCTAGCACCGAGCCCAACGTCAGCCCGAGCGAGTGCCCGGTCGTGCAGCCCATCTTCGGTGTCGCGTGGATGTGTTCCACCACGGCCCGTGCCTCGCGCCCATTGCGCATCTCCAACACCATCGAGAGCAGCGCCGCGCCGTCGATCCACTTGGTTTTGCCTAAATTCATCACCGGCAAGTCGCGCACGTCCATGAAGGCCCCGTCATCACGGACCGCTGCAATCGCCCCGGTCACTCCGACATCGACACCAAAGATAATCATGCGATCACCCCGTTGTGGTTTGCGCCTGCGCGGCCGCAAGCGTCTTCGTTTCCGCCTCGAACTGTGCCGAGTCATCCGGATCGACGGCCTGCTGCATCAGGCTCACCAGATCCGGCGGCAGCGTCCCTTCCGCCTTCGCCCCCTTGAGCATGTGCTTCACCAGCGCATCACCCCCTAGGACCCGCCCCTCAAAGTGCTTGCCCTTCGCCCCGCTCCCATCGCCCTTGTCGTGCTCGACGACGCTCGCCTCGATGGCGTACGTGCGCCCGTCGGGGAGGATCACGTGCCCTAGGTACTGCGCTCGGTTCGCCGCGCTCGTGGACTTCCAGAGCGTGAAGGCCGGTGGGGCGGGCGCGCTCATGGCAAGTCTCCCTTCGTGTCTGCTGGGTTGCCCTTTGTTGTCTCCGACATTTGCGATATTTCGCCCCTCAGGCGCTCGATTTCCTCAGGCGTGGCGGCGTAGACGAGTGCTCGATCAGGCGGCAGCGTCTCAAGGAGCGTCACACGACCGGCTTCGTGAACCTGTTCGGCATTGCAGCCTTTGCACTGCCCGAGGTCCTCGTCGACGCGCTCCACCACTCTTCCGCAGCCAGCACACTGAGCCTTCCTCAGTGCCGGCTTCCTACCCGGAGCAACTGAGGAATCGACTGAGGAGGTTTTTTTCCTCATCAGTGGTTCCCCGATCCCTACGGTCTCTGAGGAACTGAGGAGACCGGGGGATCGGGTGTCGGCCCAGTCGTCTGAGGAACTGAGGAACAACTGAGGAGACTGAGGAAATTGAGGGGCGGAGTGACTCACATTTCCTCCGTGTCGACCCACTCCAGGACGGGGGTCACGCGGGCCTGTTTCGGGTCGGGAACCCGCACCACGCGCAAGCG
>Ga0070741_10021307_pt1 | contig 10096 bp, 7 predicted proteins | sample Coa_R1_4_FD_66440 | JGI IMG/M metagenome (GOLD analysis project Ga0070741, IMG submission 66440) | Surface soil microbial communities from Centralia Pennsylvania, which are recovering from an underground coalmine fire - Coalmine... | ecosystem: Environmental > Terrestrial > Soil > Unclassified ...
AGGCGCACGGCCGGCCCGCGTACGGCGCCGCCGACGGCCTCTTCCGCGAGTTCGTCGCGCGCTTTCCGTTCGAGGAGACGCCCGACCAGCAGCGGGCGATCGAGGAGGTGCTCTCGGACCTGGCGTCCGACAAGCCGATGGACCGCCTCGTCTGCGGCGACGTCGGCTTCGGGAAGACCGAGGTCGCGATGCGCGCGGCGTTCCTCGCCGTGCTCGAGGGGAAGCAGGTCGCCGTCCTCGTCCCGACGACGATCCTCGCGCAGCAGCACCTGGAGACGTTCGGGAAACGCCTCGAGGGCTATCCGGTCACCGTCGGCGTGCTGTCGCGCTTCCGGACCGCGGGCGAGAACAAGGAGACGATCGCCCGCCTCGCGTCCGGGCGCCTCGACGTCGTCATCGGGACGCACCGGCTCCTCCAGAAGGACGTCGCCTTCCAGCGGCTCGGGCTCCTGATCGTCGACGAGGAGCATCGCTTCGGCGTCAAGCACAAGGAGCGCATCCGCCAGATGCGCGCGACGGTCGACGTGCTGACGCTCACCGCGACGCCGATCCCGCGCACGCTCCACATGGCGCTCTCCGGGATCCGCGATCTGAGCGTCATCGAGACGCCGCCTGTCGACCGCCTCGCGATCCGGACGTACGTGACGCGCTACGACGAGGCCGTGATCCGCGACGCGATCGTCCGCGAGCTCGGCCGCGGCGGGCAGGTCTTCTTCGTCCACAACCGGGTCGAGAACATCGACGCCGTGGCCCGCCGGCTCGGCGAGCTCGTGCCCGAGGCGACGTTCGGCGTCGCGCACGGCCAGATGGACGAGCACGAGCTCGAGAAGACGATGCTCGCGTTCATGCACGGCGAGACGAAGGTGCTCGTCACGTCGGCGATCATCGAGTCCGGACTCGACATCCCGAGCGCGAACACGGTCATCATCAACCGCGCCGACACCTTCGGCCTGGCGCAGCTCTATCAGATCCGCGGCCGCGTCGGCCGCTCGCACTACCGGGCGTACGCGTACCTCCTGATCCCCGGCGAGCACCTGATCACGGCCGACGCGCAGAAGCGGCTCCGGGTCCTCCAGGAGCTCGACGACCTGGGCGGCGGCTTCCGGCTCGCCGCGCACGACCTCGAGATCCGCGGCGGCGGAAACCTCCTCGGGAAGCAGCAGTCGGGCCACATCACGGCCGTCGGGCTCGAGCTCTACACGAGCATGATGGAGCAGGCGGTACGCGAGATCCGCGGCGAGGCGCCGGAGGTCGAGACCGAGCCCGAGGTCCAGCTCGGCATCCCGGCCTTCATCCCGGAGACGTACATCCCCGACGTGAGCCAGCGCCTCGTCTTCTACAAGCGGCTCGCGGCGATCCGCGGCGTGCCGGACCTCGAGGCGATCGCGACCGAGCTCGTCGACCGCTACGGGGCGATTCCCCCGCTCGTCGACACGTTGCTGCGGATGATGGAGCTCCGCCGCTGGCTGAAGGACGTCCGGGTGCTGGTGGCGCGCCGGCGCGGCGAGCGCATCGTCCTCGACTTCGACCCGCGGACGCCGGTGAAGGTCGAGAGGCTGCTCGACGCCGTCAAGAAGAGCCGCGGGCGTCTCCGGCTCGTGAACGAGACGACGCTCGCCGTCGAGCCGGAGGCGACGGATCACGACGGGACGATCGCCGAGCTCCGCACGCTGTTGCAGAAACTCGCGACGCCGTGATACCGGCGTCCGCCATGACGCTCCGCCGCCGGCTCGCGATGGCGGCGCTCGCGCTCGGCATCGCCGGCGCGCGGCCCGCGCCGGGCGAGGTCGTCGACCGGATCATCGCGACCGTCGACGGTGAGCCGATCACGCGTCGCGAGCTCGAGCGCTACGCCCGCGAGCGCGACGCCGAGCACGCGCCGGAGGCGCGCGTCCTCGACGCACTCATCACGGACAAGCTCCTCGAGAAGGAGATCGCGACGGCCGGCATCGCCGCGCGCGACGACGACATCGACCGCTACGTCGGCGAGATCAAGGCGCGGAACGGCATGGACGACGCGCGTTTCGCGAAGGCCCTCGACGATCAGGGGCTCACGATGGCGACCTACCGGGCGCGCGTGAAGGCGGAGATCGAGAAGTCCCAGCTCGTGAACCGCGAGATCCGCGCGCGCGTCAACGTCTCGTCGCAGGAGATCGAGCGCTACTACAAGGCGCATCTCGACGATTACACGACCAGCGAGCGTGTCCGCGTCCGCGACATCTTCTTCGCGGTGGATCGCGACGCCGACGACGCCAGCATCGAGCGCACGAAGGCGAAGGCGCAGGAGGTCCGGCAGCTGGCGCTCGACGGCCGCGACTTCGGCGCGCTGGCGAAGCAGTTCTCCGAGGGCCCCGGGGCCGAGAAGGGCGGCGAGCTCGGGACGTTCGCGCGCGGCGAGATGGAGCCGGCGCTCGAGGACGTCGCGTTCTCGCTCAAGAAGAAGGAGATCAGCGAGCCCGTGCAGACGACGACGGGCTTCCATCTCCTCCGCGTCGACGAAGCGGTCGAGGCCGGACACAAGCCGCTCGACGAGGTGCGCAACGAGATCCGGGACGCGCTCTACAACGAAGCGCTCGAATCCCGGTTCCAGGAGTGGCTGTCGAAGGATCTGCGCGAGCGCCACCACGTCGAGGTGCTCGACTGAACCCGACGATCTTCCGCGAGTACGACATCCGCGGCGTCGCCGAGCGCGACTTCGACGCCGCGTTCGCGCGCGACCTCGGGCGCGCGTTCGGGACGCTCGCGCGGGAGCGCGGCAAGCGCCGCGTGAGCGTCGGGCGGGACTGTCGTCTCACCTCCGACGCGTACGCCGCCGCGCTGGCCGACGGCGTCCGCGCCACCGGGCTCGACGTCGTCGACGTCGGCGTGTGCCCGACGCCCCTCCTCTACTTCTCGCTCTTCCACTGGGACCTCGACGGCGGAGTCCAGGTGACGGGCAGCCACAACCCCGCCGACTACAACGGCTTCAAGCTCTGCCTCGGCAAGGACTCGCTGCACGGCGAGCAGATCCAGGATCTCGCGCGCCGGATCGGCGCGGGACGCTTCGCCGACGGCGCCGGCACGATCGAGCGGCGCGCCGTCATCCCCGAGTACCAGGCGTGGGTCGCCGAGAACGTCGGCGCGCTGTCGCGGCCGATATCCGTCGTCGTCGACGCCGGAAACGGCGCGGGGGGCCCCGTCGCGCCGGCGCTCTACCGGCGCCTCGGCGCGCGCGTGCACGAGCTCTACACCGACATGGACGGCCGCTTCCCGAACCACCATCCCGACCCGACGGTCGAGGAGAACATGCAGGACCTGATCCGCGAGGTCGCCGCGCGCGGCGCGGAGCTCGGGATCGCGTTCGACGGCGACGCCGACCGGATCGGCGTCGTCGATGGCCGCGGCCGGATAGTCTGGGGCGACGAGCTGCTCGTCCTCTACGCCCGGGACGTCCTCGAGCGGAATCCGGGCGCCGTCATCGTCTCCGAGGTGAAGTGCTCGCAGCGGCTCTTCGACGACGTCGCGGCGCGGGGCGGCACGGCGCTCATGTGGAAGGCCGGCCACTCGCTCGTGAAGGCGAAGATGCGCGAGACCGGCGCGCTCATCGGCGGCGAGATGAGCGGCCACATCTTCTTCAAGGAGCGCTACTTCGGCTACGACGACGCGATCTACGCCGGCGCGCGCCTCCTCGAGCTGCTCGGCCGGAGCGGCCGGACGGTGACCGAGCTCCTCGCCGACCTGCCGCCGTCGCACACGACGCCCGAGATCCGCGTCGACTGCGCCGACGAGAAGAAGTTCGCGGTCGCCGACCGCGTCCGCGACCGCTTCCGCGCCGACGGCCACCCGATCGTCGACGTCGACGGCGTCCGCGTCCGGTTCGCGCACGGCTGGGGGCTCCTCCGCGCCTCGAACACGCAGCCGGTGCTCGTCATGCGGTTCGAGGCCGAGTCGGCGGCCGATCTCGCCGCGTACCGCAAGGTCGTCGAGGACGCCGTCGCCGTGGCGCGCACCGAGCTCGGCGGGTAGTCTCGTCCGGATGGCGGACCGCATCCTCGTCCGCGGCGCCCGGTCGCACAATCTCAAGAACGTCGACGTCGAGATCCCGCGCGACCGGCTCGTGGTCGTCACCGGGCTCTCGGGCTCCGGGAAGTCGTCGCTCGCCTTCGACACGCTCTACGCGGAGGGGCAGCGGCGCTACGTCGAGTCGCTGTCCGCCTACGCGCGGCAGTTCCTGGAGCAGATGGAGAAGCCCGACTGCGACGCGATCGAGGGTCTCGCGCCGGCGATCGCGATCGAGCAGAAGGGCGTCGGGCGGAACCCGCGCTCGACGGTCGGGACGATCACGGAGGTCGCGGACTACCTGCGGCTCCTGTGGGCGCGCGTCGGCCGGCCGCACTGCTGGCAGTGCGGCCGCGAGATCGCGGCGCAGACGGTGCAGCAGGTCGTCGACCGGCTCGTCGCGCTGCCGGCGGAGACGCGGCTCTTCCTCTACGCGCCGGTCGTCCGCGACCGGAAGGGCGAGCACCGCGCGGAGCTCGACGCGCTCCGGCGCGGCGGCTTCGTGCGTGTCCGGATCGACGGCGAGCTGCGCGAGCTCGCCGAGGAGATCGCGCTCAAGCGGACCGCGCGCCACACGATCGAGGTGCTCGTCGACCGGCTGATCGTCCGTCCCGGGATCGCGCCCCGCCTCGCGGACTCGCTCGCCGTCGCGTTCCGGGAGGGGAGCGGCATCGTCGTCGTCGAGTCGACGTCGCCCGGCGGCGGCGAGCCGTCGGTCCAGCTCTTCAGCGAGCGCCACGCCTGCGCGGTCTGCGGGCTCTCGTACCCGGAGCTGTCGCCCCGGTTCTTCTCGTTCAACAGCCCGCAGGGCGCCTGCCCGACGTGCGGCGGGCTCGGCGTGCAACGCCGGTTCGACCCGGCGCTCGTCGTGCCGCGTCCGGAGCGCCCGCTTCCCGGCGCCCTGTCGGCGACGGTCCTCCGCGCGCTGCCGTCGCTCGACGCGACGCTCGCCGCGCTGGCGGCGCAGTATCGCTTCGCGCTCGATACGCCGTTCGCGAAGCTGCCGGCGACGGTCCGGGCGGTGCTCCTCGACGGCTCCGGCGAGCAGGAGGTCGAGATCGTCCGCGAGCGGCACGGCCGGCGCCAGGCCGTCCGGCGGCCGTTTCCGGGACTCATGGCGCTCCTCGAGCGGCGCCAGAAGCAGACGCATTCGGCGTGGCTGCGCGAGGAGCTCGACGGGCTCGTCGCCGACCGGCCGTGCCCGACGTGCGAGGGCACCCGCCTCCGGCGCGAGGCGCGGTTCGTCCGGGTCGGCGGGCGGAGCATCATCGAGGCGTCGGCGCTCTCGATCGCCGACGCGGCGGCGTTCTTCCGCGGGCTCGCGTTGCCGCCGCCGGAGGGCGAGATCGCGGCGCCGATCCTGAAGGAGGTGGTGGCGCGGCTCGGCTTCCTGGTCGACGTCGGGCTCGGCTACCTGTCGCTCGACCGGGGCGCCGCCACGCTGTCCGGCGGCGAGGGCCAGCGCATCCGGCTCGCGACGCAGATCGGCTCGCGGCTCGTCGGCGTGCTGTACATCCTCGACGAGCCGTCGATCGGGCTCCACCAGCGCGACAACGAGCGGCTCCTCGGAACGCTTCGGGAGCTCCGGGACCTCGGCAACACCGTCATCGTCGTCGAGCACGACCGGGACACGATCCTCGCGGCCGATCACGTCATCGACATGGGGCCGGGCGCCGGCGTGCACGGCGGGCGGGTCGTCGCCGCCGGGCCGCCCGCGGCGGTGATGCGCGACCCGGCGTCGCTCACCGGCCGGTACCTCTCGGGCGCGGAGTCCGTGCCGGTCCCCGCGCACCGGAGACGCGGGACGGGCTGGTCGATCGGCGTCCGCGGCGCGCGCGCGAACAACTTGAAGAACGTCGACGTCGACGTTCCCCTCGGGACGATGACGTGCGTGACCGGCGTGTCGGGCTCCGGGAAGAGCACGCTCGTCATCGACACGCTGTACCGTGCCCTGGCGCGCAAGCTCGACGTCGGCGGCGGCGACGAGCCCGGCGCGCACGACGAGCTCCGCGGCTGGCAGCTCGTCGACAAGATCATCGAGATCAGCCAGGCGCCGATCGGCCGGAGCCCGCGCTCGAACCCCGCGACGTACACGGGCGCCTTCGCCCCGATCCGGGAGCTGTTCGCGCAGCTGCCCGACGCTCGCGCGCGGGGCTACGGGCCGGGGCGCTTCTCCTTCAACGTGAAGGGCGGCCGCTGCGAGGCGTGCGCGGGCGACGGGCTCATCCCGATCGAGATGCACTTCCTTCCCGACGTCTACGTGACCTGCGAGGTGTGCGGCGGCCGGCGCTACAACCGGGAGACGCTCGAGATCCGTTTCAAGGGCCGGAACATCGCCGACGTCCTCGACCTGACGGTCGCCGAAGCGCGCGACTTCCTCGGCGCCGTCCCGGGCGTACGCGTCCGCCTGGACGCGCTCTGCGAGGTCGGGCTCGACTACGTGCGCGTCGGCCAGCCCGGCACGACGCTCTCGGGCGGCGAGGCGCAGCGGGTGAAGCTCGCGAAGGAGCTCGCGCGCCGGGCGACCGGGAAGACGCTCTACGTCCTCGACGAGCCGACGACCGGCCTCCACTTCGACGACGTCCGCCGGCTGCTCGAGGTCCTCGCCCGCCTGGTGGATTCCGGTAACACCGTTTTGCTGATCGAGCACAACCTCGACGTGATCAAGAGCGTCGACTACGTCATCGACCTCGGGCCCGAGGGCGGGGCGGACGGCGGCAGGATCATGGTCACGGGGACGCCGGAAGAGGTCGCGGCGTGTTCGGCGTCGCACACCGGGCGCTTCCTCGCGCCGCTCCTCGAGCGTCGGCGCGGGGCGGCGGCGACCGTTTCATAACGCTATTTTTGCTCTCGCGACTGAAAAATTCGCCTTGACAGGCCGGCGTCGCCTCCTATACTCGACCGTACAGGTCCGGATAATCCGGTAGACGCTACCGGGAGCCGGCCCGGCGCAACAGGCAACGGGCGCAACAAGGCGTTGAACGAGGCGAATCCGATGGTGAACCGAGCAGTGTACCTGGACAACCACGCGACCACCCCGGTGGACCCGCGGGTGCTGGAAGCCATGCTGCCGTACTTCGCGGACACGTTCGGCAACGCGGCGAGCCGGAGCCACGGGTTCGGGTGGGACGCCGAGAAGGCGGTCGACGCCGGACGCGAGGAGATCGCGCGGCTCCTCAACGCGAAGGCGAAGGACATCGTCTTCACGAGCGGCGCGACCGAGTCCGACAACCTCGCGATCAAGGGCGTGGTCGAGTTCTACCGCGACAAGGGGAACCACGTCGTGACGGCCGTCACGGAGCACAAGGCGGTGCTCGACACGTGTCGCGCGCTCGAGCGCAAGGGCGCTGCGACGGTCACGTACCTCCCCGTCGACCGGTACGGCATGGTCGATCCGGACGACGTCCGGCGCGCGATCACCGACAAGACCGTCCTCGTCTCGATCATGTATGCCAACAACGAGGTCGGGACGATCAACCCGATCGCCGAGATCGGGAAGATCACGCGCGAGAAGGGCGTGCTGTTCCACACCGACGCGACGCAGGGCGTGGGGAAGCTCCCGATCGACGTCGACGCGATGCACATCGACCTGCTCTCGCTCTCCGCGCACAAGATCTACGGCCCGAAGGGCGTCGGCGCCCTCTACGTGCGCTCGAAGGGGCCGCGCGTCCGGCTGGTTCCGCAGATCGACGGCGGCGGCCACGAGCGCGGCATGCGGTCCGGGACGCTCAACGTGACCGGCATCGTCGGCCTCGCGAAGGCCTGCGAGCTGTCGCGCGAGGGCATGGCCGACGAGTCGCAGCGCGTCCTCCGCCTCCGCGAGCGGCTGCACGAGAAGATCACGTCGCAGCTCGACGAGGTGTACCTGAACGGCCACCCGGTGCACCGCCTGCCCGGGAACCTGAACCTCAGCTTCGCCTTCGTCGAGGGCGAATCCCTCCTCATGGGGCTCAACGGCTCCGTCCATCCGATCGCCGCGTCGGCCTCTCTGCCGGCGATCGCGGTGTCGTCCGGGTCCGCGTGCACGTCGGCGACGCTCGAGCCGTCGTACGTGCTGAAGGCGCTCGGCGTCGGCGACGACCTCGCGCACACGTCGATCCGGTTCGGCGTCGGGCGGTTCAACACCGAGGACGAGATCGACTACGTCGCCGACCGCGTCGTCGGCGAGGTGAAGCGGCTCCGGGATCTGTCGCCGCTCTACGAGATGGCGAAGGAAGGCATCGACCTCAAGTCCGTGGCCTGGCAGCGCGAGTAGCGAAGCAAGTAGCGGAGGTTAAGACATGGCGTACAGCGACAAGGTCCTCGACCACTATTCGAACCCGCGGAACGTCGGCTCGTTCCCGAAGGACGATCCGAACGTCGGCACCGGCGTCGTCGGCGCGCCGGAGTGCGGCGACGTCATGAAGCTGCAGCTCAAGATCAGCGACGAGGGCGTCGTCGAAGACGCCAAGTTCAAGACCTTCGGCTGCGGAAGCGCGATCGCCAGCTCGAGCTACGTGACCGAGCTCGTGAAGGGCAAGACCGTCGACGAGGTGATGGCGATCAAGAACTCGCACATCGTCGAGGAGCTGTCGCTGCCGCCGGTCAAGATCCACTGCTCGGTCCTCGCCGAGGACGGCATCAAGGCCGCGATCCAGGACTGGAAGAAGCGCCGGGAGGCCGTCGACGCGCCGGCGGAGCCGAAGACCGCCAAGGCGGGGTGAGCGCGCGATGATCTCGATGACCGAAGGCGCCGCGCGGAAGATCCAATCGCTCGTCGCCGAGAAGGGGCTCCCGGACGGCGGGCTCCGGGTGAAGGTCGTCGGGGGCGGCTGCTCCGGCCTCACCTACAAGATGGATCTCGACCAGCCGCGCGACGGCGACAAGATCTTCGAGCGCGATGGCGCCAGGCTGGTCGTCGACCGGAAGAGCTTCCTCTATCTCAACGGCACCGAGCTCGACTACGCCGACGAGCTCATGTCCGCCGGCTTCAACCTCCGCAATCCGAACGTCAAGCGGAGCTGCGGCTGCGGCTCCTCGTTCGTCGTCTGACGATGCCCGGGGAAGCGAGCGATGGCGCACGCGGCGACGACCCCCGAATGCTGGCGGTGCCAGACCGGCCCGCACGCCGCTCTGCTGTGTCCGGCGTGTGAGGCGCCGCTTCCGCTCGCGCCCGACGCCGACCTGTTCACGGTCCTCGGCCTCCCGCGGAGCCTCGCCGTCGACCGCGCCGACCTCGAGCGGCGCTACCACGCCATGTCACGTGCCGTGCATCCCGATCGCCATCAGACCGGCGACGCGCGCGCGCGCGAGCTCGCGGAGCGCGTGAGCGCCGCCGTCAACCGCGCCTACCGGACGCTTCGCGACCCGGTGCTGCGGGGCCGCTATTGGCTCGAGCTGCACGGCCGGCCGCTCCACGAGAGCGGGCAGAAGGTGCCGCCCGCGCTCGCCACGCTCGTGTTCGAGACGCAGGAGAAGCTCGAGGATGTCCGTGCCGATCCGGCGGGTGCCGTCCGCGCCGACGTGGAGGCGGTTCGCGCCGAGCTGGTCGCGCGCCTCGGCCGTCTGCGCGACGAGCTCCAGCGGCTGTACGGCGGCGCCGTCGACGCCGACGAGCTGGCGCGCCGGCTGTCCGAGATCGCGTATCTCCGGACCCTCCGCGGCGACGTCGAAGCCGCCCTGGGAGAGCTGAGTGGAACCGATAGTCGGCATTGATCTCGGCACGACGAACAGCCTCGTCGTCGTGCTCGAGGAGAGCGGTCCGCGCGTGCTCCCGAACCCCGAGACCGGCGAGCGTCTGCTCCCGTCCGCGGTCGCGTTCCTGCCGGGCGGCGACGTCGTCGTCGGCCGGCGCGCGCGGGAGCTCGCACCCGATCGCCCGCTCGACACGATCCTCTCCGTCAAGCGCTTCATGGGGCTCGGCTTCGAGCACGTCACCGACGCCGACCGCCGCCGCTACCGGTTCGCCGCGCCGCGCGAGGGCGTCATCCGCTTCGCGGTCGAGGGTCGCGAGCTCACCCCGCCGGAGGTTTCCGCGTACATCCTCCGCGAGCTGCGGCGCTGGGCGGAAGCCGCGCTC
>Ga0070741_10021308_pt1 | contig 10095 bp, 9 predicted proteins | sample Coa_R1_4_FD_66440 | JGI IMG/M metagenome (GOLD analysis project Ga0070741, IMG submission 66440) | Surface soil microbial communities from Centralia Pennsylvania, which are recovering from an underground coalmine fire - Coalmine... | ecosystem: Environmental > Terrestrial > Soil > Unclassified ...
GTCGCGCACCCGCACGACCATCCCTTCGAGGAGTCGTACTTCATGCTCGACGGCGAGGTCGACGTCGTCGCGGACGGCGACCGCTACACGCTCCGACCCGGAGACGTCTTCTGGACCGGCGTCGGCTGCGTCCACGCCTTCTACGAGACCCGCGGCGGCACGGTCCGCTGGCTCGAGACGTCCGCCCCGCAGCCGCCGGACCGCCACTCGTACCGCTTCGAGCGGGACTGGGACTATCTCCAGGAGAGGCTCGAGGCCGAGGCCATCGAGTCGGTGCGCGAGTGACCGCCGTCGGCGCGGTTCCCGACCCGCCCGAGCCCTCGGCCATCGGCGCCCGCCTGCGCGAGGAGCGCGAGCGGCAGGGCATCACCCTGCGGGAGATCGCCGCACGGATCGGCGTCTCGAAGAGCCTGATCTCTCAGATCGAGCGCGACAAGGTCACGCCGTCGGTCGGCACGCTCTACGCGCTGGTCAGCCAGCTCGGGCTGACGATGGGCGACGTCTTTCCCGCCAGGGACGCGCCGGCAGGCCCGCGGCAGGTGTGGGCTGCTGCACAGCCCGCCGGGCCGACGGCGACGCCGGAGACCCGAGCCGTGATCACCCTCGAGTCCGGCGTGCGCTGGGAGCGGCTCACCGCCGAGCGCGACCCGCTCGTCGAGTACCTGTACGTCGTCTATCCGCCCGGCGCGACCTCCTGCCCCGAGGACTCGCTGATGCGCCACGGAGGCAAGGAGTACGGCTACGTGATCCGAGGGCGCCTCGGCGTCCGGATCGGCTTCGACGAGTACGAGCTCGGCCCCGGCGGCTCGATCTCGTTCGACTCGTCCTCGCCGCACCGCCTGCGCGCGATCGGCGACGAGCCCGCCGAGGCGATCTGGGTCGTCGTCGGGCGCCAGGGCGACAGCCGCGTGCCCGGCTGAGACAGGCCTATGCCGCGCGCGTCGATCCGGCGCTGACCGGCAGCCACTCCGGACGGTCGACCGACGTCGCCACGGCGATCGTCCGTCCCTCCGCGGCTCCCCGGAGGATGCTGCGCGCGACGTCGACGACGTGCGCGCCGAGCTCACCGCTCGCGCGGTGCGGCCGGCCTTCGGCGAGCGCCTCGGCCATGTCCGCGAGGCCGATCCCCCGAGCCTCGCGCGGACCGCGCGACGGATACGTGAGGTTCTTCCAGCCGTCGCGGCCGCGGCGCATTCGCAGCGGCCCCTCGAACGCGTTGGGATCGGGCAGCGAGAGGTCGCCCAGCGTGCCGTGGACGACGAACTCGCCGACGTAGCGGTCCGTCGCGTCGAAGCTGGCGACGAGATTCGCGGTCACCCCGTTCTCGAGCTCCATCGTGGCTGAGGTGTGCGTCGGCGTCGTGACGGCGAACTGCTGCCCTGCGCGCGGGCCGACCATGATCCGCCGCTCGCGGCGCCGGACCGAGGCGAAGCCGGCGACGCGGACGATCGGACCGAGCAGCGCGACGATTGCCGACAGGTAGTACGGCCCCATGTCGAGGAGCGGCCCGGCGCCGTCGCGGAAGAACTGCTCGGGACTCGGATGCCACGCGTCGGCGCCGCCGACGAGCATCACCGCGCTGACCCCGAGCGGCTGCCCGATCGCGCCGTCGTCGATCAGCCGCCGCGCCTCCTGGTAGGCGCCGCCGAGGAAGATGTCAGGTGCGCACCCGATGCGGAGCCCGCGGCCTCCCGCTTCGCCCAGGAGGCCGGTCGCCTCCTCGACTTCGAGCGCGAGCGGCTTCTCCGTGTAGACGTGCTTGCCGGCCGCCAGCGCCGCCCGCGTCACGTCCGCGTGCTCCGACGAGGGGGTCAGGTTGAGCACGGTGTCGACGGCTGCATCCGCGAGGAGCTCGTCGACCGAGAGCGCCCTCAGCCCGTGAACGGCCGCCAGCTCCTCGGCGCACGAGGGCAGCACGTCGGCGCACGCGACCGGCTCGAACGCGTCGAACGCCGTCGCGTTCTTCGCGTAGTGCTTGCTGATGACGCCGCAGCCGACGATGCCGACCTTCACGCTGCCGCCTTCTCGAGCATCGCAGTCAGCGCGTCGTACGACCGCCGGACCGCGTCGAGTGCTGGGCCGTCCGTCTCGTCCTGCTCGACGAGCAGCCACTCGGCGCCGGCCTCGGCCGCGGCAGGGGCGACGCGCTCGTAGCCGACGGCGCCGTCGCCGACCGGACAGAAGTCGCGTCCCTCGCGGCTCCGGAAGTCCTTCACGTGCACGAGTGGGCACCGGCCGCGGGCGCGGTCGAGGAGGGCGACGGGATCCACGCCCGCGTACCAGGCCCAGCCGAGATCGAGCTCGAGAAAGAGCTCGGACGGCAAGTCGTCGAAGAACGTCCGCCCGGAGGCGAGCGGACGGAGCTCGGCGTCGTGATTGTGGAAGCCGAGCTCGAGCCCGAGCTCGCGCGCGGCGTCGGCCGCGGCGGCGAGCCGGCTCTGGAGCCCGGGCTCCTCGAGCGTCGACGGATCGAGCCAGCTGACGGCGATCCGCCGCCAGCCGATCGCGCGAGCCTCGTCCGCGAGCTCCGCCAGGCGCGTCTCGAGCACGTCGAGGCCTGCGTGTCGCCCGCACGCCACGAGGCCGAGCCGGTCGAGCCAGCCGCGGACGGCCCGCGGCTCGTGCCCGTGCAGGTCGAACAGCTCGACGCCCTCGAAGCCGATCCCGGCGACGGCGTCCAGGGTGCCCTCGAAGTCGCGGGCGCAGTCCTCGCGGACCGTGTAGAGCATCAGGCCGACGCTTGCCATGACCTCGGTGCGGTGACGTGGCAGCGTGCGCTCTGGGACGGGTGCGCCTCCTCGAGCGTCGGAGCCTCCCGACGGCAGAGATCGATCGCGAGCGGGCAGCGGGCGACGAAACGACACCCGACGGTGGCATCGGCAACACGGCGCGGTGCGCGCGCGAACGCCTCGCGCGAGCGGCCCGCATCCGGCACGGCGGAGAGCAGGAGCCGGGTGTACGGGTGCAGCGGGTTCTGCAGCACTTGCTCGGTCGGGCCCTGCTCGACGATCTGGCCCGCGTACATGACGAGCATGTCGTCGGCGACGTAACGCGCGCTCGCGAGGTCGTGCGTGACGTAGAGGAACGTCAGCCCTCGCTCCTCCTTCAGCTTCAGCATCAGGTTCAGCACGCCGATCCGGATCGACACGTCGAGCATCGAGGTCGGCTCGTCGGCCAGGACGACCGAGGGCTCGACGGCGAGGGCGCGCGCGATCGCGACGCGCTGGCGCTGCCCGCCCGAGAGCTCGTGCGGGTACTTCGGCGCGATCTGCTCCGGCGGCACGAGCCCGACCGTCTCGAGCAGCTCCTGCACGCGGGCCTTGACCTGGCTGCGCGGGACGATCCGGTGGATCCGGAGCGGCCGCTCGATGTGGTGCGCCACCGTCTTGACAGGGTTCAGCGAGCCGAACGGGTCCTGGAAGATCATCTGCACCTGCGATCGGTAGCGCAGGACGTCGTGGCGCCGCGCTCGGCTCGTGGCGTCGCGGCCCTCGAAGCGCACGCTGCCCGCCGTCGGCTCGTACAGGCGCGCGATCACGCGCGCGACCGTGCTCTTGCCGCTGCCGCTCTCGCCGACGAGCGCCGTGATCCTCCCCGGCTGCAGCTCGAAGGCGACGTCGTCGACGGCGCGGAGCTTGCGGAAGTCCTTCGTCAGCCCGGCCACCTCGAGCGCGCTCACGATGTCCCCGCCTCGACGAGATGGCAGGCGACGCGGTGGCCCGCCCCGACCTCGCGCAGCACCGGGCGCTCTTGCGTCTGGCGCGCGTGGAGCGGCGCGTCCTCCGGCAGGCAGTGCGGGCAGCGTGGGTGGAAGCGGCAGCCCGAAGGCGGCTTCGCGAGGTCGGGCGGCGTTCCCGGGATGCCCTTCATGCGCTCGAGCGGCCCGGTTACGGGTGGGAAGGAGCGCAGCAGCCCGAGCGTGTACGGGTGGAGCGCCTCCTCGGCGAACCCGCGCGCCGGCGCGGTCTCGACGAGCTCGCCCGCGTACATGATCCCGATCCGGTCGGCGAACTCGAGCAGCAGCGAGAGGTCGTGCGTGATGAAGAGCACCGCGAAGCCGAGCTCACGCTTGAGCGCGTCGACCTCCTGGAGGATCTCGCGCTGGACGACGACGTCGAGCGCCGTCGTCGGCTCGTCCATGATCACGAGCTCGGGCCGAAGGGCGAGCGCCATCGCGATGATCACGCGCTGGCGCATCCCGCCCGAGAGCTCGTGCGGGTACGCCCGCACGCGCCGGCCGTCGATCCCGACGAGCTCGAGCAGCTCCTCCGCCCGGGCGAGCGCGTCCCGGCGGGGGATCCGCTCGTGGGCGCGCATCATGTCCACGAACTGGTCGCCGACCCGCATGACCGGGTTGAGCGCGTTCATCGCGCTCTGGAAGACCATCGAGACGTTGCGCCAGCGGTAGCGGCGCAGGTCCTCGGAGCTTCGCCCGATCAGGTCCTCGCCCTGGAAGAGGATCCGGCCGCCCGTCACCCGTGCGGGCGGCCGCAGGATCTGCATGATCGCGTTCGCGACGGTCGTCTTGCCGCAGCCGGACTCGCCCGCGAGGCCGACGATCTCGCCGGGCCTGATCTCGAGCGACACGTGGTCGACTGCACGGACGCGGCCCTCGGGTGCCGCGTAGTCGACGACGAGGTCGCGCAGCTCGACGAGCGCGTCGGTCGCCTGGCGCCTCAGCTCCTGCATTTCGCCCTCCAGGACGCCGGTCATGCTCGCGCACCCACGAGCAGCGTGCGGAGGACACCGCGCTTCGGCCTGAACACGCGCAGCCGCGGGTTGCTCACCTCGTCGATTCCGGCCAGCACAAGCACGAGCCCGAGGACGGTGAGGGCGAGCGCGGCGCCGGGGAACAGGAACGGCCACCACTCGCCCTGGAGGACGGTCGAGTTCGTCTGCGCCCAGTAGAGCGTCACGCCCCAGCTCGTCTTGGACTGGTCGCCGAGCCCGAGGAATTCGAGCCCGGCGTCGGTCAGGAGCGCGATGTAGAAGACGAGCACGAAAGCGGCGGCGATCCGGCTGATCATGTTCGGCATCAGCTCGCCGAAGACGATCCTCCACGTCGACTCGCCGGAGACCTTCGCGGCGTGGATGAAGTCGCGGTTCTTGAGCGAGAGCGCCTGACCGCGCAGGATCCGCGCCTCGAACGCCCAGAGTACGGCCGCGAGGACGAGGATCATCGTGCCCATTCCGCGCGCCTTCAGGTAGCCCGAGACGACGACGAGCAGCGGGATCGGCGGGATCGTGAGGAAGACGTTGATCAGGAAGTTGACGACGTCGTCCACGACGCCGCCGGAGTAGGCAGCCGTGATCCCGAGGACCGTGGCGAGTGCGGTGGCGAGCGCTCCCGCGGCGAGGCCGAGCAGCAGCGACCGGCGGGCGCCGACGACGACCTGCGAGAAGATGTCGCTCCCCTGGTCGGTCGTGCCGAAGAGGTGGTGCCACGAGGGAGCCTGCCGGGCGGCGGTGATGCTGAACCCGTTCGGGTCGCTCACGGAGATGAGCGGCGCGATCAGGGCGACGAGCACGATCGTCCCGATCATCAGCAGCCCGGTCCGCGACTTCGGGTTGCGAAGCAGCAGCAGGAGCCAGCCGGGAACGCGCACCCGCCTGAGGGTCCGGGCCCGCGGCGGCGCCGCAACCGGAAGCTCCAGGACCGTCGGCTCGAGCTGGGACATCAGGCCGTGCGCAGCCGCGGGTCGAGGACGAGGTTGAGCACGTCCATGATCAGGTTGGCGACGATCACGCAGACGGACAGCACCACGAGGATCGCCTGAGCGAGCGGATAGTCGTTGCCGAGCACCGCCTGCTGCAGCGTGAGGCCCGCGCCCGGATAGCTGAAGACGTACTCGACGAAGACGAGCCCGCCGACGGCGCTGGCGAAGAGCGCGGCAAACCCGTTCAACGGAGGCAGGATCGCGTTCCTCCCTGCGTAGCGCGTCATCACGCGGCGGTCGCGAAGACCCTTCGCGTGCGCCATCGCGACGTAGTCCTCGCCGATCGTGTTGATCATCACCGTGCGCATGTTCAGCACCCAGCCGCCGGCGTATGCGGCGACGACGACGAGGATCGGCAGCTCGGCGTGCCGCAGGGTGCTGGAGAGGAACGTCCAGTTGAAGCCGGGCGTCAGGCCGTTGTCGTAGGCGTGCTGGATCGGGAACCAGCCCCACTTCAGCCCGAAGAAGTAGAGGCCGAGCAGTGCGGTGAAGAAGGCCGGCAGGGCGCCGATCGCCATGAACGCGGGCACGACGACGCTGTCGACGAGCCGGCCGCGCCGCCAGGCGGCGACCATCCCGATCGCCGTGCCGACGACGAAGGAGAGCAGGAACGCCACGCCGACGAGGAAGATCGAGTACGGAAGCGTCCGTCCGACGACCTCCGAGACGCGCGTCGGGTAGTTCGACGTGGAGATGCCGAAGTCGAAGTGCGCGATCCGGCCGAGGTAGGTCACGTAGTCGTGCCAGATCGAGTGGTGACCGCCGCCGAGGAGCGCCTGGTAGGTCTGGATGATCCCGGGGTTGGACGCGAGCTGCGCCGCGTCGAGGTGCTGCAGCAGGCCGGCGAGGGGGCTGCCGGGCATCAGCCGGGGCAGCAGGAAGTTGATCGTCAGCGCGACCCAGATCGCGAAGACGTAGAAGACGAGGCGGCGGGCGAGCCAGCGCATCGGGGGTCCGAGGAGGGTAACCGGCGGGCGGAGCCGGAGCTCCGCCCGCCGGGCAGCGGTTTGACTACGCCCCGGCCTTCCCGCCCGGGCAGATGCGGGTGAACTGGAGCACGTTGTCGGGGAACGTCGTGAAGATCGGGTCTGCGAAGAAGTTGCTCGGCGACGCGAAGCAGTGGAAGTACTTCGTGCTGTACGTCGACCAGCGGGCACCGATCATGACCGGGACGATCGGCAGGTCCTCCAGCCAGAGCTTCTCCAGCTGCGTTGCGACCGCGTGCTGCTTGCTCGGATCCAGCGTCGTCTTCCACTGGTTGAGCAGCGTGGTCGCCCTCGTGTCGTAGAAGTGATGCCAGTTCCCGGTCGGGCTTCCGTCCTGGCCCGAGGGGATGAAGGCGTTCTGTGACAGGTTCGCGTAGAAGAACCCGTAGGGCGAGCCGCGCGAGGCGATCTGCCAGAGGAGCGTCGGGGCCTTCGTCGAGAACGCGTTCGGGAACCAGTCGCCCCAGGACGCCTCGAGCTTGACGTTCGAGTTGATACCGATGTCGCGGAAGTTCTTCGTGATGATCTGGTTCGACGCGACCCAGTCCGACCAGCCCGAGATCACGTGGATGTCCAGCGAGACCGGATTGCCCTTCGGGTCGACGAGCGTGCTGCCGTCGTAGGTGAACCCGTTGTCGGTGAGGAGCTTCTTCGCCGCGTCCGGGTTGTAGGTGGCCATCGCCTTCGCCTGGGCCTTGACCGCCGGATCGGTGACCCACTGCGGGAAGAGACCGCTGAGGCCGATCGCGTCGGCCGGCGGCTCGTAGCCGTACTCGCCGAGCTTCCAGACCGTGTTCCGGTCGATCGCGAGGCTTAGCGCCTTCCGGAAGACCGCCAGGCTGTACGGGTACTGCGTGTCGTCGAAGACCAGCGAGATCGGGTAGTCCGCATTCGAGTAGAAGGCATGGAAGTGCGCCTTGTCCTTCGCGATGTACGCCTTCTCGACGTTCGGCACGAAGTTGTGCGTCCAGTCGACCTGGCCGTTCTGGATCAGCGCCAGCGCCGCGTCGTTCGAGGACGCCTGGACATACTCGAGGCACGGGAGCTTCGGCAGGCCGGCCTGCCAGTAGTGCGGGTTCTTGCCGAGGACGTAGTCCTGCGTCGTGAAGCGCGTGATGACGTTGAACGGCCCGGAGCCGACCGGATTCGGGTTCGTGAACGTCGCAGGGTCCTTGACCTTCGACCAGACGTGCTGCGGGACGACGAACTGTCGGTTCAGGATCGCCGGGACGAACTGCGAGTCGGGTGTCTTGAGGGTGATCACGACGCCGTACGGGCCGCTGGCCTTGATCGAGGCGACGTTCGAGCCGGCACCCGTCAGTCCGATGCGGTCCATGGCCTTGTTCTGGCGGCCGGCCGTGAGGCTGTAGACGACGTCGAGCGACGTCAGCGGCTTGCCGTCCGACCAGGCGGCGTTCTTGGCGAGGTTGAGCGTCAGCGTCTTGTTGCCGTTGCTCCACTTCCAGGTGCGTGCGAGCCAGGGCAGGGTCTTGCTGCCGCCGGAAGGTACGACGATCAGCGGCTCGTAGAAGGCGCCCTGGACGATCGAGTTGCTCGGCAGGCTTCCGCCGGCATACGGATTGAAGTTTCTCGTGAACGCGGGATCGCCCGACCCGGTCATGACCAGGCAGGTGTGGGCGGCACCGGCCGCCGACGGCGACGCCTGCTTCGCCGGCCTCGCCCCCGCGCTCTGGACGACGAGCGCGACGGCCGCGGCGGCGGCAACGGCGATCACGCCTGCTGCACGGACTCCGAGTCGAACGCGGCGAGCTGGACTCTCCATCCCATCTCCTTTCCGTTTCTGCAGACACTGACGTGTGTTCCGGGAACGGTTAACACGTTGTTACAGCCGAGTCAAGGCCCGCGCGAAACTTTTTCGTCAAATCGGGCACATTGGGCCTGTAACCGTTACCGGTCACGTGCTTCAATAGGCCCATGAGACGCGAGAGCGGCAACGGCGATCCGGGGCGGGCGACGATCCGGGAGATCGCGCGAGCCGCGGGCGTCTCGATCGCGACCGTCTCCCGCGTGATCAACGGCCGCCCCGACGTTTCGGCCGGGACGCGCGAGACCGTGCTTCGCGTCGTGCGCGAGCACGGCTTCAGCAGCAACCGCAGCGCTCGTGCGCTCTCGGGCGGACGGACCGGCCTCGTCGGCGTCACGCTGCCGATCGTCGAGGCGGCGTACTTCTCCTTCATCCTCTCGGGCGCCGCGGAGGCGCTGTACGAGCAGGACATGCGGATGGTGCTCTGCCCCACGCTCCACCAGCACGAGCGTGAGGTGACGCTGCTCGACCGTCTCATGCACGGGACGACCGACGGCGCCATCCTGACGCTGCCGGAGGAGTCGAACGCCGAGCTGAAAGCGCTGCAGCAGACCGGCTATTCGTTCGTCGTCGTCGACCCCCGCGTCCAGCTGGACGAGGGGCTTCCGGCGGTCTCGGCGGCGCACGCGTCGGGTGCGCGGGCGGTGATGGAGCACCTGCTCTCGCTCGGCCACCGGCGGATCGGAGCGATCACCGGGCCGCCGGCGTGGATGGCGACCACGGAGCGGCTGATCGGCTATCGCGCCGCGCTCGCCGCGTCCGGAGTGCTGCCGGACACGGAGCTGGTCCACGAGACCGACTTCTCGATCGAGAGCGGCGAGGCGGCTGCGGCGGCGCTCCTCGACCTGCCCGAGCCGCCCACGGCGATCTTCGCCTTCAACGACAACATCGCGATCGGCGTCCTGCGCGCCGCGCGAGCGCGCGGCATCCGGGTTCCCGCCGACCTCTCCGTCGCCGGCTTCGACGACTCGGAGCAGGCGGCGATCGTGACGCCCGCCCTGACGACCGTCCGCCAGCCGCTCGCCGAGATGGGTCGGATGGCGGTCAGCCTGCTCCTGCGCCTCCTCGAGCACCAACGTGTCGAGGCGACGAGCGTCGAGCTCGCGACGCGGCTCGTCGTCCGCGACTCGACGGCGCCTCCGCCCGCCTAGCGAGCAGTCGACGAGGCGAAGAACTCGGGCCCGGGAAGCGTCTCGCGGAGACGGTCCTCGTCCGGCTCGACGCCGGCCGCGTCGAAGGCGGCGAGCAGGGCTCCGGCGGCGGGCTCGAACCGCGTCTCCGCCTCGGTCGCGTCTGGCAGCCGAGCCGTGATCTCCGCGCGCAGCAGATCGGCGCCGTCGCCACGGAGCACGCCGCCGAGCAGCACGAGGGGATAAGGCCGACCTTCGAGGCCGACGATCCGCGCCGCCGCGGCCGCCGTCTCGCCGAGGAGCCGGCCCTGTTCGAGGACGATCTGATGTGCGACCCGCTCGCCGCGCGCGGCCTCGCGCAGCACCGCGGGTGCGAGGAGCGACGAGTCGAACGGCCTGCGGCGTCCGTCGTGGCGCGTGAACGAGTGCAGAAGCTC
>Ga0070741_10021309_pt1 | contig 10095 bp, 12 predicted proteins | sample Coa_R1_4_FD_66440 | JGI IMG/M metagenome (GOLD analysis project Ga0070741, IMG submission 66440) | Surface soil microbial communities from Centralia Pennsylvania, which are recovering from an underground coalmine fire - Coalmine... | ecosystem: Environmental > Terrestrial > Soil > Unclassified ...
ACGACCGCGAAGCCGTGCATCTCGAGAAACTTGACGAGCGGCCGCCGGACGGAGACATCGTCCTCGACGACGAGCACCTGACGCGCGGCATCTGTGGTCATGGATAAGCGATGATACCCGATGACGCCGGGAATCCCGGAAAATCAGGATTCACCGAGCTGCGAATCGCTCATTGCGGCAAGATCGCGACGAGCCCCTCGACGTAGTTGTCGCCGGGCGTGTTGTCCGTCCAGGACCACATCAGTTGTCCCGGTGCGAAGGCGGCGGGCGCGACCGCGCACGCGGTGTAGAAGAACGGCACGTCGGTCACCCCGTCGCCGTCGCATCCGTCCAGGCCGGACGTCGACCTCGGTGCGCCGTTCATCTGCGCGAGCCCAAGCAGCAGGGCGCCGGCGACCGGCGAACTCAGAGGCAACGCGGCCGTCGGACACGGACAGGGCCCGCTCCCGCTGACCAGCGGGCCGTAGATGCCAATCGTGGAGGTTGCGCCTGCGGCGGCCCCGCACAACGTGATCGGATTACCGCACGGCGGCAAAACGGCGCGAGCTGGCTTCTCGGTCGACTGCCGAAACACCATGATCGACACGTCGATGTCCTGCAGCACGCCGCCACCGACCTCCGTGATGGCGCACGACATCTGATAGCCGGTCGCTTTGGGCTTCGCATCCAGCACGTACCACCAGCTCACGTCCCAGATGTTCGGGTTGCCGTGAGTCAGGTGCCCGGGCGTCACCGGGAACCGCTGCCAGACGTTGCCGGCGTTGTCCGTCATCGTGCCGAAACAGAAGCCGGTGCCGTTGATGTTGTCGCAGTCGCAGAAACCGACCAGCGTGTCGTGCGCATTGATCGCGTGCCCGTTCCGCGGCGCGATCGATGTAGGATTCGAGCCGTTCGCGGAGAGCGCGTTGCAATCGACGCGCGTCCACGTGCCACCCAGCGCGACGTTGGCCCTGTCGCACGTCGCCGCCGCTGCCGGCGCCGCGTGCAGCCCGATCGCGAGAATGACTACCGTCAGAATCCGACTGTACGTCATCTGAAGTCTCCCGTGGCGGCGGTCAGCCGTCGAGCCGTGCACGCCGAATCCTGGTGGCAAGTGGCGTGCCCGATTGCGCGGCAAAGCCGGCCGCGGGCCGACCGATCGAACCCACGGCAGCGGTCTGCCGCGCCTCCAGCACGTCGGTTTATGTCTCAGGTTTTTCGCGTCGGTTGCGCTCGGCCGGGGCCGACGCGCCGCAGCCTTGGCGAAGGTCGGCGTCCGCCGACGGCAGTTCCGCGTGGAGGTTCGAACTCGAGGTCTTCGGATCGGATGTCAGGAGCGAAACGTGGTGGGCCCCCTGGGGATCGAACCCAGGACACCGTGATTAAAAGTCACGTGCTCTACCACTGAGCTAGGGGCCCCCTACTGCGACTCTTCGTCGTCACCCCACGGCGACGGCTGCGGACCGGGCACGATGCCCGCGATGTCCGGATCCTCGTCGCCGGTGGCGGCCGGCGTGTTCGCCTTGCGCGTCTTCGCTTCGAGCCGGCGGGCCGCCTTCTGCTGAGCCTTTTCCTGACGGGCGCGCTCCCGCGCGCGTTTGTTCTGGGTTGGACGTGATTTCTGCACAGGACCTCACCCTGAAGTATACCTGCCTCGAGCGCCTCGGTCACACGTTCGCCGGCGTTGCCGACGCGCTCATCGCGCGCGACGGCGCGGCGAACAGCTTGCCGGCGCCGACGAGCACGAGCGCAAGCGCCGCGCACAGGAAGAACACGAGCCGCACGCCGATCGCCTCCGCGAGAACGCCGGAGACGGCGAGCCCGAGAATCTGTCCGAGAAACACGATCGACGCGTTCGTGCTGCCGACCCGGCCCAGCATCTCCGGCGGTGTCTCGCGCTGAATCAAGGTCTGCGCCGGCACGATGATCGCGGCGAACGAAAAGCCGATCAGGAACGTCGACGCCACGGTCGCGTAGATGTGCGGAACGGAGCCGAGCAGCAGCACGGCGCCGCCGATGCCCGCCAGCCCCGACAGCACGAGCGTGTCGTTGGACAGCGATTTCGACAGCCGCCGCAGGACCTGCGTGCCGACGAGCATGCCGAACCCCACCATTCCGCTCACGATGCCGAAGCTGCGCGCGGTCGCGTGGAGCGTGTCGCGCACGAAGATCGCGATCAGCGGGCCGAAGCAGCCGATCGTGAAGAGCCCCGCCGCCATCGCGAGCACGACGAACAGAATCGCGGCATGGTGGAAGATGAACGACGTGCCCACCTTCATGTCGGTCCAGATCGCGTGGACGCTGTTCGACGACGATCCGGCGGGTTTTTTCGACACGTCGGGTCGGCGGATCACCACCGACCCGATCAGGCTGGCCGACACGAGGAAGCTGGCCACGTCGAGCGCGTAGCACACGTTGGGACCCGCGGCCGCCACCACCGCGCCGGCCGTCGCCGGCCCGACGATGCGGCTGCCCATGAAGGCGAGCTGCATCAGCGCGTTGGCCGAAATCAGGCCCTGCATCGGCACGTGCGATCGGATCGTGACGCCTTGCGCCGGGCCGAAGAACGCCGACACGCAGCTGAGCGCGGCCAGCACGACGTACACCTGCCACAGCGACGTCGTCCACATCAGCAGCGCCGCGAGCACGGCGCGAATCAGATCGCTCGAGATCAGCGTCGGCTTCAGCGGCCAGCGATCGACGAACACGCCGGCCAGCGGCCCCATGAAGACGATGGGCAGCATGTAGGCGATCTGCACGCCGGTGATCTGGTTCGGCGTCGCGTGCAGCTTGAACGACACGACGGCGATGACGGCGAACAGCGCGAGGAAATCGCCGAACAGACTGACGACCTGGGCGTACCACACGCGCCGCATCACGTCGATGCGCAGCACGTCGCGGAACGACATCGGGGCGGCAGTGGCGGTCGCGGTACTCATGTCAGTTCGCGTTCTCCGTCGTGAGCGAAACGAGCAGGTCGCGGTACGACGCGTCCAGCAGGCGGCGAATCGTGTCCCAGTCGGGCTGCCGCGCCTCCGCGTCGCGCAGCGCGCCGGCCTCCGCGCGCAGCAGCGCCGCGCGCGCGACCCGCTCCGGCGTGGTGTCGTACAGAAGCGCGTACTCCTCGGCCATCAACTGCCCCACCTGCTCCGGACCGTTGCGACCGGGCACGCGCCGCGCGACCCACCACGCCAGTTCGGCGCGCGCCACGGCGCGCGGGTCGTATCGCGCGCCCGTCCACTCCCGCGCCGTCGCGTACGCCGCCTCGAGGTCCGGCAGCACGCGGTCGTACCCGCCGCGCAGATCGCCGAACGTCGACGCCGCGCGCGCCAGATGGAACCCCTCGCGCGCCGCCGTGGCCCACGGGTAGCGGTACTGCTCGTGGAGCATCGTCACGAGCAGGCCGAACAGCCGCGCCCGCTCTTTGGCGTAATACGCCTGCCACATCCGGACCTCCAGGTCGGCGAGCCGATCCGGATCGAACGAGCGCATCGACCGGGGTCCTCGTGGCGGCGTGAGTGCGAAGGCGAGCAGGAACGCGGCGGCGATCGCGGCAGCGATGAACGCGCGCTTCAACGCGGGGGAATTATAACCCGCGGTTGAGGTTGCGCGTGCGCGAAGAGTGCGCGATCATCGATGGGCATGCCCAAACCCCACAACGGCCGTCAGCTGATTTCGCTTGCCCAGAAGCTGGCGCGCGACGCGGAGCGCCACGCCCTGCTCTCGGCCTCGCTGGCCAGCCAGGCCGATCGTCTGATGGTGGCCGGGCTCAAGATTCTGCAAACCGCCCCGTCCAGCTCGAAGCCGCAAGCGTCGGGCCCCGGCTCTGTGAAATAATTCCGACTCGCCAGCCCGGCGAGAGGACAACATGCGACTGTTTTTGGGCGCGGCACTCGCGGCGGCCGCTCTGGCGGCGGCCTCGTGCGGCAGCGTCACCGACCCGTCGAAGAACGTCACCGAGACGTTCAGCAATACCATTACGCCCGTCAAGAACGGCGGCAGCGGTCAGGGACAGGTCCACACGTTCAACGTCAGCAACGGCGGCGAGTACACGATCAAAGTCACGGCGATGACGCCGAGCTTCAACAGCGCGTTCGCGGTGACGTTGTCGACCGGAAGCGGCTGCAGCGTGCTGGTCAACCAGACGCTGGCGGCGCTCGTGGGGGTGCAGGCATTGACCGGCCCGATTTTCCAGACCGGTCAGTACTGCGTGCAGATCACCGACTACTACGGGCAGATGACGGCCACCGAGACGTATACGATGACCGTCAACCATCCTTAGCGCGCACGAGAGACACGCCGCGCAGGCCGCCCGCCCCTGCCGCGCATCTCGGCCGCCGCGCAGGCAGCAGCCTCGAGGACCGCGCTACATCGACCGCGCGAACCGCAGCGCGCCCGCGCCGAGGAAGGCGCCGAACGCCAGCAGCATCATCAGCGGCAGATTGCTCGCCGTGCGCGGCAGCGTGCGCGCGCGCGTGCCGCTCGTGCCCGTCGCGGCCGTGTTCGTGCGCGGCGCGTTCGGGTCCTGATTCGCCGCGCCCGCGGTGGGCGTCCGCGACCCGGCCGTCGTGGCGCGCGAGCCGGATGTCGTGCTCTGCGTACCGCTGGTGCCGACCGCGGCCGTTCCCGCGCCGCCGGCCGTTCCCGACGTGCCCTGCGTGCGATTGCGGTCCATCTGATTCTGCGGCGGCGCCTGGTTCGGCGTGCCGGTCACGGGCTGATCAGGGTTCGACGGCGTCGACGGCGAAGTCTGCTGGGTGCTGGTCGGCGAGGTCGACTGTTGATTGGGATCGACCGTCGCCGGCTGCGGCGTCTGGCCCTGCCGATCCGATGTTCCCGTCGCGGTCCCGGCCGGCGCCTGCGGCGATGCGGCAGGCGCGCTCGCCGCCTGGCCGGTGGCGGGTGTCGTCTGCGCGTGGGCCGGAATCGCCAGCGCCAGCGCGGTCGCGGTGCTCGTCGTCACGATGAGCGTTTTGAAAGACACGGTTCTGCCTCCTGTGCGTCCATTCGCGTTCAGCCGTATGGCTGCAGGAGGCGTGCCCATTGGCGATAATGTCGCGGTGTCCCTCGAGACGCAGATAGACGACCTCTACCAGCTGCCGCTTGCCGAGTTCACGCCCGCGCGAAATGCGCTGCAGAAGACGGTGCGCGGCGCCGATGCGACGCGCGTGCGGACGCAGGCGAAACCGACGGTGGTCGCCTGGGCCGTCAATCAGGTCTACTGGCGATCGCGCAACGTGTGGGATCGGCTGATCAGGGCGGGCGACGCGCTGCGGCACGCGCAGATCGCGGCGCTGACCGGCAAGGCCGCCGATCTGCGCGACGCCAGCGCCGCGCACCGGAAGGCGCTCGGCGACGCCGTGAAAGAAGCCGAGAAGATCGCCGCGGGATCCGGATCGCGTCCCGCGCCCGATGCCCTCATGCGCACCTTCGAAACCTTGTCGCTCGCGAAGGAACCGCCGGCGCCGCCCGGACGCCTCACCGAAGCGCTGCAGCCGGCCGGGTTCGAGGCGCTGTCGGGTGTCACGCCGAAGGCGCAGCCGAAACCCGAACCGAAGAAGGACGACCTGAAGAAACACGCCGCGGAAGAAAAGCGCCGTGCGCTCGAGGAGCGCAAGCGCGCCGCGGAGATCAAGAAGGCGGAAGCGGCGCTCGAACGGGCGAAGGCGAAGATGCGCGCCGCCGAGGACGCGCTCAGACGAACGCAGGGCCGTTCCTGAAATTGCCGCCGAGCACGCTCACCGAATCCCCGCCGAGCCAGTTGTCGATCACGCGCGCGTAGACCGATCGGAAATCGGTCTCGAAGTGCACGTCCGCGGCGTTGTTTTCGAGCGTCGGATTCGACGGATCGGTCGCCAGCGACGGCGCCGTCCCGAAGATGCCGCCGCGCACGGCGCCGCCCATCGCCAGCATCACGCTCGCCGCGCCGTGATCGGTGCCCTTGCTCCCGTTCTCGGTGATGCGCCGTCCGAACTCCGAAAACGACAGCAGCAGCGTGTCGCCGAGCAGCCCGGTATTCCTCATGTCGTTGTAGAACGCGCTCAGGCCGTCGTTGAGCGTCGCCATCAGCTTGACGTACGCGCCGTTGTCGGCCGTCGTGTCCTGCGACGCGTGCGTGTCGAACCCGCCGGTCTGCACCCAGAACACTCTGGTGCCGATCCCTTTCGACATCGCGCCGGCAATCGCCTGCAGCGCCTGGCCGAAGCCGTTGTTCGGGTAGGTGACGCTCGGCTTGTACGTCCCGACCGACGCGACGCGGTCGAGCGTCGCCAGCGCCGCTTGCGCAGTTGTCCCGACGAAGCCGATGTGCGGCTTGTCGACCGGAACGTGCGACGCGATGGTCGCCGCCGCGCTCCGCTCGAGCTGCGCCTCCGCGCCGCCGTTCGGGCTGTTGAACGCGTATCCGCTGACGCTCGGGATGGAGGCCACCGACACGCCCGCCGACTGGAGCGCGTGCGGCGTATCCCCCGTCGTGTTCCACGCGATCAGCGGGTCGAGCGGCGGCACCAACGACGACAGGTACCGCCCGACCCAGCCGCTGCCCGTGCTGTTCGCCGGATTCGCCGTGGACCAGATGTCGGTGCCGTAGAAGTGCGACCGGCTCGAGTTCTCGTAGCCGACGCGTTGAATCAGCGCGAGCCGGCCCTGGTTGAAGATGTCCTTCAGCCCGGTCAGCTTCGGGTGCAGGCCGAGCGCCTTGCCGCTCGAGTCGGCGCCGACCTGCAGCACGGTCGCGGCCGGAATCGCGAGCGTCGGCCGCCGGCTGTAGTACGAGCTGTCGGTATACGGGACCAGCATGCTCAGGCCGTCGTTGCCGCCCGACAGATCGAGCACGACGAGGTTCCGGCTTGCGGCGCCCTGGGCGCGCGCGAGATCGGACACGAACCGCGGGACGGCGAGCGACACGGTGAATGCCGCCACGCCGTTCTTCACGAACGATCGTCTCGTCATCATACGAACTGGTACTCCGGTGAACCGAGAATCAGGTGCGCGAGGCCCGACCCCTTCGCCTGCAGCTGCGCGTCGGAGCCGGTCCACGTCGAACCCGCCGAGGCGTACGCCACCAGATCGCCGGTGCCGTCGAAGTCCGCCGTCAACCGCGACGTCATGAAGGCGACGAGCGCCTGCGGGCTGCTCCGCGCCCCCGCCGCGGCGGTCGCGAGACGGAACTTCTGGTTCAGCGCGAGCGTCGACGCGAAGTTCATGCGCGCCAGCATCGCGCCGGTGGAAAACCATGCCTGGCCCAGCACCCAGCCGGCGACGTTCGGCGGCTCGTACAGCTCCTGGCTCATGTTGATCATCGGCGTCAGCGCGCTGCCGACCGAGAAGCCGGTCCACCCCGTCTCCTTGATCGCGCGGACGATGAACTCCGCCGGCCAGGAATAGCGCGTGAACGCGACGGCCGGGTCGAGGAACTGCGGCGAGAGCAGGATCTGCTGGACGACCGGCTTGATCGCGCTGCCGTTGCGCAGGTACGTCGCCGCCAGGTCGTTGATGAACGCCGGATCCGGCGCGATCGTTTCGCTGACGAAGAACGTGAACAGCTTCGTCACGACCCGGGCGGTGGTCTCCGGGTGCATCGCGAGCGCGTTGATCAGGTCGATGCCGTCCTGCATGCCGGCCGCCGCCGCGCGGGCGGGAATCGTGCGGCCGCCGTCGGCGTAGATCGGAAAGCTGAACGTCTTCGCCGTCGTTTCGTGCGCGTTGGCGTTGTACGTGAAGGCGAGCGACTTATCGAGGTTCCACCCGGTGAAGACGCGCGCCGCGGCATAGACGTCGTCTTCGGTGTAGTAGCCGACGCCGCGCGAGAACAGCTCCATCAACTCGCGGCCGAAGTTCTCCTGCGGCTTGGCTTTCGTGTTGGTATCGCCGTCGAGCCAGATCAGCATCGCCGGGTCCTTCGCGATGCCGAGCAGGAGGTCGCGCAGGCTGCCGAGCGCATTCGTGCGCAGGAAGTCGATCTGCCCGTTCATCAGGCGCGTCGCGCCGTCCGCCTTCGCGACGCCGGCCACCTTCGAGTAGGCCGTGGCGAAGTAGTTGTGCCAGAAGAGCGCCATCTTCTCCTGCAGCGGCCGGCCGGAGTGGACCATCCGGAACAACCACCGCTGGCGCGCGTCGTTGATCACCGTGTCGGGCGAAAACGGGCCGTTGGACGTCGTCCCGACGTAGCCTGGCTGCCCGATCTTGGCGTCCACGTCGTCGGGCGTCGACTCGTAGTTCACCAGCTGCTCCACGGCCTGCGAATAGGACAGGCGGTCGTAGGCGGCCAGTTCGTCGCTGCTCGCTCCGAAGCCCGCCCGCCGCAGCAGATGGTCCATGGCCATGCACGCTTAGACCGGCGGCGGCATCCGAAGTTACAATGCCAAAACCGTCATGTATTCCATCGTGTTGTTGCTGCACTCGTGGATCCGCTGGATTGCGCTCGTGGGGGCCGTCGGGACGACCCTGGCCGCGCTGATGCAGCGGGAGCGCACCGCCGAGGGCTGGAGCCTGGTGGCGATGATCGGCCTCGACCTCCAGCTGCTGCTGGGCGTGCTCCTCTACTTCGTCGTCAGCCCCAACATGGCAGAGATCCGCGCGCATTTCGGCGAAGCGATGCAGAACGGCCAGCTGCGGTTCTGGGCCGTGGAGCACGTGACGGCGATGCTCGTCGCGATCGTGCTCGCGCACGTGGGCCGCGCGATGGCGCGCAACGCGCCGCCGGAGAAAAAGCGCGCGCGGCTGCTGGTCACCTTCGGCATCGCGACGCTGCTGCTGTTCGTCGGCATGCCATGGCCCGGGATGCGCTACGGTCGCCCGCTGTTCCGGTTCTGACCCGCGCGGCGCGGCTACATCCGGTCCTTCAGATCGTTGAGGACATCGCGAAGGCTGTCGTCGGCGCCGCGCAGGTGATCGATCGCGTGCTCCGCGTGGCGGACCACGTCGCGCGTGACCGACGTGTTGCGGCTGGCGATGTCGGCGCGCGCCGCGTCGAGCGCCGTCTTGACCGCCAGCAGATCCACGCACGCCTTGCCGACCGCCTCGCTGAGGGCGGTCAAGGAACCTTCGACCGTCGGAGTCTCGTCGTTCGCCATGGCGTCAGAGCCATCAATACGCATGCCGGTGCGTGATATCGTCGAGCCGGCTTGAAACCGCGCGCCACCACGACCGTTCTCGGCCTCCTGTGCGTGATGTACCTGATCACGTATGTCGACCGGGTGAACATCGCCACCGCCGCAGGGTCGATTCAGCGCGAGCTCGGCCTGTCCAACAAGGCGCTCGGCTTCGCGCTCTCCGCCTTCGGCTACCCGTACCTGCTGTTTCAGATCTTCGGCGGCTGGATCGGCGATCGCCTCGGGCCGCGCCGCACGCTCTTCGCGTGCGGCGTCGTTTGGGCGGCGGCGACGATGCTGACCGCGACGGCGGCGAGCCTGGCCACCCTGTTCCTCGTCCGCGTGATGGTCGGCATCGGCGAGGGCGCAACCTTTCCCGTCGCCACGCGCGCCATGCAGACGTGGACGCCGAGCGGGCGCCGCGGCTTCGCGCAAGGCATCACGCACGCCTTCGCGCGGTTCGGCAACGCCGTCACGCCGCCGATCGTCGCCTGGCTGATCCTGACGATCAGCTGGCGCGGATCCTTCGTGGCGCTCGGGGTGGCGAGCCTCGTCTGGGTGATTACCTGGGTGATCTACTACCGGGACAACCCGTCGGATCACCCCGCGATCACCCCCGGCGAGCTGGCGCGGCTGCCGAAGCTGTCGGCGCAGCCGCGGCCGCGGGTGCCCTGGCGTCCGCTCGTGTCGCGCATGCTGCCGGTCACGATCGTGTACTTCTGCTACGGCTGGACGTTGTGGCTGTATCTGAACTGGCTGCCGACGTTCTTCCTGCGCGAGTACAAACTCGACATCGCGCACTCGGCGATCTTTTCGTCCGCGGTCTTCTTCGCCGGCGTCGGCGGCGATCTGCTGGGCGGCACCCTCAGCGATGCGATCCTGCGTCGGACGCGGAGCGTGCGGCGCGCGCGCCTCACGGTGATCGTGCTGGGGTTCCTCGGCTCGTTCGCGTGCATGCTCGGCGTGTTCGCCACACGCGACCTGACGACGATCGTGCTCTCGCTCGGCGCCGCCTTCTTCTTCG
>Ga0070741_10021310_pt1 | contig 10095 bp, 10 predicted proteins | sample Coa_R1_4_FD_66440 | JGI IMG/M metagenome (GOLD analysis project Ga0070741, IMG submission 66440) | Surface soil microbial communities from Centralia Pennsylvania, which are recovering from an underground coalmine fire - Coalmine... | ecosystem: Environmental > Terrestrial > Soil > Unclassified ...
GTCCGATCGGTAGAGCTTCAGCAAACGGTCGACCAAGGCTTCGGGGTCCGAGTCGTAGATCACCTGGGATCCGGTCTGTTTGTTGAGGCTCGCCTCCAGCGCAGGCAAAGCCGTCGTGATACCCCCGGTGTCGGTCAGCACGCCGATCAGCTTGCCCTCCTCATACGCGATGGCGAATTCACCGAGCGTTCCTGACTGTCCGCTGACCACAGTCACGATGTCGCTGCTGTGAATGTTGACCAGCTCACGGCCCATCAGGCCAAGCCCGGTGAAGATCAGGACATCGTACTCTCGGTAGGGCGATCGAAAGGTCTCCACATGCTGCCTCAGGCTCGACGCCGGCGAGATGCCAACGACGTGCCCGGCGGCTGCCTTGGCACCGAGGACGACTTCATGCGGCAAACCGGGACATGCTCCTGTGAGCAAACAACACCCTCGGTCGGCGATCGCCCGACCGAGCCTACGACACATTTCGACGACAACCGAGTCGAGCTCGCCTCCCGCGGAACCCATCACCCCGATGCGAATCTGCACGCCGGTGAACGGGTCCCGTGCGACCTCGCCGGGATGCAAGCCGGTCGGCAGCGGGTTCGACGCCATCGCTTCAACGTGCCTCATGTGCGACAGCGCGCCTTGAGTGCCTTGTACCTGTCACCGCCTTCGTGCGTGTGCGGCGCCGCAGGCGCGCGCTGGCTCGGCAGCGGGGACACGTCTGCGCGGAGCGCGCCGTGTGACGGTCCCGTATGCGGTGGAGTTGCTCGATCGGCACGACATAGACGATGCCGTCGCCGCGCGTTCCGGTGTGAACGACATCGGTGATCACGTCGACGAGTCGGCGGGCTTGGCGTGCGTCCGCGACGATCTCGACCCGCGCGTAGCGTGACATCCAGTCCTTCGCAAAGAAGTTCGCGTACTCGCCATAGCCGTGAACGTGATCAACGGTGATGCCGGGCAGATCTGGCCCCTTGAAGCGCTCTTCGAGTTCCTCGAGCTGATCGCTCCGAACGATCGCGGTGATCTTCTTGAGTTCCATCTCACAAACTCCTCTCTGTTGCGCTTGCCACCGGCAATTGGTCCGGGCCTGTGCCCTCAGCCGCGTGGATCGGCTCACGTGATGCAGGAGGACGGGTGCTTCTGCGTAGAATGGCCTGACGTGTCTCCTGGGAGCGGCCGATCCTGTTGAATGCGGAATCAATCGATCGCACGAGCGCAACGATACCGGCCGTCGACCTCGCGATCTCCATACCCGCCGCCTTGATCGCCGGCTCTGAGGACGCGGTCAACGTTGCTGCGGTCTGTGCTAGCGTGCCGATGGGTGTCGATGTGCCTGCCTCCAGGTGCTTCGATACAGCAGCCAGGGTCGCCAGCCGCTCGGCCTGAAGCGCCTGACGCACGACCGCTTCGAGCAGCGGCCCCATGTCACGAAATGCCGTCCGCACGCGATCAATCTCTTCAGCGCCACGGGGCCCCGTCTGCGGGTGCCAGTCTCCCCGAATCATGCGGACCATGCCGTGCTCCAAATCGGACAAGGGGCGGATCACCAACCGATGGAGCACGAGATTCACGAGCGCTGCGACCACGACGAGCACCGTGCCCGCCCAGAGCAGGTGCACCCAGAAAGACGAGCGAGCGACTGCGGCGGGATCCGTCTCGATGGTAGTGTCTTGAGTCTGGTGGAAAAGTAGAAATCGCGTCATCATCCGGCGCAGTTCAAGCCAAGAGCTGCGCGCCCGCTTGGCGGCGGGTGCCGGGAGGATGACGCGATGGAGCACTGTACCAAGAAGCCAGGCGAGGAGAAAGAGGTTCCGGCGTTCGGCCCTGACAGCATCGAGCTGGCGATGCGGTTGCGAATCCGAGACACGATCGAAGAGCTGGTGCAGCAGGAGCTCGAGTCTGCGCTGGGCGCCGTCAAATCGGCACGCGTTGGCGAGACGCGCCAAGGCTATCGGCATGGGACGCGGGAGCGGACGCTGACGACGAGCCTGGGGCCGACGACGATCGCGATGCCGCGGGCGCGGGTGCGTGACGGCGAGGGGACGCGCGCCGAGTGGCGGAGCGAGACGGTGCGCCGATATCAGCGCCGGACCACGCGCGTCGACGAAGCGATTCTGGGCGTGTACCTGGCGGGCAGCAACACGCGGCGCATCAAGGGCGCCTTGGCGCCGCTGCTGCGCGGCGGTCCGCTGTCGAAGGATGCGGTGTCGCGGCTGGTCGGCCGCCTGCGCGAGGACTTCGAGACGTGGCGCGCCCGTGATCTCGTCGACGAGGATATCCGCTACGTGTTCATGGACGGCTGGTATCCGAAGGTGCGCATCGGTGGCCGCCGCGAGCGGGTCCCCGTACTGGTGACCTTGGGTGTGCGGGCGAATGGCGACCGCGTGGTGCTCGACATGCGCTTGGTCGGCGAGGAGAGTGCGGCGAGCTGGGCGGAGGTGGTCGCGAGTCTCGTGGCTCGCCACCTGGCGCGGCCGGTCCTGGCGGTGATCGATGGAAATCCCGGCCTGTGCAGCGCGCTGCGGTCGCATTGGCCGGGGATCGCGCTTCAACGCTGTACTGCGCACAAGCTCCGGAATCTCCAGGCCAAAGCGCCGGCGCGACTGCGGGAAGAGCTCACGGAAGACTACCGCCGAATGATCTACGCCGAGACGGTTGCGGCGGTCGAGCACGAGCGCGCCCGGTTCACGAAGAAATGGCAGCTGCGCTGCCCGGCGGTGGTCGAGAGCCTGAAGGAAGCCGGCCATGACCTGTTCACCTTCCTGCGCTTTCCGCCGTCGCAGTGGAAAGCCTTGCGCACGACGAATGCGCTCGAGCGGATCAACGAGGAATTCCGGCGACGCACCAAGACGCAAGCAAGCTTGCCGGGACAGGACGCGGTCCTCCTGCTGCTCTTCGGTTTGCTGCGCAGTGGACAGGTGAAGTTGCGAGCGCTCGTCGGATATCAAGATATGGGGCAGGTGAAGAAGGCGGCGTAGGTCACATCAGGACGCCGGCTGATGACGCGTTGAACTTTTCCACCACTTGACAGACACGACCCGTCTCGATCGGCACCGGGTTCGGTGCCACGTTGTTCCCGACTGGTGCCTCGTGCATCATGTGCGCCTGCATCGTCACCCGTACCTCGTGGCGGTAGTCGATCCACATCAGCCCCGAGAGCGCCGCCGCCAGCGCAGGGAGCAGGATCAGATTCAGCCGTCCTCGGAGCCCAGACGCACGCATGGCGTCTCCCTCCTCAGAACTTGAGGCCCAGCCCGAACGAGAACGTGCCGACTGTGTAAGAGCTGCCATCCGCGAGCACGAATAGCGCACGCGCTTCCGGCCGGAGCCAGATGCGTTCCGTGAGATTCATGCGCACACCGCCGCCGAGCGACACGGCGGGATCGGTGAAACCGCGCATGCCCCACATCCCATTGGAGGGCACCACCATCTGGCCCATGCGATTCGCGTAAAACGCCGGCATCTGCGGGGCGGTGTAGGTAGCTCCCTCCCACGATCCGTTCCACATGTGCCCGCCGTAGCTTTCGTTGGCGCCCATCATGCCGAAGTTGGACGTGCCGTTGATGGGGACCATGCGGCTGCCAGGCGCGAACTGACCCGCCATGTCCCCGAACAGTTGCCGGCGGTCGAGATCGAAGCGCGCGTGATAGACGCCGCCACCCGCGACAAGGTACGGTACAGCGGGACGTGCAGTCAGCAGGTCCACGAGCACGTTGGCGGTCAGCTCGCCCGCCGACGTGCCGACACCCCGATCCAGCCAGAGCCCGCGCGCCTCGACACCGACGCGCGGGGTGACGTCAAGGGCCAGCGTGGCGCCCACGGTGGCGCCCCCGGTGCCGGATGCGGCAGACAAGCCACCGATCGCGGCGAATGACACGCGCCGCTCTTCCGCAGGCTGTGCGTCGGCCGGCATAGCCGCCCCTAATGCCAGGAGCACGCTCCAAACCAACATCAGATGAGGCCACATATCACACGTCCTTTCTGCGAACCGAGATGAAGCCGAATGCAGCTATCTCCGGAACAAATGCTCTCTGCGTTACTAGTCCTCGAGCCTGCCATCGCGCAGATGAACAATGCGGTCGGCATGAGCCGCGATGGCGGCGTCGTGCGTGACCATGAAAATCGTCTGGCCTTCCTCTCGAAGGCGCAGAAACAGCTTCATCACCTCCGCGCCGGTGCCGCTGTCCAGACATCCCGTCGGCTCGTCGGCCAGGAGGAGCGGCGCATCGTTCACGACGGCGCGAGCGATGGCGACGCGCTGCTGCTCGCCTCCGGAAAGATCGCGCGGCAGCCGTGCGTGCTTGTCGGCGAGACCGACTCGTTCGAGCGCTGCGGCCGCGCGCTCGCGCTGCTCGGCGTCCGGCATGCGGGCCGCGGCTAGCGGCAACATCACGTTCTCGAGCGCCGTCAAATACGGCACCAGGTACAAGTGCTGGAAGACGAACCCGAGATACTCACGACGGAAGTCGGCGAGGCGCTCCGCCGACAGCCGGTAAACATCCAATTGATCGACGGTCACCGTGCCGCTCGTCGGCGGACTCATCGCGCCGAGGATGGTGAGGAGCGTGCTCTTCCCGGCACCGCTCGGACCCATCAACGCGACGAAGTCCTGCTCACCGATGGCCAGATCGACGTCCCGAAGCGCATGGACGGGCACGGACGTGCCGTTGTAGCGCTTGCTCACGTTCTGCAGATGGACCAACGACATGGCGATTTCCTCACAGATGCCGCAGCGACTCAGATGGATCGAGCCGCGCAGCGCGGAGCGCCGGATACACGGTGCCCGAAAGGCCGATCACCGCGGCCAAGGCGATGGCCAGAACGGCCATGTGCGGCTCAATCGGGATCGGCGCTGCAAGCTGCCCCAGCGCTGGACCCGCGTATCGAGCCGCAGCCGTGCCGATGACCCATCCCATGAACCCGCCTGTGGCCGTCACAACGGCGCTTTCCATCAGGAGCACGCGCGCAACCTGGGTCTGGCGGAACCCTACGGCGCGCAACACGCCTATTTCGCGGGTCCGCTCGGTCACAGCGGCCATCATGGTCGTGAGCACGACGAGCGCCCCGACGAGCAGCACGATGCCCGAGACGGCGTAGGCAAACCGCGTGAACTGGCCGACAGCCCGCTCGCGTGCCGCGACGGCCTGGCGGATCGGAGCCACGCGCGCGTGCGGAAGCACCGTGGCGATCTGGCTGACGATGTCCTCGATGGGGCATCCGCGACAGAGGGCGCTGACCTCAATTACAGAGACTGCGCCGGGCTTGCCCAGCGCCTCCTGGACGACATGCAGATCCGCAAGCACCGCTTGATCGTCGATCGCTCCCGTTGCCCCGATGACACCTGCCACACGCAGCGATCGGTCGCCGACGGCAAGGACGTCGCCCGTCCGCTTACCCAGCAGTCGAGCCGCCTCGGCGCCGATCATGGTCTCTTCGTCGCCCTGTGCCATGCGGCCGTCGATGTGCCACCAGCTCTTGATCCCGCGCTCCTGACGGAAATCCACGCCGATGAGCAGGACGGGGTGCCGTTCGACCTGGGCTGTGCCAATCAACTTCGGCGCGACGGCGCTCACGTTGCGCTTGTTTGGAATCGTCCGGATGCGACCCGCGTCTTCGACGTGCAGTTCTTGTGCGTCGACAGTCACCCCGCCAACCGCCACGCCGCCGTACGCGAGATCCAGCGCGCGAGACTTCGGCGTCACGACGATGTTGGCGCCGAATCGGTCGAGCTCGTCGCTCACCTCCTCACGCATGGCGCGAGTGAGCGACACGAGGGCGACGACTGTGCCGACGCCGAGGACGAGGGCGGCCAGCATGAAGCCGAACCGGGCTTTGCGGCGCTTCAATCCTGCCCATGCGATGTTGCGCAGTTGCATGACATTCCCTCAGAAGTAGACCAGCCCCTGCTCGAGAGCCGACGCACGCAGAACAAGGCGATCACCCTCGACCGTCCGTTCGATAGGCGCGGGGTTGCATCCGCCCTGGAGCACGTTGATGTCGCGCGACGGAAACGCTCTGCCGCAGTTGTTGCAGATCATGTTGTCGCCTGCCTGGCGGTAGCCGCGGCGCTCGCGGAAGCACACGTCGCAGGTGTCAAAGGCGGCCCGGGCAACACCGTCCGAGCTCTTCATCACGAAGAAACGGACCTCGCGTCCGCTGGTGCTGACGTAGCGGTAGAAGCGCGCCTGACCGTCGGCGAGATCGCTGAGTGCGACCGAGACATCCTGGCCGGCGGGGACCGCCGGCGCGTCGCTGGCGAGCACCGCGGAGCGCCCCGAACGCGTGACCAAGATGACCACTGCCAGTAGAAGGATCGCAGCGGCAACGATAACGGCGTTTGGTGACAGCCCGCGTCGCGGTGCGGCGGGCGGCGCCGCGAACTGCTCACGGCGCCGATCGTGGTGATGGCGATGTTTACTCATGATGACCGCCTTCCGTTAAGAATCCGCAGACCGCACCAGCGGCGCTTGTCGCCTTGCGCTGCTGATGGCCTGGCGCGCTCTTGTCGCATCGGGAGAATCCGGCGAGAGCGCGACGAGGCGCTCCCAGATGTCGATGGCACCGACGAGGTCCTGCTTGCCGTCGCGCCGCACGATGCCGATGTTGAACAACGTCGGCGCGTGCTTCGGATCGATCGCCAGCGACTTGTCGTACTGGACGAGTGCGTCGTCCGCCCGACCCGAGTACCACAGGGACGTGCCCAAGTCGGTGCTGACGTTGATGTCTTTCGGGTTCAAGGTGAATGCCTGTTGGTAGTACGGCACCGCCTCCGCGTAGCGCCCAGCGTCATAGAGGCGATTGGCCAATTCGACGTTAGCCCTCACGTTGGTTGGGTCGCTGGTCACGACGTTCCGGTAGGCCCGGATCTCGTCCTCGGAGATTCCCTGACCTCCCGACGCCGCCGTTGCAGGAGCGATGGGCGCCGCGGAGGCATAGGTAGGCCGGTCTAGTGACTGAATCCCGATGAGGTAACCGGCGAACGTGCCCAGCAGCAGACCGGCGATCACGCCGACCATCGTGCTATTCAGGAGTGGCGGCTCGGCACGATAAGGTGAGCCGTCCCAGCTGTGGTCGGTCGGTGGCATTGGTCGGTCGCGTCGTCGGCGACTCATCGCACACCTCCGGCGATTCTGGTCGTGCAGCACGCTCGGTCGTGTTCGATAGGGGAGTTCACGCGTGCCCAGACAGCGTCGCGGAAGGCCGCCGGCAGTTCCTCGGCCAGTTGAAACGTGAACGGCTCCAGATCGTCGGCTTCACGAGCCGTGATCTCGATCCGGAACGGATCGAGCGGCAGCACGCTGGCGAGGTCGCGGAACCGCCAGAAGCGGGTGTCCTCCGGTTTGGCGCCGCGGAACGCCACACCGCTGGCATAGAGCTCCAGCGTCCCCGCAGCGTCGTCGCCGCGACGCTCGTGCCGGACGTGCAGGATCCAGTCCGGGCGGCCGAGCGCCGATGGCAGGACCCGCGTGACCATCGGTCGGGCTACACGGTTCAGCAGGAAGTCGACGACCGTGGGTGGCAGACCCTCGCCCGCGACGTTATACGAGACACGCTTGTGGCCGCGCTTCAGTGCGATCCACCCCCGTGCATCGTAGGTCTCGATCGTGAGCCGATTCGGAGCGTCGATCCGTAACACACGGATGGCAGCGTACGGCCAGTCACGCGCGTCCTCGACCTTCTCGGTTCGAAATTCGATGCCATGCGTGTCGATGACCAGCGCGCCGCCGACGCCGCCGATGCGTGCGTCTTCGCGCGCGTTCACGCTGAAGGACTGTGCACGCGCGCCATTGGCCAGCGCCAGCGTCATGACGACGGCTCCAGTGATGATCGGAATGATGCGAGGCATGATGGGTCTCCTTACTTTGCGTCCGCGTCGGCAAGCGCCGGCTTCAGTTCGCGGTGCCACTTCCAGATGGTGAAGATGACCGGATAGATCAGCAGTTCGAGGGCGAAGGAGGTGATGACGCCGCCCACCATCGGCGCCGCGATCCGCTTCATGACGTCGGCGCCGGCGCCGTGGCTCCACATGATGGGCAGCAGGCCCATCAGGATGGCCATGACGGTCATCATCTTCGGGCGGATGCGCTTGACGGCGCCTTCTTCCACCGCGTCCTGGAGGTCGCGCATCGAGTTCATCCGCCCCTGACCCTTGAACTTGTCGAAGGCGTGATCGAGGTACAGCAGCATGACCACGCCGGTCTCCGCGTCCACGCCGGCCAGGGCGATGATGCCCACCCACACGGCGACGCTCATGTTGTAGTCGAGCAGATAGAGCAGCCAAAACGCGCCGATCAGCGAGAACGGCACCGCGAGCAGGACGATCGCAATCTTCATGACGCTGCGCGTGCTGAAGTAGAGCAGCACGATGACGATGAGCAGCGTCAGCGGGATCACCAGCTTCAGGCGCTCCTCGGCGCGCATCATGTACTCGTACTGGCCGCTCCACTCGAGCGTGTAGCCTTCGGGCAGGGTCACGAGCTCGCCAACCTTTTGCTTGGCGTCCGCCACGTACCCGCCGATGTCGCGATCCGCCACATCGACGTAGACATAGCCGAGGAGCTGCGCCTGCTCCGTGCGGATGACCGTCGGACCCGTCGTCAGCGTGATGTCGGCCACTTGCTCGATCGGAATCTGGGCACCGGACATCGTCGAAATCAGCGTGCGTTTCAGGGCGTTGACGTCCGTCCGGAAGTGCCGCTGATACCGCACGTTCACCGGGAAGCGCTCGCGGCCTTCGATCGTGGTCGTGATGTTGGCGCCGCCAATGGCCGACTCGATGACCATCTCGACGTCCTGCACGGACAGTGCGTAGCGCGCGATCTGATCGCGTTTGACCGTGAAATCGATGTAGTAGCCGCCCGTGACGCGTTCGGCGAACACGTTGCGCGTGCCCTCCACCATGCGGAGCGCCGACTCGACCTGCGCGGCGACGTCGTTGATGCCGTCGAGGTCCGGCCCGAACACCTTCACGCCGACCGGCGTCCGGATGCCGGTCGACAGCATGTCGGTGCGCGCCTTGATCGGCATCGTCCAGGCGTTGGCGACGCCCGGCATGCGCATCGCCTTGTCGAGCTCCGCTTCGAGCTTCGCGGGCGTCATGCCGGGGCGCCACTCCGATTCCGGCTTCAGGTTGATGACCGTCTCGAACATCTCGAGCGGCGCGGGATCGGTGGCGGACAGCGCGCGACCGGCCTTCCCGAACACCGATTCCACCTCGGGGAATTGCCGGATGATCTTGTCCTGCATGGTCAGCGCGCGCTGGGCCGTTTCGATGGACGCGCCGGGCAGCGTGATGGGCATGTACAGCAGGCTGCCCTCGTAGAGCGGCGGCATGAACTCGCTGCCGAGTTTCATGAACACCGGCACGGTGCTCAGCATGAGCAGCAGCGCTCCAACCAGAGTCAGGGCACGGTGACGAAGGACGAAGCGGACAAACGGGTGGTAGGCCCAGATGAGGAATCGGTTGACCGGGTTCTTCTCTTCGGGCGCGATCTTCCCGCGGATGAACAGCACCATCAGATAGGGCACGACCAGCACCGACATCAACGCCGCGAACCCCATCGCGAACGTCTTGGTGAAGGCCAGCGGGCGGAACAGACGGCCTTCCTGCGCTTCGAGTGTGAAGATCGGCAGGAACGAGACGGTAATGATCAGGAGCGAGAAGAACAGCGGCCGCCCGACCTCCTGAGCCGCCTCGATCAGAATCTCCCGGCGCGGCTTCGCGCCGGCATCATGTTCGAGATGCTTGTGGGCGTTCTCGATCATGATGATCGCGGCGTCGATCATGGCGCCGATGGCGATGGCGATCCCACCAAGACTCATGATGTTGGAGCCCAGCCCAATCGCCTTCATCGCGACGAACGAGAGGAGAATCGACAATGGCAGCGTCAGAATCGCGACGAGGGCGCTCCGGAAGTGCCACAAGAACACAACACAGACGAGCGAGACGATGATTGCTTCCTCGATCAGCTTCTCCGTCAGTGTGTCGATCGAGCGCTCGATCAGCCCCGAACGGTCGTACGTCGTGACGAACTCGACCCCTTCGGGCAGTGCCGGGCGGACCTTTTCTTCGACTGCCCGTTTGACATCCTCGATGACCCC
>Ga0070741_10021311_pt1 | contig 10095 bp, 7 predicted proteins | sample Coa_R1_4_FD_66440 | JGI IMG/M metagenome (GOLD analysis project Ga0070741, IMG submission 66440) | Surface soil microbial communities from Centralia Pennsylvania, which are recovering from an underground coalmine fire - Coalmine... | ecosystem: Environmental > Terrestrial > Soil > Unclassified ...
CTTCACGCGCGGCAGCGTGACTTTGAGCCCGGCGTTCCTCAGGTCCTTGGATTCCACGAAGCGGTCGTCCGGGAGGTTTGTCGAGTATTATTGCTCAGGTTCCCGATCCAAATCCGCAAACCAAACTCCATGCGCAAGCTCGTCGCGCTGTGCCTCGCGCTTTCCCTGCCCGCCTGCGGGCTGGTCTACAAGCTGCCGACCCGGCAGGGCAACGTCATCGAGCAGAAGCAGCTCGATCAGCTCAAGACCGGCATGACCCGCGACCAGGTGCGCTTCCTGATGGGCACGCCGCTCGCCGCGAGCCCGTTCCGCGACGATCGCTGGGATTACGTCGGCTATTACAAGACGCCACGCGGACAGGTGTTCACGCGGACCGTGTCGCTCTACTTCGACGGCGACAAGCTCGCGCGCACCGAAGGCGCCGCGCCGCCCAGCGGCGGCGACAAGACTGCGCCGGACACCGGCAGCGCGGCCAAGGAAGAGAAGAAGCTCAAGGAAGAGAAGGTCCGCGGCGATCAGCCGGGCTGACGTTTCTTGAGCGCCCGCTGGCGCCGCGCCTGCTTCGGATCCATCGTCAGCGGCCGATAGATCTCCACGCGATCGCCCGCGCTCAAGCGATCGTCGAGCTTCGCGACTTTCCCGAAAACGCCGACCGCGTCGCGCGCGAGATCGATCTGCGGGAATCGCCGCAGGATCCCGGACGCGTCGATCGCATCGCGCAGTGTCGCGCCGGCGGCGACGCGGACTTTCAGCAGCACCTGCTCGTCCGGCAGCGCGTAAGCGACTTCGACTTCGATCAGCTCCACAGCGACACGAGCCAGTCCACCACGCCGGTGCTGACCAGCAGCACCGCGATCAGGCTCAATCGGACCGGATAGCGCAGCAGCTGATACCACGGATGGAACAGCGCCCGATCGCGCTCGCCCCAGCCGGCGCGGGCGACGTCCGCCGGCAGCACGCGGACGATGTAGGTGCAGATCAGGAACACGCTCGCAGGGACCAGCAGCCGCGCGGTCAGCCACTGCAGGATCTCGAAGTAGTTCAAGCCGAACACGCGGAAGTCGCCGATCACGTTGAACGACAGCAGCGTGCCCAGCCCCACGAACCAGATCACCAGCGCGCAGTTGATCGCGGCGAACACGCGCGGCACGCGGAAGCGCTCCATCAACCAGCGCGTCGGCGGCTCGAGCAGCGCCACCGCCGACAGCAGCGTGACCATCAGCAGCGTCACGTAGATCAGGATCGACAGCGCGTGACCCGCCGAATCGCCGGACAGCACGGCTGGCAGCTGCACGAAGATCTGCACCACGCCCTGATCCGGCTCGGCTCCCGGCGCGTCGAGCAGGATGAACAGCACGGTGCCGATCATCACCGCGAACAGCGTCTTCGCGCCGATCACGGCAACGGCGATGCGCGGCACTGCCGTTTGCGAAGGCAGATAGCTGCCGTAGGCGATCATCACGCCGAGACCGAGGCCGAGCGTGTAGAACGCCTGATAGAGCGCTTCGAGCACGCCGCGCCAGCCGAGCTCGCCGAGCCGGAATCCGTAGAGCTGCGCGAGCGCCGGCGGCGCGCGATGGTCGAGCACGCCGGCGACGAACAGCAGGACGGCGAAGAGCAAGCTCGCCGGCGCGAGGTACGACGCTGCGCGCTCGATGCCGTCGCGCGCGCCGTGCGCGACGATCAGGCAAGTCGTCGCCATGAAGATCGTGTGCCACGCGAGGCTGCGCTCCGGATCCTGCGCGAGGTCGTAGAACAGCACGCGGATGCGCTCGAGATCTACGCCGCTCAGCATGCCGCCGGCGGAGCGCAGCGAGTACGCCATGTACCAACCTGCGATCACGCTGTAGTACGACAGGATCAGCGCCGCGGCTGCGAGCGCGAGCACGCCGAGATGCCTCCAGAACGGCTGCGCGGTCGCCGCGCGCGTCAGCACCGCGAAGCCGGAGATCACGTCCTCGCGCGTCCATCGTCCCATGATCAATTCGGCCGTGAGCAGCGGCCACGTCAGCATCCCGAGCGCGATCAGATAGACCAGCCAGAACGCCGAGCCGCCATGCGCCGCCGCCAGGAACGGCAGACGCACGACGCCGCCGATGCCCATCGTGGCGCCGCCGGCGACCCAGATGAATGCGCGCGTGGACGACCAGTAGCCGTGGCTGCTTTCGCGGATGCGCATCGGCCAATTCTATAATTTCGCATGGCCGACAAGGACGACAAGCAGGACGAGGCACGGTTGATCGCGGCGAATCGCCGTGCCCGCCACGACTATTTCATCGAGGAAACCTACGAGGCCGGGATCGCCCTGCAGGGCTGGGAAGTGAAGAGCCTGCGCGCGGGCCGGGCCCAGATCGCCGAGGCCTACGTGATCGTGCGCAATGAGGAAGCGTTCCTGTTCGGCGCGCACATCACGCCGCTCAACTCGGCTTCGACCCACGTCCATCCCGAGCCTGCGCGCACGCGCAAGCTCCTGCTGCACGAGCGCGAGCTGTCGAAGCTCATCGGCAAGGTCGAGCGCGCCGGCTACACGCTGGTCCCGCTCGACCTGCACTGGACGCGCGGCCGCGCCAAGCTACAGGTGGGCCTGGGCAAGGGCAAGAAGAAACACGACAAGCGCGACGACCAGAAGCAGAAGGACTGGCAGCGGCAAAAAGAACGGCTGCTGAGACATTGACGCGACAAAAAGAACGATTGCTGCGGCACTGAGCGCCCACCCGGTAGACTAGACGCCCGAAAGGAGAAGAGCCGGCGCGGGTCGACGCCGATGGCGCAAACCGAAAACCTAACGGTGATGTTCACGGACATCGTGGGCTACACCGAGCTGACGTCGAAGCAGTCGCGCGACCAGAACCGCGCGATGCTGCGCGATCACAACCGCATCCTGCTGCCGCTGGTCGCGCGCTTCGGCGGACGTCGCGTGAAATCGATCGGCGACAGCCTGATGCTCGGCTTCCGCTCCCCCACCGACGCCGTGCGCTGCGGAATGGCGATGCACGACGCGCTCGCCGAGTACAACTACCGCCGGCCGTCGCTCGAGCAGATCCACATCCGCGTGGCGATCAACGTCGGCGAAGTGCGCGTCGACGGCAGCGACATCTTCGGTGAGGCGGTCAACGTCGCGTCGCGCGTCGAGCACATGACGCCGCCCGACCAGATCTACTTCACCGAAGCGGTCTACCTCGCGATGAACAAGGCCGAGGTGCCGAGCGTGCTCGCCGGCCGCCACAAGCTCAAAGGCATCCCCGAGGCGGTGAAGCTGTTCACCGTGCCGCCGCGGCAGGTGAATCGTCTCGTACCGGGCGGCGAGGAGCTCGGCGATGCGCCCGGCGAGCTGCCGTACGGCGGCATGCATCGCTCGGCGGCGACCGTCGGCCCGCTGGCGGTCCTGGTCAATCGCGTGCGCAGCCTGCCCGTCGTCGGGCATTCGGTGTGGAAGGAATGGCTCGTCGGGCCGGCGCTCACGCTGCCGCCGCCCGTGCGCCTGGCGCCGATGCTCGGCGCGCTCGCGTTGAGCGCGTTCGCGCTGATCTGGTGGCTGTCGCGCGGCGAAGAGATCGCCGAAGCGCGCATGGAGCCTGCGTCCTCGACGCTCGGCGCGTCACCATCGGCCGCGACCGCACCGGACTTCCCGCCATCGATCGGCGACACGCCCACGACGCCCGTCGTGCCGAAAGATTCCGAAGCGCGCGAGTGGCTCGACAAGGGCAACAAGGCCTTCGATCGCAACCGGCGCCGCGAAGCCGCGCCCGCTTACGCCAAGGCGCTCGAGCTGCAGCCCTCGCTGCAGGACGATCCGGTCGTCGCCACGCGCGTCGTCGCCTGCCTGTCGTGGGCGAGCGATCTCGCGATCCCGATCATCAAGAAGTATCCGAGCGCGCCGATGATCGACGCGCTGGCCAAGCGCACCGCCACCGCGCGCGATCTCGGCGGCCAGCGCGCCGCCGATCTCTTGAACGAACTCGGCTTCGCGGATCGGATCGATCCGTACTTCGTCGCGATGCACGAGATCGAGACCGCAGGCTCGTGCGATGCCAAGAAAGCGGCCATCGCCAAGATCCGGGCGCTGCACGATCCGCGCACCCTGCCCGCGCTGCGCGCAGTGCTCGGCAAGGGCATCGGCGGCTGGTTCAAGAGCAGCTGCTATCGCGACGAGGCGAAGGCCGCGATCGCGGAAATCGAGAGGAATTCCCCACATCCCTGAGGGGGAACTCGGGGTCGCTGTGCTAGTCTTATCCGGCGACTTGGGGACGATCTGGGCTCGACGGCGATATCGAAACCCGAGGTGCATGCCGATGTGCGGAAGACATCGTAAAACCATCCGCAACCAAGCTAGTTGCGAACGACGCGAACTACGCCCTCGCGGCTTAAGCCCCGCGAGCGGTTGACCAGCCGGTGTCGATGCCGCTGAATCAACCGTCGACTCTCATCGACTCGCAGTGAAGCCCGCTCTTGGCCGATCTGTTAAATCCTTAAGGAGATAAGCGCTGGCGCTCCGTGCCACTCCGGGAGTCAGCGACCAAAACCAAAGAGCTGGCTACGCATGTAGGTCCAAGGGCGGAGGATTGTCGGACGCGGGTTCGATTCCCGCCGTCTCCACCAAAACGAAAGGCCACCTTCCCGGTGGCCTTTTTCTTTGCAGCGCGCGGATTACTTCTTCGTCCAGTCCGGCAGCGCGACCGCGTCCTTGCCGAAGATCACGTTCTTCTTCTCGCCCGCATTGACGTGCACGAGGCCGCCGACCGCGCCTGCCTGCTTCGAGCAGTAGCTGTAGCCGGGCTCGCCGCAATGCAGCGGCTCCCATTCGATCGTCGTGCGGATCAGGTAATCGCCCGCCGGAAGATTGTCGAACGTGAAGCGGCCGTCGGCGTCGGCGGTGACGGTCTTGCGCATCGACAGGAATTTCGGATCGTCCGGCATGCGCGGCTGGATCCGCTCGTAGACGCGCGCGTCGTTCCACCAGCGCCGCGAAAGGCTCGTCGCCGGATCGCAGGTGACTTCCTTGCCGGCGGCTTTCTTCGCATCGCCGCTCGTGGTGACCAAGAACGCCTGGCCCGAGATCGACGCGTTGCCGGATTTCTCGTAAGGCGCGTACTCGGACGCATCCGCCGGCGGCAGCTTGAGCGCCGGGTTCTGGGAATTCATCTCCCAGAATTCCGCGCAGCCGGACAGGCCAACCATCAGCACAGCAGTGAGGGCGATTCGCATCGCCCTATGATGCCTTCTGGATTCCCGATCCGCCACGATCCGAGCGTCGCGGCTTGGTGATCAAGCGCATCAATTGCGCACGATCCACCGGCTTGGTGACGTGCTCGTCGAAGCCCGCTTCGCGCGCGCGACGGCGATCATCGTCCTGGCCCCAGCCCGTCGCGGCGACCAGCATGATGCCGGCGCCGTGTGCGTGCGCGCGGATCGCGCGCGCAACCTCGTAGCCGCTCATGCCCGGCATGCCGATGTCGAGCAGCACCATGTCCGGGCGGAAGCGCTCGAGCGCGAGCAGCGCCTGCTGCCCGTCGTTCGCGGTCTGCACGTCGATGCCGTCGAAGCGCAGCATCGTCGCCAGCATCTCGGCGGCGTCGGAGTTGTCGTCGACGACGAGGATGCGCCCGTAGCCCGACGCGATCGGGACCACGCGCTCGGCCTCGTTGTTCAACCCATGCTTCTCCGGACGCAGCGGCAGCCGCATGACGAACTCGCTGCCCTTGCCGATGCCTTCGCTGGTGCCGTCGATGGTGCCGCCATGCATCTCGACGAGGTTGCGCACCAGCGCGAGCCCGATGCCGAGCCCGCCCTGCGAGCGATGCAGCGACTGATCGACCTGCGTGAACAGCTCGAACACGCGCGGCAGCATCTCCTGCGGGATGCCGACGCCCTGGTCTTTCACGCGAATGATGATCTGCGGGCCCGCGCGCTCGATGCGCAGCATGACGCGGCCACCATCGTTGGAATATTTCGCAGCGTTGTTGAGGAGATTGGCGAGCGCTTCCGACAGGCGCGTGAGATCGCCTTCGAGCACCAGCGGCTCCTTGGGCAGCTCCACGACCAATTGCTGCCGGCGCTCGTCGAAGATCGGTTTCTGCGTCTCGACCGCGCGCTGCACGATCGCGGAGATCTCGATGAGCTGCTTCTGCAAGCGCAGCTTGCCGCTGGTGATGCGCGAGACGTCGAGCAGATCGTCGACGAGACGCGTGAGCTGCTCGACCTGGCGACCGATGACGTCGCGGCATTGCATCAGCGCCGGATCGGTCAGCGGCTTCACCCGCATGATGTCCGCAGCCGTGCGGATCGGCGCGAGCGGATTGCGCAGCTCGTGCGCGAGCACCGCGAGGAACTCGTCCTTGCGACGATCGGATTGCTGCAGCGCTTCCTGCAGGCGCTTGCGCTCCTCGAGATCGCGCTCGAGCTCCGCGGTGCGCTCGGCCACCCGCTGCTCCAGCTGGCGGTTCATGTTCTCGAGCGCGGCGGTCTTGCGGTAGAGATCGCAGAACACGCGCACGCGCGCGCGCAAGAGCTCGGGCACCACGGGCACGGAGAGGTAGTCGACCGCGCCGCTCTCGTAGCCCTTGATCTGATCGAGGTTGGTCTGCTGGATCGCCGAGATGAAGATGATCGCCGTCTTCTCGCAGCGCGGATGGCTGCGGATCAGCGAGGCGAGCTCGAAGCCGTCGATGTTCGGCATGCAGACGTCGACGAGGACGACGGCGAACTCGTTCTTCAGCAGATGCTGCAGCGCCTCGTTGCCCGAGGTGACCTTGACCAGGTTCTCGCCGAGCTCCGCGAGGATCGCCTCGTAGGTCAGCAGCTTCCCGGGCTGGTCGTCGACCAGGAGGATGTTGAGCTTGTCCTTGCTCACGCCGATCTCTCCGAACAGGGTCACCGGTGCAGCCACGTGCGCAGCACGGACAGCAGCTGCTCCGTGTTCACCGGCTTCGCCAGGTAATCCGACGCGCCCGCCTCGAGGCATTTCTCACGGTCGCCCTTCATCGCCTTCGCAGTGAGCGCGATGATCGGCAGCCGTCGCAGCTTCGGATTCTTGCGGATCACGTTCATCGTCTGATAGCCGTCCATCTCCGGCATCATGATGTCCATCAGCACGATCGCGGTGTCCTCGGGCTGCGCGTCGATCAGCGAGATCGCCTCGCGTCCGGTCGTCGCCGTCTTCACCTTCATGCCGCGGCGCTCGAGCACCGACGACAGCGCGAAGATGTTGCGCGCGTCGTCGTCGACCACCAGCACCGACTTGCCCTGCAGGTCCTCGTCCGAGTCGTGCAGCTTCTTCAGCATGTCCTGCTTGTTCTCCGGCAGGTCGGAGATGATGCGATGGAGGAATAGCGACGTCTCGTCGAGCAGGCGCTCGGGCGATTCGACACCCTTCACCACGACGCTGCGTGCCAGCGTGCGCAGCCGCGCGTCTTCCTCGGCCGACAGCTCCTTGCCGGTGAACACGACGACCGGCAGATCGCCGAGCGTCTCGTGATCGCGGATCTTCTCGAGCACCTCGAACCCCGACATGTCGGGGAGCCGGAGGTCGAGCACGGCGCAGTCGAAGGTGTTCTCACGCAGCTCCTTCAGCGCTTCCTCGCCGGTCGCGGCGGTGCGGATGTCGATGTCGTCGTGCCCGAGCAGCTCGGTGATCGACATGCGCTCGGCCGGGTTGTCCTCGATGACGAGCAGCTGGCGACGGCGCGGCGACGCGTATTCCTTGATGCGCGTGAGCGCCGCATCGAGACCTTCGGACGTCGTCGGCTTGGTGACGAACGAGAAGGCGCCGCGCGCCAAGCCGTGCTGGCGATCCTCGTCGAGCGTGACCATCTGAACCGGGATGTGCCGCGTCTCGGGGTTCTGCTTGAGCTGCGACAGCACCGTCCAGCCGAGCATGTCGGGCAGGAACACGTCGAGCGAGACAGCGCTCGGCTTGTGCTTGCGCGCGAGGTCGAGCGCCTCGATGCCGCGCATCGCGACCAGGACCTTGAAGCCCTTGTCGCGCGCGAGATCGAGCAGCAGCCTCGCGTAGTGCGGATCGTCCTCGACGATCAGCAGCACGGTGTCGCCCGGCTCGATGTTCTCGCGATCGTCGGGCACCTGAACGATCGGGCGCTCGGAAGCACGCACGGCCGGGAACGAAATGCTCTCCTTGTTGCCCGCCTTCGCGTCGACGCTCGTGCGCGACGCGCTTGCGCCGGCGTAACGCAGCGGCAGATACAGCGTGAAGGTTGAGCCGGTGCCCGGCGTGGAATGCAGCTGGATCTCACCGCCGAGCAGCGACGCGAGCTCGCGCGAGATGGCGAGACCGAGCCCGGTGCCGCCGTACTTGCGCGAGGTGGACGCGTCGGCCTGCTGGAACGCCTCGAAGATGAGCTTCTGCTTGTCGAGCGGGATGCCGATGCCGGTGTCGGACACTTCGAACGAGATTGCCGGCTCGCCCATCTTGAGCACCGGGTGGTCGCTCGAGAAGCCGCCGGTCACCTTCGACACGTGCAGCTTGACGCCGCCGTGCTCGGTGAACTTGAAGGCATTCGACAGCAGGTTCTTCAGCACCTGCATGAGGCGCTTGCTGTCGGTGATGATCGTCTTGCCGACGTCGGCGTCGGCGATGATCTCGAACGACAGCTTGCGGTTCTCCGCCTCATGGCGGAAGTTGCGCTCCATCGTCGCGAGCAGCGTCTGGAACGAGACATCCTCGGCATCGACCGTGACCGTGCCCGACTCGATCTTCGACAGATCGAGGATGTCGGTGATCAGGTTGAGCAGATCGGTGCCGGCGCCGTGGATGGTGCGCGCGAACTCGACCTGCTTGTTGGTGAGGTTGCCTTCCGGGTTGTCGCACAGCTGCTGACCCAGGATCAGGATCGAGTTCAGCGGCGTGCGCAGCTCGTGCGACATGTTCGCGAGGAACTCGGACTTGTACTTCGAGGTGAGCGCGAGCTCGGCGGCCTTCTCCTCCACCGCGCGGCGCGCCTGCTCGATTTCCTGGTTCTTGCGCTCGACTTCCGCGTTCTGCTCGGCGAGCTGCTGGGCTTTCTGCGCCAGCTGCTCGTTGGTCTGCTGCAGCTCGCGCTGCTGCGTCTGCAATTCCGCGGCGAGCTGCTGCGACTGCGTCAGCAGCGCTTCGGTCTGCATCGTCGCTTCGATCGAGTTGAGCACGATGCCGATCGACGTGGTCAGCTGATCGAGGAACGACAGATGCGATGCGGAGAAGCGCTCCAGCGACGCGAGCCCGAGCACCGCCTTGATCTGGCCTTCGAATACGATCGGGAACACGACGATCGATCTCGGCAGCGCGCGCAGGAGAACGGTTCCGACCGGCACCGCGTCCTGCGGCACGTCAGTGACGAGGATGCGGCGCTTGTCGACCGCGCACTGACCGAGCAGACCCTCGCCCGGCTCGAGACGATCGGGATAGCCCTCGTCCTTCGGATTGCCGTACGCCGCGAGCAACTTGAGGAACGGCTTGCCGTCCTGGCCTTCGACCATGCGATACAGCAGGCCCTGGTGACCGCTGACCAGCGGCACAAGCTCGGACAAGAGCATGCGTCCGACCGTGGCGAGATCGCGCTGACCCTGCAACATGCCGGTGAAGCGCGCCATGTTGGTCTTCAGCCAGTCCTGCTCGTTGTTGCGCTCCGTGGTCAGACGGAGGTTGCCGATCATCGTGTTGATGTTGTCTTTCAGCTCGGCGACTTCGCCGCGCGCATCGACCTGGATCGAACGCGTCAAGTCGCCCTTGGTCACGGCGGTGGCGACTTCCGCGATCGCGCGCACCTGCGTCGTCAGATTCGCCGCGAGCAGGTTCACGTTACCGGTGAGGTCCTTCCACGTACCGGCGGCGCCGGGCACGTTCGCCTGACCGCCGAGTCGGCCTTCGACGCCGACTTCGCGCGCGACGGTCGTCACCTGCTCGGCGAAGATCGCAAGCGTCGAGGTCATGTTGTTGATGGTGTCGGCGAGCGCCGCGACTTCGCCCTTCGCCTGCACGGTGAGCTTCTGACCCAAGTCGCCGTTCGCGACCGCGGTCACCACTTTCACGATGCCGCGCACCTGCTCCGTCAGGTTCGCCGCCATGACGTTGACGTTGTCGGTGAGATCCTTCCAGGTTCC
>Ga0070741_10021313_pt1 | contig 10094 bp, 21 predicted proteins | sample Coa_R1_4_FD_66440 | JGI IMG/M metagenome (GOLD analysis project Ga0070741, IMG submission 66440) | Surface soil microbial communities from Centralia Pennsylvania, which are recovering from an underground coalmine fire - Coalmine... | ecosystem: Environmental > Terrestrial > Soil > Unclassified ...
CCCGGGCGACATCATCCCGGAATGGTGGGCGAGATCATCTCGGAATGGTGGGCGACATCAAATCGGAACGGTGGGCGAGATCATTCCGGAATGGTGGGCGACATCGAGCGGAATCAGCAGACCAAGAGACGAAACCAAACGGGTTCTATCCAATGGCCGAGGCGCGAATGCTGGAAGATTGGGTGTCCAGACTGCTGGCCGATCCTCTGACCAAGCTGCCCGCCTCAGCGGAACAGATCGGCTTGACCGGCGATGTGATCGACGCCAGGCGCTATCTCCCGCAACACGTCCGGCTTTCGTGGCTGGGACGAAGGCCAGCAGTTCTATGAGAGTTGGGACAGGGCGACGGTTGCCGACTACAGGGCCGAGATCGACGGAGTTGCGCCGGTCTATGACCGCATACGGATGAGCGGGCGCGTGCTCGACGTCGGCGGCGGCGCCGGCATCGTCCGGCAGTTTCTCCCGCCCGACACCAAGTTCGTGTCCGTCGATCCCTACGTTGATTACGAGCAAGGCATCGGGCCGGCGAAGCGCCAAGCCTATTTCCTGCCTCAGGCAGCCCCTCAACTTTATCGCCGCTTGCGCCGAGTTTCTGCCGTTTCAGGCTGAAAGCTTCGATTGGGTGCACATGCGATTCTGCTCCATCATGTCCAGAGCCCCGATCTTGCGCTTATCGAGGCCGCGCGGGTGTTGAAGCCGACAGGGCGGCTGGTCGTTGGACTGTGGGTTGACGGCGGCAAGTCAGGACGACGGACACTGAGGCAAACGCTGAAGGAGATCGTGCGCCCGGTCCTGGTCGCATTCGGATTTCATCGCTATCGCGATCACCACACCTTCCATCCGACCTTCGCAAACCTGCAGAAGATCATCATGGACAACGGATTTTCGATCACAGACGTCTATTGGCAGCCGCAGTGGCAAGACAATGTCTGCTACATCACGGCCGAGAAGGCGATCGGCGCGACGCCTACGGCCGCAAGCGCTGATGGGTTTACTTCCCAAGCAGTGCCTCCCCGAGCCACACAGCTCCGATAAAGCCGCCGACGATCGCCGTGATAACGGCCTTGAAAGCTTAGCCGACGGCCTGCTCGGCGCTCTCGGAAGTCGCAGCGACTGGCACGAGAGTTGCTAATACATAAATGCTGGGATTGCAGGGCCCAGGTTGAAACAGGGCACCGCCAGGACAATGTATTTCGAGCCTGGCGGTGTATCTTTCTGAGATTAGGGTCGCGAGTCGCCGGGAGCTGTCTCGGTCTGGGCGACTGGGGCGACAGCTCGCGGTGGACACCCGCATTTGGCAGATTAGGACAGTGGTGCTGGTCGGCTTCTCTGGGCCTATTGAGTTAAGCTTGCGCATCGCCGAACTCCAGTATCGAGCCTCCATTAGTTCCGGCGGGGAGAAACGGCTCTGCGGCGGCAGGGCCGTTTTGCTGAGCGCGCGGAAATTGGACAGTTGCGAGCCGTGACCCGCCAACTGAGGTCGCCCCAAAGGTGAATAAGACACCAGGCTCAGGTGACTCAGAAATGGCCACTGGTACGTTTTGGCGTTTTCCGCACCGTACTAGCGCGAACTGGGGATGACGAATCGGCGGGTTCGCCTGGCGTTGCAATCGGCATGCTGCGTTAGCCTAGCGCTCCGGTGACGAACCGTCGCACTTGTTTTGTGAAGCGCTTCACAGATGGGTTGGTACGGCCCCTGCTAGTTTGTCGATGCGCGATGGTAGCCTCGCTGCATTACGAGGCCAGGACGCGCCCGATATTCCCGGACAGAAACCGGCATTCACCTTCCGAAACATTTTCAGAGGGGATTGCACAATGATCACAGCAAAGCTTTCTATCGCCTTTGTTTGCACATTGGTCGCTCTCTGCCTTCTTCTGACGTTTGCACCTGATTTCTGCGACGACTTCGCTCTCGCTGTTATGGCGTGCCTGTTGTAGCCAGCGTTGCCGGTATTTCAGGCCCCAGACAGTGCCGAATTTTCCCCTTGGGGGAGAGTATAGAACCGGAAAGCGCTATATAGATCAAGCGCTTAGGTTTTTTAGTCCTTAGAAAGTCCTTCGCAGCTTCATTCTGCGCGGGCCCTGCCCATGCACGAGCCGCAGTGCCAGCGGCGCGGAGCGACTCGAAATCCCGCCCGCCTCTCCCTAACATGGCCGGGTCAAGGGAGGTCTTGTGTAATGAGTACTCCTTCCATCGTGCCCAACGGCGGCGAGCGTGACGTCTACCTCGTGCTGGAGGATTTCGGCCGGCTGGGCCGGTCATGGCGCAAAGCTGACGAAGACGGCACCGATCGAGAGAGACTGATCCGCGATCTAGTCGAGGGGCAGTACAGTAAGCCGGTGCGTATCGCGGCGTTCAACACCAGCGAGGGCTGGTCCCGCGACGTGACAGTGGAGATCGCCGACGAATTGCGGCGGCGCTATGTTGAGTTTGGCGAAGTGTCGGCCTCCGTGCTGGAATTTATCGAGACGAACGGGCGTTGAAGTCATCCGAAGACGAGGTCGTGCTTCCCGGCCAAGTTCCCAACCGGGTTTGGGGACACCGTAGTTGTCCGGGGTTATGGCTATGCCACCAAATTGGCGCGCTGTTGCCACAGGCCCTGCGTAGCGCTCTCGACGCAAAAGCATTCGGAGCGAACGTGACTGATCTGATCCGATTGAACGAAAAAGGTATTCGAGTTTACAGGGCTTCAGGTGGCTCCCGGCGCGGGCCGCTCGTGAATTGGGAAGCCCGTATCGGCAAGGTGGTCAAATACAACCGAGCCCGCTCGGTCGCCTATGTGATCTGGGACGGTCGCCAGTCACTTGACCGTGTTGAGGCCGAACTGATTGAGCCGTGCGGCGCCCCTGCCGAATAGAGCCTCACGACCGCACTAGGCGCTGCAAACACCTTCAAGTACATCTGTGCCAACAGCAACGGCCGCAGCGTGCGCCAACGGCAGAATGCTACCGAATGTATCGCCGCCGAACCTCAAATCTGAACCGGAAAAATTACCTGCCTAAATGTCCGCCCGACGCATCGGATAAGTTCCGCGTCGGGTGCCTGCGGATGAAGTTCCTTCGGACGCATGACACCTTGCTTCCTTCCTCTCAGCACGGCCCCGGTGCTCTTCATCCCACTGGGGCCGTGCGTGGTCTCGCAAGAAGCGCGAGCAGCACCTATCTCCCGCCGCATGTTTAAGTCCTTTGATTTCTGCCTTCCGACCAAGTCCAGCACCGTCCCAACCAGCCCCGACACAGGCCCCCCGTGTTCGGGGTCGTTTTCTGGCAGCTGATCGCGCGACCGCGCGACGCGGACCGTTTGGTATCAAGACACCCGTTGCCCAATAATTGATGTTGCCGACGATCCGAAACGGCGTTTCGATGCGGCGCGCGGGTGCTGAGGCGTGATCACTGCGTCCTGACCCCAATCACGTCCCGATCCGCGCAGGCCCCCGTCGGACGTGTCGCAACCCCGGCGGGGGTTTGTATGCGCCGCCGGATAGCCGCGGCTTGCCGCTGTACTCCATCCAGGCGCTTCCGGAGAAGCCTTCAGCTTGATCTGTGCCTTGTCGACATCGAGACCGACGTCCCGGGTAAGGTCCGCCTCGCTCGATTCCAAGATCAGGCTGCGGCTCCGAACCAAGCTCGACGAGGGGGCCGCGAGTTTATCCAGGCGAAACGGAAGCGGCTCTAAAAAGCCTGTCGCGGTACGAAGCCGCTACCCGAGCTGATACGCCGTGCTGAAATGTGACCTGACTAGCTCGTCTTTGGACCAGACGAACCACGCCCTTGCAATCAGGGCATTCCAGAAACTGGATTTCATAGTGCTTTGCTACCGGTTCGACACCAACGAGCCGTCGATTTAAACAACACATGATACAGGGTTGTGGACAGATTGCCCCCATCGCGCAATCTCCTTTTGATCGTGCGGCGCCCGCACAACTACCCCGTGCAACCATCATCTAGATTTGTCTGATTCGCAATTGCGCAGCTGTATTCTTATTTTGCCTGAACTATGTCCTGGTCTAAGTCATTCGCCGATCCGATCGAGCTTCCCAACGGCCGCGTGCTTCGCACCCTCCGTGATGCCGGCCACTATGTCACAGGGCTATCAAAGGCAGATCAGTCAAAGCCACACTGGCAGATCGATGCGCACGAGCTGATGATGGCGGCCGAACGCGGCGGCATCCTCATGCTGGCGGAGATCGCGGTGAGGCAAGCGCTCGCTCATGGTCAGCCAAAACCGGCAACTGCACCGCGGAAGAAGGCGGTCAAGAAATACAAGCTCATCCGCTCAGCGATTCACGAATTGTTACGAGGCCAATCTCGCAACTCCGCGCCGCAAAGCCTTCTCCCTGATTCTCATCAACGGTTTACGAACTCGGGTTGAATCAAAACGCGAGCTCGTTCGCTTGCCTCGTCGACTCTACGAGCCAACTAAGCGATGGTTCATAGGTGCGACGCTATGGCGCCGCACCTACATTTATCGCCTCAGCCGCCTAGCGGGTGTGGTCAGCCGCAGCCCCCGGCGCCCCCCGGCAATTTCGAGGTTTCACGAACCGAACCGCCTGGTTCTCACTTTTTCAGACAGAGACCCACCGTTGGAGAGGTGCTGCACTTCGCGCCATCGGCAGCGCCGCCGCTTGGACAGAAAACTGAGACAAGTGTCTCGCTCGGGTCGCAGCTGACGGCGCCATCAATCTGCACCGCGCGGATGTGGTCTGCATGCAAGGCAAGCAACAGTAAGCGCTCTGACGTCAAGATGAGAGGCCCGCCAGTGAACCGGCGGGCCTGATGTTATTCACAACGTCAGCCGGCGAGAAATCGACCCTACTGTGAGCCACTCCACAGAACTTACGTCGCAGCGCGGGGTACCATCCCGCGGGATTAGCGTGGAGTCGTACATGACCCAAATTGCTGAAACGCTTTCCCGCATAACGGGGTTCGAGATCAAAACCGAGTCGCTCGAGCCGGTTCTCATTTTTTGTGGAATCGGCCTGCTTGTTTCGCTGCTGGCGGTGCAGGCCTACGGCTTGGATCTGAGCGCGGGCTTTTTCTAAATGGCAAACGAAAGGCCCGCGGGTTTATCCAGCGGGCCTTCGATATGACGTTGCTGGTACCGCCTCTGCACCTCTCAAAGGGGACCCGCCGTTGGCGACGGGTCAGTCAGGGAGACGCGTCAGCATAACCCGATCGCGGCGGAGGTTCTCGTCCCACGCGAGGCTGATGGGCAGACTGCGCGGCGTGGGATGGCTGTCCGTGACCTTGCCGTCTACCGTCAAGGTGCCGCTGCCACCTTTGCCCAGAGGCCATCAACAACGTGATTACTATGAGGGAAGCGGAGGCGCATGGCCGCGGCAAAGATCGGAAGGACTGCATGCGGCAGTTTCAAGCGGCATGGAGAAATTTTCAGCGCCGATCCTGCACGGCTGGCTGAATTCCTGCGGACGAAACGGAAGCGGCTTTGAGCAGGCGAACGCGCCATTCTAGGACGAACTTTGCGTTCGCACGGTCGAGGCGAAATTCGACCCACGGGGGAGTTGGAGACCCACACCCGGCAGGCTTGGCTAGGTTACTCCAGAACGAGCGCGCCAAGGAGGTAACCGCGGAGGGCTGAATGTCGGTAGCGCGTGAGCCTATATCATGCGCATGCCCTCCAAGCCGTTAGAACTGCCGCCCGCGGTCGCTCGCCGCTTTGTCGATGACATGCGCGCTTTCCATGCCGAGCCGAACGCCATCAAGCGCGATGAGATCGCAGCGCGCCAGCTGCACGCGCTGAAGCGGCATCACCGCGGCAAGCTCCGCCTCTTCGACGTCGAGGAGATGTTTGAGCAGATGAAGGCCCACGTTCAGCGGATACGATTGAGCGTGCTTGGCGGAGCGCCAGGCATAGGTTAGCCTTGGCCGGCATCGGTGACATGCTCTCGCTGCGGATGGGGCAACCTGCCCGCAGCTTTTTTTGGCGTGAGTGCAAAGCATCTTGAGAACATGGTCGACGGCACGCTCACACCCGAGGTCATCGTGGTAGTCGAGCCCATGTGTGACAAAGCCTGGGATACGGTTACAATCAGTGGCCCAACTTTGGGGATGGCCGGCTTGCGCTCGGATGGCTGTTCTGGAACGCAGCGGCAGCGTGATCCTGGCAGGCTGCCATGCAGCTGTCGAGCCCGTCCCCGCATTGTATTCTAACATCATTCGCGCGCCGCTGCCTCTGGCCGGCTGTGATTTGATCGAGGCATTTGTGGGCCGCTGTTACACAGGTGTCACTGCATACCTCGTAGCCGGAATCGACGCTGTCGGCCTGCGAACACGTCGGCGTGGAAATTCCCACGAGAAGAACGCAGGCGATTTTGCAGGTTTGCATTTTGAAGCCGCGGGACTTCAGTCTCGTGTCTCTTTTTGTTTGCTCATGTTGCGCTTCATGTCGCGCCGATTTGCCGGGGGCTCTTGCCAGCCCTCGGAAATGCAACGTAATCAAGCGCAACACGTAAACGAGTAATTAAGGCGTCAATTTAGGGGAATTTGCCAGCGCTTGCAGGGGGTTATGTCTGGCTGGGGAACCTGGATTCGAACCAAGACAAACAGAGTCAGAGTCTGTTGTGCTACCGTTACACCATTCCCCAATGGCAGCAAAATCAACGCGTTAGCGGATCTTACGGCAATTGCCGGAGCGCCCGGCAGGCGGGCTCCGGGATGGCGCCCTTGTACCCGCTGGACGCAGCCGTTGCAAGCATGCAGAAGGCACCCCTTTTACCTCCGTCGAGCATTCGAACCAGACACGCATGAGCCTTCTCGCAACGCTGGGCCCGCCCGAGGCTTGCCATTCGATCACCCTCCTTAACGCGGAGGGCGCAGGGAAGACCGGGTAGCCGCATGCAGCCTATTTCTGTTCGCAGTTGTGGCCATCGTGCTTAAGCCACCTCCCATCATCGTCCACCACGAGCACACTGTACAATTGGGCGGGTTCTTCGGTCTCGTTCTTGACCGTCATCAGCTTACCACGAGGCACCGTAAACCAGTCGCCCTGATGCTTCCTCTCGAATGCCCCATCTCCGATTTGAAGCATCAGTGTGCCTTCGGTCACGATCCCGATCTCGTCGCCGGAATGACAATGTCGCGGGATGGCATCATGTGGCTTTATGTCCAGCTTCACGATACGGACTGCCTTGTCAGGCGGCACTTGTCGCTTCAGGTACACTTCCGGGGGTGCAAGACCGTGACTGTGCTGCTCATCGTCGGCGCGCGCTGATACCAGTACGGTGGCGAACGCAGCCAAAAGAAACGCGCAGCGGAATCTCATGATCTCCCATCCTTAACTTGGCAGTAACCTACGGAGTCGCAGCTGTATTCTTAATTTCGTAGGTGAACGTCAGGGATGTCTAGACCCGGCATCGTTCACAAGAGCCGACGAGCGTCCGATGCGAGTGGAGATTACTTCCGCCCTGCAGGGGTCGAGCACCGCGTTCTGCCATTTCAACTTGCGTTCGAGTTGGTGGAGAAGAGCCAGTCTCTGTTGCAGGGACAGGACGGTTTCTGGGCGTGAACTGACACACCGGTAGGCGGCATGACCCGCTTCATTGTGCCTTACCCCTCACACTTAGCATTGCCTGACTGCCATTTGTCCTGCGAGAGCCTTGAAGGTTCAGTGGGAAGGCTGCTGAACCGTTTTGACTGGTGTTGGACCAACAGGTGGGGCCGGTGCGGTGCTTTGGCCCATTCCTTGCGACCAATGCCGGGTGAAGGGACCCCTTGGGCCAGCGGTAAAGGGCTGTATTCCAATGCCTCCGCGCTTCTGGCAGGAGCGCCATGCGCCGCAGGCCATAGCGCGCTCTGGTCAGTTGTGACCTTATGCCGACGCAGTCGAAAGGCTGTGAAAAACTGAAGCAGAACCTCGTCCCCGCTCGACGCTCCCCTACTACCCCATGCCGACAGCGGGGACCATTTTTGCACCGAACCCGCCTTCATCCTCATCCTGCTGCTTCTGCGCCGATGGTAAGGCGCGCGGCTGGACCTTGAGCTTCGGGGCCCCACCCCAAAATGCTGCAGCTAGGCACCTGTCCAGCGGGCGTCCAGGTAAGAACTCGATTGGCATGGACGATCCAAAGGAAAGCTTTGGGCTGCCCCATTCTCAGGCGAGCCCCTTATCGATCTGCTCTATGGTATTGATGATCTGCTGCCGGAGCTGACGCAAGCTTTGCAAGGTATCCTGAAATGCTTTTAGCGTGGCTTCCGCTTTGGATGTGTCATGACCATCCCGCCGCAGTTCATCCACGATCCTGATCTGCTTCGTCACTGTCGTTTCGGCATTGGTGATGAGTTGATCAACGTCCGATAGCCGTCGCAGCTGATGTTGTCGATCGAAAGCCATTCTAGCGGCCCAATTGGCGCTCGACTTTCTTCCGACCGTTGCCGACTTTCTTCACCCCCGCCGTGGAGCGATGGGTCATCTTGGCCTCGTAGCGGACCTCGTAATCCTGGCCGCCCGCAGCGCGAGCGCGATCCTGCTTGCGCCCGCGCGAAGTGTGCTTTTTCGTTTGCTTCGCCATGTTGTCCTCCTGTTGAAGGCACAATGCCGGTCGCGCTGGCCGATTCCTGCTCGCAAACCTCAGTCCGCATGGCTATCTTCGCCGCATGTTTAAGCCTTTTATTTCTGCCTTCCCACTAAGTCCACCACCGTCCCATCCGGCCCCGACTGGCTTCATGAGGTCAAGTACGACGGCTATCGCATCCGACTGGAGCGCGACCGCAGCCGCGTGCGTCTCATCACGCCCGGCGGCTACGACTGGACCAAGTGTATCCGTGGATCGTCGAGAGCGCTCTGAAGAAAACGCACAAGCAATTCATCATCGATGGCGAAGCCGTCGTGCTAGGTGTCGGTGGCGTCGCCGACTTCAATGCCTTGCACAGCCGCAAGCATGGCCATGAAGTACAGCTCTACGCATTCGACATCATGGCGCTCGACGGCGACGACCTACGTGGCCTGCCTGCCGCTGTCGATGCGCAAGACCAATCTTGTCCGGTTGCTGGCGCGTCGACCGGATGGCTTCTTCGTTACCGAGTTCGAGCACGGCGACGTTGGCCCTGATCTCCGTGTTGCGTGTCGCATGGGGCTGGAAGGGTTGGTGTCGAAGCGCAGGGATCGGCCCTATGAAGCTGGGCGGTCCAAGCATTGGGTAAAGTTGAAGAACAGGACGCATCCCGCGATGGAGCGGGTAATGGATGCGTTCAGGTGACGCGGCGCAAAAGCTCCCGTCGAGGGGGCAGTCGTTCGCATCTGGAGCACCAAAATACCTCCGAGGTAAACTCTGGCGGTTCCACCTGCGGAACCATCGTGGTGCTTTCGGCGTTCCGTGGCGGGTAAGTCTCGAAGCAACGCTGTTCGTCCCAATGCCGGGAGCAACGCATGCTCGTTTATCGCGCGTACCTAATCGAGAACGGCCACGTTTCGACGGCGCTCGATCTATTCTGCGCCGATGACGACGATGCAAAGAGACAGATAGAAGACCTTTCGGAAGATCAGGACGTAGAGCTTTGGCAGAACGATCGAAAGGTCGCCATCCTTGTGCGCCGAGGTACATAGCCGTGGCTGGGGCAGCCAGTGTCGAAATAGGTGACCAACTTTAACCTGTGACAGCGACGGCCCCGGATTAGAAGCTCACATTTTTGCCACTCATTCGAGGGGCGATGTCATGGACATCGTGGAGCGATGCTTCGTAGTCACGGCAGTGACCAGCTTGCTGGTGTTGGTTGGACTTGGGGTTCTTGCCGCGCTCGCGCCTTAGAACGAATTGCCTCAGGCCCCCCTACCCCGGCGGCCCCGTCTTGCGGTACTGCAAAAGCCTGCCTCCCCGTCCTAAGTTGTTGCCCGATGTTCCTCCGGCGCTAGTTTTGTCCAGTTGGGCAGAGGCGCTCCTCAGATGGAAATACTCAAGCGAGCAGTCGAACAGCTAAGCGCTCCGGTCTGCCCCGATGCAACCTGAGATGAGGTGCTACGAGCTATCGCTAAATTTTGGTGACGGCCTGGCCGGTCAGGCGGCGGCGGTTATGGGCTGACGGTCAGTCGGTTTAGCGATGACCTCGATCCCGTCGTTGAATGTCACACCGAGCACGAG
>Ga0070741_10021314_pt1 | contig 10094 bp, 8 predicted proteins | sample Coa_R1_4_FD_66440 | JGI IMG/M metagenome (GOLD analysis project Ga0070741, IMG submission 66440) | Surface soil microbial communities from Centralia Pennsylvania, which are recovering from an underground coalmine fire - Coalmine... | ecosystem: Environmental > Terrestrial > Soil > Unclassified ...
CGGCTGGGTCGTGCCATGGAACGGATACTTGCGTACGACGAGGTCACCCAGGATGGTCGCGGCCTGCTGCGCCTGCTCGACGCGGCTTTGCGGAATGTCGGCGTGGAACTCGGGCACCAGAATGCGCCCGCTCGCCGAATCCTCGATGCGGTCGAGCAGGCGTCGCGCGATGCGAAACGAGGACGGCACGACGCCGCTCGCATCGCCGGAATGAACGCCCTCGGTCAGCACGTCCACGCGCAGGGTGCCGCCGGCGAGGCCGCGCAAGGACGTGGTGATCCACAGGCGCTCGTAATCGCCGCAGCCGGAATCGAGGCCGATCACGAAATCGACCTTGCCCATGCGCGGCGCGAGCGTTTCCAGATATGCCGGCAGGTCGTAGCTGCCCGATTCCTCGCAGGTCTCGATCATGCCGACGCAGCGCGCGTGCGGGATGCCCTGCGCCTGCAGTGCCGCGATGGCCGCAATCGATGCGAACACGGCATACCCGTCGTCCGCACCACCGCGGCCGTACAGCTTGCCTTGCTCGAAACGCGGTTCCCACGGGCCGAAGCCAGGATGCCAGCCGGTCATCTCGGGCTGCTTGTCGAGATGGCCGTACAGCAGCACGGTGTGCGGGCCCGTGCCCGGCACGTCGAAATAGAGGAGCGGCGTGCGTCCGGGGAGGCGCACGATCTCGAGCGCGAGGCCGCGCACGTTCTGCCGGCGCACCCACGCCTGCGCGAGCTCGATCACCCGCTCGATATGGCCGTTACTGTGCCACTGCGCGTCGAAGTGCGGCGACTTCGCCGGAATGCGAATGTATTCGGTCAGCTCGCCGACGATCTCCGCATCCCAGTGTTGCGCGATGCGCTCGGCGATGGCGGTGCTCATGTCATTGCTCCACGCGAATGTTGTTCGCCTTCGCGACATTGGCCCATTGCGCGATCTCGCCGGCCAGAAATCGTGCGAATTCCTCGGGCGTGCTGCCCACGGGCTCGGTTCCGGCGCCGCGCAGCTTGTCGCCGACGTCGGCCGAGCTCAATGCTTCCTTCACGTGAGCGTTGAGGTTCTGCACGATCTCGGGCGGCGTGTTTTTCGGCGCGAGCAAGCCGTACCACTGCGCCATCTGGAATTTCGGATAGCCGGATTCGGCGAAGGTCGGGATGTCGGGTGCCACCGCGAGTCGCTTGGCGGAGGTGATCGCGAGCGGTCGCAGCTTGCCGCTCTTGAGGTTGCCGCCGGCACCTTGCAGGCTGATGAAGATGGCATCCACCTGGCCGCCCATCACGTCGGACAGTGCAGGTCCCGCGCCCTTGTAAGGCACGTGCAGCATCTTGATCCCCGCGGCGCTGCTGAAGAGCTCACCCGCGAGATGCTGCAGGCCCCCCGTGCCGTTGGAGGCATACGTGAGCGCACCCGGCTTGGCCTTCGCGGTTGCTACGAACTCCCCGAGTGTCCTGGCCTGCACGTTGGGACCGACCGCGAGCACGAACGGCTGCAACGCCATCAGCGTGATCGGCGTGAAATCCTTCACCGGATCATAGGGCAGCTTCGGCACGACGGCGGGGTTGATCGCGTGAGTATCGGCGATCGCGACCAGCAGGGTGTAGCCATCGGGATCGGCGCGCGCCACGAACTCGCTGCCGATCGCGCCGGTCGCGCCGGGCTTGTTCTCGACCACGAACGGCTGGCCCATGCTCTTCGAAAGCTTGTCGCCGATCATGCGCCCGATGAGGTCTGCGGACCCGCCGGGTGGATAAGGCACGACGATATGCACGGGCTTCACGGGATAGGCCGGTGACGGCCCTGCCGCCCACGCGGGCAGCAGCAGTGAAGCGAGCAAGGCAGCACAAAACGGGCGATGCAACATGTTCATGAGGCTCCAGTTCAAACCGACCACTCCGCTCGCGCCGGCCGTTCGATGACGGCGTTCTGCGCGCGCAGGACAGAGTGGATCTCCGCGATCGGAAGCTCGCCGGGTCGCACCTGTCGCAACGCGGCGAGCGCCGCCATGGTACCTGCTGCATGTCCCGTCGCCATGCAGACGGGCTGCCCGCGTGCCGAGGCCGCGGCTTCGTGCGTGGCCGACAGCGCCCGACCGGCCACGGTGACATTCGCCACGCCCGCGGCGATGAGGCAGCGCGCCGGAATGCCATATGAGCGGTCGATCTTCGAAAGATCGGTGCCACCGCCGGCGACTCGGCGCGGGCCGTCGCCGCCTGCGGTCTTGACTTCGTGGATGTCGAGCGGATACGCGCCGCGCGCGACCTGGTCGTCGAAGTCGCGGCCCTGCCGCACGTCGTCCCCGGTCAGCACGTACGTACCCTGCACGTGACGTGTCTCCCGAATGCCGACCTGGAACGGACTCGATACGACATAGCATTCCGCGAATCCGGGCACGTACTTGCGCAGGAAGCGCGTGGCTTCGAGGATCTGCAGTTGCGATTCGATCTCGGCGCGGGTGAGGTCGTCGGGATCCGTGCCGTCGATGTCGTGCACGCGGGTGATGTTGATCGTGACCTCGCGCCGGCCGGGCAGCGGGTTGAAGCCCATGTCCTCGCGCGGAATGTGATAGTCGCCGGCAGCACGCGCCTTGCGGATGAGCGAGCGGAATCCCGCAGCACCTACACCCGGCTTGCTGCGGAACGCCGCCACACTGTATTCATCGCCGACATAACCTTCCGGCGCTTCGAAATCCTCGGGATGCTCCTCGAGATAACGCCACGTGCTGTCCAGATCGACGCCGCCGACCCGGAAGATGGCCGACACGGGCTGCATGCGCGCGTCCTGCTCGCGCCCCATCGTGAACTGGGCGCCGGCCAGCGCGGCGAGATCGGCGTCGCCGGTGCAGTCGACGAAGCATCGCGCCGGCACGATCTCGAGCCCGGCCTTGTTCGCGACCCGAATGGCCTGCACCGTTTCGCCATCCTTCACCACATCGACGAGATAGGTGTGAAGCAGGAGATTGAGCCCGCTCTCCTGCACCATGGCGATGAGGGTGAGCTTCAAGGCTTCCGGATCCTGGCCCATGATCGAGCCGTGGCGCGGGTGCTGCGAGACGACCGTCGCGCCCTGCATGCCCCGCGCGCGCTCGATCAACGCTTCACCGATGCCGCCCAGCGCCTTGTGACCCTGGCCGTCGTGCACACCTTTGAGCGACATGCCGAGGGTGAGCACGCCGCCGAGGCTGCCGTACTGCTCGACGAGGAGCGTGCGCGCACCGGTGCGCGCCGCGGCGATGCCCGCGATCGCACCGGCAGTGCCACCGCCCACCACGACGACGTCGAAGCCCGGCCTGAGTCTCATGTCACACGTTCCGCTGCGATGAACACGCGCGTTTGCATCGACGCTATTGTAGTGGTGCACTCGCCGACGCCGCCGCGACGGTGAAATACGCTCAGCTCGGAAGCGCCACCTTCGCCCAGCTCCAGCACCCGAGCGACAACCATCGACAACGCTCCAGAGCACGTCCTGAACCCGCGCCAGCATCACGACGGGAACGCTTATGATGGGCGGCGGTAAGTACCACGACGTCTTCGAAGTCGTTGTGGCATGGGCGCGATCCCGCCACCGTGACGGGTCGCGACCGAGTGCAGCGTGCACGGCCAAGGAGCATGCAATGAGGGAGTCGATCGCATGCACGTGCAGGCAGGCGCATTGGCTGCGCGCGATGCTGGCAGCATGGTTGCTTGCATCGTGCCACGCTGCGCTGGCGCAGACACCCGAACCGTCGGTGCTCACGATGGTCGAGTTTCATCACGCCGCGTGGAATCACTACTTCAGCAGCGCCTTCAGCGCCGATATCGACGCCCTCGATAGCGGCGCCATCCCAGGCTGGTCGCGCACCGGCAGCACCTTCAGGGTCTGGAGCGTGCAAACCGGTCAACGCGTCGCCCTGTGCCGGTTTTTCAGCACGGCGTTCGCTCCCCAGAGCTCGCACTTCTATGGCTCGTCGGAGGCCGAGTGTGCAGAGGTTGCCCGCAATCCCGACTGGCAATTCGAGGCTGTCGCGGGCTGGGTGGACGTGCCGACCGCACAAGGCACCTGCGCCGAGGGTGCCGTCGCGCTCTATCGTCTGTACAACGGGGGCGCCGGCGGGTCTCCCAACCATCGCTACACGACCGATCCCACCGTTCGGATGAAGATGATCGGCGAAGGCTGGACACCCGAGGGCGTCGGAGCCGGCGTCGTCGCGTGCGTGCCGGCGGAGTCCTCGTCCGTCGCGGCCACGCCTCTCGGCCAGGTGGTGAGCAGCAGCATCACGTCACGACAAACCGGACAGACCTACCAGCTGCGCATCTTCCTGCCGCCGAAGTACTCCGCCACCACCGGCAGCGAGGCGATCATCTACGCGATGGACATGGAGACCCGCTTCGACAACCTGATGAACGCACTTCTCCAGGACCACACGGACGCGATCCTGGTCGGCATCAGCTACAACACCTCCGACCGCAGGTTCGTGGATTTCGCGATGCCCGGAGCGGAGCCCTACTACCACTTCCTGACCGCGGAGCTGATTCCGTCGATCGAGTCACGGTTTCGAGCCGATCCGCAGCGGCGAACGCTCTCCGGTCACTCGCTGAGTGGTCTCATGGTGATGTATGCGCTGTTCCTGGAGCAGCCGACGGCGCGCTACTTCTCCTCCTTCATTGCCGCCGATGCATCCATCTGGCTCCAGGCGAGCCAGCTGCGCGATCTGGACGAGATGACATATGCGAAAAGCGCGCAGCTTCCGGCCACGTTGCTGATGCCGGCCGACTACACCGGGAACCTCGCGAGCGTCCTGCCGCTTTGTTCGGAGCTGCGCATGCGACACTACATCGGCCTCCAGATGACCCTCTGGTCGTACTCCCTGGGACACGTGCCGATGGATGTACCGTCTTTCCGCGACGCGATCAGCATCATCTTCGATGCGCCGCGCGCCATCGTCGGCAACGAGAATCCGTGCACGTGAGGCGTTGCCGGTAGTCCCGGCCGTCGCGACCGGATCAGCGGCAACAAACCGGATCAGCGGCAACAAAAAAGCGGCCCCGCAGGGCCGCTCCTGTTGGTGCGATTCGCCAACGATTACATGCGCGGCTCGCCGTTGCCGTTCACCGCGATCGTCGGTCCCGGCGGCGTCGTCATCTGCACATGATGCTCCTGGCCGCGGAAGAAGTAGGTCACGTCGTAGTACGCCGGCCGCTCGTTGGGCACATCGCGGCAATGCTGCACGTCCTGCGTGCTCGCGACTTCGCCGCCGCTAGCGCGTCCGGCGATGTTCGAGCCGGCAAGCGCGCCACCAACGGCCCCCGCCGCCGTCGCGACATCTCGTCCCCGGCCCCCGCCGATCTGGTGGCCGAGAATGCCGCCGATCACGGCGCCCGCGATCGCGCCACCGACCTGCGCCCCGTTGTCACGGTTCTCCGTCACCTGCTGACGCTCTACCCAGCAGCGCTGTCCCGGCGGACCCATGACGGCACGGACATCGGTCACATCGGCCGTGTAGACGTCCTCGTTGGCCCGGCGCCGATAGCCCTCGTCGACATAACCGGGCGCACCCGCGTTGTAATCGACCGGACGCACGGACGAGATCTGGTACTTGAGCCCCATGTCGCCCAGCGACGAATAACGACCCGGGCGCAGAACGACGCAGCGCCCGCTGAAACGCGCGTCCTCGCAGACTTCCCAGTTGCCGCTGTCGACGATCACGGACGCAGCACGATCATTGAACCCGAAGCGCTCGAAGTTCCCCACCGGGCGATCGGTGTTGAACGACCGGCCGCGGAAACCCTCGCGCTCGAAGAACGTCACTTGCGCCGCTGCTTGCGCGGCGACCACAATACCGGCGACACCAAGCGCCATCGTCAATGCTTTCTTCATGGGACATCCCTCCGAAAGGTACGCGAAGTTGCATGCGGCACACCGCAGTCCAGCAACGTAAGTTACGCTCGCGACCGGGCAGGAGTTGTCGGAGGAATCCCGGAACGGATGTAGGGCGCAGGCTACACTGCTGCAGTAGCGGGCTTGCAGCCGCGCAAACGCGTAAATATTGCGTGGGAGCGAGGCGCCCGCGCGCCAACGACGCTTTCATCAACAGGAGGAGCAGGCATGCTGGTCGTCTGGGGACGCAAGAATTCCATCAATGTGCAAAAGGTGTTGTGGTGCTGCGACGAGATGGACGTGAGCTATGAACGGCGCGACGCCGGCGGCGCCTTCGGCGTGGTGAACACGCCCGAGTATCGCCGCCTCAATCCCAATGGCCTCGTGCCCACGATCCAGGACGACGGCTTCGCGCTGTGGGAATCGAATGCGATCGTGCGTTATCTCGCGCGCAAGCACGGCCACGGCAGCCTTTGTCCCGCGGAGCCGTCGCGCGCGGCGCTCGCCGAGCAATGGATGGATTGGCAGGTATCGACCTTGTGGCCGGCGATCCGACCCCTTTTTATCGGGCTCGTCCGGACACCCGCCGAGCAGCGCGATGCGGCCGCGCTCGAGGCCTCGCGGCAAAAGACCGTGGAAGCGTTACGGATGCTCGACGCGCATCTGGAGAAGCACGCTTATGTCGCCGGCGATGCCTTCTCGATGGGTGATATTCCGGTCGGCGCTACGGCCTGGCGCTGGATGGCCCTGCCGATCGAGCGTGTCGAGCTGCCGCACCTGCAGCGGTGGTTCGAGGATCTCGCGCAGCGGCCGGTCTTTGCGGGCGTGGTGATGCAACCGTTGACATGACAGACACGTCCGACAACGCCGGATCGACTTGACCGACACGCGGTGTGGCCGGCGCCTCCCGTTGGAACCAGCGCCGCGCCGACGGCAGCGATGGATGTGCCGGCGGATACTCATCCTCAACAGGACGGGTACACCGTGAAGCTCACCACTTTCGACGAACTCGATGAACGCCAGGTGTCCGGCTGGCCAGCGCGCACGACGCCGCCGCGCGTGACGGCTCGACGACCGATGGCCTTGCGCGAGTTGCGCGAGTACAAGCCGCGGGCGCGATCGCATCGCGCGCCGTCGTGGCTGCGCCTGCTCCTCACCCGCGCATAGCTCGATGCGCTGCGCCTGCGCTCACAGCCGAGGCGCGAGCACCCGCTCCACCTCGGCGAACGTGGTCGCGATCTCCGGGATCTGCACCGGCTCACCGAGGTGACGCGCGATCTCCGTCACCGAAAAGATCCCACGGACGCGCTCGGCGCCGTCTTGCAGCGTCTCCGCCACCAGCGCGTGATGCCGGCTCGCCTGCTGCATCGAAGCGATGATGTGACCCACCTTCGCGGCCGCCACATCGCGCCACGAAAACGCCACCACCTGCGACACCGGCGTCATCACGTCCGACACGACCAGCTCGCCCCGCGCGCTGCCGCGCGCCTGGGCGATGCGCATCGCGCGGTCGCCGAGGATGTCGGTAGCCGTGATGAGTCCTGCCACTGCGCCGCTGTCGTCGAGCACGAACAGCGAGCGCACCCCGCGTGCGATCATGTAGCCGTTCGCCGCATCGAGCGATGCGCCGCGATGGATCGAGACCGCAGGCACCCGCGCGAGATCGGTCATGACGTCGAGCGCTGGCGAATCGAGGGTCGCGCGCGCGGCAACCGGCTGCGTGAGCCGGCAGGGTCCATGGCTCGCAAGCGGATGTTGCGGCAGGGGCTGGTAGCGGCGCATCGGCATGGACATCTCCCAGGGCGGGCGAAATGAACGCAAGCCTAGTGTAACCCTACGCACGCAAGCTGTTGACACGGCTCTTGGCAGCCGCGTATATCGGGCCCGGTGCGCGTGTTGCGCGCGATCGAAAGGAAAGCTCATGAAGCCGAGGCAAGGTCGCCTTCTCGCGTCGCTGATCGTCGTGCTCTGCGTGGCATTGACCGCCCCCACGGCGCTATCACAGTTGGCGAAGCCCCGAACGCTCGACGAGCTCAAGGCCGAAGTGCAGCTGCGCGCCGATCGCAAGGCCTATCCGGTTGCCGCGCTCGATGCCGCTGAAGTGCGCGAAGCGTTGACCGGTCTGAAGAGCCTCGATCGCGACGAATGGGCTGCGGCCTGGAGCGCCATCGGCGATCGTCACGCCGCCGCCGCGCGCGCGGCCGAGACGGGCGATCGGGCCCGTGCCATCGAGCAATACCGCACCGCGGTCGAGTACTACATGTTCGCGCGCTTTCCACTCGAAAACTCGGCGGGCAAGGAACAGGCGTACCGGCAGGCGCTCGATGCATTCGCCGCCTATGCGCGCCTGCTCGATCCGCCGCTCGAGATCGTGCGTATTCCGTTCGAAGGCAAGGAGATCGTGGGTTATCTGCGCCTGCCGAAGAACGTGCGTCCGGCGCCGGTCGTGGTCACGATCGGTGGCCTCGACGGCCGCAAGGAAGATGCGGCGGTACGCAACGATGCCTATCTCGCGCATGGTGTCGCCTATTTCGCGTTCGACATGCCGGGCACGGGGCAATCGCCATTCCGTGTGGTCACCCCCGATGCCGAGCGCCAGTTCTCGCGCGTGCTCGATTACATCGCCACGCGTCCCGATCTCGATGCGAAGCGCGTGGTTGTCTACGGCGGCTCGTGGGGCGGCTATTGGTCGGCGCGGCTTGCCTACACCGAGCGCGCACGCATCCGCGGTGCCGTCGTGCAGGGCGGGCCGGTGCACGAGTATTTCCAGCCCGCGTGGCAGCGCAAGGCGCTCGGCACGCGCGAGTACCTGTTCGAATTGTTCGAGGCGCGCGCGGCGATCTACGGCGTTTCGAGCCTCGACGATTTCCTTTCCTACGGCCCGCGCATGTCGCTGTTGACCTCCGGCATCATCAATCAGCCGTCCGCGCCGATGCTCCTGATCGGCGGCCTCAAGGACAGCCAGGTTCCCGCCGACGACCTCATGCTGCTCCTGCGCGCCGGGTCGCCGAAGGAGGTGTGGTTCAATCCCGAAGGCGGTCACATGGGCCGCACTGTCGAGATGTCGGACAAGCGCATCTTTGAAACCGTCACGCTGCCCTGGGTCGTGCGCAAGCTCAACGGCGACACCACGGGTGCGACGCTCGTCTCCACCGCGCCGCGCTGATCGGCCTCGTCATTTGACGCCGCACCACGTCGCAGCGCATGCTCTCGCGCCACGAACTCTGGCGAAAGGAGCGGCGATGTCGACTCGCATGGCAATTCTGATGATGCTCTCGCTCGTAGGCGGTTACGCGGTGCACGTGCTCGCGCAGCCGCGCGCGGACCTGCGTCCGGCCATGATGCCGATTGCGAGCTCGTCGTCCAACGGCATTTCCTTCGCGTGGTTCTACGACCAGGGCACGCGCAGCGTGGTGGTGTGTCGTGCCGGCAGCGCGCTGACCGAAGCTCCCGACTGCAAGTCGCACGCCACTCTCCCGTGAGGGCCACGCGCGCGCTCGTTCGCGCGATCGTCCTCGCCTCGTGGGCATGGGCCGCCATGGCGGCGGCCGCCGACCCGGCGAAGGTGCTGCACATCGCATCGGCGGACATCGACACGCTGGATCCGCAGGGCTATACCGATGACCCGTCGTTCCAGGTCATCGTGTCGATCTTCGAGTCCGCCTGCGAATACGATTACCTGGCGGCGACACCGCGCCTCGTACCGTTGACGGCATCGGCGCTGCCCGAGGTCACCGACGATGGCAAGACCTGGACCGTGCGCATCCGGCCGGGCATCTTTTTCACCGCCGATCCCGCTTTCAAGGGAAAGCCGCGCGAGCTCACGGCCGAGGATTACGTCTACTCGTACAAGCGCTGGCTCGATCCCAATGGCAAGCGGGGTGGATCGGTGTTGACGGACAAGATCGTCGGGGCGCGCGCCGTCGTCGATGCCGCGAAGAAGACGGGACGCTTCGACTTCGATGCGCCGATCGAAGGCTTGCGGGCGCTCGATCGCTACACGTTTCGCATTCGCCTCTCGGAGCCCGAGTTTCCAGCGACCAAGGACCTGATCGGCTTCGTCGGCGCGGTCGCGCGGGAGGTGGTCGAGGCTGCCGGGGCCGACATTCGCATCCGCGCCGTCGGCACCGGTCCGTTCCGATTGCGCGAATGGCGTCGCGGCTCCCGCATCGTGCTCGATGCCAACCCCGGCTATCGCGCGATTGCGTTTCCGGCGACGGATGATCCGGCGCACGCGGCGCTCGCCAGGA
>Ga0070741_10021315_pt1 | contig 10093 bp, 13 predicted proteins | sample Coa_R1_4_FD_66440 | JGI IMG/M metagenome (GOLD analysis project Ga0070741, IMG submission 66440) | Surface soil microbial communities from Centralia Pennsylvania, which are recovering from an underground coalmine fire - Coalmine... | ecosystem: Environmental > Terrestrial > Soil > Unclassified ...
TCGGCCGAAGGTTGCGGATGTGATGGGGTTGCCGATGTTCCTGCACTGAAGAATGGCACCTTCCCCTCACCCGCCGCTTCGCGGAACTCCCTTCCGCCCGCCTGCGCGGACGAGGGGTGTCGTTAGAAGCGCCGTAGATCGCGAGAGATTTCTCGCCGTCTGCCCGGCTGGGAATCAACGCGCCAACCGGCCTATTTCACCACGGCGTTGAAATCGACCTCCAGCGAGAATGTCATTGTGTTCGTGGTGATCTTCCGCGAGGAGACGTTTCCGGCGATCGTTCCGGGATCGCTCTTCACCGGCTTGAAGTGGTAGTCGCGATCGCTGTCGAAATAGCCGGCGTCGTACATCCCCTTCGGATGCTGCACGACGACGTGCGAGACCTTGTCGTCCCGGGTGACGCAGACGACCACGCCCATGGTCCCCTCGGGAAACGAGTAGTCGATCTCGTCGAGCTTCACGTCGTCTGGCAGCGGCTTGTCGGTCAGCACGATGCGCGTGTCATTCTTTTTCATCGTCAATTCGTTCTTCTGATGATCGACGGCGTAGGCGTAGGCCAGATCGATCCGAGTGCCGTCGACGATCACCGCTCCCGCGGCTTTTCCCGCATCGACCGCGAGAAGCGGGCTGGCAACGAATGAAAGGATCATGAGCGCGAGGGCCATTCGGCGCATGCTTGGTACCTCAATCTTTTTTCTTCCAGTGTAACATCCCGCGAATGCGCAACATAGCAACCCTTTTGATCACGCTTCTGCTCGCCGCCACGGCCGCCGCGCAGGCTCCCGAGCCGGCCACCGCCCGTGCCCTCGCCTCGCACGACTCCAGCATGGACCGAAGCTTCGAGGAGGCCATCAAGGACATCGACGACCTCCGCTGGTACTTCAAAGCGGGCGACGTGGCCTCCATCGACAAGGTTCTCTTCACCAGCAAGCCGCGGCGGGACAGGAACCCCACCGGCCAGGGGGCGGGAAATCCTCTGATCATCCCGGCGTACGTCTTTGCGCCGAAGTCGCTGCACGGGAAAGCGCCGCTCATCGTGTTCGTGCACGGCGGTGTACACGGCGACTTCGAGACCTCATACGCGCACATCGTCCGCGAGCTGATCGACCAGGGTTACGTGATCGTGGCGCCGGAGTATCGCGGGAGTACCGGCTACGGCGGAGATCTGTACGAGCAGATCGATTACGGCGGCCTCGAGGTCGATGACGTCAAGGCGGCGCGCGACTGGGCCGTCGAAAACCTCTCTTCGGTCGACCCGAAGCGGATCGGGGTCATTGGTTGGAGCCACGGCGGGTTTCAGGCGCTGATGAACATCCTGATGTTTCCGGACGCCTATCAGGTCGCCTACGCCGGCGTTCCGGTGAGCGATCTCGTGCAGCGGATGGGGTACAAGTCGCAGGGCTACCGCAACATCTTCAAGGAGTTCGTCGGAAAGGAAGCGGTCGACGATCCGATGGCCTACCGGCGGCGGTCACCGGTGTTTTACGCCGGGAAACTGCAGACGCCGCTGCTGATCCACACCAACACCAACGACGAAGACGTGAACGTGATGGAAGTGGAGCACATGATCGATTCGCTCAAGGCGGCGGGCAAGAAATTCGAATACAAGATCTATCAAAACGCGCCCGGCGGACACCACTTCAATCGCATCGACACCGTTCTGGCAAAGCAGTCGCGCAAGGAGATCTACGACTTTCTGGCGAAGTACCTGAAGTGATCCACGATCAATCCGCTACTCCCGCTTCATCCCCTTCCGGGCGCGAATGAGCAGATGGATCGGGCAGCCTTCCAGGCCGAGCGCGTCGCGGAATTCGTTTTCGAGATAACGCCGGTAGGAAAAGTGGAGCGGCGCGTCGCTGTTGGAAAAAAGCGCGAAGGTGGGCGGGCCTGTTTTGAGCTGCGTCGCGTAGTAGAAACGCCGCGGTCTTCCGCGCAGAGCCGGCGGCTGATGCGCCGCGACCGCGCGCGCGAGAATCTCGTTCAGTTCGGAAGTGCGAACGCGTTTCCGATACCCGGCAACGATCGCGTCAACGCGCGGCAGGATCTTCTCCACCCGCCTGCCTGTTTTCGCGGAGATGAATTCCAGCGGCGCGTACGCCAGAAACTTCAACTTGAACCGCACGCTCTCCTCGAATTTCCTCGCCTCATCCTGAGAGTGCTGCCCGACGTCCCACTTGTTCACCACGATCAGCGCCGCCTTGCCCGCCTCCTCCGCGTAGCCGGCCACCGTCGCGTCCTGCGCCGTGACTCCCTCCGTCGCGTCGAGCATCACCAGGGCGATCTCGCACCTCTCGATCGCCTTCCGCGCCGAGATCACCGCGAGCTTGTCCGGCCCCGCCGTCGTCTTTCCCTTGCGCCGGATTCCCGCGGTGTCGATGAGCAGATACCGCTTCCCATCGCGCACGATTTCCGAGTCGATCGCGTCGCGCGTCGTGCCGGAAATGGGCGACACCACCGCGCGCTCCTCACTCGTCAGCCGGTTGAGCAGCGACGACTTTCCGACATTCGGTCTGCCGATGATGGCCACGCGAACCGGTTCCTCCTTCTTCTCCTGCGCCGGCGCCTCGGTGGCAATCTCCGCGATTGCCTCGATCACGGCGTCGACGCCGCCCCCGTGTTCGGCCGAAATCGGCATCACGCGCTCGTATCCCAGCTCGTAGAACTCGGAAACGCTCTCCTCGGCATCACGGCGATCAGTCTTGTTGACTAGCAGAAGAGTCCGGGACGCGAGCGGCCGAAGGTCTTCGGCAATATCGCGGTCTTCGGCCATCACGCCTGCCGAGCCGTCGACGACGAAAAGGATCAGATCGGCGGACTCGACAGCCCGGCGCGTCTGCGCCCGGATCTCCGGCGCGTAGGCTGAGAGCGGCGATGCGCCATACTCGAGCCCGCCGGTATCGGTGAGCTCGTACCGGCGGCCGTCGTCGAGTTCGGCGATGGTGTTCAGCCTGTCGCGCGTCATCCCCGGCAGATCGTGAACCAGAGCGCGCCGCGCTCCCGCCAGACGATTGAAAAGGGTCGACTTGCCGACGTTCGGCCTCCCGATGATCACCACGCGCGTCATGAGGGCGCAATGCTACAATGCACCATGCATGGCGCAGCGTCCTGAGTCTCCTTGCCGCCTGTGCGGCTCCCTCGTTCCGATCCCCGAATTACGCCGCCACCTTTGCCCCGTGTGCGACGAGTACGCCCAGCACGTTGCCATCCAGACCAACCGCGGGTTGGAACGCATCGTCGGCGAGCTGCAGAACGGGGCCGTCTTCCGCGCCGCGTCGCGCGAGAGCCATTAGCGATGCCCTCCCGCCGCGTCCTCACTGCCCTTTTTGCCGTGCTGGTGGCCGGCGCGGCGTTCGGTCAGAGTGAATTCGGACGTGCCTCCGGCGAACAACTCGAGTTGCTCGGCAAATCGACCAACCGGCCGGCCGGCTCGATCGGCATCACCGGCAGCAGCCTGGGCCAGCGCTACAACGCAACTTTGGGCGGCACGATCGTCCAGGACCGCCTCTGGTTCTTTGCCTCGGCGCAACGTGGCAACCCGCTCTTCACTCCGCGTTCGGTCGTTCCACGGATCGACCTCAATCTCGGCGCGCAGCCGACGGAGAGGCAGAACGTCGCCGCATTCTTCGCCGCCGCCCCCCGCGCCACGCCCAACTCCTTTCTCTCGCTTCACTACACGGGGATCGTGTCGGACAGCATGTTCGTCACGGCGAACATCTCGCGTTCGCGCTAGAACTCGAATCCAAACATCGGCACGAAGTTCCAGGCAATCCAGAACAGCAGTGCGCCGGCCGCCGTGTTGAAGAAGTTCATGACGTGATTCGGCACGTTGCGTGTCAGGCTGCCGGTGATGCTCTCCACGTACGAAGCGACGATTCCGCACAGCGTGACCACCGTGATCACATGGGCTTTGTCGACGGCCACCGACCCCATGAAGCCGGGTCGGATCTCATGCACTGCCATCACTGTCCCCGCGATGGCGACAATCAGCGCGCCGAGGAGTCCGGCGAGTGTTCCCTCGACGGAGATTGCGCCGTCGGTGCCGCGCGGCACGCGCCGGAACGTCAGGGGAAGAAACGTCCGCTTGCCGAGGAGCTGGCCGATCTCAGAGCCGGCTGTGTCGGCGGCGGCGGTGGCCAGGGCCGTGATTCCCATGAACAGCGGCACGAGTCCGAGCCCGCGCCAGACGGCGACGGCGCAGATCGCAGCCACGCCGACATTCGCAAAGGCGTGACCGGCCCCCCGCCTCCCTCCCTTCTCCTGCGCCAGTCCTTCGGCGGCTTTTCGTCGATAGCCGAGTTTCGTCGCTGCAGTCCCGACGACGAAAAACGCGAGGAGCGCAACGTAAAGCGGAGGGCCGCCGCCGAGGATGATGATCGTGCCCAGGGTCCATCCGGCGATGAACCCGGACAGGTCGACCGTGCGCAGCGCGTAGCCGGCGATGGCCAGGATCGTGTTCGCGGCGAGCCACGGCCACGGAATCGGCGGCCGGACGACTTCGCCGACGAAGGGCTGAAGAGCGACGACAGCGAGCGTCGCCGCGGCGGAGGCCGGCACGGTGAAGTTGTCATTCAAGCCGAGCGGCACCGACTCCACAACGGCTGCAACGATCACGGCCGCAATCGCCGGCGCATAAGGCGGAGCGCCGAAAAACAGCGAGATGCCGGCGGCCCCTGCTCCCGCGGCGATGAGGAAGGCGATCGATCCGCCGCAGCTCTTCGCACGGTTCCACGGGAGCGGAGCGATGGGCATCGCGCGTCCGGCCAGCGTGGCGAAACCGTCGCCGAACGCCAGGATGACCCAGCTCACGGCAGCGAGCTCGATGTGCCAGTTGAAGATGAGGATCAGTCCGCAGACGGCGAGCGGGTAAAGGACGAGTCCCTCGTCGTACCCGCGTTCATGGCGGGCGATCCTCTTGCCGAACAGACGGTGGAGAACAAGCCAGTTGGCGATCGCCGCCGCCGCGGCGATCGCCGCCGCCACCCGCCACGGCAGCCACTTCAGCGTGACCGCCAGGAGGCCGATGGCGATGTGCACGGACTGGCGGAGGCGCTCGTTGGTGGCGAACGACGAAGGATGATCGATGAACAATGAATCCTTCGCCCCGTTCATCGTTCCGCGTTCATCATTCATCGTTTCAACAGCTTACAATACTCGATCCATGTCCGACCGAACGGCCATCCCGACCCTGTCCGTGATTGTCCCCTGCTACAACGAGCGGGCGACGGTGGCGGAGCTGCTGCGGCGGGTCAAGGAAGTCCCCATCGAGAAAGAAATCATCGTCGTCGACGACAAGTCGACCGACGGTTCCAGGGACGTGGTCGCCGCGCTCGCCGAGCAGTGGCGCGAGATCCGGCACATCCTGCAGCCAGTCAATCAGGGGAAAGGGGCGGCTATTCGCCGCGGCATCCAGGAGGCGCGCGGCGACATCGTTCTGATTCAGGACGCCGATCTCGAATACGACCCGGAGGAATACCCGAAGCTGGTCCAGCCGATCCTCGACGGGCATGCCGACGTGGTGTTCGGGTCGCGCTTCGCCGGGTACCCACGCCGCGTGATGCTCTATTTTCACCGGCTGGGAAACACATTTCTCACGTTTCTGTCGAACCTGACCACGAACCTCGATCTGACGGACATGGAGACCTGCTACAAGGTCTTCCGGCGCGAAGTGATTCAGTCCATCAACCTGCAATCGAATCGTTTCGGCATCGAGCCGGAGATCACGGCCAAGGTGGCCCGGCGGGGATATCGCATTTACGAGGTCCCGATCTCCTACTACGGCCGCGACTACTGGGAAGGAAAAAAAATCAACTGGAAGGACGGCTTCAGCGCCATCTGGACGATTCTGAAGTTCGGCCTGTTCGACGACCCGGCCAACGAACCGTCAACGTACAAGACCATCCGGCGCCTCGACCGACTTCAGCGCTACAACCGGTGGATCTGGGAACGTCTGCGGCCGTTCGTCGGACAGCGGGTGCTCGAAGTGGGCGCCGGCTCCGGAACGATGACCCGGTTTCTGTACGGCCGCGAGCTGATCGTGGCCACCGACAAGGAGACCCCGTACATCGATCGTTTGCGCAATGCCTTCCGGCGCCGGCCGGGGATCATCGTCGAGCGGCTGGACCTCGATCGGGACGACGCCATCGATCTGTCGCGCTACGCGTTCGACACGGTGCTCTGCATCAACGTCCTCGAACACACGGCCGATGATGTTGCCGCGCTGCAGCGCGCGCGCCAGCTTTTGCAACCCGGCGGGAGGATCGTCGTCTTCGTTCCCGCGGGGAAGGACCTCTACGGTTCGCTCGACCGCGGCGTGGGCCATCAGCGGCGCTACGAACGCGACGAGCTGCAGGAGAAACTGCGCCAGGCGGGGTTCGAGGTGGTGGAGATCTCGTATCAGAACCAGATCGCGCGCTTCGCCTGGTGGCTCAATTCGCGCGTCTTGAACCGTCAGGCGCTTCCGGCCGCGCAGTCGCGCGTATTCGATCGCCTCGTCCCGCTTCTGCGCGCGCTGGAAGGCGAACGTCCGCCGAGCGGACTGAGTCTGATCGCCGTCGGGCGGAAGCCGGCAGCGGCCCCGGCCGAGAAAACCGAAGCGGAGATGGCCACGGTGGGAGCGGCCGTTTGAAGCGGGTAGCGCTGATCCTCGCGGGAGGCGCCGGGACGCGCCTCCGCCCGCTCAGCTCGGACGAGAATCCGAAGCAGTTTCTGCGCATCTTCGACGGCCGCTCGCTGCTGCAAAAGACCGTCGCCCGCGCGCGCCGGCTGACCGGCGCGATCTACATCTCCACCAACGAGCAGTACGCCGGGAAGTGCCGCCACGACGCCGGGGAGATGGTCAATATATTGACGGAACCGGAGCGCCGCAACACCGCCCCCGCCCTGGCCCTTTCCTGCCGGGAGATCGAGGCCCGCGAGGGCGACGCCACGATCGCGGTCTTTCCCTCCGATCACTTCATCGCCGACGAAGACGAATTCGCGCGCGTGATCGATCGGGCCCTGACGTTCGCCGCCAGCAGCGATGTTCTCGTCACCATCGGCATCCCGCCCACGGAACCGAATCCCGGTTATGGCTACCTGCAGCTCGGCGCTCCGATGGCACCCGGCGTGTTCGCCGTCGAGCGATTCATCGAGAAGCCGTCCCGCGAGCGGGCGGAGGCGTTCCTCCGCGCGGGGACCTACGCGTGGAATGCCGGGATGTTCGTCTGGCGAGCGAGCGTGTTCCGCCGCGAACTGCAGCGAGTGGCCCCCCCCATCGCGGCGGTGACCCGCGAGACTTATGCTTCGATGCCCTCGATCTCCATCGATTACGCGCTGATGGAGAAAGCCTCGAACGTCGCGGCGGTGCAGGGCGATTTCGGATGGTCGGACGTCGGATCGTTCGAGGCCCTGGAGCGCGCCGGCGTGAACGTCGCCGCGCTTCTCAATCGCTGAACAATCGCGCGGCGTTCTCCCACAGCACCTTCCGTTCGACCTCCGCACCGTAGCCGTGCGAGCGGAATTCTTCAACGTTCTTCCGCGGCGAGGTGACTCCGGGCGAGGGCCAGTCGGTCCCCCACAGCACTCGGTCCGCGATATCGGCCAGTCGGGGAACGTAACGGGGCAGGGACTTCGGCGGAATCCCCGATAGGTCGACGTGAACGCGTGGATGGCGGCGCACGAGAAAGAACGCCGTCTCGCCGTACAGCGGGCGTCCGGCATGCGCCAGGATGATGTTCAGTTTCGGGAAATCGACCGCCACGTCATCGGCGGCCATCGGATCGGCGAAGACATTCCGTGCGCGTGGAAAAACCGAGGTCCCGGTGTGGATCATCACCGGGACGCCGCGGGCTTCGCATTCGCGATAGATCTCGGCGAGCCGAGGAAGATCGGCCCGATAGGCATTGGCCGCGAACTCCTGATGCGGCGGATGAATCTTGATCATGCGGATACCGAGGTCCAGCACGCGCGCAATTTCGCCGCGCACGTCGCGCTCGTGGCGCGGATTCACCGATCCGACCGGAATCAGCCGCCGGCGATGATCGCGCGTGAACGCCGCGATCCAGTCGTTCACCTCGCGCGTGAATCCGATCACCTCGGGCGAGACATAGTTGATGCAGCACGCGCGTTCGATGTCGTTGTCATCGAGAAAGCGCAGCACGTGGTCCGGCGAACTGAGGATCTCTTTCGCCCCGCGATGCGACGGGTCGTCGATCATCGACAGCACATCCGGGCGGACCATCTCCCACGGCTGGATGTGAAGGTGGACGTCGAAGACGGAGCGCAGCGGTCAGCCTCGCATCACCAGCCGCATGCACACCGCCGAGGAACAGCAGCCGTCCTGAAATTCCTGCGAGGCGAGCAACTGCGGCGGTATCTCATCGCGGTCGCATTTCTTGAATCCGCGTTTTTTGAAGTAGTCGGGCGCCGTGGTGGTCAGCAGATAGAACTCGCGGATTCCGCGCGACGCGAGCCGGTCGAGAAGCTGCCGGACCAGAAGGCGGCCGATGCCCCGGCCGCGATACTCCGCGGCAACGGCGATCGATCGGATCAGCGCCGCGACGCTGTAGGGCTCCGAGCCCCCGCAGCCGACGATCCGCTCCCCGTCGTGCGCCACGACGAACGTTTTCCAGTGCTCGTCGACTCCGGCGGTCGGCAGATCGTTGTCGACGAGAAGTGCCTTGATGGAATCGAGATCGGATTGTCTGGCCGGTGTGATCCGGACGTCCACGCCCGAAGAATAGCAAAGGGCCGCGCGGAAACCGCGCGGCCCCCTTGACCGTTATTCGCCGTGCTCGGATTCGCCCTGCTCCGACTCGCCCAGGCCGCTCTCACTGCCGCGTCCCGGCTGCTTCAACCCCTCGGAACGGCCGATGTTTTTGCCGAAATCGACTTCCTCCTCCTTCTTCGAGATGTCCTTTCGGCTCACCTGCTCACGGTTCAACTTCTGTCGATCGCGATTCTCCATTGCAATCCTCCTTTGAACGCTCGTGGCCGCCTGTGCGGCGTGCCACAAAGATTGGAATTGCAACGGCAATGCCCCTCAGCGCATCTCGAAAATGACTGACACCGTGTACGTTACCTCGCGAGCTCCGCTCTCGACAGGCACAACGCTGACAGCCTCAGCCTTCGCCGCCATCGCCTGCACGCCCAGCGCCCGGGGTGGCGGCACGGGGGCGATCCCCTCGGCGATTGACATCGCGCGACCGAGAGTTCTGCCGGCGGCCTGTGCCAGCAGCATCGCCTTGGCGCGGGCGTCCTCGAATGCTGCGCGAAGTCCCTGATCGCGTCCGCGCGATGGATCGGAGACTTCGAAATTCAAACCGGACGATTGATTCACACCCGCGCCGATCGCGGCCTGCAGCAGCCGGCCCGCCTCGCCGATCGCCTTTTTGGTGACCGTGACGGAGTTCGTCGCTTCGTACCCCGTAACGCGCGGAGGCTTCCCCTGCTCATAGACCTGCTGTGGGAAGATCGAGAAGTTCGCGGTGCGGATCTCCTGATCGGTCGCTCCGGCGCGCTTGAGCGCGGCGATGACGCTGGCCATCTTCGCGTTGTTCTGATTGACAGCCTCTTCTACCGTCGGCGCGGTGGTCTGCACCCCCGCGGTGAAGCTGAAGCGATCCGGCGTCAGCGTGGCCACGCCGGTGCCCGTGACACTGATGGTCTCGGGAGGCGCCGGTTCGCGCGGCGGCGGGGCGGCGGTCTGTGCCCCGAGCGGTGCGGCGATCAGCATGGTGCAAAGAAATCTTTTCATGCAACCTCCTGGTTAGTCGGATGATAGCGCGGGTAGAATGCGTCGCTTTCGCGCGGCGCGTTTGTTTTACAAGGACATTGATGGCTGATCCGAACGATAAAGTGCCGGGCCAGGCACCGGGACGATACTACGTCGATTCGCAGTGCATCGACTGCGATCTCTGCCGGGAGACCGCGCCCGCGAATTTCATGCGCAACGAGGAGCAGGGTTTCTCCTACGTCTACAAACAGCCGGAAACAGCCGAGGAGGAGACGCTGTGCAAAGACGCGCTGGACAACTGCCCCGTGGAGGCGATCGGAAACGACGGATAGGCGCGCACCCAGCGCCCAACGCCCGGCGCCTAACGCCTGCCTCAATGCG
>Ga0070741_10021316_pt1 | contig 10093 bp, 9 predicted proteins | sample Coa_R1_4_FD_66440 | JGI IMG/M metagenome (GOLD analysis project Ga0070741, IMG submission 66440) | Surface soil microbial communities from Centralia Pennsylvania, which are recovering from an underground coalmine fire - Coalmine... | ecosystem: Environmental > Terrestrial > Soil > Unclassified ...
CCGGTTTGGGTTGCACCCTGCGCCCACACAATTCCGCCAACAAACAAGGTTAGCGCCACAGTACAGATACATCGTGTGACGTGCTTCATGCTTCTTCTAGATACCTTCATGGATTGCACTCCTCAGAGTGGTTGGCCCGGGGAAAAATGAAATCCCGTTCCCACCTTAAAGACAAGAAATTTGTTCTTAGGCCGATGGAACAAATAAAAGGGAACAAACGGGTGAATACGTTGGAGGATTCTGCTTTTTTGCGTTAGCCGTGTCAAGGAGTTTTTTATGAATTTATGGCTAAAACGCTCGACTGACGGGCATTTCAGAGGAAACAGAGGCCGCCGGCAGGGTCTTGCACTTCTTTGCGACAATGTCGCATTGCTTTGCCCGGTCTTGTGTAGAACTTGGGATTAAGCAGAGTTATGCACACTCGGGTCTTGCGTATTCGCCCGTGACATTGAACGCGATCAAGCCCTTGACCTGTCTTTATGGTTCCGCCCCAAAACTCGCGATACGGTACAATACAAGCCGAAGCCATACCGACGCCAACTTTTTAGGGGACGTAGTTCAGTTGGTTAGAACGCTGCCCTGTCACGGCAGAGGCCGCGGGTTCGAGTCCCGTCGTCCCCGCCATTCCTATCAATGGCTTGCGACAAGAGCGCCTGAGATACGCGACGATTTGTGTCGTCGTTTGTGTCGTAACCGCCTGTTTTGTCCTGTTGATCGGCGCGCTGTAAAAGTGACTTTGTGCGCGAGGATCTGTTGCTGGTACACGGAAAGGGCAGCCGCGAACCATGGCCGGATATTTCGGTCACCGGCCGCGGCGTCTTCGGATGTTCCTAACGCCGACTTATTGATGACGGGCCATGATGGATGAACATGGCCATTCCAGCAAAAAGCAGCAGCACCGTGAAGGCGACAGACAAGACATAGTAGACAGCCCGCACTTTGGGCCAAAGCCAACTCGGAAGCCGATCTGAAAATCTGTCACCCCATGTCGCAGTCAGGCGCGGCGGTAGTTCGGATTCTTCGGTATCGGCCTTCCATCTGGATGCGATCCAAGTGGCGCGCAGATTGGAAAATAGCACCCCTACAAAGAAGACTTTCAGTATGCTGGGTAAAATTGGAAGTTCTGCAAGCGCGAATACAAACGCCATTGCAGCGGCGTAGCGGCTGTGCTCGCGGATGCCAACACCGCTCAGATAGTAAAAAACGAAGGCTACTGCCCCCGCGATAGGATGCCCGATTGCCACCGAGCTGAGAAACGCCAGAATCGCAAATGCTGTGCACAGCAAATATCCCTGCACTCCAAGATAGTCCACATCGGCGCCACTCTGAATTGACGGCCAGAAGAGACTCTTGAGACGGCTTTCGCTACGAGGCGTGGAGTCCGCCAAACCAAGGGTTTGCATCGCGGGCGGTATATTACTCCAAGCAGTGCCGGGCATACAGGAAAACAACGCGCTCAGGCGGTCCGTTTCAGATCTCGTTCGAGATCACTCTGGATAATGTTGAGTTTTCTCTGGTGCGCCTGTCGTGCTTGGTCTGCCTTGGCAATTTCCGAGTTCACTTCGCCACCAATCAGGATTGCTGCGCCTGTCAGGTACAACCACAACATTAAAATGATCACCGCCCCGAGCGATCCGTAGGTCTGGTTGTACGAGTTGAAAAAGTGCAGGTAAATCCTTAGTCCGAAGGAAATCAGTAACCAGAGCACCACACCCACCGCAGCGCCGGGCGACACCCAATGCCACTTCGGACGTTCCACATTCGGGGCAAAGTAGTACACCAAGGCAAACCCTACGCCCATACAGGCGACCACAATGGGCCACTGCGCGATTTTCCAGGTGATCACGAAGGCGGGCCCTAAACCCACAGTGCTGCCGATAAATTCCGCCAACTTGCCGCCATACAGGGTCAACACTAAGGCGCAAAGAATCAGGGCCGCCAGCGCCGCGGTCAATCCCACCGCGACCGCTCGCTTTTTCCAATAAGGCCTGGTCTCTTTTACTCCGTATGCAATGTTCAGGGTTTCGACAATAGCTCCCATCCCATTCGAAGCTGCCCAGAGCGCGCCCAATAAGCCGAGTACGATTTTGCCGCTGCCTCGCGCCTCAATAACTTGCGTAATCGTTTGGCTCACCAGCTGGGAAGCTGATCCCGGCATCGCTTGGGCGAGGTACTGCATCAAGCTGTTTCGCAGCTCGGTTCCCGCGGAAGCAAAATATCCCAGCGCCGAGAGCAGCACGATCAGCAAAGGAAACAGTGCTAGCAGAAAATAGTAGGCGAGTTGAGCCGATCGTCCGAAGACATCGTCTTGATTGATCTGCTGGCCCACTCGTTTGGCCAGCTGCAACGGTGTCAGGCCGCCAAAACGCCATTGCGATTCCATCACCCCTCCAATCTGCACACGCGGAATTCCGGACCGGTCCTGCTCGAGGTTACGCAGCCTCTTGCTCAAATGCCCTTTGATAGCCGCGCCCGTCTCCAAAATCAGTCAGACCGGCGAGCACTGTCATCAGCACCGCTTCCGCGGTAAAAAACGTCTTCTCGCGCTCATCTTCAAAATCCATAAACCCTGGCAGGGTAGCTGTCATTGCCGCCAATCCCATATCAATCTTGCCATGTGTCGGAAAGGTCACCAGCTCAGCAATCCCGGCAGGATAATCAGTGAGCAGGCTAGTGACGGTCTCGGCTGCCCCACAAGCCAATGCGCTAATACCTGCACGTTTATTGCGTCGCATCATGAAAATCCCTCCCACAAAGAATGTGGCAGCGATCACGTAATCCAGAACGCCATGCACGTTGGGGGAAATGACTTTAGGAGCAGGCTTTGTTAAACCTTTGACAACAGCTTGTAAAATTGCCACAAATAACCTCCCGGACAAATAAATTCGCGACCAGACCTCTCTGATGTCGTTCTTCTTGATTGGAGGCCTACACATTTACAGCGGGATGGCCTCCAACCTTGGTCGAATGTTCGTAGATGCAATGTCGCGCGCGAGGGTGCTACACACGCGAAACTGAAAACCGGTGCTGAGCGGAAAGGCTTTAGCCGAGTTGACCGGCGCTTAACTCACGTGAGCTAGAGTACTCGGCGTTCTGTTCTGCTGGAGAGCTGTGTAGCAGTAGTTCAGTTACAATGAGCCTCTCTGGTTTTGATCCAACTACAAGACGGACGCCAACCTTGACGAAACCGCGCGCATTAATATTCGTGTTCTTTCTGGCTACCCTGGCCGTTGCCTATCAGCGAGAGATTGCAAGCCGTCGCACATTGCAGCTGCCCACAAGCAAGTTGCTGGTCGCTCCCGTGCCGGGTCGCTTAGGTGATACCAATGGCCTTCCTGTAACCGCTGCGTTAAGCCCAGACGGGCATTATTTGGTGACGCTGAATGCTGGTTATGGGACCGCCGAATCAGAATATCGGCAATCGCTCACCGTCCTCCACCTGGAGAGCAATCACATTTCCGACTTTCCCGAGCCGCGTCTCGCCGGTCACGCGCGTCAGTCCTTCTTCATCGGCCTGACGTTTAGTGGCGATGGACAGAGGCTCTATGCCGGCTTTGCTTCCATAACTGATCCCACCGGCAAGCGGCCACGCGACACGGGCAACGGCATCGCGGTATATGGTTTCGATCACGGGCGAATCTCGCCAGAGCGATTCATTCCAATCCCGCTGCAACCCTTGGCAAAAGGCAAGCAAGTACCCGCTGACCTGGCAAAGGTGCCCAAAGGCAGCGCGATTCCTTATCCCGCCGGCATCGCAGTGGTGCCAGGTAAGAGCGAGAAGCTGCTGGTCGCCAACAACTATTCAGATAACGCTGTGCTGCTCGACCCGAGAAAAGGAAAGATCCTGAAGCGTTTCGATCTGAGCACCGGTCCATTGGTGCCGTCGGCGTTTCCCTACGGCGCAGTCGTCACTCGTGACGGAAAACGCGCATTCATCAGCCTTTGGAACGCATCGCAAGTTGCTGAGCTTGACCTCAAGCACGGTCGAGTGACCCGATCCGTGCCGCTGCTCAAGCCGTCATCCGCCACCGCTGCGGGCTCTCATCCCACCGCCATGCTGCTGAGTCGCGATGAGAGCTTGTTGTACGTGACACTCGCGAATGCAGACGCCGTTGCGGTTGTGCAAACACGCGACGGCAAATTACGCGGACTGCTTTCCACCCGTCTTCGTGGTCAGGAGTACGGAGGAACCTATCCAAACGCGCTTGCGCAATCCGCTGACGGAAAACATCTGTTTGTGGCTAATGCTTCCTCGGACGCGGTGGCGGTATTCGATGTTTCCAAGCTCGCGGATCGCGAGGCTGGGTCGTACCCGGTTGCGGCACTCGGATTTATTCCCACCGATTGGTATCCCACCGCGCTTGCGGTCCGCGGCGACGATTTGCTCATCGCCAGCGGCAAAGGGCAGGGAACCAGTCCCAATCCCATGCTCCAACACTCGTCGGAGGCCGGTTATATCGCGACTCTGCTGCATGGATCCATCGCTCGTCTGAGCATCAGCAAAACGGAACCTCAATTGGCAGAACTTACGCGGGAAGTCGAGCACAGCAACTTAATGAATGGCGAAATGGGGCAGCTTGCGTTCCGCAACGGAACGAATCCCATCCGCCACGTCATTTACATCATCAAGGAAAACCGTACCTACGATCAGGTCTTCGGGGATTTGAAACCTGGCGATGGCGACCCTTCGCTCTGCATGTACGGAGAGGACATTACGCCCAATCAGCACAAATTGGCGCGCCAGTTCGGAATTCTGGATAACTTCTACGACAGCGGCGAGGTTTCCGGCGACGGGCACGTCTGGTCCACTGCCGCCATTACCAGCGATTACACGGAAAAAACCTGGCAGATTGCCTACCGTGGTGGCGAACGGACCTACGATTACGAAGGCGAGGTAGCAGGGAACTCTCCATTAGCTGACAACGAACCTGACGTCAACGAGCCGCAAACCGGTTACATTTGGACGAGCGTCGCCAGTCACCACCTTACATATCGCCATTATGGCGAGTTCGTGGCTACATCGTGGTGTGGCGAAACCGAGGCCCAGCAATCCCCCCAGCAGGGTACGCCTTCCCCGGCAGCAAGTGAGTGCGGACGGATCGAGGTAAAAAAAGGAGAGCCTCTGCCCCCCAATGTGGGAGTGCCGCATGGGTCGCCCAGCCCGTATCCCTGGCGCATACCGTTACCAGCGCACAACCTTCCCACAAAACCGGAATTGCGCGGCCACTTCGATCCCAATTTCCCGGATTTCCGCGTTGAATACCCTGACCAGCTACGGGTGGATGAATTCCTCAATGAGTTCAGCGGATTCGTCCGAGCGCGGCAACAGGGCAGCGGTGAAGAGTTGCCGGCCTACGTTTTGCTCAGATTGCCGAACGACCATACTTCGGGCAAGCGACGGGGCTCGCCTACCCCCTCAGCTTCCGTTGCAGACAACGACCTGGCGGTTGGACGCGTCGTCGAAGCAATTTCACACAGCGCTTATTGGGACGACACCGCTATCCTCGTTTTGGAAGACGACGCGCAGGATGGCGCCGATCATGTTGATGCGCATCGCAGCATCGCCTTGGTCATCAGCAAGTACTCACCCGGTTCACCAGCACAGCCGGTTATCGACCACCACTTCTACACCACGGTAAACCTGGTGCGCACCATCGAAGCTCTGTTGGGATTGCCGCCCATGAACAACAACGACGCGCGGGCGGCGGTTATGTCGCCGCTCTTTGCCGGACAAGGAGATCAGCCGCCATTCACCGCCGACTATCGCAATCGCGACAATGGATTGTTGTTTACTATGAATGCCGCCACCGGCAAGGATCAGGATGAAGAGGATTCAGAACTCATGGACTTCACCCACGAGGACCGGGCCGAGGCGTCCCAATTGAACGCGATTCTGTGGCGGGATCGCATGGGCAATCGGCCGATGCCGCTCTCCAACCATGCTGCCTTGGGAGGACCGCGTCATCGTCACTTCTAAAGAGCGCGTCTGAGGTCGGACTTGCTCAACCCCGCCTTTTGCCAGAAAAACCAACACTCGGGGACACCGGCCAATTTTCCGAGCTGAATATAAGCCTCTGCCGGAGGTTCATTGATTGCGCGCTCCCAGCGGGACACCGCCATAGCAGACACGTTAAGCTTTGCTGCAAACTCTGTCTGGCTGAGTTCCAACTTGTCGCGCAGGTTCAGAATTCTTTCCGCCCACTCGGGTCTTGCAAGCTTCGCTGCCGTACGCATAATTGAGTTCTTGACACCCTTAACGCTGGCGTTATATTAAAAGTGCAAGTCCCCAAGGGTGGACGTGCAGAGTGTCACGATTGGTGACAGGACATACTACCAAAAATCGTGAGCTGGCGCGATACGCTCAATATCGCGGTTTGTATGCCCGCGTCGCCCGGAAACTGAAGGTGGATCGCTCATATGTAAGCCGCGTGGCACGTGGCGAAAGACGCTCCAAGCGAGTATCAGAGGCCCTGAAGGTTGAGTTAAAGCGCATTCAGAAGCTCTGATTTCCACACCCTTCATTCCACCGCCCATCTCTCCCGTTCACCGGCTTGTTAAAATCGAGGCGCCGAGCTCCCTGCCAAACATGTCTGCTCAATACCAGCCTTTCGCCGGCGCGAACCGCTGATGATCGCCGCCTCGCTGAGCCCTGCGATTAAGCGCACGCGTCTTTTCGCAGCTTCCTGCACGGGCATGTTCATGTTCGGCATCGTTTTAGCACTGCTGGGTACCTTGTTTGGACTTCCGCAGGTTCACTCCCGGCTGCACATAGATCTTGTGCAAAAGGGTGATCTCTTTCTGTTGCTGTACCTGTGCATCTGTCTCGCGACCTTGGGCGTGGGGCCTCTCATTGATCGTTTCGGCAACAAGCCAGTGCTGCTGGTCTCATCCCTGTTGGTTGCTGGCGGGCTGCTCGCCTTTGCAGCTGCTCAGTCTTTCTGGGCAGCTGCCGCCGCCACACTTGCCCTGGGATCAGGAGGGGGCGGCCTGAATACCGCGGCCAATGTTCTGGCCTCAGATCTTTATCCCGAGAACCGCGGCCCCATGCTGAACATTCTGGGAGTATTTTATGGCTTCGGCGCGCTGTTCATGCCGCTCGTGACCGCCAGCGTCGCCACCCGCATACCGATTCCGGAATTGCTGATTGCTTCCGCTATCTTGCCGGCAATGTGCGGCATCTTGTACGCGCTGCTCACGTTTCCTGCCACCCGCGAGCCGCACGCAATTTCTTTGCAAGAACTCGCCGAGGTTTTGCGACATCCGGGCTTGCTGCTGTTCGGATTTCTTCTGCTTATTGAATCAGGAAATGAGGCGGTCCTCGGCGGGTGGACGTCCAGCTACTTGATCACGCTCGGCGCCCAAGCCCGCATTGCAACCTGGGTGCTCGCGGGATATTGGGCGGGCCTGATGCTCGGTCGCGTGGCAGCATCGCGACTGCTGCGGTGGTTAAAGGATGTGCAACTCGTGTTGCTGAGCGCTGCTGTCTCACTGGCGACCTGCGCCGTGCTGTTGCTGGTCCGTTCTTTGCCTTTGCTCGCAGTGGCCGTTGCCTCGACCGGTTTCGCATTCAGCGCTATCTTTCCCACCATCTTGGCCATGGCGGGTGACCGCTATCAGCGCAACGCCGGAACAGTTTTCGGTGTGCTATTTGCGGTCGGGCTGGCGGGAGGAGCCGTATTTCCCTGGGGAGTTGGTCACATCTCGCAAGCCTACAGTGTGCGCGCCGGCATGGCCCTGCCGATGATTGGCGCAGCAGTGAATTGCATTACGATCTGGATGATTCGGCGTCGCCAAATCGAACAGCAACGATAGGTACAACATCAAAAGCCTTCGGCGACTAAACGCTCCAACGTAACCGAACCCGGCGCCGAACGCCGCAGCATCTTCTCCACATATTTCGCGATCAGGTCAACTTCCAGATTCACCTTATCGCCCGGCTTGAGGGATCGAAGATTGGTCACTTCCAGGGTGTGAGGAATTATGGCAATCCTAACCGTTCTCCCTTCCACCTGGGCTATCGTCAAGCTGATTCCTTCTACGGCCAGCGATCCCTTGAATACCACATAGCGTCCGAGTTCATCCGGGATCTCGACCTGCAACCAATAGTCACCGCCCTCGCCAATTTTTTCTAAGCTGATCACGGTTCCGGTTCCATCAACGTGTCCCTGAACCAGATGTCCTCCGAATCTGCCATCCGCTTTCATCGGCAGTTCAAGGTTCACCAGCGATCCCTTGCCGATACCGGAAAAAGAAGTGCGCATCCACGTCTCCGGCGCAAGGTCGGCCGTGAACGAGCCTGCGGCGATATCTACCGCCGTGAGGCACACGCCACTGACCGCAATGCTGTCACCTTTCTTTAATTCACGCGCCAGCCGGGAGCAGGCCACGCTTAGCCGCCTTTGGCCGTGATCTTCGACTATCTCCTGAACGCGTCCGACTTCCTCGATCAACCCCGTAAACATCGTGTCTCCGTCTCAATCTCCGTAAGGATCGCGCAAGTAGCCTTCCACCGCAAAGTCTTCACCGAACCGGTGCAGAGCGAAAGAACGCAGATGGGCGGCTTCGCTCATCCTTCGAAAACCCTGTCCCGCAGCAAAAGGAACTGACCCCGTTCCCGCCAGAATTTTGGGCGCGTAGTACAAAAAGACCTTGTCCACGACTCCCGAGGCCAGCGCTGTCCAGTTAACCATAGCTCCGCCCTCAATCAGCAAGCTGGTTATCTCTGATTTTCCCAGACGGACGGCAATCTCCCGCATTCCCGGCCTCCCATCCGATGAACCAAGCGGCACTTGCTCCACTTGAACCCCGCGCTCCTCCAGTTGCCGCCGTTTCTTCTCTTCAGCAAACGAGCACAGCACCAGCAAATCATCCTTTGCCGTTTTCACCACACGGGACTCGAGCGGGAGCCGCAACCGTGAGTCCACAATCACCCGTAGAAGGGCCCGCCTCCGCGGCTTTCCACTGCGATCCGTCAGCAGAGGATCATCCGCGATGATAGTGCCTACTCCCACCAGAATGGCGTCGTGCTGGTGACGCAGTTCCTGCACGTGCGCTCGGGCCGCGTCACTGGTGATCCAACCGCCGCTCACGCCGCCCCCACCCAGGATCGCAGAAGCTGCGGATTCATCCGAGGGCGGCGCAATCTTGCCGTCGAGAGTCATGCCCGCTTTAAGCGTCACCAACGGGGTTTTGTGGCGGATATATTTGGCAAAGGCTTCGTTCAATTTGCTGGCTTGCGCTTCTCCCGCCCCAACCAGCACTCGAATTCCGGCAGCGCGCAGCCGGGCGAATCCTTTGCCACGCACCTGCGGATTTGGGTCGGCGATAGAAGCAACTACCTGGCGAATTCCGGCGGCAGTTAGAGCGTCGGTGCAAGGCCCGGTACGGCCTTGGTGGCAGCAGGGTTCGAAGTTAATGTAAAGGGTGCTTCCACGCGCACGTTCACCCGCCTTCTCGAGCGCAATCACCTCTGCGTGTTTAAGGCCGTCATAAGTGTAATGGCCGCTGCCTACCACCTCGCCAGAATCGCTAACCAGCAACGCTCCCACATTGGGGTTGGGTGATGCCAACCCCACACTCTGCTCGGCCAATTGCAACGCCTGCTGCATGAACTGCTCGTCAGTAGCTTTTGTCATCTCATGAGTAAGTGCAAGTGAATCTACGGAATTCCGGGCGCCCTTGCGACGTGCCCTTCTTATTCGAACAGGGAATCCACGAATTCCTTTGGCTGGAACGGCAATAGATCGCCGGCCTTTTCGCCTACTCCCACGTAACGGACCGGCAATCCCAGTTCGCGGCTGATGGCAACGACAATCCCCCCTTTTGCGGTGCCATCCAGCTTGGTGAGCACAACTCCGGTTACACCCGCCGACTTCGTAAACAAGCGCGCCTGCTGCAAACCGTTCTGGCCGGTGGTAGCGTCCATCACCAGCAAGGTCTCGTGAGGGGCGCCGGGAATGATGCGCTGTGCAGTACGCCGCATCTTCTCCAGTTCTGCCATCAGATTCGTCTTGGTGTGCAGACGGCCGGCCGTATCCACGATTACATAATTCACATGGCGGGCGGTGGCGGCCTGAAGGGCATCAAAGAGCAC
>Ga0070741_10021317_pt1 | contig 10093 bp, 8 predicted proteins | sample Coa_R1_4_FD_66440 | JGI IMG/M metagenome (GOLD analysis project Ga0070741, IMG submission 66440) | Surface soil microbial communities from Centralia Pennsylvania, which are recovering from an underground coalmine fire - Coalmine... | ecosystem: Environmental > Terrestrial > Soil > Unclassified ...
TACTGCTATCGTGATCAGGTCTCTGCGTACATAGGAAAAATGCTCCGGCGTAACGAGTGCTGCCGCGTTGCGCTGCTGCGCTCTTTGTGCGGCCTGACGGCGCGCGGCCAGGCGTTCGGACGCGCTGCCTCTTGTCTCGGCTTTCTCTTTTTGAACTACGGGGGCCACAGGCGTTACGGACGCGGTTAGCGTTGATACGCTGGCGGCAGTTGCCTCGGCCTCTTGCTCTTCTTCTTCGATCTCCTGACGCTCGATCACAGGGCGGACGAGTTCGATATTTTTTTGCGTCTTTGGCCTATTGCGCTGCGCTGCGCTACGCGCAGTTGAAGTTTTCTTGGGCATAGTTGTTTACTCCCTGCTCGGCGGTCCGCAAAGGTCATTGTGTTGCGGCTCTCCGAGCATGTTTTCCTTGATGATAATGCCAGAGTGTGCCATTGCTATTCTCTAGTTGCGCTCGCTCCCTCCGTGTTATCGTACAGATGAGCATCTCGACACATTTCTGCCCAATTATACACGAAAGAGGAGGTATAGTCGAGTGGGCAAACACCTATAACAGGGCTTTTCCGTTTTCGTCATGCTCACAGGGCGAAGCCCTGCTCCTGCGCCCCGTTGGGGGCGCGAATCCCGTCGGCAGGAGTCAGAGGAGAGGAACACGGAAAAGCCCTGCACCTATAATTCGGAAGACTTGGACAACTTACATATTTTAAGAAAAATTCACTGTTCGTAGGTGCTTACCGATATATCCTATTATCAGTTGTCTTGTGTTTCCTTCCAGATAATAGTAAATACGCCAGTTAGCCGTAATGCGTATGTGCAGACTAAAAAGGCGCGTTTGCCCATCGGGACAGGAAAATGTACGCTCCTTATCATACTTGAGTAATGTCGCTTCGCTATCCACAGATCCTTTTAGCTGGATATCAAATACTCCCCCCTCCTCCTGCCACTGTTGGAACGCCATCTCAAATTCGGCCAGTTTTTTCGTGATAAGATGAAAAGGGCTATTTCCTGAGTGAAGCGATTGTAATGTTTCGCCAACAGAATCACAAAATTGTAAGCTTGGAAATTGCTGCTCTCTATATCGCCAGAGATCCGCTCCATCCTGTATATCCAGGTTGAGACGCTCTTTAATCCATACCGCATGTGTAAGAATATGATCTTTATGACTTGCGTGTGTAACTATTACGTCCTCGCTGAGGATCTCTCCATCACTATCCAGGTAAGTATGCCTGAGTTCAAGTTGATGAGAATGCCAGCAAGCGTCTGATCGCATACTTAACGCGAGTGTATCCAGGCAATAAGCGACGCCAAGCCCTATCGCACGATCTCCGTTGTAGAAAAAATCTGAGCTATCAACTGTGTCTCTTACTGTATCGTTATTGATATCAACAAGATGAGGTGCATGAAATGCCAGAGATTTGAAATAGCGTCGCGCTTCCAAATCTACTTCGTGATCATTAAGCCAGTGTACCAATAGATAGTCAGGAGCAAGTTGTTCGGGCCTCAAGTCCTGGTGGGCTCTTAATGATCTGCTGATACCTGCTCTGGTTGCTGCTATCATAGTGCTGATAAGGTCTGACATGCGTTGTTGCGCTTCTGGTATATTTTTAGCGAGAGGTTGCAAAGAAAGTTCATTCAACACCAGTTCTAATTCCATAAACCAACCCATCCTCTGGTTTTAATCTAAAAGAGCCTCCAGACTTTTATCCCATTCATCAAAGAAGCCATCGGGCCAGTGATCTATCCGCCCATCGGGCTTTATTTGGGGGGAAATAACCTGACATCGCCCATTTTCCTTGCGACGCTGGAAAAAATGGAGTTGTACATTCTCTGGTTGGAGCTTCCCATCATGGACAGCGACTCGAATACCGTTTAAGACGTGATCAGAATGCGTTTCCACAATAACTTGCACCCCGCTACTTGCGGCTTGTGCCAGCAGGTTGCCCATTTGCGCCTGCCCTTTGGGGTGAAGGTGAGCTTCGGGATTCTCGATCAGGAGCAGCGAGCCAGGACGAGCTGCTAATATCGCTACCAGTATTGGCAAAACATAAGTAATACCAAAACCCACATTTGTTGCTCGATAATCGTTACTGAACTCTTTTCCTGCAAATGCATATTGTAAAGTCATCGTATCCGTAACTGGGCTTTGGTCCAGCTTTATTTGAGCGCCTGGACTCACTTCGCCTAGCCAGGCTTCTACCTGATCTTTTAGTAATGGTGAGACAGCATCCGGGTGCCTCACATTCGGGTTTATCACAGGTTCCTTAGCAAAAAGGGAGAGAAAATGAGCAGTATATTCGCCGCTGATGCCTATTTGTCTGCTTTCGCGAACGAGAAAATCTGACGTTTCAAAAAACCGTCGTGGACCAACGCGCTCGGCTTGAAGATAATAAAAATCGTTATCGCTAAAAAGGCAAGAGCGATAGATCTCATCGGAATGTGTGACTGAATCTACAATGGTATCCAGCACATCTTTCTCTCTATTAGCCCCTGCTTTATAATCGAAGCTCCAGGTTCCTATCACCGCCATTTCCCGGACTTTATTATTAGGTGCGTTTTGTGCGGCTATATTACAAGTAAGATCAAATCTGATGATATCATCTCCTGCCCCCTCAAACAATGCATCTTTGGCAGTGCCTATGTGGACCAGATCCCCATTTAATGCCAGACCTCTGGTCTGCAATAGCTTTTGCTGATAGGATTGTCGCAACAAAAGCAGCGCCTGAATTGTTGAAGACTTTCCTGTTCCATTTAGCCCGGAAAGTAACGTCAGCGGCTTGAAGGCCAGCGTTTGCTTCTCAAAACATTTGAAGTTCTGTAAAAATAATGAGGTTATCATGCCAGCACCTCTTGAATCAACTGCTCAATGGCGCTGAAGCGCAGTTTTACTTTGCTGATATCGCCTGTTCCCTGTGAGACCGCATTATTAAAGGCGGGGTCATGCATTAGTTGTATGAACGCATCTTGTAATGCCGTTTTTCTTGTCTGCAATAACTGGATTTGTACATCATTGAGCTTACTTAAATTAATAGACCAGCTTTCGAACAGGGCTTTGTTGATAGGAGCGCGTGGAGCTGTTGGCTTAAATCGCTTACGAAATGCCTCTTTGCCAAAAATATCATATGCTGCAAGCATTGCACGCAAGAAAAGCTTACGAAGCTGCTCTATTTCTCTGTCAGGTAGCTTGTTAATAGCAGCCATGCTCTTATTCAAAAAATCATCTAAATCTTTTTCGTATTGAGTGTATGGTGTCATAGTAAATGCCAGAAAACGTAAAACGCATTCACGGTCAGCCATGCGATCATCGCTGATACCATTATCAATCGCTTTTTTAAACTCAGGAGTTTCAGCCAACTCTAAAAGTAATTTGCTAGCTTTTCCCTGGTTGAGTGCGTGACGAATCTCCTGACCTGAAAGTGGCAGACCGCCTGTATTAATGCGCTTAAAAATGTTGAATTTGACTCCATCTGGCGTTCCCTGCTCAATGAGGAACGTTGTTACCTGAGTCTCATTAATACGGCGCTGATACATGCGATGTAGCTCATCGTATGTCTTTCCTTCAAGCTGTTTAAGATAATCAAGTTTACTTAACCGTAAAGTTTTATCTATGGCAAATTCTTTTAAAGTGGTCAGGCGCTGTAGACCATCGACCACAAGCCATTTTTCATCTTTTGTGGCGTCCATATAAAATGCAGGCAGAGGGATGCGAATAAGGATGGATTCAATCAGTCTACTCCGCGCCTCACTTTTCCAGATCCCGGCTTTGCGTTGAAAATCAGGAGCTAGATCAATTTCCCCCTCCTTCATTCTTGAGAGCAGCAAATCGATAGTTAGCTGTTTGGTATTGACGCGAATATGTGTAGGGTCAAACGGCTCGTTAATAGCTTCATTGCTGCTATAATCCTCAATTTCCACTCCTGTTCCATTATCGTGAATCCATTCTTCCTCATAATTTTCTTCATTCTCTTCTGATTCCGATAAATCTCTCAACGTCATGACGCTATTCCTTGATTCGTTCTATCGAACTGTATTTGATTGCTGAACCATACGGTTTTAGACTCTGCGCTATTATAATGGTTTATCGCTATTGCTGCAAGGGTTCTTCAAGGTTCAAGGCAGCATTACGGGAGAGATGGGAAAACTAAAAAGCCATTTGAAGGGGGTAGCTCGTCGTTTGACAAAGCCCGCCCGCTATGTTACTCTTAACGTGGCAAGAAGGGCATCATCTATCCTGCTACGCTACCCGATATACATCTTTAAGCGTGAAAGTACGAAGGCTAGCCCAGCAAATGGCTAGTCCTTTTTTCTACATACTAGCGTCCTACGTTCAGCTTGTCTATCACACTATACAGGAAAAAACTATGGCACGAATAGTCGTCGCGATGAGCGGCGGCGTGGATAGCTCGGTCGCCGCCGCTCTCCTCAAGGAGCAAGGGCATGAGGTGATTGGCATGATGCTGCGCCTCTGGTCGGAACCGGGCACAATTGAAGATGACGGCGTTGAGCGCGTCGTGCAGAATAAGTGCTGCTCCCTGGAAGCGGTCGATGACGCCAGGCGCGTTGCCCGCATGCTTGACATCCCGTTTTACCTGGTCAATGTGGAGCAGGAGTTTAAGCACAGGATCGTCGATTCCTTCTACGAGGATTATGTGGCCGGACGCACTCCCAATCCCTGTCTGACCTGTAACCGCCATATTCGCTTTACGGTGCTGCTCAATCGGGCGCTGGCGCTGGAGGCCGATTACCTGGCGACGGGCCATTATGTACGCGTGGATGATCATCCCCTTACAGGCAAGCGGCGGCTGCGGCGCGCCGTTGACCGCGAGAAGGATCAGTCGTATGTGCTGCACGTCCTGAATCAGCACCAGCTTGCGCACGCCTGCTTCCCCCTGGGAGGCTACACCAAGCCCCAGGTGCGAGCAATGGCGGCGCAGCGTGGCATGTCGGTAGCGACGAAGGCGGAGAGCCAGGAAATATGTTTTGTGGCGAATAACGATTATCGCGGCTTTATTGATCGCTACGCGGCAACAAAGGCTGCCGCAACGCCGGTAATGGCGACGGCAGGAGTCGCGTCCAGGGGTGCAACGCCGCTGATTGCAATCCCTAAGCCCGGCCCAATTTATGATCAGCAGGGCAGCGTCGTCGGTCGCCATCGCGGCCTGGCTTACTATACCATCGGGCAGCGCAAGGGGCTTGGCATTACCTCTGCGGAACCGCTGCACGTCCTCAAGATCGACGCGGCCAATAACGCGCTCATCGTCGGACCCGCGGCGGCGCTGGAGCAGCGCGAGTTTATCGTCGGCAATATGCATTATGTCAGTGGCGAGGCGCCTGTTCAGCCGTTTGAGGCGCGGGTCCGCGTGCGTTATAAGTCGCCAGAGCAGCCCGCGCTGATCACTCCCCTTGAGCATGGACGTGTGCATGTCGCTCTGACAAACCCGCAGCGCGCCATTACGCCGGGCCAGGCGGCAGTTTTTTATGGTGGCGAGGATGGTGAAGAGGTGTTGTGCGGAGGAATTATTGCATGATGACCGACCAAGCACATATCAGAAATTTTTGTATTATCGCTCATATCGATCACGGGAAGTCGACGCTGGCTGATCGCCTGCTGGAGTTTACGGGCACGGTCTCCAGGCGCGAACTGATGGAGCAGACGCTCGATCAGATGGAGCTGGAGCGCGAGAAGGGCATCACGATCAAGGCCCAGGCGGTGCGCATGCGTTATACCGCGCTCAACGGTGAGGAGTACGAGCTTAATCTGATCGATACTCCCGGCCATGTTGACTTCACGTATGAAGTGTCGCGCAGCCTGGCCGCGTGCGAAGGCGCGCTACTGGTCATCGACGCGACGCAGGGCATCGAGGCCCAGACGCTGGCGAACCTCTATCTCGCCGTTGAGGCCGATCTGACGATTATCCCCGTGATTAATAAAATCGATCTGCCCAGCGCCGATCCCGAGAAGGTGAGGCAGGAGGTCGAGGATGTGATTGGCCTGCCTGGGGAAGAGTGCATTCTGGCATCAGCAAAAGAAGGCATTGGCACCCAGGATATCCTGGAAGCGATTATCAAGCATGTGCCGCCGCCCGTGGGCAATATGCAGCAGCCTTTGCGCGCGCTGGTCTTCGATTCGCACTATGACGCCTATAAGGGCGTGATTGCCTATGTGCGTATTATCGATGGCAGTTTGCAGGGAGGGAGCCGTATCGCGATGATGGCCGTTGGCAGCACGACCGAAGTGCTAGAGATCGGCTACTTTCAGCCGCGCCTCGTTTCCTCCAGCGCACTCACACCCGGCGAGGTGGGCTATATCGCGACCGGCTTTAAGAACGTCAAAGACTGCCGCGTGGGCGATACCGTTACCGTTCCTGACGCGCTCGGTCACGTAGAGGCGCTGCCAGGCTACAAGCCAGCCAAGTCGATGGTCTTCGCCGGTCTGTATCCGGTGGAGGGCAACGAGTATCCCTTGCTGCGTGACGCGCTGGATCGCCTGAAGCTGAACGACGCCTCCCTCTTTTATGAGCCTGAGACATCGAACGCGCTGGGCTTTGGCTTCCGCTGCGGATTTCTGGGCCTGCTGCACATGGAGATCGTCCAGGAGCGTCTGGAGCGCGAGTATAATCTGGACATCCTGGCGACCGCGCCCAGCGTCGAATACCATGTCACCACAACGGGCGGCAAGATGATCGAGGTTGATAATCCTTCTGCGATGCCATCCTCTGGCGAGATCGAGAAGATCGAGGAGCCCTGGATGGATATCTCGATTTTCACGCCCTCGCGCTACATTGGCACGATCATGGACCTGGTAACGACGCGTCGCGGCACCTATAAGGAACTCAAATATATCGAGGCCGAGCGCGTCTTGCTCACGTACCAGATGCCGCTGGCGGAACTGATCATTGACTTCTACGATCAGTTGAAGTCGCGCACGCAGGGCTATGCCTCGCTCGACTACTCCTTTGGCGGCTATCAGGAGGCCGATCTGGTCAAGCTGGATATCCTCGTCAACGGTACGCCGGTGGACGCGCTCTCGCTGATCGTGCATCGCGATAAAGCCTATTATCAGGGGCGGGCCCTGGTCGAGAAGCTGCGCAGTCTGATCCCGCGCCAGCTCTTCGAGGTGCCCATCCAGGCGTCAATCGGCGCGCGCGTCATCGCGCGCGAGACGGTCAAGGCCATGCGCAAGGATGTGCTCGCCAAATGTTACGGCGGCGACATTACGCGTAAACGCAAGCTGCTGGAGAAGCAGAAAGAGGGCAAGAAGCGTATGAAAATGGTGGGCAGCGTAGAAATTCCGCAGGATGCCTTCATGGCGCTGCTCTCACTCGGCGATAATGGTAATGGCTAAGCATACCTGTTTTAACGTTATTGTGATAAAAAATGGCTTTTCGCGCCAGCGAAAAGCCATTTTTTATCACAATATTGCCCTTTCTCAAGGGTTAAGGCGTACGCCCCAGAAGGCGTCCATCACGCCGTGATAGGAGTTTTTCAAACTTTCGTAGAGGCGAGCGTTTTCAATGGCGAGTCCCGCCAGGCTTGCCAGCACTGAAAGAAACTGCATGTCATCTTCGTTAAAGATCGTCTTCTCTGCGGTATAGACGCGCAGCACGCCAATCGCGTTGCCATGCACTTCAAGCGGTACGATCAGAATGGAGACCAGCCCTTCGAGGCGAGCAGCCTCTTGATACTGGAAGCGGGGATCGATTCTGGCGTCTGCAACATATACTGGGGAGCCTTGCAGCGCCTCGCTGTCAATAGAACTACGTGCGACATCAACGGGTCCTTTAGCCAGGTAGTTACTGCTCAATCCATAAACGGCACTCAGGCGGAGCTGGCCGGTGTCGGCATCAAATAAACGCAGCGCACAAGCTTTTACCAGCATTGCTTCGGTGATGCTTGTTACCACACTCTGTAACACCTGATCGAGTTCAAGACTGGATGAGATCGTCAATGCCGCCTGGTACAGCGCCGTATAATAGTCACGATGTGTACGTGGTGGAGGGCTTGCAGCGTTAAAGTCTGTTGCCATTGTTATAACCTCCCCGAATGATCTCTACTTACTTACTTAGTGAACACGCGAGCGTACATATAGTAATACCTATTGTAGCATACGTATTTGAGTAAGGAAAATATGAAGAGATCATTCTGGCTCGGCCTGTATGGCTGCGCTTTTTGATGGAACAGGTTTTACCGCCTGAAACCGTCAAGCGGTGTTAGACTGGGAGGAAGCGGGGTCCTGCACCAGCCAGACGCGACACGGGGCGTTAGCAAGCACGTAGGGTATGGTCTTGCCCAAAATATGATTGGCATTACTATCCTGGCGTACAAAGCCGATAAGGAGGAGAGCGCAGTGGTGATCTTTGGCCTCGTCAACAATGGCGGTGCCCGCGTCTCGCGCCTGAACTACCTCTGCAATGGCTTCGCACCCCACGCGTTCCGCAATCTCCATGGCGGAACTCAGGAGCTTGTCAGCCCGCTCGGACTCGTTGGTGAGAACGGCCTTCAAGGGCAACGCGCGCGGGACCTCAATAACGTGTACCAGATGAACTTTACGTTTGGCACCCTTCGCCATCTGGCAACCCAGGTAGACCAGATTAAAATCAAGCTTATCCCCACCGATGACAATGGCAATGTCGCCGGTGGCACCTTCTCCCAGAGCCGATTTGCTGATCTCAGCCTCTCCTTTAGCTCTGGAACCCCATAAGTGAACCATGATTTTCTTCCCCTCTTGCTTGAGCATTACATCGTGTCGTCGAGCACTTCCGTGCCTGCTCGCTCTTTCCAGGATAGACGATGCCCGCTATCCAAGATATTTGAATTCTAATCTCTGAGTGCTCAGACGTCAATAGCGCGTACATTTGGGTATGCCTCTGACTAGTCGGGTTCTATTGTGGCTGTAAGGTTATAACTGAGCAGGCGCTCCTGGTAGTATTCGGCGGCCTCTTTGGGGCAGACGATAACAATCGCGTTACCCGTCAGATGCGCTGTGAGCATAATGCGCTCGGCCTCGGGAATGGTCAGGCTGTTCACTGCTTTCACCAGTGCGACCACAACGTACAGCATATCATTGACATCATCATCATAGAGAATGACCTTATAAGGCGGAAGCAGTTGCGTACGCTGGCGTACGATCTCCTCCGGTTTGATCTGTAGCTTTGGATGCCGTTGATTACATATATACATCGTGTACTCTCCACAGGGAAATGCTCCCAGACAAACAGCATAATTTGTCGCTCTTACCATACCAAGTCTATTGTAACCAAGTGTCGCGCATTTTTCTAGTGTCCTGGTAACATTGCCGGGCTATTTCATTTTCCCTTGTTTCCGCCTGCGGCGGGAGGAGGCGAGGGCAATTCGCTAGAGCGCGACGTGCTCGCGCTCCGGCCAGGGGCTGCTGCCCCTGACAACCCCGCTTTTCGCCGAAAATTACATAGCCTTGAAAACATTGCCCCAGGGCTTCGCAAACGTTGTTTTTTTCATCCAGAATGGCTCGCTAGCGAGCCATTCTGGAGAGGGAGGTGCTGGCAGTGGACGGCGTCCACCGCCAGCACCTCCCTCTCTCAGTAAGCGCCCAAGGCGCGAGCAGTCAGAGTCCCGGGCCGTCTGCGGCCCAGAACATCTGAGATGACTCATGCCTTTGCAACAGTCATTAAACGCCCGCGAATAGATCGTTCTCCGGCAGGGGCGTATCAGCGCGGGATTGGGCCAGGACGTAGGGTTCGGTTGAGAAGAGTTCGTCGGCCCCCTTGCCCGATGCGGCGAACCAGAAGCGGTCGGGCGGCATTTGCGTGCGATGACAGCGGAATGAGGCCATTTTCTGCTCAAGCGTTCCGGGAGCGGCAATCCAGGTTGTGATCTCGGAATCGTCTCGCCCAAAGCCCATACGCGGAATATCATCGGGCGACTTCCCCTCGGCCAGCGCCTTCTCCCGCGCCTCCCGCTCTCGCTGCTCGAAGGGATCGGGCTGGCCCTGCTCTTTGAGATAGGCCCGCACGCGCTGGAAGAAGGAGCGCGAGATGGCGGTATAGTAGAGTTTCGAGGGCTGCCAGGGTTCGCCTGCATCCGGGAAGCGTTGCGGGTCGCCAGCAGCGTCGAAGGC
>Ga0070741_10021319_pt1 | contig 10093 bp, 7 predicted proteins | sample Coa_R1_4_FD_66440 | JGI IMG/M metagenome (GOLD analysis project Ga0070741, IMG submission 66440) | Surface soil microbial communities from Centralia Pennsylvania, which are recovering from an underground coalmine fire - Coalmine... | ecosystem: Environmental > Terrestrial > Soil > Unclassified ...
TTGATCTCGGCCAGGCTGCAATCCTTGTCGAGAAAGACGCGCACCAGCGCGGTCATGATCTTCTCGGCCTGAGGGGCCTGCTCGGGGGTAAAGCCAAGCTCGAAAATGAGCCTGCGTGCCTGAAAGGGCAACAGGCCGGCGTCCGGGTTCACCGGCACCTTGAGGATCTTCTCCGGGCTGCGGGCCGCGACCTCCTCGATCTCGACGCCGCCTTCGGCACACGCCATCAAGACCGGCAAGCCGATGGCCCGGTCGACGACCATGCCAAGATAGATTTCGCGTTCGATGTCGGCGGCCTCTTGCACCAGCACCTTGGAGACTTTTTGCCCGGCCTCGCCGGTTTGCTTGGTGACGAGCGGATGCCGCAACATGACCTCGGCGACGGCGGCGACGTCTTCGCGCTTGGTGATGTACTTGACGCCGCCGAAGTCCTTGCCGGAATCCTTGAAGCGGCCCTTGCCGCGGCCGCCGGCGTGAATCTGCGCCTTGAGGACGACGGGGACGCCGCCGAACTTGTCGAACGCCGCGGTCGCTTCCTGGGGCGTCAATGCCACGATGCCCCTGGGCACGGCCGCCCCTGCCGCAGCCAACAGTTCCTTCGCCTGGTATTCGTGAATCTTCATGGCCGATCCTCAAGGATGGAAATCAACGGGGATGTTATATTTGCGGCGAGGGGAATGCCCATTCTGTGGCGGGGGAGATGTCCACGACACACGTCGTGGGCTGGTAACGTCGTGCGCTGAAGGCGACACGGAGATTTTTTTCGTTCCCGCTAACATTTCAGGGTGAGCGGTGTTGTAATAGTGTGGTAACCATGGCCCCGAGCACCGCTCCGCCAGACCAGGATGCCTTGGTCGCCAAGGCGCAACAGGGAGAACGGCCCGCGTTTGCCGTGCTCGTGGAGGCGTATTGGGACCGCCTGTATCGCTGGCTCTATCATGTGACGCACGATAGGCATACGGCGGAAGATCTGACGCAAGAATCCTTCCTGAAGGCCCTGGGGGCGCTGGACTCGTTTCAGGTGGGTACGAACTTTCAGGCGTGGCTGTTCCGCATCGCCCATAACACGCTGGTAAACGCGACACGAGCGGGACGGCGCAACAAGCAGGCCTTCCCAGAGCAGCTACCCGCCTTCTCGCAGGGGCCGCTGGAACTGGCCATGACGCGCGAGGCCATGCAGCACTTGACCCGCGCGGTCGGCCGCTTGCCCCACGAGTTCCGGGCCGCCTTCCTCCTCCGCGTGGAGGAGGACCTGTCGTTTCGCGAGATTGCGGACGTGCTGGGCACGACGGAAGACACGGCCCGCTGGCGCGTCTTCAAGGCGCGGAAGAAGCTGCTTGAAGTCCTGAGTCCTCACTTGGAACCAGAAGTGTCATGAACTGCCAGGAATGCCAGGACCAGTTGTTGTCGTGCGCCGACCCCGTGGCGCCGCCCGTGGAGGTGGAAGCCCATCTGGCGGAGTGCCACGCGTGCCGGCAGCAGCAGCTCATGCTCCTGCAGATCGAAGCCAACGTCGCACGGGTGCCCGTGCCGCCGTCGGAGGTCAAGGAGCATTTTCTGCGCCAGCTCCTTGAACCGGCCCAGCCGCTCGTCGAGTTTCCACGCCCCGACCACGCGCGCCGCCCGCCGCCGACCTGGTCGCGCAGGCAATGGACCATGCTCGCCGTCGGCTGCGCCGCCGCCTTGCTGCTCACCGTGTGCGGCATCTGGCTAGGCAACATGCTGTCGCGCAGGCTCCATGATGGCCCGGGCCCGATGGTCGTCGATCCCGGGAAAGGGAAAAAACCGCCGGCCAAGCCTCTCGTGGCCATGCTCCTGGATTGCGATCTCCGCCTGGCCCAGGCGCAGACTGCAGAGCAGCAGGTGGAATCGCTGGCTGAACTCGCCGAGGTGCTGCACGGCGAAACGGCATTGCTGGCCCAGACCGGCAGCGATACGGAACTGCATGCCCTGGCGAAGCTCTACGCCAAGGTGCTCGACAAGGGTCTTGTCGCCAGGGCCCAGCTCGTCCCCGAGGGAAAACGCAAGAGTACGCTGAATCCCATCGCCGAGCGTCTCGCCCAGGCCAGCTCCGCCACCGCCAAGCTGGCCGAGAAAGCCGCGCCTAAGGTAGTAGAACCGCTCCAGGTGATGGTCGCCGCCGCCCGCACCGGCAACGCCCAGCTCAAGGCCCTCATGGCGGAGGCCGTACCATGATCCGGCGCCTCAGTGTCATCACGTTGAGCATCGCCCTTGCGGGAGTGTTTCTCGGCGAACCTGCTCGCACGGCACCACCGCAGCGCCTGCTCGATTTCCAGGCCGATTTCCACATCATCGAGGCCCTGGTCGACGGCGGCCTGGCTCTCGGCACCGAGGACGACCCTCTGCAGCGCGCCCGCCATTGCCAGACGCTCACCACCGTCCTGGCCGAGGAACTCGAAGACGCTGCCCGCAAGAACGCCGGCCCGCGCGCCACCGAGTTTGGCACGCACCTCGAAGCCTTGCTCGTCGGCGGCCTGGGCAAGAACCTCTTGCTCGCCCGTGCCAAGCTGCCCGCCAACGATCCCGACCTGAAACGCCTCGGCGACGCGGTCCTGAAACTCCTCCTGCCCCTCGAAGAAAGATTGACCTCGCAAGAGGTTACCGGTCTGGAGCCCGCGCGCAAAGCCCTCGCTCAAGGCCGCCTCGAGATCGAGAACATCCTCAAGGGCAAGACCAGGCTGGAAACGCCGCTCAAGTGAGCTCGAGCCCGAAACGCTTTACTTCCCCAGCTTGGCCGCCATCACCCAGCTCAGGCTCTTGCCGACGTCGTAGGTGTGGAGGCGCGTCAGGCTGCCGGTCGCCTGATCGACGCGAAAGACGGCGAGTTTGCCCGAGCCTTCGCCGGCGCCGAGCACGTACTGGCCGTCCGGGGTAATCTCGAACGAGCGCGGCGTTTTCTCCGTGGGCGTCTGGCCCAGCGCCGTCAGCTTGCCACTCTTGGGATCGATGGCGAAGCCGGCCAGGCTGTCGTGCCCCCGGTTCGAGACCCAGACGAATTTGCCCGACGGATGCACCTTCACCTCGGCCGTCGTGTTGTTCTGCTTGAAATCGGCCGGCAACGTCGACAGCGTCTCGACAGGCTTCAACCCTGTCTTCGCGTCAAAGGCATAGGCGGTGATGCTGCTGCCGCTCTCGTCGGATGAAAACGCCATGCTCAGCTTCGGGTGAAACGCAAGGTGGCGCGGGCCGGCGTTCTTGGTCCCCCCGGCCGCCTTGCCCGCCGCCGCCAGCATGCCCGTCACAGCATCGAACTTGAACTGGAAGATCGCATTCGGCGTCACGTGCGGCACGAACACGAACTGATTGCCCGCATCCTGGGCGATGCAGTGAGCCGTCTTCGCCGTCTCCACCACCTGCACCGGCCTGGGCGCGATCATGCCATTTTCATCCAGGCGATGGACCACCACCTTGCCGGCCATGTAGGACGCGGACAACAGCCAGCGGCCCGTGCGGTCGCTGGCCACAAACGCGGCATTCTCATTCTTGCCCAGGGGCGCCGTGCTGACGTGCTTCAGCTTGCCCGTGGCGGCATCGACCTGAAAGCTGGCCAGGGTGCTGTTGGTCCGCAGTGAGGCGAACAGGAATTTCTGCGCCGGATCGAGGGCGAGCGACCCCGGGGCGCCGTCCACTGCCAGTACGTCCACCGGCGCCAGCTTGCCGTCGGCCGCCTGGAGCTTGAAGATCTGGATCTTTTGCTCCGGGGCCATGGAGACGTACACGAAGGTGTCGGCATGTAACTTCATTGCACATCCTAGAAAGAGGAGGGACGTCAGGATCAAGCGCATGGCATCGACCTCTGGAAAAGGGGTGTCGTGGTGTGGGACCCAGGTGGCCCATTGTAAAGCCTGCGCGCACGAGTGACAAAGAAAGAGCGCGAGGTGGCGCGACGCTCAGCGGAGCCGTCGTCGCACTCCCGTGGTGGAAGTGGGGTAAGCATTCTTGCTGGCCAGCAGCCCAGCACGCGGAGCATGATGCTACTCTGGCGAAGCTGCGGGGAGTTTGCCGTCCGCCTTGACGACGTGTAGGGCTCGGTCGCGAAAAACGGATCTTCCTTCCCTTTCCGCTTTTTCCCGTTTTGCTTCCTTGACGATGTATGGAGCGCCAGCCGTCGGAGGCTGGAGAACCTGGACATTCTAGCACCCTGCGGAGACGTTATGGAAGCGGTAGCCAATCTCGCCCCCTGGCGCCGATTCGACGGGTACGTGGTGCTGACCGTCCTCGCCCTGGGCGTCATGCTGCGCCTCATTTATTTCCAGGACATGCCCTATCGCGCCGACGAACGCTGGACCTTTGAAAAAACGCAGGCGGTGGGCAAGGAGGAGAGCTTTCCCTGGAAAGGCATGCGAACCAGCGCCGGCGTGCATCATCCGGGCGGCAGCATCTGGGTGTTTCTCGGCCTCGCCTGGACGACGGGCGCGGCCACACCGGATCAGCTTGGCCTGGCGTGTCAGGTGCTGAATTCGCTCGCCCTGGTACTCCTGGCCGTGTTCATCCTGCGCTGCGTGCCGGGCGAGCAGCGTGAGGCCTGGCTGTGGGCGCTGGCGCTGGCTTCCTTCAATCCCATTCACGTGATGCTGCACCGCAAGATCTGGCCGCCTTCGATCACGCCGTTTTTCGTGATGCTGTTTGTGCTGGCGTGGTGGTACCGGCGGCGGACACTCGGCGCTTTTTTCTGGGGGGTGATGGGGCTGCTGCTGGGCCAGATCCATCCAGCCGGCTTCTTTCTGGCCGCGGGCTTTTTCCTGTGGGCCCTGCTGTTTGAACGCTCGAGCATCTTGTGGCGCTGGTGGCTACCGGGAAGCGTGCTTGCCAGCCTGCCCATGATCCCCTGGGTGCTCTACCTGGCAGGCGAGATGCAGTCCGGCCCGGTCGGCGCCCGCTCGGTCGGTCAGCTCGTGCTCCCCAAATTCTTCGTGCGCTGGCTCACCGAGCCCCTCGGTTTCACGGGACGACCCAACATCGGCGCCGACCTGTACGACATGCTCCGCTATCCCCTTGTCCTCGGTCAGCCGACGTTCCTGGTCGCGCTTGCGCATCTGGTGATGACCGGCGCTGGCGTGCTGCTGCTGGCCCGCGGCGCCTGGTGGCTGTGGCGAGAGCGCCGCCGCTGGAGCGACATGTTGCGCGGCCGGGAATCGTCCACCGCCTTCCTGACGGTCTCCGCCCTGTGGGGCTTCGGCCTGGTGTTCACGTGCACGCTCTTGCCCATTCACCACCACTACATGGTGCTTGCCTTCCCGTTCATGTTCTTGTGGCTGGCACGACTGGCGCTGGCGAGCAACCATCTGGGCGGACCCCGCTGGCTGGACGGCAGAGTGCTCCTGCTGGCGCTGTGCGTCACCCATTTCGTGCTCTCCCTGAACTACCTGGGCTATATCCACGTGAATGCCGCGACCCTGCAGGGTGGAGGTTACGGTACTCCCTATGCCGCTCAGGCCCCGACACCGTGAAGCTCGTCGCTCATGCAAGGAGGATGTCCGTGAATATCGTGACGGAAGCGTGGCGCGTCAGCCTGGTGATCCCGGCGTATAACGAGGAGGCCAGCATTCTGCAGGCCCTGAGCGAAGCCGAGGACGCCCTCCCTCAGATCGCCGACCGCTTTGAAATCCTCGTGGTCGACGACGGCAGCCGCGATCGCACCTGCCAGGTGGTCACGGAGGCGGCACGGCGCGCTTGCCCGCATGTGCGCTTGCTCCAACACCCAGAGAATCGCGGGTACGGCGCCGCCCTGCGCACCGGCTTCGAGGCCGCTCGCTTCGAGCGCATCGCCTTCACCGACGCCGATTGCCAGTTCGACCTGCGCGACCTGGGCGCGCTGCTGGGGCTAACACGTCATGCGGCCATCGCCGCGGGCTATCGCGTCGAGCGCAAGGACGTGTGGCAACGCCGCTTCTTCTCCTGGGGCTACAACCAGCTCATACGCCTGATGCTGGGGACGCGCTTGCGCGATATCGATTGCGCCCTCAAGGTCTTCCGCCGCGATGCCCTCGCCCAGATTCTTCCCGAAGCGCGCGGCTTCTTCGTGAATACCGAGATGGTGACGCGCGCGCGCCGGCTCGGTCTCGAGGTTGCCGAGATCGGCGTCCGCCATCGCCCACGCTTCGACGGCAGCAGCAAGGTGTCGCTCAGCGACATCCCGCGCACCCTCGGCCACCTCGTGCCATTCTGGTGGCACAACATGATCTGGAAAAAAAGCCAGCAGCCGACACTTCCCCAGGAGTCCCTCAAGCGCGCCGCCTGATCCAGCCTGGAGTTGACCGCTCGCGGTCCCTTCTTCAGGCAAAACGCGTGTCGCCAGCCGAAGGTCAGGAAATGATAGCGCTCGTGGGACCGCGCAACGTCAAACCTCCACGATCTTGACTCCGCACTGCGCCTCGTTTCAATCCTCGCCCGGTCGTGGGACCGGGCGCAACTTCCGGCTGTAGCGACCTTCCTTGCAGACTTCATTGTTTCAATCCTCGCCCGGTCGTGGGACCGGGCGCAACTGGGCGCCGACCTGGAATGTCAGGACGTGGGAAGCATCGAAATCGCCGGCACTGTTTTCAGAGTGGGCGAAGTAAGCCATAGAAACGCCCCGATGTCTACGTATTGAAACGCGGATACATTTATACAGTTAAAATGCCGGGCGGCAACGCGTAAGCGTCAGCTGATAGGCCGCCCCATCGGGTCAGGAAATGATAGCGCGAAGGACTTCCCCGGAGACGTCCGTCAGGCGGAAGTCGCGGCCGGCGTGGCGGTAGGTGAGGCGTTCGTGGTCGATGCCGAGCAGGTGCAGGATAGTGGCGTGCAGGTCGTGGATGTGGACCTTGTCGTGCAGGGCGCGGAAGCCGAAATCGTCGGAGGCGCCGTAAGTCATGCCGCCGCGGACGCCGCCGCCGGCCAGCCACATGGTGAAGCCCCAGTGATTGTGATCGCGGCCATCGCCCCCTTCGGAGGTGGAGGTCCGGCCGAACTCGCCGCCCCAGACGAGCAGGGTGTCGTCGAGCAGGCCGCGCCGTTTCAGGTCGGTGAGCAGAGCGGCGATGGGCTGGTCGATGTCGCGCGCCAGCGTGCGCGTGGTTTCATTGTGATTGCGATGGGTGTCCCAGGGCTGGCCGTTGCCGTAGTAGACTTGCACGAAGCGGACGCCGCGTTCGCTCAGGCGGCGGGCGAGGAGGCAGGCATTGGCGAAGTGGCTGGAGCCGTACTCGGCGCGGATGCGGGTGGGCTCGCGGGCCAGGTCGAAGGCATCGCTGGCGGCGACCTGCATGCGGAAGGCGGTTTCCATCGAGCGAATGCGTGCTTCCAGGAGCGGATCGCGGTCGCGCTGGGCGAGGTGCTCCTCGTTGAGCCGGCGCATGAGGTCGAGCTGCCGCCGCTGGGCCTCGGCCGAGAGCGTGGCATTGCGCAGGAACGGGATCATCCGCTGCGGGTCGAGATTGGTGTGGTTGATGTATGTGCCCTGGTGCTCGGCCGGCAGAAAGCCGCTCGACCACAGCTCCGCGAAACGCACGGGTCGGCCCGGACAGAGCACAACATAGGCGGGCAAGTCGGCGTTGTCCGTCCCCAGTCCGTAGGAGAACCATGCTCCCATGCTTGGACGCGTCGGCGTGACCGAGCCGTTGTTGATCAGGAACAGGGCGGGCCCGTGATTGGGATTGTCGGTGTGGACCGCGCGGAGCACGCACAGGTCGTCAGCGCACCGGGCGAGCCTGGGCAACAGTTCGCTGATCTCCAGCCCGCTCTGCCCATGGCGGCGATACGTGAACGGAACCGGCATGAGGCCGCCCGTCTGATTCTCCGTGCGCAACTCGACTGCCTGCGGCCGCTGCCCGGCGAATCGATTGATCGCCGGCTTGGGATCGAACATGTCCGGCCCGAACGTGCCGCCGTTCATGAAGAGCTGAATGACGCGCCGGGCCCGCGGTGGAAAGTGCGGCGCGCGCACGGGCGGAGCCGCAGCGCCAGCGCCGGCAAGGATGCTCGCCAGGCCGAGCGACCCCAAGCCGCCGCCGAGAGCCTGCAGGGCTTGACGGCGAGAGAGACGCAAGATTGGATCAATCATGATTGCTGTCTCAGTTCAGTCCACAAACAAAAACTCATTGCTCCCGAGCAACACCTGGGCGTATTGCCCCCATGATGCCTCGCTGCCGTCTGTCAGGAACTTCAGGCCGAGGGCATGCTCCTTATCACTTGGCGAACGCCCGAATAACAGCCCGTACACGAGACGGATGCGGACATCGTTTCCGGCAGGTGCTTCCTTCTTCAGGCGGGACACGAGCGCTGTGGCTTGCTGCCACATGAACGGGCTATTCAAGGTGAAAAGCTGCTGCAGAGGCGTGGTGGTGGGGACGCGGGCGCCGACGTGCGTGACCGGGTCGGGGAAGTCATGCAGGCGAAGCAGGTCGGTCAATTCGCGGCGCTTGACGGTGCCGTAGAGGGTTCGGCGCGCGTTCTTGGGATCGGCCAGATCCAGGGGCGGCCCCCCGATTTTTCGGTCGAGCATGCCCGTGACGGCGAGCATGGCGTCGCGCCACGCTTCGATGTCCAGGCGGCGGCGCTTCATGCGCCCGTACCAGCGATTGTCGGGATCGATCGGAGCGGCGCCCCTGGTACCTGCTCCTCCACTGACCGCGCTTGACGACGCTTGCTGGTACGTCGCCGACTGCATGATCTCGCGGTGCAGCCACTTGAGCGACCAGCCGCCCTGGAGAAAGCGTGCGGCCAGGTCGTCGAGCAGTTGCGGATGGCTGGGGCGTTCGCCTTGTGAGCCGAAGTCGCTCGGGGTCTCCACGAGGCCAACGCCGAAATGGTGCTTCCAGATGCGGTTGACGATGACACGTGCGGTCAGGGGGGCAGCATCCTGCACGATGGCCTGGGCCAGTTCCAGCCGGCCGCTGCCCTTGGTGAACGTCCGCGGCGCTCCTGCCGACAGCACCGCCGGAAAGCGGCGCGGCACGAGTGGGCCGAGCTTGGCGGGATTGCCGCGCATTTGCACATGGACATCCTGGGCCATGCCGGGCTTGTATTCCAGCTTGGTGCGGAAGGGGCCATCGGCCAAAACGAGCAAGCTGGCCTCGACGAGGCCCGGCGCCAGGGGCGCGTCGAAGTGCGGTGTCGCTTGCTTCAGGGCCGTGATCTTGTTCTCCAGGATCTCGATGTGCTTGGCCGACTCGGCTGTCTTGCTCGCTTTCAGCTTTTTGATTTCACCTTGCCAGGCCTGCACCTGTGCCCGTGCCTTGCGCACCGGTTCGGCCTGGGCCTCGGGCATCATGGGGCGGTCGGCGAGCCTGGTGCTGGCAAAGACGCCGGCCAGCCCGTAGTAGTCCTCCATGGTGAACGGATCGAACTTGTGGTCGTGGCAACGGGCACAGGCCACGGTCAAACCCAGAAAGGTGCTCGTGAGCGTATGAATCCGTTCCTCCCATTCTTCGCCGACCACACCCTTGATCACGTCCTTGTCCAGCTTCAGCTCTTTCCAGTATTGCGGGCTGAGGCCGATGAATCCGAGGGCGGGCAAGTCCTGCGGAGACGCATTGGGCGCCAAGTCGGCCGCCAGCTGCTTGATCACGAACTGGTCGTAAGGCAAGTCGTCGTTCAGCGCCTTGACCACCCAGTCGCGGTAGAGAAACGGCGAGCCCTTCATCTCCGACCACGGTTCGCCGATATCGCAATAGCGCGCCAGGTCGAGCCAGTAACGAGCCCAGCGCTCGCCGTAGTGCGGCGACTGCAGCAGCGATTCGACGAGCTTCGCATAGGCGTCCGGGGCCTTGTCGTTGACGAAGCGTTCGACCTCGGCCGGCGGCGGCGGCAGGCCGACCAGATCGAAATACGCGCGGCGAATGAGCGTGCGGCGCGACGCAGCGGCGCTTGGCGCCAGGTCGTGTTTTTCCAGCTCTGCCAGAATGAAGGAGTCGATGGGCTTGATCGGCCAGGACGTGTCTTTCACGGCAGGAGGCGCACATTGCCGCAGCGGCTGAAACGACCAGAAGGTACGGCCCTCCTGGAGGTCGATGCCGACCTTTTTCGTGACCGAGGTGGCGGGGAATGGGGCGCCGCGCCGCACCCATTCTTCCAGGACGGCGATCTCCTG
>Ga0070741_10021320_pt1 | contig 10092 bp, 11 predicted proteins | sample Coa_R1_4_FD_66440 | JGI IMG/M metagenome (GOLD analysis project Ga0070741, IMG submission 66440) | Surface soil microbial communities from Centralia Pennsylvania, which are recovering from an underground coalmine fire - Coalmine... | ecosystem: Environmental > Terrestrial > Soil > Unclassified ...
CGGGTCGATCGTCATGACCTCGTAAGCGACCCCGAGCCGGTCGAGCGAGCTCGTGACCCGCGCGTCGATGTCCTCGCTCATCGCGGCGCCCGCGCCACGAAGACGGTGCCGAGCGCGGTGTGCGGGGTATCGAGCGGCCGCACCGGCCGCGGGCTCACCACGTCGATGTGAACGGGCCCCTCGTCGGCCGTGGCGTCGATCTCCACGGTGATTCGCAGCGGGGAGTCCGGCCACCGGTAGACGAGCACGCCGTCCTCTCGCGACGCGCGGCCGTGCAGCAGCTCGCCCCACTGCCGCTCCGCGCGCGCCTCGGCGTGCGCGCGCGTCCGCAATCCGAGGATGCGAACGGGCGGCGGCGGATCCGGTGGACCGGGCGGCGCCGTGCGCCACTTGCCGCGCGTGGGGCCCTTGCCCGCCATCTGCGCCAGCTGCACGACGATGCCCAGCGCGTCTTTGGGGTGGAGAAACGCTTCCTTCCAGTACGGGCTGGCGTCGTTGAAGCCGACGATCGCGTAGCCGAGCGCCCGCGCGCGGTCGCAGACGTCGCGCAGGCTCGGCACCTTGAACGTCACGTGGTGGATGCCGGGACCCCGGGTGGCGAGGAACCGATGCAGGAAGCCGTCGGCGCCGCGCGGCTCCAGCACCTCGATGCGGCCGTCGCCCTCGAACTCCCACTGGCCGAAGCGGAAGACGGCGGCGTCCATGCCGAAGAACGGCACGCCACCGAGGACGCCCGCGAGCAGCGCGGGCGCGTCGGTCAGTCGATGGGTCGCGATCGCGACGTGGTCGAGCTGGATTCCGGACACGGGCGATCTAGTGTACGCTCTCCGGCCATGAACGGAAGGATCGGCATCGTCGGTGCGGGCGCCGTGGGCTCCGTCGTCGGCGGCCTGCTCACGAAGGCCGGCGAGGACGTGACGCTCATCGATCAGTGGCCCGAGCACGTGGAGAGCATGCGCCGCAAGGGCCTCACGCTCACCGGCACCTGCGGGGATCACACGATTGCCGTGAAGGCGCTGCACCTGCACGAGGCGCAGTCGATCGACGAGCCCTTCGATGCCGTCTTCATCGCCGTCAAATCGTACGACACCGACTGGGCCACCCGGCTCGCGCTGCAATATCTCGCGCCGGGCGGCTACGTCGTCGACTTCCAGAACGGCATCAACGACTATCGCGTGGCCGCGCTGGCCGGCGCCGCGCGCAGCCTCGGCGCCGTCATTCTCATCGGGGCCGGCATGTACGAGCCGGGCATCGCGATGCGCACGGACACGGGCCAGGTGGGGTTCAAGATCGGCGAGCACGACGGACGCGACACCGAGCGGGCGCGCGCGCTGGCCCGCACGCTGAGCGGGGTGGCGCCGACCGAGGTGACGACCAATCTTTTCGGCGAGCGCTGGTCCAAGCTCTCGATCAACTGCATGGTGAACCCGCTGGCCGGCCTCAGCGGCCTCGGCACGTCCGAGTGCCGGACGGAGCCGGGACCGCGGCGGCTGTCGGTGTACCTCGCGGCGGAATGCATCAGCGTCGGCCGCGCGTGCGGCTTCGAGGTCGAGCCGATCATGGGCATCGCCGCCCGGCGCTTCGTCGACGCGGCCGAGGGCCGCGGGCTGGCGGAGGTCGAGGCCGACATCAGCGCCGCCGCCCGCAAGCGCGGTGGCGGCCGCCCTTCGATGCTCCAGGACGTCATGCGCCGGCGCCGCACCGAGATCGAGCAGCTCAACGGTTACGTGGTGGCCGAGGGCCGCCGCCTCGGCATCAAGACGCCCTTCAACGAAAAAGCCGTCGAGCTCTATCGCGCCCATGGCGTCGCCCGTCTCCGCCCCGATCCAAAGAACCTCGAGCCACTGCTCGCGATGCTTCCGCACCATTGAGCACGGAGCGATCGTTGACCGCGCAGCGGAGCCGCCGTCCATCTCGAAGACGGCGACCCACGCTTGCCGCCTCGCTCTGAGCCATCGCGACAATAGCCGTCGGCGTGTCCCTCACGAGCGCGTATCCGGCGGGCGACCCGCGTGCCGGGGCGCGCATGATGATCGAGCGGGCGGCGGCCGCGCGGCGCGCCGAGCTCGATTCGCTCTTCGTCGGCGACCACCACGCCACGCCGACGCCGTACTACCAGAACGTGCCGATCATGGGCCGGCTGCTGGCCGAGTGGAGCGACCGACCGTCGGGCTGCCTGTTCCTGCTGCCGCTGTGGAACCCCGTCCTCCTCGCGGAGCAGGTCGGCACCCTGGCCGCCATCGCCACCGGCCGCTTCATCCTGCAGGTGGGACTCGGCGACGACGAGGCGCAGTTCCTGGCCATGGGCGCCGCGCTGAAGACACGGCCATCGGCGTTCGAGGAGTCGCTGGCGGCGATCCGCCGGCTCCTGGCGGGCGAGTCGGTCAGCGGCAGCGGGCGCTTTGCCTTCGAGAACGCGCGCGTGGCGCTGCGACCCGCGGAGCCCGTCGACATCTGGATCGGCGCCACTGCAAACGTCGCCATCGATCGCGCCGCGCGACTCGGCGACGCCTGGCTCGCGTCGCCCGGGTTGCCGCCGGCGGCGGCAGCGGCGAAGAGCGCGATCTATCGTGAGCGCTGCCTGGCCCACGGTCGGGTTCCGACGGCCATCGCGATCCGGCGTGACGTGTACGTGGGCGAGTCGAAGGCCGACGCGGAGGCGATGCTCGGCCAGGCCGTGGCCCGCGGCTATCGCGGATTCGATCCGGCGGCGCTCGTTGCCGGCGACGTGGAACAGGTGACCGAGCAGTTCCGCGCGCTCGCGTCCATGGGCTACACCGAGGTGATCATCCGTCACTTCACCAGCGACCACGCGAAGGTGCTGGCCTCCTTCGCGCGGCTCGGCGAGGTCAGACGAGCTCTTTCCTGACCAGCTGCACGCCCGCCACGAGCGCGTTCAGCTTCTGCCGCACGACCCCGCGCGGCGTCTCCCAGAATCCGCAGTCCGGATTGAGCCACAGCCGCTCGGCGGGGACGTAGCGCAGCACGGCGCGGATGCGCGCGGCGACCTCCTCCGCGGTCTCCGCCTTGAACGCCTTCACGTCGATGACACCGGCGCCGAGCTCCTTGTCACGCGGGAAGTCCTTCCAGTGCCCGGCGTCGTCGAGACCGCGGTTGGCGAACTCGAGCACCACCTGCGCGGCGTGCAGCTCGTCCAGCGTGGCAAACACGTTCGTGTAGTCGCGGACGGCGCTGAACGGCCGCCCGTAGAGGTTGCCGAAGCAGACGTGAACGGCGATCTTGGCCTCCACGCCCTCGACCGCCTTGTTGATGCCCTGACTCACGTCATGCGCGGAGCCGTGGTACATCCCGTGATGCGGCTCGTCGATCTGGATGAAATCCGCCCCGACGGCCACCAGCGCCCGACACTCCGCGTTGACGATGGCCACCAGGTCGGCGAGCAGCGTGTCCTTGCTCGTGTAACCGGCGCCGAGCCTGAGCGGCACCAGCAGCGTGTAGGGCCCGGGCACGGTGGCCTTGATCCGCTTGCCGGTGAGCTCGCGCGCGAGCTTGAACTCCTCGACGATGCCGAGGCCTTGCGGCGCGCTGAGCTTCTCGGTGACCTCGAACGGCGTGTTGGTATCCCACAGCGGCTGCCCGAGGCGCCGGGGTGGCGGCAGCGCCCGGATCCCCCGCATCCGGTCGTAGAAGCCGATGATGAAGCGCACGCGCATCATCTCTCCGGTCGACACCACGTCGATGCCCGCGCGCTCCTGGTCGAGCAGGGCGACCTGGGTGGCGTCCTCCATGAGCTCGCGGAGATCGACGACACCGAGGCGCCCGGCCTCCATCGCCTCGCGCGCGAGCCAGACCCAGCCGGGCAGCCCGTGACTTCCCACCACCGAGGTCGGCAGCGTCGGCAGCCCCTGCATCGCTAGGCGCGCGCGCCGTTCACCAGGCGCACCTCGTGCAGCTGCGTGGGCCCGCCGCTGACGCCCCGCGCGCGGAGATGCTCCAGGAGCGCCTGGTACAGCTCGCCGTCGGCGACGCCGACGTCCGAGACGCGCACCCACGGCTGCACGGCGACCTTCACGCCGCCGTCGGTGACCTGCACGATCCCGATCACTGGCGACGGGTCCTTCAGCACGCGCGGGTTCAGCATGACGACCTGCCGCACGCCGGCCAGGAGCACGGACACGTCGCCGGGGTGCGCGACGCTCACCGACAGGTCGAGCTGGCGCGTGGTGCCGAAGTTGTGCAGGATCTCGCCCACGATCTTCCGATTCGGAATGATGACGCGCGAGCGATCGGCGTGGGTCAGGGTGGTGGCCGCGAGCGCGATGGCGGTGACGTCGCCGTGCACGCCGGCCACCGCGATGTGCTCACCCACCCGGAACGGCTTGGTCAGGATGATGCTGAGGCCGGCCACCATGTTGCCGAGCACGCCCTGAAGCGCGATGCCGAGTCCGAGGCCGGCCACGCCGATGCCGGCCACCAGCGGCGCGATCTGGAATCCGAACTTGTCGAGGGCGACCACCAGCGCGAACAGCAGCACGACCACGCGCAGGGCGCGCACGAGGAGCTGGCGCATCGGCGGCTCCATGTCCTGGCGGAGCAGCTGGCGCTCGGTGAGACTGCCCACCCACCGCGCAACCAGCAAACCGACGGCCAGGATGGCGAAGGCGCCGAGCACCTGGAAGCCGTAACGGACGACGAGATCGAGGACGAGATCGTGAACGGGCATGGGGGCCTCCTATCGACGGCGCCGGGCGCGGATGGCGTCCATTGCGCGCCGGTGCTCGTCGGAGTCGAGACAGGTCTTGAACGCGTCCTGCATCTCGCCGCGGAACGTCTCGAAGTCGAGGTCGAACGCGGCCGACGCCAGTCGCTTGCCGGCCCGCGCGCTGGTCGGCGGCAGCGCCAGGAACTTCTGCACCGTTTGCTCCGTCGCGAGTGTGAGCTCTCCCGCGGGCACGACGCGGTTCAGCAGGCCGTAGCGCTCGGCGGTGGGCGCCTCGATCGGCTCGCCGAGCAGGATCAGCTCACGCGCGCGCGCCGCGCCGATCAGCCGAGGCAGCCGGTACAGGGACATGGACGGGATCAGACACTCCTTCACGGCCGGCAACCCCAGCCGTGCGGTGTCAGCGGCCAGGCGATAGTCGCAGACGAGGGCGAGCTGCAGACCGCCGCCGAGACAGTGGCCGTTGATGGCCGCGATGAAGAGCTTGTCCATCCGCTCCATCGCCGTCATTGCGTCCTCCCAGGCGATGAAGTCCGGCAGCCCGACGTCACCGCCGGCCAGCGCGTCGAGGTCGACGCCGGTGCAGAACGCGCGGCCGGCGCCGGTGACGACGACGACGCGGATCTCCGGCGCGCGCTCGAGATGGTGGACCACGTCGTTGAGCTCGCGCACCCATTGCGCGTCGCCGGCGTTCAGCACGTGGGGGCGATCGAGCGTCACCCGCGCCACCGGACCGTCGGCCGCGAACCGGATGGTGCTCACGCGCGGACGGGTGTGAACTCGGTCGTGTAGTGCTCGTCCAGCGGCACCCGCTTCTTGACGGATCCCGCCTCCAGCAGCGTGTCCTGCATCGCCTTGAGGTTCTCGGGGTTGATGTGTCCGTCCTCGGGGAAGTACGGCAGCCACGCCCGGTGGACCGCGGTCGCCATGTCCGCCGTCCACCCGAGCTTCGGGGCAAGCAGCGTCGCCGCCTCGACCGGCTGGGCCTTCATGAAGCGCATCGCCTGGAAAATGGCGCGCGTCGCCCGGCGGATCGGATCGGCGTGACGCCGGATCTGCTCCTCCGACGCGTACTGGATCGAGGAGATCCACCTCGGCGTCAACGAGTCGAGCCGGAACACCAGCTTCGTGCGGCCCTGCGCCTCCGTGCTGGCGCCATAGTCGCCCCACACGTAGGCCGCAATCTCTTTGCGCGCCAGGGCGGCCAGCTGGGCGTCGAGGCCGCCGAGCGCCACGATCTTCACGTCCCTGTCCGGATCCCAGCCTTGCGCTTTCGCAGCCATGCGCGCGAACACCCACGTCGCCGCACCGGCGCGGGTGACGCCGATCGCCTTGCCCTTGAGCTCGGTCACTCGCACGCCGTCGGGTGGGCCGACGAGGACGAAGTCGTTGCCCTCCCCCTGCGTGGCCGTCATGCGGATCGGCATGCCGGCCTCGCGGAACACGATGATGTCGGTGGCTCCGGTGAGACCGACGAGAACCTCGCCGGCGAGCACGGCTTTCACGAGATCGGGACCACCACGGAACGGAATGAACTCGGCGCTCACGCCCTGGTCACGGAAGAAGCCCTTCTCGGCGGCGACGACGATCGGACCGGCGAGGATGTAGCTGCCGAGCACAGCGCTGCCGATCCGGAAGGTCGGCTGGGCGCGCACGATGGACGGCGCCCCGGCCAGCACCGCCGACGCGACGAGGCGCTTCGAGAATTCTCGTCGACTCGTCCGCATACGACCTCCCCTGAGGACGCGGCGGAGTCTAGGTGTCGGCGAATGGAGGTGTCAAGCGGAGATACCCGGTTGCAGTATCTCCGCTCGACCGGCTTACTTCTTGGAGTCGGGGCTCGAGCTGTCCTTCGACTTCGAATCGGACTTGGAATCGGTGCGCGGGCTCGCCGCTGGCGCCTGCTCGAGCATCTGCTGCTCGGCGCTGACGACGATCTTGCCGTTGTCCTGACCGACCTTCACCGACTCCCACGGCATCGAGACGCTCTTGCCACCTACGCCGAGCGTGCCGCCCATCTGGACGACGACCGTCTTCACGCGACCGTCCTTGGGATCGATCATCAGCCGGTCGACCTTGCCGACGTCCTTGCCCTGCGACCGGACCGTCGCGCCGACGATGGAGCTCGAGTCCACCAGCACGCCGGACTCCGACGACTGCGCGACCGCCTCACCGGCCAGCGCGGCGCCGGCCACCAGCGCGATCGCCACGAAGAGCTTCTTCATGATCTGACTCCTTGCGGGAAATTCGCCGCGAACCTAGCGGCGTGAGCAAAATCCGCAAGGCACGTGCCACCGACGCGCCTGCGCGGCGCGGTCTAGCGCGTGTGGCGCAGCATCGCGGCGAGCATGATCGCCGTGATGACGAGCAGCAGCGCGACCGGGATGCCGAAGATCAGCTCCAGCGGTCGCGCGTGCATGAAGCCGAGAATGGCATTGTTGAAATCGCCAATCGGCGCCGTCGGCGGCAGCACATCCGAGCCCATCGGGATGTTGGGGAACATGGCCGCGAGTCTAGCAGGCCGCGGCGGCGGAGGCCACCTTCGGCGTCACGCCGAGCGCGGGGCCACGACCCGCGGCGGGCTCTTGCCGTCGAGAAACGCCAGGATCGACTCCACCGCCTGGCCGAAGAACACCGCGTAACCCTCGGCGGTGACGAACCCGAGATGCGGCGTGAGGACGACGTTGTCGAGCGCGAGCAGCGGGTGGCCGGCCGGCAGCGGCTCCGCATCGAACACGTCCAGCGCCGCGCCGGCGATGCGCCGGCCGCGCAGGACGTCGAGCAGCGCGGCCTCGTCCACGATCGGCCCGCGCGCGGTGTTGACGACAAACGCCGTGGGCTTCATGAGCGCGAGCTGGCGCGCACCGATGAGACCACGCGATCGGTCGGAGAGGCGGAGATGAAGCGACACCACGTCGCTGTCCCTCAGCAGCGTGTCGAGATCGACCCGGCTGGCGCCGGCGGCGCTCGCTCGCTCGTCCGTCAGCGTGAAGCCGGTCGCGAGCACGCGCATGCCGAGCAGCCGCCCGAAGGCCGCCATCTTGCCGCCGATCTTGCCGAGACCCACGATGCCGAGCGTCTTGCCCGCCATGTCGACGCCCAGCGGCGGCGTCTGCCAGCGGCCCGCCCGCATGGCGCGGTCTTCCTGGGGCACCCGGCGCACGAGGGCCATCATGAGCGCGATCGTGTGCTCGAACGCGTTCACGGCGGAGCCCTCGGTCTCGGTCACGACGACGCCGCGGGCGGCCGCGGCCGGCAGATCGACCTGCCCGGTCCAGCGCCCGGCGAGCGCGATCAGCCTCAGCGCGGGCAGGCGCGCGATGAGCCCGGCCGTGATGCGCGTCCGCTCGCGCACCGGCACGATGACGTCGTAGGGCGCAAGCCGGCGGGCGAGCGCGGACTCGTCGGAGAGCGTGTCCTGATAGGCATCGACTGCGGCGCGGCCGTCGAGCCGTGTCCACGGCGCAAGCGGCCGGATCATCCCGCCCCAGTCGTCGAGGATCGCCACACGAGTCATGCGCCGGCGCCGTCCGCCTTGCCGGGACCCCGGCGTCGCCGGCGCCGGCGTCGTCGCGGCCGGTCGCCGGGCGCCGCCTCCGCCGCGTGCGAGGCCGGCGGGGCCGGCGCGTCCGGGCGCGCCACCTCGTGCCGCGGCGCCTCGTGCGGCGCGTGAGAGCGCGGCCGCTCGCCGGGCCGGCCGCGATCGCGGCCGCCGCCGGGCCGCCGGCCACGGTCGCCGCCGCGACGGGCGTCGAGCCGCGCCCGCCGCTCGTCGGCGAAGCGCCGCCGCTCCTCGGCCGTCGGCCGGATCTCCGTCACGAACAGGTCGTCGTCGGCCCACTCGACCGGAATCTTCTGGCCGATGAACTTCTCGATCGCCTCGAGGTTGAGCGCGCTCGCCTCGTCCACGAGGCCGATGGCGCGCCCGGCCGCGCCGGCCCGGGCCGTGCGACCGATCCGGTGCACGTAGTCCTCGGCGTCGGACGGCAGGTCCCAGTTGATGACGTGGGTGACCGCTTCGATGTGCAACCCGCGCGAGGCGACGTCGGTGGCGACCAGGACGGGCAGCCGGCCGTCCTTGAAGTCGGCGAGGATCTTCAGCCGCCGCTTCTGGTCGACGTCGCCGGTGAGCGCGCGCGCCTCCCAGCCGTTGCGCAGCAGCCGGTCCTCGAGCCGGCGCGCCTCCTCGCGAGTATTCGAGAAGATCAGGATCCGCTCGCTGCCCTCCCGGCGCAGCAGCCCCAGCAGCAGCGGAAATTTCTCCTCGCGGCCGACGTGGTAGAGCGTCTGCTCCACCCGCTCGGCCGTCTTCTGCTGCGGCATGATCGTGATCTGCGAGGGATTGTTCATGAACTCCCACGTGAGCTCGAGCACGCGGAAGGACAGCGTCGCCGAGAAGAGGAACGACTGGCGGCGATCGGGCGGCGGCAGCCGTCGCAGGATGAAGCGCAGGTCGGCGATGAACCCCATGTCGAACATCCGGTCGGCCTCGTCGATCACGAGGACCTCGACCCGCCGCGGCGACCAGATGTGCTGCTTGAGATAATCGATGAGACGGCCCGGCGTGCCCACGAGCAGATCGCAGCCGGCGGCCAGCGACTCCCGCTGCTTGTTGTAGTCGATGCCCCCGTAGACGGCCTGGATGCGGAACGGCGTGTGCTGACCGAGGAGCCGCGCGTCGGCGTCGATCTGCACCACGAGCTCGCGGGTCGGCGCGATGATCAGCACGCGCGGCTCGGAGCCGTGACCCGGGCGCGGCTCCCCCTCGCGCAGCAGCCGCGTGAAGGCCGCGATGAGGAAGGCCGCTGTCTTGCCGGTGCCCGTCTGCGACTGTCCCGCGACGTCCTTGCCCCGCAGCGCCAGGGGCAGCGCGGCCTCCTGGATCGGCGTCGCGGTCACGAAGCCGGCGTCGCGGATCCCCTCCATGACCGGCTGTGGCAAGTCGAGCGTCGAGAACTCCATCACGAGCTGGACGCCTCCGGCTGGGGCACGGGCGCCACGCGAGCGCGGCCGAAGATGCGCGCGCAGACGATGCCGACCTCGTAGAGGAGGATCAGTGGACCCGCCATGAGCGCCTGGTTGAACGCATCGGGCGTCGGGGTCAGGATGGCGCCGGCGATGAACGCGCCGAGGATGGCGTACTTGCGGTTGCGCGACAGCATCTTCGGGGTGACCACGCCCATCCGCGACAGAATCGTGATGATCAGCGGCAGCTCGAAGACGCCGCCGAAGGCGAGCGTGAACTTCAGCAGGAAGTCGATGTGGTTCTCGAGCGTGATCATGGGCTGCAGCGTGTCGCGCGCGTACGACAGCAGGAACGCGATGGCGTAGGGCGTCACCACGAACAGCGAGAAGGCACCGCCCAGCACGAACATGACGGTACCGATCAACACGAACGGCAGCGCGTACTT
>Ga0070741_10021321_pt1 | contig 10092 bp, 12 predicted proteins | sample Coa_R1_4_FD_66440 | JGI IMG/M metagenome (GOLD analysis project Ga0070741, IMG submission 66440) | Surface soil microbial communities from Centralia Pennsylvania, which are recovering from an underground coalmine fire - Coalmine... | ecosystem: Environmental > Terrestrial > Soil > Unclassified ...
GCTCACGAGCGCGATCCGCTCGCCCGCGCGCAGGCGGGGCAGGAGCTCGGCGGCGCGCGCCGCCTCGTTGTGCTCGTGGTAGGAGAGAAGGCGCGCCGTGATCCCGTGCCGGTCGAGCAGCCCGCGCGTCCGGCGGGTGTCCTCGGCGAGCACGACGTCCGCCGCACGCAGCTCGTCGAGCACCCGCAGCGTGACGTCGTCGAGGTTCCCGATCGGCGTCGCGCAGACGGCGAGGCCCACGGTCAGCTCTCCGGGAAGAGATCCTCGAAGGCGACGAGCCCGGCCCCGATCACGCCGGCGTCGGCCCCGAGCTCGGCGCGCTCGATCTCGAGCAGCTCGCCCGACGGGGGGAGCGCCTCGCTGCGGGCGGCGAGGCGCGCCGCCGGCACGAGCTGGTCGAACGCCGCGACGCCGTAGCCGCCGCCGATCACGACCCTCGTCGAGCCGAAGATGTTGACGAGCGAGCCGATCGCGACGCCGAGATGGCGGCCGACCTCCGTCAGCACCGGGTGGTGCTGCTCGACGAGGTCGCGTGCGGTCGCTCCGTCGCCGAGCAGCCGGCGGGCGAGCTTGTCGGCGGCACGGCCGGAGCAGTACGACTCGACGTGCCCGTGACCCGAGCATGCGCCCTGGCACGGCTCGCCGTCCTCGACGATCACCATGTGGCCGAGCTCCGTGTAGGCGCGGAAGAGCCTGCCGCCCGAGATCACGCCGCCGCCGACACCCGTGCCGAGGGTGAGCGCGACCAGGTCGCGCACGCCGCGGCCGGCGCCGAGCTGGTGTTCCGCGAGAGCGGCGCAGCTCGCGTCGTTCTCCATCGCGACGGGCAGCCCGAGCCGCCGCTGCATCTCGTCGGCGAAGCGCACGTCGCGGATGGGGATGTTGACGGCGCCGAGCGCGATGCCGTGCTCGTGGTCGATCCGCGACGGGATCCCGAAGCCGACGCCCGTCACGCCGTCGTGCGGCAGCCCGCGCACCACGTCCGCGAGCTCGTCGAGGAGCGCGGACTGCGACGTCGTCACCGTCGGCCGCTCCAGCCGCTCGTGGATCCGCCCCTCCCGGTCGAGGACGGCGGCGAGGATCTTCGTGCCGCCGAGGTCGACGCCGATGACGAGGTTCGCTTTCACGGACGGCCGGTAACCTACCCCGCCGGATGGCGCGGGAAGAGAAGCCCTATCGCGTCTACCGCGGAGGCCGCGTCAAGGGGAAGGTGCCGACGACGGGCCGGCGGGTCCTCTCGGGGCGCGGCGCCGACGGCAGCGGGGGCGGCGACGCGCCGCCCGTGTATCGCGGCCCCGGCGCGCGGCCGGTGCGCAGGGGGCGCAGGATCGGCCGCTGGGTGGCGCTCGGGCTCGTCCTGCTGGTCGTGCTGTTCGTGGTCTGGGCCGTGCTCGGCTACGTGTCGGTCTCGCACGGCGTCAGCGACGCGAACAACCGGCTCGATCCCGACGCCCGGGCGGCGTTGACGAAGCAGAACGGACTGCTGGTGTCGCACTCGACGACGATCCTGCTGCTCGGCACCGACAACGCCGACGTGGCGGGAAGGACGACCGACAACCACAGCGACTCGATCATGCTGCTGCGAACCGACCCGTCGCACCACCGCCTCTACTACCTCTCGATCCCGCGCGACATCGTCGTCCCCATCCCCGGCGCGGCGACCCAGAAGATCAACGCCGCCTACCAGATCGGCGGCGCGGCGCTCGCGATCAAGACCATCCACCGGTTCACCGGGCTCGAGATCAACCACGTGATCGTCGTCAACTTCGCCGCGTTCAAGGATCTGATCGACGCGATCGGCGGAATCACCGTCGACGTGCCCAAGCCGATCCGCTCGAACCGCTTCGACTGCCCCTACTCCACCCAGGCACGCTGCCGGCAGTGGCCCGGGTGGCGCTTCGAGAAGGGGCCGCAGCACATGGACGGAAAGCGGGCCCTGATCTACTCGCGCATCCGCGAGAACATGCTCGACCCGGCGGAGACCGACATCACGCGCGGCGCCCGCCAGCAGGCGGTGATCGACGCGGTGACCTCGAAGCTCGCGTCGTTCTCCACGTTCCTGAAGAGCCCGTTCGACGGAGCGTCGTACGTGAAGCCGCTCACCACCGACCTGACGACCGCCCAGCTCCTGCAGCTCGGCTGGATCAAGTTCCGCTCGTCGTCGTCGTCCGCCGTCCACTGCCGGCTCGGCGGCGACCTCGGCGGCGGCGGCAACGGCAGCCCGAGCGAGGACAACCCGGCGACGCTCGCGATGTTCATGGGCACGTCCGCGCCGCAGCCGCCGACCGACCCGTTCGGGCCGGGCTGCGTGACCGGGCACACCCTGCAGTAGGGTCCGCCGCCGTGGGCATCGTCTCGTTCCTCGTCTTCGGCCTGCTCGCCGGGCTCGTCGCGCGCGCGCTCACGCCCGGGCGGCAGGCGATCGGCTGCCTGCCGACGATCGCCGTCGGCGTCGTCGGCTCGCTGCTCGGCGGCCTGGTCGGGGATCTCGTGCTCGGCCACAAGGTGCACGCCGGCTGGTCGTTCGGCCCGTTCGTGCTCGCCGTCGTCGGCGGCGTCGCGCTCCTGCTCGTGCTGGAGGCGATCTCGGGACGGCGGCGCGGGCCGCTCGACCGCTTCCTACGGTAGGAAACGCAGACGCCGCGCTCCGAAGTCGACGAGCAGCGTCACCGGCGATGCGCGAGCAGCTCGTCGAGCTCCAGCCGGCCGTCATTCGGGGGCGCCTCGCCCGAGCCGTAGCGCCGCCACTGCTCGAACGGCCGATCCCAGGCAAGCTCGAGGTCGTTCCCGTCCGGGTCGCTCAGGTAGACGGCGAGGTGCGTGCCGTGATCGGTGAGCGCGCGCAACGGGACACCCGCGTCGACGAGCCGGCCGACGGTCTCCGCAAGCTCCGCCTGCGAGGAGAAGTTGAGCGCAACGTGATGCAGCCCCGCGACGCCGTCCGGCTGCGGCGGTCCGTCGGCCGACTTCCACGTGTTGAACGCGAGGTGATGGTGGTAGCCGCCGGCCGACACGAAGAGGATGTCGCCGGTCGTTCCCCAGCCCGGCACGCCGCGCGCCTCGTGGACGACGTCGAAGCCGAGGATCCCGACGTAGAAGTCGCGCACCCGGTCGACGTCGGCGGTGCGCAAGTGCACGTGGCCGATCCGCACGTTCGGGTCGATCGGCCGCTCCGCGCGCAACTCGGGGTCGATCGACCCCTGCGGTCCGCTCACCAGACGGACGCTATCCCGCTGACCGCGTCATGACAAGCCGTCGGGACACACACGCGCGGGGGCGCGCTAGTTGGACTCGGCGGCCTTCTTGCTCTCGCCCGAGCCCGAGGCGCTCGACGAATCCGACGAGCCGGCCGGCGACTTGTCGCCCGACGAGTCGGAGGAGGAACCGCCGTCCTTCGCCGCCGCCTTCGACTTGCGCCCGTAGTCCGTGCTGTAGAACCCGGAGCCCTTGTAGTGCACCGCCACCGGGTGCAGGACGCGCTGCAGCGGCGCGGCGCCGCAGACCTCGCAGGCCGAGGGCGACGGGTCGGTCATGCCGTGGATCACCTCGAACAGATGCCCGTTCGGGCACTTGTACTCGTAGATCGGCATGGAAGCGGCAAGGCTACCAGCGCCTCCGGCGCCGACTAACGTCGTCAACCGTGAGGCTCGCCCTTGCCGTCGCCGCGTCCGCCGCGCTCGCGCTGCCGGCCGCGGCAGCCGCGCACGCCACCCTCCGCGCGACCACGCCGGCCGACGGAGCCGTGCTCGCGCAGCCGCCGCGCACGGTGACGGTGCGCTTCGACGACGTCGTCAGGGTCGGGTCGGGCAACGCCGCCGTCGACAACGCGACGGGCCGCTCGGTGCTCGCGCACGCGGCGGCCCGCGGCGACGTCCTGACGCTCACGCTCCGGCCGCGGCTGGCCCACGGCGCCTACAGCGTGCGCTGGGGCATCGTCTCCGACGACGGCCACCTCGAGCGCGGCGTGCTCGCCTTCGCGGTCGGCGCCGGCAGCCCGCGGCCGCGGTCGATCCTCGGCGCCGCCGTGCCGCTCACCTGGAGCGACATCGCGCTCCGCTCGCTGTACTACCTGGGGCTCCTGACCGCCGGCGGTGCGGCGATCTTCGGGCTGGCGGTGCGCGAGGCGGTGGGACGCGCGCTGCTGCGCCCGCTCGCCCAGCTCCTCTTCTTCGGGCTGCTCGCCGCGTTCGTCGGCGGGAGCGGGATCGTCCACACCGCCGCGCCCGGAACGCGGTACGTGCTCGTCGTCGAGGCCGCGCTCGGGCTCGCGGTCGCCGGAGGCGCCGCCGCGGCGCTCGCGCCCGCGCGGCCCGCTCTCGTCGTCCCGGCCGGCGCCGCGTCGCTGGCGCTCCTCGCCGCCCCCACGCTCGCCGGCCACGCGCTCGACCCGGCCGAGCCGCGCTGGCTCGCCGCGCCCGTCGACGTCCTCCACCTGACGGCGGCGGCCGCTTGGCTCGGCGCGCTGCTCGGGCTCGCCTGGGTGCTGCCCCGCGCAGGCCGCCTCGCCGACGGCTCGAAGCGCGCCTCGGCCCTCGCGCTCGGCGCGGTCGTCGTGCTCGGCGTGACGGGGATCGTCCGTGCGGCGACCTCGCTGTCCGCGGTGTCACAGGCCTGGTCGACCGCGTACGGCCGCACGCTGCTCGTGAAGACCGTCCTCTTCGCGCTATTGCTCGCAGCCGGCTACGTGAACCGGCGGCGGCTCGTGCTCGTGCGCGCCGAGCTCCTGCTGCTCGCCGCCGTCGTCGTCGCCGTCGCCGTGCTGACCGAGCTCCGGCCGGGGCGCGGCTACTCGGCGCCCTCGGCGCCCGCCGTCGTCTCGCCGTCGCGAGCGGGCTGAGGCTCCTCGCCGACCGCCTCCAGGAAGCACGGCGCGTCCTCGAAGGCCGCGAGACCGCTCGGCCCCTCGCGTCCGCGCCTCGGGCGGGAGCGCCGGCGCACGGCCGCGATCGTCCCGGCGGCGCCCAGCGCGCCGCCGATCGCGAACGAACGGAGCCTGCTGCGGCGCGAGTCTCCGTCCATGAGACGATCGTACTCGTGCGGCTGACGACGCTCGGCGACCTGCTGCTCGACGTGATCGTGCGCCTGGACGGGCCGCTCGCCCCCGGCGACGACCGGACGGCGGCGACGGTCGCCTCCCCCGGCGGCCAGGCGGCGAACGTCGCCGCCTGGGCGGCGACGCTGGGAGCCGCCGCCCGCTTCGTCGGCCGGGTCGGGGACGACGCCGCCGGCGAGCTCGTGCTGCGCGCGCTGCGCGGCCACGGCGTCGACGTCTGCGGGCCCGTGGCGGGCCGCACCGGCGTCGTCGTGTCGATCGCCGCGGGCGGCGACCGGACGATGGCCTCCGACCGCGGCACCGCGACCCTGCTCGAGCCGCGGGACCTCGAGCCCGCGTGGTTCGATTGCGACGTGCTCCACGTCTCGGGCTACGCCCTCCTCGAGCAGCCGCTGGCCGACGCGGCGCTCGAGGCGGCGAGGCTCGCCCGGGCGGCCGGCGCGCGCGTGTCGCTCGACGTCTCGTCGGCGGGCCTGCTCGACGACGAGGCCCGCGCGCGCGTGCGCGAGCTGGCGCCCGACCTGACGTTCGCAACCGAGCAGGAGCGCGCCGCCGCCGGCGAGCTCGCGACCGACTGGGTGCTGAAGCGCGGCGCCCGCGGGCTCACCCACCGCGGCGTCGACTACCCCGCCGTTCCCGTCGACGTGGTCGACGCGACCGGCGCGGGCGACGCGCTCGCCGCCGGCTTCCTCGTCGGCGGCCCCGAGCTCGGCGTGCGCACCGCCGCGCGCTGCTGCGCCAGGCCGGGGGCGATGCCGTGATCCGCATCGCCGACGAGGTGCGCGACGCCGGCGCCGTCGTCGCGCTCGAGACGACGCTGGTCGCGCACGGGTTCCCGCCGGGCGAAGGCGTCGAGGTCGGGCTCGCGTCCGAGCGCGCCGTGCGCGAGTCGGGCGCCGTGCCGGCGACGATCGGCGTGCTCGACGGCGAGCTCGTCGTCGGCCTCACCGCGGACGAGCTCGAGCGCTTCGACGCGTCGGCGCGCAAGCTCGGCCCGCGCGACCTCGCCGCCGCCGTCGTCCAGCGGGCGGTCGGCGCGACGACGGTCGGCGGCACGCTCGCCGCCTGCGCCGCGGCCGGGATCCGGGTGATGGCGACCGGCGGGCTCGGCGGCGTCCACCGCGGCTGGCCGACCCCGCCCGACGTGTCGGCCGACCTGCAGGCGCTCGCCCGCGCGACGGTGCTCGTCGTCTCCTCCGGCGTGAAGTCGCTGCTCGACGTGCCGGCGACGGCCGAGCTGCTCGAGTCGAGCGGCGTGCCGGTGCTCGGCTTCCGCACCGGCGAGCTGCCGCTCTTCTACGCGGCGACCGGCGGGCCGCCGGTGTCGGCGCGCGTCGAGTCGGCCGCCGAGGCGGCGGCGATCGCCGCGGCGCACTGGCGGCTCGGCGGGGGCGGGCTCCTGCTCGGCCGCCCGCCGGTGGACAGCCTGGACGACGTCGAGCCGCTGATCGAGCGGGCGCTCGCCGCGGCCGAGGCGGACGGCGTACGCGGGCCCGCGGTGACGCCGTACGTCCTCTCCTTCCTCCACCGCGAGAGCGGCGGGCGCACGCTCGCCGCGAACCGCGACCTGATCGTCGACAACGCGCGGCTCGCCGGGGAGATCGCGGCCATCCTGTAACAACCACGGAATCCGCTCGTGTTGCCAGGCGAGAAGTCCTACACTCGACCGCAACCACGAGGGGGTACTCATGACGGCTATCGCCGACCCGTTCGAGACGCTCCGGCAGAGCTTCTCGGGCGAGCTGCTGACATCCGCCGACGACGGCTACGACGCCGCGCGGCGCGTCCACAACGGCCTCGTCGACCGGCGCCCCGCGCTGATCGCGCGCTGCCGGAACACGGCCGACATCGTCGACGCGGTCCGCCACGCCCGCGCGGAGGGCCTCGACATCTGCGTCCGCGGCGGCGGGCACAACGTCGCCGGGCGCGCGGTGATCGACGGCGCGCTGATGATCGACCTCGCACCGATGAAGGGCATCCACGTCGACGCCGCGGCGAAGACCGTGCGCGCACAGGGCGGCACGCTCTGGCAGGAGCTGAACCGGGAGACCGCCCTCCACGGGCTCGCCGTCACCGGCGGCGCGATCTCGCACACCGGCATCGGCGGGCTGACCCTCGGCGGCGGCCTCGGCTGGCTGATGGCGAAGCACGGCCTCGCCGCCGACAACCTGATCTCGGTCGAGCTCGTCACCGCCGACGGCGGCGTCCTCGAGGTGAACGAGCAGAGCGACCCCGACCTGCTCTGGGCGCTCCGCGGCGGCGGCGGCAACTTCGGCGTCGCCGCCTCGCTCCAGTACCGGCTGCATCCGCTGCAGCTCGTGACGGGCGGCCTGATCGCTCACCCGATCGACCGTGCCGGCGAGCTCCTGCGCTTCTACCGCGACGCCGTCGCGGACGCCTCCGACGACCTGAACGTGTTCGCCGCGCTCGTGCACGCGCCGGACGGGTCGGGGATGAAGCTCGCGGCGATGATCGTGTTTCACACCGGAACCGAGGAGGAGGCGGAGCGCGACCTCGCCCCCTTCAAGGAGTGGGGCCCGCCGATCGTCGTCGACGTCGGCCGGATGCCGTACCCGGCGATGAACACGATCCTGGACGACGCCTACCCCACCGGCTCGCTGAACTACTGGCTCTCGAACTTCACGACCGGCCTCTCCGACGGGCTGATCGAGACGATGATCGAGCGCTACGCGACCGTGCCGTCGGAAGGGACCGTCCTGCTGCTCGAGCACTTCCACGGGGCGGTGTGCCGCGTCGGCGCGACCGACACCGCGGTGCCGCACCGCGCGGAGGGCTGGAACCTCGTCATCCCCGGCACCTGGTTCGACCCGAAGGAGACCGACGCCAACGTCGCGTGGGTGCGCGAGACGCACGCGGCGCTGAAACCGCATCTCACGGAGGCGAAGTGGCTCAACTACCTCGCCGACGACCAGGGCGAGGACGCGGTGCGGGCCGCGTACGGGCCGAACTTCGAGCGGCTCCGCGAGGTGAAACGCCGGGTCGACCCCGAGAACGTCTTCCACCACAACCACAACATCGCTCCGTAGGGAAACGACCGCTCGCGCTGCGGCCGGACGCGCGGATCAGACGAGCCAGCGGCCGTCCTCCTGGACGAGCCGGCCGTCCGCGTAGATCCGGCCCTGCGCGCGCAGGTCCTTGACGATGTCCCAGTGGATCGCGCTCGCGTTCACCCCGCCGGTGAACGTGTTGGAGCTGCCGACGGCCAGGTGGACCGTGCCGTCGATCTTCTCGTCGAAGCCGACGTTCTTCGTGAAGCGCTGGATGCCCGCGTTGCAGCCGATCCCGAACTCGCCGAGGCGGCGCGCGCCCTCGTCGGTGTCGAGCGTCGCGATGAGGAACTGCTCGTTCACCCGTGCGCTCGCGTCGACGACACGGCCGTCCTCGAAGCGGAGCCTCGCGCCTTCGACCTCCGTGCCGTAGTAGACCGCCTGGAACTCGGAGAACTCGACCACGCCCTCCGTCGCGTCCTCGACCGGCGAGTAGAAGACCTCGCCGCCCGGCATGTTGACGCGGCCGTCGTCGACGGAGCCGCCGCGGCCGGCGAGCGACAGCGTGAGATCGGTGCCGGCGCCGACGATCCGCACCTCGTCGGCCGCGTCGAAGACGTCGGCGATCCGCCGCATCCTCGCCGCCTCGGCGTCCCAGTCGCGCAGCACCGCCTCGTAGACGAAGTCCTCGTACTCCTGGAGCGTCATCCCGGCCTCGTCGGCCAGCGACGGCACGGCGAACTCCGCGATCACCCACGGCACGTCCATCGCCATCGTCCGCTCGCGCAGCGGCGACAGCGCCTCCTGCACGGCCGCCAGCCGCTCCCTGGGCAGGTCCGAGCCCTCGTGGGCGTTCTCCGGCGACCAGATCGAGATGATCCCGTCGCACTCCTCCCACAGCGCCCGCTGCAGCGGCGGCGTGACGCGCAGCAGCCCGAGCGGCGCCTCCCGCGCGAACGGGCCGCCGATCTGCTCGAAGCTGACCTGCAGGATCGGGTAGGCGCCCTTGCGGGCGATCTGCTCGCAGACCGCCTCGATCAGGGGGCGCCCGAGATGGTTGCCCCGAACGAGCACCTGCCAGCCGGGCTGCACCGGCACGGACCGCTCGACCAGAAGGCGCGCGTACTCGTCGGTCCTGGAGTCGCGCCGCACAAGCCGCAGTTGTACTCCGTGCTCGTCCGGCTGACAACTGTCCTTTTGGGCTATTCGAGCGTGCGGAGGAAGTCCTCGATCTCGAGCGCCGGCAGGGTCTCGATGCGCGTCGAGCCTCGGGCGCCGAGCGCGACGGACACCCGGGCCACGGCCGCGATGTCGGGCGCCTCGACCACGTTCACGAAGTCGAACTCGCCGAGCGTCGCCCACTGGTGCAGGACACGGCAGCCGAGCTCCTCGACGTCCTGGTTCACCTGCCGCAGCCGCTCAGGGTTCGACTTGAGGGTCTGGACGCCCTGCTGTGTCAGCGTCGAGAGGAGGATGAAGATCGGCATCGCGTCGGCTCCTTCGGTGTGGACGCGCGGACCCTACCCGGGCCGCCTGGTCGAGATACAGGAGAGCGCCGCCGAGGAAGAGGAGCGGCGAGAGCACGAGGTCGGACAGCGACACGGCCGCCCGCGCGCCGTTGTCGCCCTGCGTGTGCAGGAGGGCGCTCAGGGTGTTCGCCGCGACGCCGACGACGACCACGAGCGCGGCGAGCGAGCCGAGCGCGTGGGCGTAGTCGGCGGTGGCGAGCTCGCGCCCGCGCGCGAGCGCGTCGCGAAACCCGCGCCGTTCGACGCAGGCGGCCGGCACGGACAGCCCGGCGAAGGCGAGCCAGGCCACCGCCGGGAGGATGTAGAGGGCGCGGAGCGCGGGGAACGGGAGCCAGACGAGGGTCGCGACGAGCACCGCCGTCCGCGTCGGCCGCGCGTCGAGCACGAGCCTGATCGCCCACAGGTAGCCGGCGACGAAGAGCGGCGCGGCCGCGACGAACACGGCCATCTGCACGCCGATCGACCGGTGGACGCTCGCCTGGTCGGCGGCCGCGAGCGGCGC
>Ga0070741_10021322_pt1 | contig 10091 bp, 9 predicted proteins | sample Coa_R1_4_FD_66440 | JGI IMG/M metagenome (GOLD analysis project Ga0070741, IMG submission 66440) | Surface soil microbial communities from Centralia Pennsylvania, which are recovering from an underground coalmine fire - Coalmine... | ecosystem: Environmental > Terrestrial > Soil > Unclassified ...
TGTTGAGGAACTTGTGGTACTGTCATGTCACGAAACATCCTTTTGCTATGCTTTCTGTAGAATCTTTCTCTGTTAATAAGCATAGCATATGCAGCAAGTTGCTTAGCATTTCAGTGTTTCCCATACTCTCCCAGCTTGGGTAAAAGACCACGCTCAGTAGAGCCTCTCGTTGTGTTTGCCAGCCTGATTCGCCTCAACGAAACTCATACACGGCTATAAGACTTACCTGGACAACCACGCATCGGTGAGAAGATATGATAAACTGAGACCAAACGGTAGTAAACTGCGTATTCTCTGTAGAGATTGCCAGGTAGGATCTCCTTTCGGAGCAGGCAAACGAACCAGGATGATAGACATAGAAAGGATTGCGTAATATGGCTATAGATATACAGAAGATGAAAGAGAGGCTGGAGGCCAAACGGGCAGAGCTAAAAGAGCAGATTGCAGGCCTGACCGAGGCACATCCTGCTGTTGTGAATTCAGATGAGGCAAGTGAGGGGCCGCAAGACTTTGAAGAAACAGCGGTAGATTTTCTGGAGACGCAGCAGGAACAATCCATCCTTGTCAATGAGCAGGCATTGTTGACCGAGGTGGAAGAGGCCCTCAAACGCATCGAAAATGGTACTTACGGGCTCTGTATTGTTTGCGGTCAACCTATTCCGGAGAAGCGGCTGGAGGCAATACCCTGGGCGTCACGATGCGTCAAGGACGAGGATCAGCTAGAGAAGAAAAATCTCAGTCAAGAGGAACTCTATAGCTAGTTGCGTATTCTGAAGGCGTATCGCGAAAAAGGAGTGCGCTTCACGGTAACCTTACATGAATACAAGGCCTTTTCAATTACTGACAGATCGGATACAATAGGGCGTATCCGATCTGTTCTTGAGGAAAGGAAGAAGAAAATATCGTGCCAGCTAAGCGCGCGCGTCTTTATGATGCATTGGCTTTGCTCACTGTGATCGTCGTTATTGCACTCGATCAGTGGACAAAAGCTCTTATTATGCAGAACTTTCAGCCAGGAGGGGGAACGCCATTCCCTCTGGTGGGACATTATCTCGTTATTCTTTATACCCACAATAGTGGAGCAGCCTTTAGTATGCTTGCCAATCAAGCGATCCTTGCGGTGCTGATTGCGCTTGCTATAGGAGTGGTCATCTACCTCTACGTGCGAATGCTCAATTCGGGACCGCTGATCTATAAGCTTGTTTTCGGGATGATCATCGGGGGCGCTGTAGGCAATCTTATCGATAGAGCGCTGCATAGTGGCTATGTCGTCGATTTTATCTCCTTCCGCATTCCTGAGATCAATTATTACTTTGCCATTTTTAATGTAGCGGATGCCTGCATTTCTGTAGGAGTATTCCTGCTCTTCGTGCTTGTGCTGTTTGGTGGCTTCAACCGCACTCCTGCCGGAACGAAAGAAGAAAGTAACACAACGCAAACACCGGCACCATCTTCTACGACAAATAGCACCACCCTTCGCTCTACGGAACAAGATGCACAATCCTGATTTGACACGCCACGCAGAACAGATATGGCACATTCAGCCCGAGCAGGCAGGACAGCGGCTGGATCGCTATCTGGTAACTATGCTGGGTGACATCTCACGCACTGGTGCGCAACAACTGATTGCCGAGGGAGCGGTGCTTGTGAATGGCAAACCCGGCAAGCCTGGGTATCTGCTCAGAGCTCAGGATAAAGTGCAGGCGTTACGAAGCGCACCGGCTGCTCCAGCAAATGAGGTCAAGCCACACGCGTTGCCCCTGGATATCGTCTATGAAGATGCTGATTTACTGGTTGTCAACAAACCAGCGGGATTAGTTGTGCATCCGGCACCGGGACACTACGAGGACACGCTGGTTAACGCACTGGTTGCTCACTATCCTGAACTGAAAGGGACTGAAGAAGCTCAGGAAGATATGCGCCCTGGGATTGTGCACCGCCTGGATCGAGATACTTCCGGGCTCCTCATTGTTGCCAGGAATGTACGTACTCAGGCAGCACTGGTCGATCAGATGAAACGGCATGAGATAGAGAAACGCTATCTCGCACTCGTTGAGGGAATTGTGTCGCTTGATCAGGGGAGCATCGATGCGCCTATAGGGCGTGATCCACGACATCGCCAGCAGATGGCAATTACCGCAGTCGGCAGTCGGGAAGCACGTACGCACTTTCGCGTACTGGAGCGTTTTGCTCGCCATACGTTATTGCTTTTACAATTGGAGACCGGGCGGACGCACCAGATACGCGTTCACTTGAAAGCAATTGGGCACCCGGTAGTTGGAGATCCTGTCTATGGTTCGGGCCATACGCATAAATCCCTCGCTCTGCAGCGTCAATTCCTGCACGCATATCAATTGCGCTTTACGCATCCTGCTACCGGAAAAACATTGGAATTTGAGGCTCCTCTGCCTGCTGATTTACAATCTGTGCTTGCCAATCCAACTGTCTTATAGACACCTGGAAACTCCGGGAAGCCTATGTTATAATTATTTCAGGCTGAGCGAAGAAAACGCAACAGAGCTATTGAGCAAAGTAAGCGTCTTTTCGTAGTGCTGTCCTCTATCTTAACAGGTCATGACCATCCACATACAGTCAATGTAAAAACTTTCAAGAAGAACTCCCGGGCCAATATTTCATCTTATTTCAATCAGATCATTTTGTCGTTGTTATATGTGTTGCAAATAGAACGCGTGTACTATATAATATACTACACTTCGTTGATGAAGACGTTGTTGATGATGGGACGCCTCCGACTGGCAGGCGCTATTTTTTCGATGTGAGGAAAAAAGCTATAGTCCACGAGGAGAGGAGAAACTGATCAATGCCAGTGTTAGAATCAACAGATAAGATTGCACCCAAAAGCATCTTGCGCCATCGCCCTATAGGGGATAGCCCTACGGGAAAAACGGCCGACCTGCCTCCTACAGTGTCCCCGATTGTGCAACGTGCATCTCGTTCCCGACCGGTTGACGTTGATGAACCGGTGGTCGAGTGGCAACATAATGGCGAGACGAACCCCCCACGAGCCGGGGCGAAACGAGTAACCACGGCCCCAAAAACCTTACTGCACATACCGCATCCCAAAACTCGGTTGGTAAAGAGCAGGAACCTGCGGCGTGCACATCCGCTTTTTTACCTTGGTATAGGTATGTTGGCAATGCTTGTACTCTGGTTGCTCCTCAGTGCGGTAGTGAGCTGGTTTACAACCACACTTGATGATCTGCGTTATGGAAGACCGCGTACGTTCCAGACCGATGCATGGGTAGGACATAATGAGCAAACGGGTATGCCAAGTCATTTTATCGCGATTAATCTGCATCGGCACATCGAAATCATTGAAATACCTGGTGGGGATGCATCACAGACGCGTATCTATACAGGCCCACAACTCTATGGGGTGAGCGATGACCTGGTCCCAGTGACATTGAACTTTATTGATGTGAATGGGGATCACAGACCAGATATGTTGGTGAATTTCCAGGGATCGCGAATCGTATACATCAATGATCAAGGGCAATTTCGCCCGATGCGCCCCACAGAAAGAAGTCAGGCCGAGCAGTTTTTGCAACATCAGGGGCAATAGAGCAGGATAGCCCTATTGCCCCTGACAGCTTTACCTGCTTATATTATTGGTATGCCCTGTTTTTCCATCGAGGTTTGCTTCTTTGGATGCAGAGAGTGTTGCTATTCCTTGCGCGGCCTGGGAAAGCACGGCCCCCACAGAGAAGCCAACGCGCTTTCTGGCGGGAATAACAATTTGCGCTCCACCACGAATAGATTTGACCCGTCGTGCAGCCACATCGCGCAGATTCCAGGTTCCAAAGCCCATCAAGCGGACCTCATAACCTCGTGCCACCTCCTCGCGAACAACCTCTGTGAAAGCATCGATCACTTTCCCCGTCTCTTTTAAATTCATGCCTGCTCTGGCTGCAATCTGGTGGATCAACTCATCCTTGCCGACAACCATATGTCCCTTGCTAGTTGTCTTTGTTTTCATATGTATGTTCACTCCTCACGAATATAATGCAAAGGATCATCTTACCTCTGCTTGTTGCTGTAATGCGCTTATACTCCCTGCAAACGATCGTTTTATGTGTTGCGATAGGCAGTATATCAACTTTGCGCGTTGGAAGGATGTTACCATCCATTTCCACTATACAGAGTTCCACCAAATGCTATTTTTTAGGCCTACATTACAAAACGTCTCCATCACTGATAAATTTTGACATCATGTCCCTCTACTTGTTACAATTTCATACATAGCACTAAAGCTATCTATCAGGTGGCTTGTGCAGATCGTTGGAGTAATGCAAATATGAGTACACTTCTACCCAGACCGAATACGCCTCTTTCTTCGCAACCCGCTCGGGGCGCGGTACCTCGTCGTCTGATTGTGACGGCCAGTGTTGCAGCATTCGCCGTTCGTGATTGGTCCCTCTGGGTCCTGTTACGCGATGGTCCCTGGGGGCCACCGATGCGACTTGTGTTGGGAACCGAGTCAGTCACAGATGCCGTAGAACGTACTCTTGACGCGCTACTGATGTGGCCTGCTCATGCTACTCTTTTACAACTCAAGGCTGGCTGGCAGGAGCAACAGGTCCACGTGTGGGGCAGTACTGAGCAAGGTGCGGCAGTATCGCTGATCCATAGTATTTTGTTGCGAGCCAATCGTGACGAGCTACGTCCCAATCTACATGGACAACCTATTCCTAGCCTCCACGTCAAATGGGTCTCGGTTGCAGAGATCGAAACGGGGCAGCGCACTATTGATCCAGAAGTCCAACCTGGCTTACAAACTGCGCTACATACCTTGCGTTCACAGATACAACGCGACCCTGAGGTTGTATTACGCTACCTGTCCGATATGAGCACGATGAGTACGATAAAGGTGGATGATGATGGATGGAGACGCGATATGAACTCGTCGGCGAGCAAAGACACATTGCCCCTCAGTGTGATCAAAGAACCCGCTGCTGGTGATGGCGTACTCACGCTTGCAGAGGCGACATTACTCTATCGTGCCTTCTTTCCTCCAGACGAGCAGATTGATCTCTCAAACCTGCGCCGTCGCTTCCTGTCAACGAACCGCCTGGAAGCTCTCGATGAGGAACGTCCTGTACGAGGCCGTGAGCTGGATTGGCGGCGCGTCAGCCGTGCCTATCGCTACCTCGGTTAGCGTTTCTCCCCTGCAGCTTTTCTTTGTAGGTGAATTGCTATACAATAGGTCCGTTTTCATAGAAGGAGGCATCATGGCAAAGGTCACAACTGGCACAGGGGATACAGGATACACTGGCCTGCTAGGCGAACAACGTGTTGCCAAATACGATCCGCGTCCCGATACATTCGGCACTGTCGATGAGGCTACATCAGCCCTTGGATTGGCACGCGCAGTGGCACAGGATCAAAAAGTCAAAGAGATTATCTTTCGTATCCAGCAGGAGCTCTACCTGCTCATGGGAGAACTGGCAACTCCTCCAGAAAATTATGAACAAATGGGATTACGCATGACCATTGAGCATGTCAAGAAGTTAGAGCAGGTTGAAGAGGAACTCAAGCACGAAGTGGAGATCCCGAACAAATTCATTATTCCAGGTGATACATTAGATGGTGCGGCCCTGGATCTGGCACGCACGATCATCCGCCGCGCCGAACGCATGGCGGTAAAGTTGCTGCATGATGGGGTAATCCAGAATACCGAGGTGATACGTTACCTCAACCGCCTCTCTGATCTCGTCTTTATCCTCGCTCGCTATGTTGAGGTGAAATCATCACTGGCACAACGACCAGAGTGAGCTACCATGCGGCTAAAGACCGCGTGGTTTTCTTGTCAATCGTTTATAAACGTCTTGTTGCTCCTCCCGAGGTGCGGGACATGTGATATGCTTGGGTGGTAGACATCTCAGCAAGAGATGGGGAGTTTCGCATCCAGATAAGACCCTCGATTAAGGAGAACAGGAAACGCATGGCTATCGACACTGACTTTCACAATCACGTCTCTTACACCTCTGCGGATAAAATGGTTCAAACTGCCAAGCACAAAGGATTGCGTATACTTGGACTCTCTGAACATGTCTTTCAAATGTGCGAGGCACGTCCAGTACTACCACACATGCCGCAAGAAGGGCCTGATCTTTCCTTTGCCACCTACATCACGGCAGTCCAGGAAGCGGCAGAGCGACATCATTTCGATGTACGTCTGGGCCTGGAGGTTGATTTTATCCCGCAGAAAAATGAGCCCATCCAGGAGGCCATCAAGGGCTATCCCTGGGATTACCTTATTGGTTCGGTGCATGAAGTCGATGGCCTCCTCTTTGAGCGTGTCAATGCTCCAGAGCGTGAGCAAGGTGAAGTTCTCTGGTTGCGGTACTTTGACCTGTTGCGCCAGGCAGTCTGCAGTGGCTACTTCAGTGTGGTGAGCCATCCTGTACGGATGTACACGATGAATCCGCATTTGCCATCTACATTTGATCAGGAACTCGAACAGCTAGCAGCAGAGGCGGCACGCTGCAACGTTGCATTAGAAATCAATGGCTCTGATGTCCTGGAATATCCAGTTGTGGTTCGTCGCCTGATCGCTGCTTGCGCGCTTTATCATACTCCAATGAGCTGCGGTTCTGATGCTCATTATCCTATCAAGATTGCACAGGCACATCAACAGAGTGAAACTATGCTGCGTGAAGCCGGGATTCATAAGATTCGTATCTGGCGACAACGAGAAGTAGAAGAATATGAGGTTTAAGGAGCAGGCGAGCGACGTGGTAAGTGCACTTGTCTCGGCTTTTCGCTCCTCACCACGCCGTCTAGTTTATCCCTGAGTTATCCACTAGTCACTAGTATTCGATAAAAGCAAATGGCTAACTTTCTCTATGTTCTGGCAGCACGACAGAGATGGTGAAACCATCGGTGCTGCCAGTATCGATTGGCAGGGCTATCGACATCAGTCGAGGATCGCTGCTGGCGCGTTTGTTGTACTGTAGCGGGCCAGCCGTATCCGCATCTATGTTCTCAGCTTCGCGTAGCGCCCGCCCCTCGCGTATGCAGTTGTCGGCGACAATGATACTGCCTGGTCTGCTGAGTTGCATGGCCCAATCAAGATATTGCGCGTAGGGGGCTTTATCTGCATCAATAAAAATCAGGTCAAAGGGAGCTTCACTTATCAGGTGGGGAAGCAAATCCAGAGCCTTGCCAACGCGTACTTCCGTGCGATCTCCCACACCTGCTCTGGAAAAGGAACTGCGGATAATTTCGGCGTGCTTAGGGCTGATCTCCAAAGAAATAAGGCGACCTCCTGCTGGGAGGGCACGTGCCAGCCAGATGCCACTATAACCTGCCAGAGAACCGATTTCCAGGATCTTGCGTGCATTACAAGCTGTTGCCAGTAGTTGTAACAACTTCCCCTCGATAGGCGAAATCTGGATTGCAGGCAGACCCGCCTTCTTGCCTGCTACAATCGCATTGTGTAACCCCTTATCCTCGGGGGCAAACATCTGTGTGATCGCAGCCTCAATCTCCTGGCGTACTTTTGCCTGCTGCTGTAAAATTGTTATGTCTACGTTGTCATTGGTCATTCGGTATAACCTTTCACTTGCGTCGATAAATCATGCCCCGGATTGCCAGACATATACCTACCCACAAAGCGAAAGCACCACACCGGGCTGTAGCGCACGATGTTATTATATTCCATCTCTCCCTTACGATGCGACGAATGATGGGAGCCACTTTAACCTTTTACAGCTCCTTGCATATCAAACTCTGCAAGGGTACGCTCGACCTGGACGCGATCAATGGCAGCATGGCAGGTACTGAAAATCTCGTAAGCTTCGTGCAGATAATCCATACCTTGCTGATAAATTTCCTGACGCATTCTCTGATCCATTCTTTGGAAATTGTCGATAGCAACCCGGCAACGCTGTAGCAGGACCATCCCATACCCATGAAGTGCTCTTGCATAGTCTAAACGCAAGCCGCGCTCGCTACATACTTGAATGGCCTGGCTGAAATATTGTTCTGCCTGCCTGTAATCTTCTTGTGCAGCCAGGATGTATCCTAGTAGGCGATAGGTGCATTCAATAATCCTCGCCGTTTCGTGTTCTTGTGCCACCTTGAGTGTTTGTAGCGCCATACATTGTGCAGTTTTCAGGTCGCCGAGCAAAAAGTGTACCTGTGCCAGCAAGTATTTCCCATCGATAATATTTTCTGCTTCCCATCCCTCCAGCGCAGTTGCTCGCTGAAGGGTTGACTTTGCACGCAGGAGGAGACGTTGGCCTTGTGCTGGTAACTGGTGGCTGCCCTTGCTCTCGAAAAGGGGAAGTTGACAGGTAGTAAGCACCTGTAAGATACGCAGTTCTGCCAATCCAACCAGAGCGTAGCGGATACAACGTGTGCTTTTGATAGCTCGACCAACACTAATAGCTCGCTGAATGCTTGCGGCGGCCTCATGGAGTTTCCCCAGGTCTTCCTGTACGGCTGCCAATTCGACGCTACACCAACTTACACGTTCCCGATTATTCATACGCTCAGCAAGGGAGAGACTTTGTGTGAACCAGCCCTCGGCCTCCAGGAGATCGCCCGAGCGCTGGAGCACGTTTGCCAGGTTAAGCATGACAAAGGACATATTGGGTTGATCGCCTGCTCGCTCCGCAAGATCCAAGGATCGATACATATATGTGCGAGCTGTATCGTGCTCCCCTTTTGAAATATAAGCGGCTCCCAAATTACTGCACACTCGCGCCATTTCTGTGACAAGGCCATTCTGTTCATAAATAGTGAGCGCAGTATGCATATGTTTGAGACCATCATTTACCTGCCCGAGACTGGCCGCCACAATACCTAAACGTTCGTGCGCATAACCGATCTCTAGCAGATCTCCTATTAATGAGCGTTCTGTACGCGTCTGGAACTCTTTATGTATCTGTGCGTTCGCCTCGCTGACAGCAGCAGAGACAGTATCCGTTTTTCGTGCAGTAGCTTCCTGGTAATTGATTGTCGCTGCCTGCTGCATGACCTGTTCGAGCATCTCTAATGCTTCTTGTAAGTAACGACGCGCCTCGTGGAAGTTTCCTTCTAGCCGAAGCATAGCACCATATTGCAAATGCAAGCAGGCCCAGGCAGCGCCGCTGGTCACCCCTGCTCGTAACATCACCTCTCTGCCGCGCCCATAGCACTCGTAGGCACGCTCATATTCGCCTATTGAGGTCCAGGAGATACCAACTTCACGCCAGAGCAGTGCCTGGATCTGGGCTTCCTGTTTGCCTGCCTCCTCACTGTTGGTTCCTGGAGGGTAAGCCTGGCGCTGGAAACTTTCGCTAGCTCGCACATCAAGGACGCATCCGTACAGGTGCCCAGCCTCCTCGAAATGGCCCAGAACCATACTACATTCAGCAATGCGTTCTAAGAGTCTGCAGAGGTGAAGGGGATTGCTCTGGGGCAAGCGCGTAACGGTCCGGGTAATGATGCGCTGGATTTGTGCATGAACATTGCTGTTTTCCGCTGTACGACCATCATCGCCAGCGAGGGCCTGAATAACCTGGAGATAATATTGCTGAGCCTCGGAATAGGCAGAGAGCGAGTAGGCCTGATTGCCTGCCAGTTCAGCGAAGTGGGCCACAGTTGCAGGATCGCCACCACCTTTGCTCAGGTGATAGACAATTGCTGCTGCCGCCTTTTCTTGTTGTGAGGTATTGGCCGCTTTAATAGCCTCAGCGGCTCTACGGTGGAGTTGGGCACGCCTGGCTGCTGAGAGACGCCCATACAGATGGCTAATGATCAGGGGATGCCAGAAATGATAGGTGATGAGTGCTCCTGTCCCTTCTTCTGTCAAAAGACCGGCTTGAAGTGCCTCGTCCAGGAGATCGAGTACGGTATCTTCATCATGTTCATTCGCCATTGGCAGCAATTGGCCCAGCTCAAAAGAGCCTCCAAGCACTGCCGCCTTGCCCAGCAGGATCTGGCATCCGCCGCTGAGCCTGGCGAGGCGACGTTCCAGGACCGCTGCAATTGATTCAGGTAATGCACGATTGGAACGAGTAATATCATACTCTACCTTTTGATGAGGAACATGCGCGGGCCTGAGACGCGAAGTCCCTTCGAGT
>Ga0070741_10021323_pt1 | contig 10090 bp, 7 predicted proteins | sample Coa_R1_4_FD_66440 | JGI IMG/M metagenome (GOLD analysis project Ga0070741, IMG submission 66440) | Surface soil microbial communities from Centralia Pennsylvania, which are recovering from an underground coalmine fire - Coalmine... | ecosystem: Environmental > Terrestrial > Soil > Unclassified ...
TCGGTCGCGGCGCCGACCTTGATCACCGCCACGCCGCCGGCCAGCTTCGCCAGCCGCTCCTGCAGCTTCTCCCGATCGTAGTCCGAGGTCGTCTCCTCGATCTGCGCCCGGATCTGCTTGATGCGGCCCTCGATCTCCTTGGCGCTGCCGGCGCCCTCGACGATGGTGGTGTTGTCCTTGTCGACGACCACCTTCTTGGCGCGGCCGAGGTCCTCGAGCTTGATGTTCTCGAGCTTGATGCCGAGATCCTCGGTGATGGCCTTGCCGCCGGTCAGGGTCGCGATGTCCTGCAGCATGGCCTTGCGACGATCGCCGAAGCCCGGGGCCTTGACCGCGCAGCAGGCGAGCGTGCCGCGCAGCTTGTTGACGACCAGGGTGGCCAGCGCCTCGCCCTCGACCTCCTCGGCGATGACCAGGAACGGCTTGCCGGAGCGGGCGACCTGCTCGAGCAGCGGGAGCATGTCCTTCATCACGCTGATCTTCTTCTCGTGGATGAGGATCAGCGCGTCCTCCAGGACCGCCTCCATCCGCTCCGGGTCGGTGACCATGTACGGCGAGAGGTAGCCGCGGTCGAACTGCATGCCCTCGACGACCTCGAGGGTCGTCTCCATCGCCTTGGCCTCTTCGACGGTGATCACGCCGTCCTTGCCGACCTTCTCCATGGCCTCGGCGATCAGGTTGCCGATCGTCTTGTCGTTGTTCGCGGCGATCGTCGCGACCTGGGCGATCTCCTTCTTGTCCTTGGTGGCCTTGGACATCTTCTTGAGCTCCTCGACCACCTTCTCGACCGCCTGCTCGATGCCGCGCTTGAGACCCATGGGGTTCGCGCCGGCCGTCACGTTCTTGAGCCCCTCGCGGAAGACGGCCTGGGCGAGCACGGTCGCGGTCGTGGTGCCGTCACCGGCGACGTCGGAGGTCTTGGAGGCGACCTCCTTGATCATCTGGGCCCCCATGTCCTCGTAGGGGTCCTTGAGCTCGACCTCCTTCGCGACGGTGACGCCGTCCTTCGTGATGGTCGGGCTGCCGAACTTCTTGTCGATGACGACGTTCCGGCCCTTGGGGCCGAGCGTCGCTTTCACCGCCTCGGCGAGGATGTTCACCCCGCGAAGCAAGGCGGCGCGGGCCTCGGTGTCGAACATGAGCTGCTTGGGCATGAGCACGTCCTCCTTAGCGTCTCGATCCTGGGTGGGTGACCGGAACCGGCCTCAGTCGAGGATCCCGAGCACATCCTCCTCGCGGAGGATCAGGTACTCCTCGCCCTCGATCTTGACCTCGCTGCCCGAGTACTTCCCGAAGAGGATGCGATCGCCGGCCTTCACCTCGAGCGCGAGTCGCTTCCCCTCGTCGGTCACCTTCCCGTTCCCGACGGCGATGACCTTGCCCTCCTGGGGCTTCTCCTTCGCGGTGTCCGGGATGATGATGCTGCCGTGCCGCTCGTCCTGCTCTTCCAGACGCTTGACGAGAATGCGGTCGTGGAGCGGGCGAAGCTTCACCTTGGTGGCGGTCGCCATGACGTGTGCCTCCCTCCTTCGAACTGGGATAACCGGGGATGTACACCAGCCGCTGCTGGGACCCTCACCGAGGACGTTAGCACTCAGCGCGGTCGAGTGCTAATATAGCGACCGCGAGCGGCCTGTCAAGCCCGGCCCTCGGGCGGCCGGGGGCGGGAAGCCGGCTGGGGGCCGCCCGTCACACGTTCAGCTGGATCGAACCCCGTCCCGCGCGCCCCCACCGGCGCGCCGGGCTCGACACCGCTCCGCCCCGGTGGGTGGACGCGGAGGCAAGGAGCCACGCCGATGCCGGGGATCCTCGTCATCTCCCGTCACCTGCCGACCGAGGCCCTCGAGCTCGCGCGCGCGCGGGCGACGGTGCGTCTGGCCGCCGAGGACCGACGGCTGTCTCACGCCGAGCTCGGGGCCGCCCTGCAGGACGCCGACGGGCTGATCTGTCTCCTGACGGACACGGTCGACGACGCCCTCCTCGCCCAGGCTCCCCGGCTGCGCGTGGTCGCGAACGTCGCGGTCGGCTACAACAACATCGACGTCCAGGCCGCTACGCGACGGCGCATCGTGGTGACCCACACCCCGGGAGTCCTCACCGAGACCACCGCCGACTTCACGTGGGCCCTCCTCCTCGCGGTCGCGCGGCGCGTCCCGGAAGCGGACGCCTACACCCGGGCGGGCAAGTTCACCGAGTGGGGACTGATGCTCCTCCTGGGCGGCGACGTCCACGGCAAGACGCTGGGGATCCTGGGACTGGGTCGCATCGGCCGGGCCGTCGCCCACCGCGCGCGAGGGTTCGGGATGCCGGTGCTCTACCACGACGCCGTCCGCGACGCGGCGGCCGAGCGGGAACTCCGGGTCCGCTATCGCGACAAGGAGACGGTGCTGCGCGAGTCCGACTTCGTCACCCTCCACGTCCCGCTGCTCCCCGAGACCCACCACTACATCGGGGAGCGGGAGCTCCGGCTCATGAAGCCGACGGCCTACCTGGTCAACGCCGCGCGCGGCCCGGTCGTCGACGAGGCGGCCCTGGTTCGGGCGCTCAAGGAGGGCTGGATCGCGGGCGCCGGGCTGGACGTCTACGAGCACGAGCCGAAGGTCCATCCAGGGCTCCTCCAGTGCCCGAACGCGGTGCTCGCGCCGCACATCGCATCGGCGTCCCGCGAGACGCGGCTCCGGATGGCCACCATCGCGGTGGAGAATGCGCTGGCGGTCCTGGACGGGCGGCGCCCACCGAACCCGGTGAACCCGGAGGTGCTGGGCGACTGATCGGCGGCGGGTTCCACCGCCCGTCGGCCCGCGGCGGGAGGCCGGCGGGCGGGCCGGTCACTTCGCGCCGTAGACCCAGATCTTGCCGGCCGCGGCCAGGCCGAGCACGACGGTCCGGCCGTCGGTCACGGTGGTGACCGTGCCGGCCCACGGCGCGACCTCCTGGATCATGAGCCGGGTCCCCGGCCGCACGCCGTTCCGCCACAGGTGCTCGAGGAGTTTCCGGTCGGCCTCCGCCTCCTCGGTGATGCGCTCGACCGTCACCGTGGAGCCCTCGGGGGCCTGGTCGAGCGGGAACGGGCGGGCGCCGGAACGTGGCGCCATGCCGGGGATCGGGTTGCCGTGGGGGCAGGTGCTCGGCATCCCCAGGGTGACCGCCAGCCGGTCCTCGACCATGGGCGAGAGCGCGTGCTCGAGCCGGTGGGCCTCCTCGTGCGCATCCATCCAGTCCAGGCCGAGGATGTCCGTGAGCCAGCGCTCGAGCAGCCGGTGGCGCCGGGCCATCGACTCGGCGAGCGTCCGGCCGCGCCGGGTGAGGACGATCTGCTTGCCGGGACCCACCCGGAGATAGCCCGCCCGCGCCATGCGCTGGAGCGCCTCCGTCACCGCCGGCGGGGAAACCTTCAGGTGGCGCGCAAGACGCGCGCCGATGACCGGGCCCCCGCTGCCCGCCAGGTCGTAGATCGCCTCCAGGTAATCCTCGACCGAGGCGGTCGTCTCGCCGGCGACGGCGGCGCCCGGGCGCGGCATGCGGGGCGGCTTGGCGCGGGGCAGCGGGGACACCTTCCCTGGATCGCCGCTGACGGCGCGGCATCCGGATTATAGGCTGGCGCGCCCGCCTCGCGCAATCGACGGGCCCGGGCGATCCGCGCCGGGCTCGGGCGCGGACCCGCGCGCCGCCTCGGCTCACCCCCCGCCCAGCCGGCGCCGCAGCCGCGCGGCGCGACGGTGGAGCGCCGCGGTCAGGAGCGGCCGGGCGCCGGCACGCGCCCCGTCGGCCTCCAGGCGCCCCAGCGCCGCCTGGACCAGCGTGAGCGCCGCCGCGAAGTCGCGCGCCCGATGCTCGTGCAGCTTGGCGAGGTCGACCACGAGCCCGAGCGGGGGCCGGGCCGCGCGCGCGACCGCCTGGCTCCAGAGGCGGCGCGTGTCCTCGATCCGCCCGCCGCGTCGCCTGAGCAGGCCGAGCCGCCACGCCACCCAGGCGTCGAGCTCCGGGGCGACCCCGGCCTGGAGCGCCGCCTCGTAGAACACCGCACTCCGCGACGGGTCCCGGCGCTCGAGCCACCGCCCGGCGCCCACCCACTCGAGCGCGTGGTGGCGCGGGTCGGGACCGTCGAGCAGCGCATCGGCACGCGCGTGGAGCGCCGCCAGCGCCACGAGATCCCAGCGGTTGTGGCGGAAGATCCGCGGCAGCGGGCCGGGATCGCCGGTCCGCAGGTACCGGAAGTAGAGCTGCGGGACGAGCGCCCCGGGCAGGTCGTCCCCTCGATCGAGCCCCAGGAGGGCGCCTTCCAGCGTCGTCAGCCGGCAGTCGGCGACCAGCCCCCGCCAGAGCGCACGCGCCAGCGGATAGAGGTCCCGGTGGGCGACGGTGTCGCCCCACCACCGGGCCCGGCCCAGGAGGTACCGCGTTTCGAGGAGCGGCAGGTCGAAGGTGCGGCCGTTGAAGGTGACGAGCTCGCGGACGTCGGCCAGCGCCCCGTGGAGGGCGGCGAGGAAGGCGGCCTCGGCCCCGAGATCGCCGAGAAAGTACTGGGTGATCCGGAGCCCGGTCTCCCGCCAGGTCGCCAGCCCGACCAGGAACACGTAGGTCCCGGTCCCGCCGGCGAGCCCGGTCGTCTCCGCGTCCAGGTACACCGTGCCGTCCGGGGGCGCGGCGACCTCGAGCCCGAGCCTCCGGAATGGCACGAACTCGACGCGCCGGAGGGCCGGTCCGTGCGGGGTCGCGACCGACTCCAGCGGCGAGGCCGTCGGTGCCGGCCGCGGCCGGGGCGGAGGGGACGCCTCGAGCCGGCGGAGCAGCGCGCGCAGCCGCGCGAGCTCGAGGTCCCGGTCCGGGGGCGAGCTCGCCAGCGGCACCGGGGCGGCGCCCCGCTCAGGCCGTGAGGCGGGCCAGGAGCGCCGCGACGATCGGCTTGGCGCGCCGGCCGACCTCGTTCACGGGCCCCACGCACGAGGGGCACCCCACGCGACAGCCGCAGGCGGCGAGGGTCTCCCGGGCGCGGGTGAGCAGCGGGGGGACCAGCTCGAACAGGCGCTCGGTCAGGCCGACCCCGCCGGGCTGGTTGTCGTAGAGGTAGATGGTGGGCTCGAAGCGCTCGGCGGCGAGCAGCCGGGCGCGCGTCCGTTCCGTGGTGAGCACCGGGCGGGCCGCCGCCGGGGCGCCCGGCTCGGGCGGCGCGGCGTCGCCGAGCCAGGACCCCAAATCCCGCACGTCGCACATGAGGAACAGCGGCGCCAGGTGGTGGAGAAGGTACGCCAGGCCGCGCAGGCCATCGACCAGCGCGTCGCGGTCGGGGGAGATTGCGGCCAGGACCTCCGGCGGCACCGTCAGCCACAGCCCGGCGGTCTGCATCTCCTGCTGCGGGAGCTCCACCTCGCCGGCCCCGACGTTCTCCATCGTCTCGAACTTGATCTTCTTGAATCCCACGACCTGCTCGGCGACGAGGAGCTCCCCCTGCTCGACGCGGCCGGCGTCGCCCCCGGCGGCCGTCGTCTGGAAGCGGTCCAGCGCCCAGACGCCCTTCGCGGTCACCGCGTCCGTGAAGTAGTCGACCTCGACCCGCCGGACGTAGGCGACCTTCTCCTCGTCCTCGCGGAACCGCAGCTCCTGGACCTCGTACTGCTCGCCCTCGACCAGGTAGATCGCCTTGGGATGGATCATCGCGAAGGCGCTCTTCCAGTCGACCTCGGCGATGATCTGGCGCTTCTTCGTGAGCCGCCGGACCGCGTCGCGCGCCTCGAGCTCCCGGTGGGTTGTGTCCAGCACGACGAAGTTGTCGCTCGAGATCGTCCGGAGCGAGAGGTGATCCGCCGGATAGCTCTCGCTCGTCCAGTGATACCGACCGCCCGCCCGGTGAAGCAGCCCCTCCTCCTCGAGCAGCCGGAGGTAGCGGCCGACGTCCTGCTCTCCGAACGGCTCGTCCTCGCTGAACGGCAGCTCGAACGCGGCGCACTTGAGGTGCCCGACCAGGACGTAGGGGTTGTCGGGGTTGACGAGCCCGTGCTCCGGCGGCGCGCCGAAAAAGTAGTCGGGGTGGGTCACGATGTACTGGTCGAGCGGCGCCGAGGACGCCACCAGGATCGCCGCCGAGAGCCCCGTGCGTCGGCCGGCGCGCCCGGCCTGCTGCCAGGTCGACGCGACCGTGCCCGGGTAGCCGGCCAGCACCGCCACGTCCAGCCGGCCGATGTCGATCCCGAGCTCGAGGGCGTTCGTCGACACCACTCCCAGGACCTCTCCGCCGCGCAGCCCCCGCTCGACCTCGCGCCGCCGGTTCGGCAGGTACCCGCCTCGGTAGCCCCGGATGGCGTTGGTGAACGCCGGCGCCCGTTCCACGGCCGCCTTGAGGTCGGTCAGCGCCACCTCCTCGGCGAGCCGACTCCCGGTGAAGACGATCGTCGGGATCCGCGCGCGCAGGAACGGGGTCGCGAGCCGGCTGGCCTCCTTCAGGTAGGAGCGCCGAATCCCCAGCTCGCGGTTGACCACCGGCGGGTTGTAGAAGACCAGCACCCGCTCGCCGGTCGGCGCCCCGCTCTCGGCGACCAGCCCGACCGGCTGGCCGGTGAGGCGCTCCGCGAGCTCCTGCGGGTTGGCGATGGTCGCCGAGGTGCAGACGAACTGCGGCGCGGCGCCGTAGTGTCGGCAGATCCGCTGCAGCCGCCGGAGCACGTTCGCGAGGTGACTCCCGAACACGCCGCGGTACGTGTGAAGCTCGTCGATGACCACGTACCGGAGGTTCTGGAAGAGGCCGATCCACTTCGTGTGGTGCGGCAGGATCCCGGCGTGGAGCATGTCCGGGTTCGTGAGGACGACGTTGGCCCGCGCCCGGACGGCCCGACGGGCATCCTGGGGCGTATCGCCGTCGTAGGTGTGGATGCGCAGCTCGGGGAGCGCGCGGGCCAGCTCCTCCAGCTCCGCCAGCTGGTCCTGGGCGAGGGCCTTGGTGGGGAAGAGGTAGAGCGCGCGCGCCGCGGGATCCGTGAGCAGCGCCTGGAGCACCGGCAGGTTGTAGCAGAGGGTCTTCCCGGACGCGGTCGGCGTCACCACCACGCAGTGGCCGCCCTTCGCCAGGAGCTCGGCCGCCTGCGCCTGATGCGTGTAGAGCGCGGGGATCCCGCGGGCGCGAAGGGCGTCGGCGAGTCGGGGGTCCAGGCTGTCCGGGACCGGAACCGTGCGCGCGGGGCGGGCGGGGAACCGGCGGACGGCGGTGACGGCGTAGCCCGACTCGGCGACCAGCCGCGCGATCAGGTCGGCGAGGTCGGCGCCGCGCTCCTCGGGCCCCGCCATGTCGGCCGCCATCTTAGGAGTCGCCCGCACGCATTGTCAACGTTGGCGGGCCGCGGTTGAATGGACCGATGCGCCCCGCTCCCGCCCCGGTCGAGCCCGCCCGTCGCTGGCGGTTCCTTCCGCCGCTCCTCTGGATGGGCCTGATCGCGATGGGCTCGTCGAGCGCGCTGGGCGCCGACCACACCGAGAGGTGGGCGAGCGCGGCGCTCGGGCGCCTCCTGCCGCACGCCAGTCCGGCGCTCATCTACGACTTCCACACCGCGCTCCGCAAGATGGGCCACGTGGTCGAGTACGGGATCCTCGCGGTCCTCTGGCGGCGCGCGCTCGCGCCCGCGCCGCGCGCCCTGATCGGCGCGCTCGCGCTCGCGGCGGCGTATGCCGGGGTGGACGAGTGGCGGCAGGGCCTGGCCCCGAACCGGGACGCCTCGGCCGTGGACGCCCTCCTCGACAGCGTGGCCGCCGCTGGCGCGCTCGCCGCGTGGGAGGGCAGGGGGCGGGTCGCGGCGATCACGTTCCGCGCGCTGGCGTGGGCGGCCACGCTCGGGGCGGCGCTCGCCGCCGCCGGGGCGGCGCTGGACCTGGCCGTCGGATCGCCCCCCGCGACGCTCGGGCTCACGGCGGGCGGGCTGGCGGTCGCGGCGGCGGCGCTGGGCTGCGCCGCCCGGCTGGCCGCCACCCCGCCTGTGGTCCCCGCCCCCGCGCCGCTCTGAGCGACCGCCCCGGAGGCCCCCGGGATACGCGCCATCGCGCGCGCGACGGGGGGGCCCGAGGGGGGACACCGAGGCAGGCGCCGGGGACGCCGCGCGGCCGCCCGGCGGTGGACGCCGCAGCTCAACCGGCCCGATCGAGCCGGACGACCACCTCGATGTGGGGCGTGTGGGGGAACATGTCGATCGGCTGGACCGCCTGCACCCGGTAGCCCGAGGCGCAGAGCGTCCCCAGGTCCCGCGCCAGCGTGGCGGGATTGCAGGAGACGTACACGACCCGCGCGGCGCCGAGCCCGGCCAGACTGCGGAGCGCCTTGGGGTGAAAGCCGGCCCGCGGCGGATCGGCGACCACCACCTCGGGCCGCACGCCCCGGGCGAGCAGCGCCGGGAGGAGGTGGCGCACCTCCCCCGGCAGGAAGGTGCAGTTCGTGATCCCGTTCTCCCGGGCGTTGCGCGCGGCGTCCTCGATCGCCGCCGGGACCAGCTCGATCCCGTACACCGCCCGCGCGCGGCGGGCGAGCAGCAGCGTGATCGCCCCGGTGCCCGCGTAGAGGTCCAGGACCGTCTCGGTGCCGGTCAGCCCGGCGTAGTCGGCCACGATGCCGAACAACCGCTCGGCCTGGCGGGTGTTCGTCTGGAAGAACGAGTTGGCCGAGATCGAGAACGTGAGCCCGTCCAGGCGCTCGTGGATCCGCTCGTCGCCGGCGATCGGGTGCTCCTCCACCCCGACCGCGACGGCCGCCTTCTTCGGGTTGACGTTCAGGACCACCGAGCTCACGCGAGGGCACCGGGCCCGGAGCCGGTCCGCCAGTGCGCGGGCGGCCGCGACGTCGGGTGACGCGGTCACGAGGTTCACCATCGCCTCCCCGGTCGCCCGTCCCTCCCGCAACACGAGGAAGCGGAGCAGGCCCTCCTGGGACTCCTGCCGGTACACGCTGCAGCCCGCTTCGGCCACGAACGCGCGCGCCTCGGCGAGCACGCTATTCATGGCGTCGGACTGGAGGAGACAGCGCTCGATGTCCAGGATCGCGTCGTAGCGCTCCGCCTCGTGGAGGCCGACCACGGGACGCCCGTCGACCTCCGCGAACGTGAACTCCATCTTGTTCCGGTACCCGTAGAGCTCCGGGGCGCCGATGATCGGCGACAGCGGCACGTCGCCGAGCCCGCCCAGCCGGGCCAGGCACTCGGCGACCTGGCGCTGCTTGAACTCGAGCTGGGCGGGGTACGCGATGTGCTGGAGCCGGCACCCGCCGCAGCGCCCGAAGTAGGGGCACGGGGGCTCGATGCGGAGGGCGGAAGGGCTGACCAGGCGCTCGATCGTGCCGCGCGCGAACCGGGGCCGCACCTGATTCAGCCGGACGTCGGCGCGGTCGCCGGGGACGCCGCCCGGCACGAACACGACGTAGCCGCCGGCCCGGGCGACTCCCTCGCCCCCGAACGCCAGGTCGGTCACGTCCACGGTCAGGAGATCGCCGCGTCGCGCCGAGGCCATGCGCCTGCATGCTACCGGCGCGTCCCCGCCCCGTCAAACGCGCGAAGCTTGTGAGCGCATATCGCGGGTGCTACCATAGTGGGCCGAATCTCGACGGCATGAGCGCTGACCAAGCCCCGGCGATCGCACCGGGCCACGCGCGCTATGCGCTCGGGGTGCTGTTCGCGATCAACTTGTTCAACTACGTCGACCGGCAGATCCTCTCCGGCGTCCTGCCCCTGGTGCAGAAGGATCTGGCGCTCTCGGACGCCGCGCTCGGCTCGCTCGCCTCGGCGTTCATGATCCTGTACCTGGCCGCCTCGGTGCCGCTCGGCATCCTGGGCGACCGCGTGCCGCGCCAGCGCCTCATCGCGGTGGGCGTCGGGGTGTGGAGCCTGGCGACCCTGGTCTCGGGCCTCGCCCGGTCGTACGGGCAACTGTTCGTCGCGCGCTCGGTGGTCGGGATCGGCGAGGCCTCCTACGGCCCGACCGCCACCGCGATGGTCTCCGACCTCTTCCCCCGCGCCCGCCGAGGGCTCGTCAACGGCATCTTCAACGCCGCCATCCCGCTCGGCGGCGCGGTCGGCGTGATCCTGGGGGGCCTGGTCGGCACGGCGTTCGGGTGGCGGGCCGC
>Ga0070741_10021324_pt1 | contig 10090 bp, 10 predicted proteins | sample Coa_R1_4_FD_66440 | JGI IMG/M metagenome (GOLD analysis project Ga0070741, IMG submission 66440) | Surface soil microbial communities from Centralia Pennsylvania, which are recovering from an underground coalmine fire - Coalmine... | ecosystem: Environmental > Terrestrial > Soil > Unclassified ...
GGACCAGTCTTCGCCGCCGCCGTGATTCTCTCGCCGGATCGTCCCATCCGCGGCTTGCGCGATAGTAAGATGCTGGATGCCGAGCGCCGCGAGGTGTTGGCCGAACGCATCCGCGAACGCGCTATCGCACATGCCGTCGCCGCCGTGGACGCTTTTGAGATTGACCGCATCAACATCCTCCAGGCCTCGCGCCTCGCCATGCGCCGAGCCATCGAGCGCTTGATCCCCGGACCCGATTTTTTGCTCATCGATGCCGTCAAGGTAGATCTCCCGCTCGCCCAGCGCGCCCTCATTCACGGTGACGCGCTGTCGCAGTGCATCGCCGCCGCGTCTATCCTGGCGAAGGTTACCCGCGACGCCTGCATGCGCGAATGGGACACCGTATTTCCCCAGTACGGCTTGAAAAATCACAAAGGCTACTCCACAGACGAGCACTGGAAGGCCCTGGAAACGCATGGCCCCACGCCCATGCATCGCTTCAGTTTCTGGCCCGTGCGCGAGCATTCCCCGCACACCGTCTGGACCGGTTATCCCCGCCAGGCCGATCTCTTTGAGGGCGAAGTTGTCGACGATGCTGCCGTCGCCCAAGCCGCGCTCGAGGAAGCCGCGCTCGAGGAAGCCGAATGCATCCCGTAGAACGCCGTCCGGCGCCCCCGGATGTCGAACGTAATACATCGGAACGGGATGAATCGGTGCTCGAAGCCGCTGCCCGCCATCCCTGGTATCACAAGCTCGGCATCTTCCTGTTCGTCATTGTCTGTTTCGAAGTTGGTGCGTTCCTGGCGGTCTTCCCCTGGACCCCGCAGTGGGAAACCAACTCCATCGCCGGCCTGTTTCCTTTCCTCCACGACCTGTGGGCCAGCTCGTACTTTCGCGGCGCTCTGAGCGGCCTGGGACTGCTTAACATTTATATCTCGCTTGGAGAGGTTGCGCGGCTCCGCAGACCGAGGAGTTCTCGTCCGCCTGATAGACTAAAGGTGTCGACGTTATGAAGCCCCCCTCCGTTAGCGGCCCCTCCGTCAGCGCGAAGACATCGGCCACCGCTGATCCATCTTCAACCACTAATCCCGCAGCGTCCACGCCGCAGGCGCCGTCCAAATCTGGCAAGGGGGAGCACCCACGCGGAACCATCGCCGAGTGGACCATCACCATCCTGCTCTTGTTGTTCGGAACCACCTTCCTGGTTCAGGCTTTCGTGATCCCCACCGGTTCCATGGAAGACACGCTGCTGATCGGCGACCATTTGCTGGTGGACAAGCTGGCTTACTCCATGCCCGGCGCCGTCAGCAAGTACATCCTGCCCTATGAGGCGCCTCGCGAGGGTGACATCATCGTGTTCCGTTACCCCGTGGACATCACGCAGACCTTCGTGAAGCGCGTGATGGGCGTTCCCGGCGATCACATCAAGATCATCAATCAGCAGGTCTATCGCAACGGCAAGATGCTCGTGGAACCCTATGTGGTCCACAAGAGCCCCTACGGCGATTCCTTCCGCGACAATTTCCCCAACAGCGAACCGAATCTCACCATGCTGGATCCGGGCCGCGAAATGTTGGCCAATAACGTAGTCAACGGCGAGGTGGTCGTGCCGCCCAATTCCTATTTCGCCATGGGCGACAATCGCGACAATTCGCTCGACAGCCGCTATTGGGGTTTTGTACCGCGCGACAACATCATCGGAAAGCCCCTCATCATTTACTGGTCTTACAATGCCAGCACCGAAAGCCTGGCGAGCTCCTCGGTCAATAATCTCGCAGCCCACTTCGTTGATCTGGCCGAACACTTCTTCACCAAGACGCGATGGAACCGGACCTTCCGCTTGATCCATGGCTACTACAACTACAACTAGGCCGTCGAAGCCCGAGCCGCCAGCCCCCCAATCCAAACCTCGCAACTCCATCGCCGAATGGGCCATCACAATCCTGGTCCTGCTGTTTGCAACCTCCACCATCGCCCAGCCGTTTGTGATCCCCACCTCCTCAATGCACAATACGCTGCTGACGGGCGACCACCTGATCGTGGACAAGCTGGCCTATGCGCCCACGGATCCGTTCAGCAAACACATCCTGCCCTATGAGGATGTCAAACGAGGCGACATCATTGTGTTCAAGCATCCGACGCTGCTCACTGTGGATTACGTGAAGCGCTGTATCGGACTGCCCGGCGACCACCTCAAGCTCCTCGACAAACGCGTCTTCATCAACGGCAAGCCTCTCGAGGAGCCGTACGTCATTCATCACGACGATTCTTTGTACTATCGCGACAACTTTCCTCTGGGCCACCCCGAATACATACAGGATCCCAAGATGGCCGAGCGCGCCAACCAGATGCTGCGCGACAACGTCGTCGCCGGCGAAGTCGTAATCCCCCCGGGCTTCTACTTCGCCATGGGTGACAACCGCGATAATTCACTCGACAGCCGCTACTGGGGCTTGGTGCCGCGCGACAATATCGAAGGCAAGCCGCTCCTCATCTTCTGGTCCTACGATGCCAATACGGAGGATCTGCAGGATTACAACGTCCATCATTTTGTCGATCTTGCCACGCACTTCTTCACCAAGACCCGCTGGAATCGCACATTCAAGCTGGTCCACGGCTATCACAACTATCCGTCGAGTTGAATCCCGCCGATAGATTCCCAAGTAAGTGAAAAACGATGGCTCAAAACCATAACTACGGCCTGATTCTGGCCGGCGGCCGCGGTACGCGCTTCTGGCCGCGAAGCCGGCGTGCACACTCCAAACAAGTCCTGCGATTCCAGGGCGAGCGGTCGCTCATCCAGCAAACGGTGGATCGCCTCAGCGCATTGATCCCGCCCTCGAATCAATGGATCCTCACGAATGAGCATCTACGCGCCGAAATCGTCCGCCAGTTGCCGGAGGTGCCCAAAAGTCAGATCCTCGCCGAACCCGCCCAGCGCAACACCGCGCCGGCGATCGGCCTCGCCGCGCACATTCTCCAATCCATCGACCCCGGCGCTGTAATGGGCGTTTTCCCCTCCGATCACGTCATCGCAAAACCGGCCCGCTATCTGCAATTCGTCCGTCCGGCGCTGAAGGCCGCCGCGGCCGGCAAGATCGTCGTGCTCGGCATTCAGGCGCGCTGGCCGGAAACTGGCTACGGCTACATCGAATTTCCTAAGAACGTTCGAGCCGGCTCGCGCGAGCCCATGCCCGTGCGCCGCTTCCGCGAAAAGCCGGACATTGCCACGGCGCGCCGCTACGTCAAAGTCGGAAATTTCTATTGGAACGCAGGCATGTTTTTCTGGCGCGCCTCGGTGCTTTTGGATGCCCTTCGAGAACACCTCCCCAAGACCGCCACGCTGCTCGCGAGCCTTCCCGAATTTTCCAGCCGGCGTTTCGCGGCCCGGGTCAAGGAAACCTTTCCGCTTTGCGAGAACATCTCTATCGATTACGCCGTGCTCGAAAAATCGCATGATGTTGTAGGTTTTGCAACGGACGATTTCGGCTGGAACGACGTCGGAAGCTGGAATGCCGTCTACGAGTTGCTGCCCCGCGACGCCAACGGCAACGCCCTCCAGGCCGACACGCTCGCCCGCTCCAGCACCGGCAATTACGTTCACGCCGATGGCAAATTGGTTGCGCTCCTCGGCGTCAAGGACCTGGTGGTCGTCGACACCCCCGACGCGCTCCTCATCGCCGACCGCTCCCGCTCGCAGGAAGTCGGCGACCTCGTCAAGGAACTCGAAAAGCGCCACGGTCACTTGCTCTGAATGACATTGGGGGGTTCAAGAACTCTCGAATATAGTCGCGAAGGTTCGAAGCTCGTCGCGAAGGATTGATATGCCGTCGTATAAGCCACTGGCATTGTTCTTGAAAAGTTGGTTTACTCGCACCGGCATGCTGTTTTGGCTTGCGGCGGTGGCCTATGGTTCCATTTGCGATTGGCAGCATCGAGTAAGACATCTGCCGAAGGACTACGTGCCAAGCTACATCGAGCTTAGGAAACTCGAAGGCGAGGTTGTCATGGTGGCGGAAATATTTTTTGTAGGCCTTGTTTTGATTCTTTCTGGAGCAGTTCGTGTGCTAAAGAAGACGGATGACCGAGGCATCATCAAGTGGCTCTGATGAGGCTCGATCCTTTCCCCACGGTCACTTGCTCTGAGTGGACCCCGCTGTCTCGGGCATATTCTCGTCGAACCACTTCACCACCCGCTCGAACCGATCGCGAATGTGTTCTGGATCGTGAAATCCATGCCCCTCGCCGGGATAAATCACCAGCTCGGTCTTCACGCCCAGCGTCTTCAGCGCGTGCCAGAATTCATAGGACTGCGGCGGCGGACACTCCTCATCCCGGTCGCCCACAACCACCAGCGTCGGCGTCTCCACGTTCTTGATGTACTCGATCGGCGAGCTCTTGGCATACACGGCCGGATCGTCGTACACAGACGCGCCGAAATACGGAATCATCCACTGATCGATTCCGTTTTCTCCGTAATAACTTTTCCAGTTCGCAATCCCGGCGCCGGCAAATGCCGCGCGGAACCGATGCGTCTGCGTCACGGCCCACATGGTCATAAAGCCGCCATAGCTCCAGCCGCCGATTCCGATGCGCTTGGAATCCACCGGGTAGCTCTTCTCCACCGCGTCCACGCCTGCCAGAATATCGTCCAAATCGCCGTGTCCGAAATCCTTCACATTGGCGCGCGTGAATTGCTCGCCTTCGCCATAACTACCGCGCGGATTTGGCAGGAAGACGAAATAGCCGCGCCCTGAGAGCAGCTCAAGCGGCAGTCCTGGCCTGGGCCAGGAGGATCGCACCACCGCCGCTGGCCCGCCATGCACGTCCACCAGCATTGGATAATGCTTCGACGAGTCGTATGGTTGCGGAAGAATCAGCCAGCCCTGAACATCGAACCCGCCGCTCTTCCACTCAATGCTTCGCGCTTCGCCCCACTCGTGCTTCTGTCCCGCGTTTGTATGCGTGATCTGCTGCCATTTCCCGATCGCGCCGGCCCAGACTTCCGGAGGCTGCGTGAACGAGCTCCGCGTCACCACGCTCATCGTTGTATCGCCCGAAAACAGGCCGTTTTCTGGCCCTTTCCACCACGTTTCCGTACTTCCCGTTGTAATATCCAGCGTCGAAATCGCCGACTCGCCCGCGATATTTTCGCGCACCAGCATCTGCTTCGAAGAGGGCGACCATTGAAACCAATTCGGCGAGGATTTTCGATTCGCCGTGAGATTCCGCGCTACGCCTCCCGCTGACGGCAGCGTATAGATGTCGCCGCCGATCACGCCTTCATCGCTCATCAACCCGCCAATGAATCCAATCGTGCTCCCGTCCGGCGACCAACGAACGTTCGCCGCCTGCATCGCCGGTTTCAGCAAATGCCGCACGGCGCCGGAATCTGAACTGACTGAATAAAGCTCCGCCACGTACCAGTTGTCGTCGCCGTTTCCGGGCGCGGCCAGATACGCGAGATTCTTGCTGTCCGGCGACCAATCGAACTCGTAGACGTACATATCGGCGGGCGTGACGGACCGCACGCCGCCGCTCGCGACGTCCACGATCGCAAGCCGCTGCTCCAGGGTTTTCGCCGCAATTACGCCCGTTTCCTGCACCGTAGCTTGCGTCGGTCCTGGGACGCGCGTCGCGCCCTCGATCAGCAGCACCGCGATGCTTTTGCCGTCCGGCGACCAATGCGCGTCGGAGACGTAGCCGTCAAAATTGCCGACCTTGTGCGGCTTCGCGTGCCCGGGTTTGTCGGCAACATACAACTGCACCTGGCCGTGCGACTCGGCGTCTGACAGGAACGCCAGCCGGCCATCCTGGGCCCAGGTCAGCCCCTGGATTCGCGTGGCCGTATCGCCGATTCGTTTTGCCGGCGCGGCGTCTCCCAACGTCTTCAAATAAAGCGCGACGTTTTCCCCTGCGCCGCCGGACTTGGGCGCCGATTCGATCCACACCGCTTTGCTATGGTCAGGCGAAAGCGCGACTTCGCGAAAATCGTGCTGCGTGGCCAGCGAATCCAGCGCCGCGTCGATGGAAGGCTCCGCTGCCAATGAAAAGCCGGCGAATAGCAGGGAAAACGGAAAAATCAGCGGTCGCAACTATCAGTAGTATACCTGCGCTTAGTAAACCCTCGCAGCGCCGCGGCGTCCAAATCGGGGTCCCTGAGTCACCGTATAGTCCGAGGGCACCACGAACAACGTTGGATCTGGCTCAGCGCGATTGATCGAATTCAATTGGTACACGCTATCACCGAAGCGTGGATCGCTCGTCTTGCTCATCACCACCACTTGCAGGTCCGGCGAATACCAGGTCTCGGTCACAATATCGATATCTTTTTCGTTCCCCACGCGGCCTGCCGGGATCACGCGCGTCACTCGCTTCCCTTGCGCGTTGACACCCTGGATCACCTGAGTGCCCAAGTCCTCGATCTTCGCTGACGCCGAGGCTCTCTCGGACTGTCGCGCCACGTGATCGCCCGCCGGACGATTCCTTGCCGCCGGAATCATCATCGATCGGGCCGTCTTGTTCGCGGGATCCAGCGCGTAGCTTACGCCCGCCACAGGATCGTGAATCACAATTGCCCGCGCCCCGGTCGCCGACAGCGATCCCATGGCTGCCGCCGATCGCTCCGTGCGCATTCGTCCCTGGCTATCGCGGAACACCGATGCGGTGGTGGTCCGTTGAATGTGATCGCCATTCGCCAGCGTCTGCGTAAATTGTGTGACCGCCTGAGCCGAATACGGCGCTCCCGTCACAACTTTGTTCGCAAACCCGAACTCCGCCCGTAACAGGGCGGCATCTCCCGGCCCCCCGCCGGCATGCGTTTCGGGCCCTTGCGCGCATAACGTGGTCGCCGTCACAACAGCGAGCATCAACGACAATTTAAAATGCATAATCAACCTCTTTAAAGTCGAACTATTGTGCCAGGCGCACGCCGCGAGCCAAGCCGTCCTGGCCCAGCAGCAGTTCCGCCTGCACGCTCCTATCGGAATCCTCTTCGCTGACCGGAACTCCCATCATGCGCAGCGACGAGACCGGCAATTGCACGCGCACCACCATTGCGTTCTCAAGCACCGGCAGCGCTTCCGCCTCAGCCAGCGGATAGAAGCTAGCATCCTCATCTTCAATAGGAATCGTGCTTCCCTTCGGAGTGTGATTAAACCAAAGCCCCACGGCGATCGCCGCCACAGCCGCTCCGCCTAGCGGCATCCACGTGAGCAAATTTCGTCGCCGGCGCCGCGTCCTGAATGCGGCCACAACGCGCTCTTCTACATGCTGTGGCGCGTGGCCTCGCGCATCCGCTGCAAGCGCCCGCAAATTCTCCAAAAGCTGCTGATTTACGAAATCCGAGTCATTCATACCGCACACCTGTCATAGCGCGCACCTTTAGGCGCCCGCATCTTTTCGGCTAACAGCGCACGCGCCCGATGCAACCGCGATCGCACCGTTCCAATCGCGCATCCCAGGATCTCGGCGGCCTCCGCATAGTCGCGCTCCTCCAGATCGCAAAGCACCACTACTTCGCGATAACCCGGCGGCAGAGCCAATACCGCCCGGCGCAGGATTTCCAACGTTTCGCTTTGCGCCAATTCGCCGAACGTGTCATTCGCTGCGGCGGCGTCCGCTGTAATATCGTCGCGCGTCGCGGTATATGGCCTTTCCTTCTCCAAAGCGCGCAGGACAATGTTGCGTGCCATCCCATACAGATAGGCCGCTGCCGACCCACGTTCGGCATCATAGCGCTTCGCCGTCTTCATCACGGTCAGGAACACATCCTGCGTTACCTCTTCCGCGATCTCCGTCTTCCCGCTCATCTGCAGCGCAAATCGATATACCATCCCCTGATGCCTGCGGTAGAACTCCAGGAAAGCGGTTTCGTCGCCGCCGGATAACAGCCGAAGCAGATCGCCATCACTACGGGACGGGGATTCCAGCATTAGTTGATTCAGGCGATCTGCATCAGCCTTTGATAGAGATTCCCCCGCATCCGGGCAAAGGTTCCAAAAAATTCGAGGCATGCTCAGACTTTAAATCGATGTCTTTAGTGTGACTAAGGTTGCGCCCCATCCTCCCGCCTCCGCCGGAGCGTCCGAAAAGCTTTCAACAAAAGGGGTTTTGCTTAGGATCGAGCGTACGATTTCCCGCTGCACGCCGATCCCGCGGCCATGGATGATCCTGAGCGCCCGCAATCCCAGGCGATGCGCCTCTTCCAGGTAATTTTCCACCACCGCCTTTACCTCGCGCCCCGGAACCGTGTGCAGATCGAAGGTGTCGGTGACCGGAATCTCGATCGGCTCGTCAAAATCGTCGCCGAAATCGTCCGCGAAGTTTCCCATGGCGGCTGCTGTTAGCCTAACATTGTGAATCCTTTGGCCGAGTATCGGGCGCGCTTGGATGCCCGCCGCCGAGCTACGGAAGAGCTGGAACGGCAGTTCCGCCGCATTGGAAACGCGCGGCTGGCCTCCGCCCTGGCCGCCGTCGCAGTCGGTTTTTTAGTGTTCGGCGAGGTCTGGATTTCCGTCTGGTGGTTGTTGCTGCCGCTGGGGATCTTCACCGTCCTGGTGATCCTGCACGCGCGAATCGTCGAGCGGCTGCAGCGCCGAAAACGCGCCATCCAGTTTTACGAGCGAGGCCTCGCGCGGCTTGAGTCCACGTGGATGGGCCGCGGCGAACCCGGCGATCGCTTTCGCGACCCCGCCCACCTCTACGCCGACGATCTCGACCTGTTCGGTAAGGGTTCGCTATTTGAATTGTTGTCCATCGCACGAACCCAAGCTGGTGAAAATATTCTCGCCGCTTGGCTTCTCCATCCCTCGCCCGCCGAGGAGGTACGCGGCCGCCACGAAGCCCTCTCCGAGCTGCGGGACCGCCTTGATCTGCGCGAAGATCTTGCGGTAATCGGCGCCACGCTACGCTCTGGAATGGATCCGGAGGCGGCCACTCGCTGGGGCGAAGCCCCCGAAGTCCGGTTTCCACTTGCGGCGCGCTACATCGCACCCGCCTTCGCCGCATTGATGCTGATCCTCTCCGGCCTCTATATGGCCGGCGTCCTCACTCGCACCCCGTTCCTGGTTTGTCTTCTGGCTGAGATCGGATATGGGCTCTTCCTTGCGCCCCCGTCCTTGCAAATCGCGAAGTCGGTGGACGCGCCTTCGCATGATCTGGCGTTGCTCGCCGAATTGCTGCGGCGCCTGGAAACGGAGACCTTTCATTCGCCTTTGCTCGGAACGCTGCACTCGCGCTTACAGCCTGCCAACGAACTTCTCGCGTCCGCCGAAATCAAACATCTGGGCCGCCTGGTGGCGCGGCTGGACTGGCAGCGCAACGTGATCTTCGCGCCTCTGGCGTTTGCGCTGCTCTGGGGCCCTCAAGTCGCGATGGACATTGAGCGCTGGCGCCGCCGTTCCGGTCGCCACATCCGCCAGTGGATCGATACGGCCGGCGAATTCGAAGCGCTGTCGTCCCTCGCCGCCTATCGTTATGAGCATCCTTCCGCTGTTTTCCCCGAATTTGCCGACTTGCCCGGCGGCTATTTCGAGGCCCGCGATCTGGCCCATCCCTTAATGCCGCAAACGCAGGCCGTCCCCAACGACGTTCAGATCGGCGCCCAAACCCGGCTCTGGATCGTCAGCGGCTCCAACATGTCCGGAAAGAGCACCTTGCTCCGAACCATCGGCATCAATGCCGTGCTCGCCTGGGCGGGAGCGCCCGTGCGCGCGTCATACCTCAAGATTTCACCGCTCGCTCTCGGTACATCCATTCGGGTGCAGGATTCGCTCCAGGACGGCCGCTCGCGCTTTTACGCCGAGATCACGCGTTTGCGCGAGATTGTGGCTCTGGCTGGCGGAGCGCGCCCGGTGCTGTTCCTGCTGGACGAGTTGCTCAGCGGCACCAATTCGCATGACCGTGCCATCGGCGCCGCCGCCATCGTGCGGGCCCTCGTCGATCGCGGATCGCTCGGCTTAATTACCACGCACGATCTGGCGCTGGCCCATATCGCGGACGAGCTACCCGGCCGCGCCCGCAACGTGCACTTCGCCGACACCCTCCAACACGGTGAACTGCATTTCGATTACCGCTTGCAGCCGGGCGTAGTGGAAAGAAGTAATGCCCT
>Ga0070741_10021325_pt1 | contig 10089 bp, 8 predicted proteins | sample Coa_R1_4_FD_66440 | JGI IMG/M metagenome (GOLD analysis project Ga0070741, IMG submission 66440) | Surface soil microbial communities from Centralia Pennsylvania, which are recovering from an underground coalmine fire - Coalmine... | ecosystem: Environmental > Terrestrial > Soil > Unclassified ...
GGATGTTCTGGAAGGTGCGCGCGCAGCCCAGGTGCGCGATCGCGTGCGGCGACAGCCCGCGGGTATCCCGGCCCATCACCTCGATGGAGCCCTCGGTCGGCGGATACACCCCGGTGAGCAGGTTGAACACCGTGGTCTTGCCCGCGCCGTTCGGCCCGATCAGCGCCACCAGCTCGCGCGGCATCACCGAGAGGGAAAAGTCGCTCACCGCGGTCAATCCGCCGAAGCGGATGGTGGCGTTGCGGACGTCGATCAGCGCCTCCGTCGCTTCGCGGTTTCCGGGCACGCGCGCGGGGCGCCTCTTGCGCCACCAGTCCCAGATCTCGCGGGTGCCGAGCAGCCCCCGCGGCCGCAGCAGCATCAGCGCGATCAGCGCGATCGAATAGATGACCATGCGCAGGTTCGCCAGCGCGCGCAGGTATTCCGGGAGGATGGTGAGCACGGCCGCCGCGATGGTCGACCCGGTGATCGAGCCCATGCCGCCGAGCACCACCATCGCCACCACTTCGAAGCTGCGCACGAAGGTGAAGCTCTGCGGCGCGAGGTTCCCTTCGAATGCGCCGCTGAGCGCTCCGGCGATGCCGGCGAAGAAGGCGCTGATCACGAAGGCGCGCACCTTGTAGCCGGTGGTGTCGATCCCCATCGCCTCCGCGGCCACCTCGTCCTCGCGGACGGAGAGGAACGCGCGCCCGTGCGTCGAATCGCGCAGCCGCTTGGCCACGAGGATGGTGATGATCGCCATCGCCCAGATCCAGGCGAAGTCGGCGCGGTGGGGGATGGGCGAGAGCCCGATGGCGCCGCCGAAGAAGGGCGTGTTCTCGATGATCACCCGGATGATCTCGCCGAAACCGAGGGTGACGATGGCGAGGTAGTCGCCGCGCAGGCGCAACGACGGTTTCCCCACGATCCATCCCGCCAGCGCGGCCGCCGTGGCGCCGGTGAGCATCGCGGCGACGAAGAAGAGCCTGTAGGGGTCGTCCTGCGGGCCGCTCCTCAGCATCACGGCGGTGACGTATCCGCCCACCGCCATGAACCCGGCGTGGCCGATGGAGAACTGACCGGTGAGGCCGTTCACCAGATTCAGCGAGACCGCCAGGATCACGGCGATGCCGATGTGGTTGATGTTCTGGAAGACGTACTCGAGCCGGAGCGCCGGGTTGAGCTCGACCTCCTGCTCGATCAGCACCAGAAAGGGGATGGCGATGAAGAACGGAAGCCAGCTCCGCAGCGCCTTGCCGCTGCGCCTCAACGCGCTCCCCCCGAAGAAGCCCGCCATCAGACCTTCTCCGCGGAACCGCGCCCCAGTAGGCCCGAGGGTTTCACCAGGAGGATGAGGATGAGGATCCCGAAGGCGACCGCGTCGCGCCAGGAGGAGCTGGTGTACCCGGAGACCAGCTGCTCGGCGAGCCCGAGCAAAAGTCCGCCCAGCATCGCCCCGGGAACGTTCCCGATCCCGCCGAGCACGGCGGCGACGAAGGCCTTGAGCCCCGGCATCAGCCCCATCAGCGGATGCACGCTCGGGTACTTCGAGGCGTAGAGGATCCCGGCGACCGCGGCCAGCACGGAGCCGAGCACGAAGGTGAAGCTGATCACCAGGTCGATGTTCACGCCCATCAGCGCGGCCACCGACGGATTCCAGGAGACCGCGCGCATGGCGGTGCCCATGCGGGTGTGGAAGACGATCCGCTGGAGCAGGAACATCAGCGCGACGCTGGTGACGATGGTGACCACGTCCACGTAGCCGATGGTGATGCCCGCGAACGCGGTGCTCGCCCGGTGCGGGAGCACGCCGAACCCTCGAGGGTTGGGACCGAAGACGAGCTGTCCGCCGTACTCGAGGAGGAAGCTCACGCCGATGGCGGTGATGAGCGAGTTGAGCCGTGGAGAATTGCGCAGCGGACGGTAGGCGAAACGCTCGATCAGCAGCCCGACCACCCCGCAGACCGCCATCGCGAAGAGGGTGACGCCGATCGCGCTCGGGATGCCCGGATTCCGCGACTGGCCGGTCCAGACCGAGGACATGTACCAGCCCATCATCGCGCCGAGCATGAACACGTCGCCGTGGGCGAAGTTGATCAGCTGCAGCACGCCGTACACCATCGTGTAGCCGAGGGCGATCAGCGCGTAGATCGCGCCGAGCGACACCCCGTCGACGACGCGCTGCAAAAAATCGATCACGCGAGATTATTTCTTCGGATGCTCGCCTGCGGGTACGCCCTGGGACTGGCCGGTGTTCGCTGCGCTCTGCGCTGAGCTGGTGGCGCCGACCGCAGGTGTCGGCGTCGGCGTGGGGATGTTCCCCGGCGCGGGATTCGGGGCCGTGTTGCCTTCGGTCTTCTTCGGCTGCGACTCGGGGACGGCGCGCGGAGCCTCGGCGGGGTTGTTCTCCGCGATGCCCTCCGGCTGGATGCGGCCGGCGAACTCGTACTTGCCGCCTTTCGCGATCTTCAGCACCACGGCGGGCTTCGTCGCGTTGCGCTTCTCGTCCATGGTGATGTCGCCGGTGACGCCGCGGTAATTCCTGGTCTGCGCCAGCGCGTCGCGGATCGACGGCCCGGTGAGGTCCTTCGCGCGCTTCATCGCGTCGAACAGCATGCCGGCCGCGTCATACGCCTGCGCCGCCAGCGAGTCGGGCACCTGCCCGCCGTACTCCTTCTTGAACTTGGCGACGAATTCCTGGATCCGCGGGCTCGGGTCGTCGACCGAATAGTGGTTCGAGAAGTAGCTGCCTTCGAGCGCCGCGCCGCCGATCTCGTACAGCTTCTCGCTGTCCCAGCCGTCGCCTCCGAGCAGGGGGATGGTCAGGCCCACCTCCCGCGCCTGCCGCGCGATCAGGCCGACGTCGGTGTAGTAGCCGGGGACGTACAGCGCCTGCGGCGCCGCCCCCTTGATGTTCGTCAGCTGCGCCTTGAAGTCCACGTCGCCGGACGAGTAGCTCTCGTTGTCGACGATCTGCCCGCCCATCCTGGTGAAATTGTCGTTGAACACCTTGGCGAGGCCGACCGAGTAGTCGTTGCGCACGTCGCGGAGGATGGCCGCTTTCTTCAGCTTCAGCGTCTCGGTGGCGAACTTCGCCATCACGTAGCCCTGGAAGGGATCGATGAAGCAGGCGCGGAAGATGTAGTCGCCGACGGCGGTGACCTTCTCGTTCGTGGACGACGGCGAGACCATGGGCACCTTCGCCGCCTGCGCCTTCGGGGCCATGAACAGGGAGCGGGTCGAAGCGACTTCGCCGAGCAGCGCGACCACGTGCTCGCTGGAGATCAGGCGGGTGGCGGCGGTGGCGGCCTCTTCCGGCTTGCCCTCGTCGTCGAGCGCGATCACCTGGATCTGCTTGCCCTTGATCCCCCCGGCCCCGTTCACCTCTTTCACCGCGAGCTGGATCCCGCGGTCGCTGGAGGTGCCGAACGTGGCCTCGGTGCCCGTCATCGAGCCGACTTCCCCGACCTTGATCACGTTCGTATCCGCGGCACCCACGTTTCCGCCGCCCTGCCCCTCTTTCTTGCAACCGATCGCGATGGCGAGCACGCAGACGAGAAATTTCGCGGGGATGCGGCGCATGGGGGGGCTCCGTGCAGAGGGCAAAAAGCGAGCCTGCTTAACATTGTGGTCTGAGGGGATCAACCTTGCCGTCGACAGGGGCGCATCGTAGGCTCGCCGGGTGTCCGCTCCCCGCATCCTGGTCGTGGATGACAACCCGGAGCTGCTCACACTCCTCTCTTCTGCGTTCGAGGAGGCCGGCTACGAGGTCCAGAAGGCGCCGCGGGGCCGAACGGCGCTGGATCTGGCGCGAAAAGAGAAGCCCGACCTGGCGGTGATCGACGTCCTCCTCCCCGATCTGATGGGGTTCGACGTCGCCGAAGCGCTGCGCCGGCTGGGGGTGCCGTTCGTGCTCATGTCCGGCGTGCACAAGGGCGGCCGGACCGCCGCGAACGCGGTCGAAAGGTACGGCGCGCTGGCCTTCTTCGAGAAGCCGTTCGAGCGGACGGCCCTGCTTGCCGCGGTGCGTAAGGCGGTGCCGGTCTCCGCTCCGTCGCGCAGCGACCAGGCATTCGACGTGGACTCCGGGCCGCAGGTCGCCGAGGCGGCGGAAGCCATGCAGTTGACCGCCCGGATCGATCTGCAGAGCGGGTCCTTGCGCGGCACTTCGCCGCTCCGGCTGCGGCCCATGGATCGCGACCAGGTGGCGCGCATGCGCGAGCGCGGCACGCCGGCGCCGCCGATCATGCAGCCCAAGGTGCAGGCCGCCCGCGTGCCCACCGGCCCCATCACGGCCGCCGGGAGCGAGCCGCCCCTGCTCCAGCCGCTCGACGAGAAGGGCGGCATCCGGCGCGGCGACCTGCGCGACAACCTCCCTCACCTGCTCGCCGCGTTCTACAACGCCAAGGAGACCGGCGAGTTGGGCCTGATGAAGGGTCAGGTGAAGAAGATCATCTTCTTCGAGGCCGGATTTCCCGTCTTTGCCTTGTCGAACCTCGTCGCCGACCGCCTCGGCCAGTTCCTGGTCCGCGCCGGAAAGATCGACGAACAGACGCTGAAGCAGGCGGCGGACGACGCCGCTGCTTCGCGCCGCCGGACCGGTGACGTGCTGATCACGCTCGGCGCGCTCACGGAAGAGGAACGCCTCTATTACGTGGGACAGCAGATCAAGAGCATCCTCTATTCGGTGTTTGCCTGGGAGGAAGGCGCGTTCACCATCTCGTTCCAGGCACGGGCCCGGAAGGAAGCGATCAAGCTCGACATCCATCCCGCGAACCTGATCCTCCGCGGGGTGAAGAAGCTCTACAAGCCCGAGCGGCTCAAGCGGCTGATGCCGCCCCAGGCCCGTCCCACTCCCAGCCAGGATCCCTCGTTCAACCTGAGCGATGTCGAGCTGCAGGCCTGGGAGGCGCACCTGTTGCCGCGGTGTGACGGGAGCCGCAGCGTGGCCGAGCTGGTGAAGCTGTCCGGGAAGCCGGAGAACGACGTCCTCGGCATGCTGGTCGCGCTCACCTCGCTGCGGGTGCTCGAGCTCCGGTAGCCGCACCGGCAGCGCTCGACACCGGCCGGTGAAACGAGCGGATTTTCGCGCCTTGACACCTCGGCGCGCTCGCCATACACGTCCGCGCCTGCAATGATTCCCCTCGGCACGCAGTCGGGCCCCGTCGAGAGTCCGTTCACCCCGGAGCAGCAGCAGCGATTCGATGCCGGTCTGGCGCGGGCCGTCGCGAAGTATCCGCCGGACCGGCGCAAGGCAGCCCTGCTCGCAGCCCTGCACCTCGCCCAGGACGAGCTCGGGTGGCTGTCGGAGCCGACGATGGCGTACGTCGGGTTCCGTCTCGACGTCCCGCCGGTCCGCGTCCGCGAGGTGGTCACCTTCTATACGATGTACCGGATGCGGCCGGTCGGGCGGCACCAGATCGGCGTGTGCAACTCGATCTCCTGCTGGGCGATGGGGTCGGAGAAGATCCTCAAACACTGCTCCGAGCTGCTCGGAATCCATCCGGGCGAGACCACGCGCGACGGGCAGTTCTCGCTGGAGGAAGTGTCCTGCCTGGCGGCGTGCGGGAACGCGCCGGCGGCGCTGGTGAACAACTTCCGCTATGTCGAGAACGTCACGCCGGAGTCGATGGGCGCGCTGATCGGCGAGCTGCGCGAGAAGCCGGGCACGGAGATGGCGAAAGGCCCCTTGCCCCGCATGCCGGATCCGCACCTGCACGAACAGAGCCAGGGCGCCCCGCAGGCCACCGGATCGCTCGACGGGCCCGCCGTCTCCACGCACCCCGAAGCCGGCAGCACGGAGCCGCGCTGATGCCCGCCCCGAAGCTCCTCACCAAGGACTGGGACAAGCCGTCGAGCTGGACGCTCGAGACCTACCGGCAGGGCGGCGGGTACCAGGCGCTGCCCAGGGCCTTGAAGATGCAGCCGCAGCAGATCGTGGACGAGGTGGTGAAGTCGAACCTGCGCGGCCGCGGCGGGGCCGGCTTTCCCACCGGGATGAAGTGGAACTTCGTCCGCAAGGAGACCAGCTTTCCCAAGTACCTGGTCGTCAATGCCGACGAAGGGGAGCCGGGCACCTTCAAGGATCGCGAGATCCTGCTGCGCAGCCCTCACCTGTTCGTCGAGGGATTGATCATCGGCTGCTACGCCGTCGACTGCCACCTCACCTACGTGTACTGCCGCGGCGAGTTCCGCGACAGCGCGATGGCGCGGCTGCAGCAGGCCATCGACGAGGCGTACGCCGCCGGCTTCGCGGGCAAGAACATCCTCGGCTCGGGCTTCGACCTCGAGATCCATGCCGTGTTCGGCGCCGGCGCGTACATCTGCGGCGAGGAGACGGCGCTGCTCGAGTCGCTGGAAGGGCGCAAGGGGTATCCCCGGCTCAAGCCGCCGTTTCCGGCGAACGCGGGCGGAGGCCTCTTCAGGCAGCCCACCGCCGTGAACAACGTGGAGACGCTGGCGAACCTGCCGGTGATCGTCACGCTCGGCGGCGACGAGTACGGCAAGATCGGGGCGCCGAAGAACGGCGGCACGCGCCTCTTCGCGGTCAGCGGACACGTGAAGAAGCCCGGCGTGTTCGAGGCGCCGATGGGCATCAGCTTCAAGGCGCTCCTCGACGAGTACTGCGGCGGGATGCGCGAAGGGTCGACGCTGAAGGCGATCATCCCCGGCGGCGGCAGCTCCGCGATCATGACCGCGGCGGAAGCGGAGTGGGCCAGCGACTTCGACACCCTGAAGGCGAAGAAGACGATGGCCGGGTCGGGCGGCGTGGTCTACCTCGATCAGAGCGTGAACATGGCGCATGCGCTGGCCAATCTGATGAGGTTCTACGCGCACGAGAGCTGCGGCCAGTGCACTCCGTGCCGGGAAGGGACGGCCTGGCTCTCCCGCCTGCTCGACAAGATCGTCGCCGGCAAGGGCGACAAGAGGGACGTGGACAACGTCCACCAGATCGCCCGCCAGATGGAGATGAAGACCATCTGCGCGCTGGCCGACGGCGCCGCGATGCCGGCGAAGAGCTACATCGAGAAGTTCCGCGCGGACTTCGACGCGCTGGTGCGGGGCTGACGTGGCCGAGGCGATCCTCTTCTATCTCTTCGCCATCGGCGTGCTGGTCGCCGGCGCGCAGGTGATCTTCCGCCGCAACCCGATCTACGGCGCGATCTCGCTGGTGGGCTGCTTCTTCTTCCTCGCCGGGATCTACGTGCTGCTCGCTGCGCACTTGATCGCCATCCTGCAGATCCTCGTGTACGCCGGCGCGGTGATGGTGCTCTTCGTCTTCGTGATCATGCTCCTGAACCTGAAGGAGGAGGAGCTCGGCGAGGCGCGCTGGACGACCTGGAAGGCGATCGGGCTGGCGGCGGTGGTGGTGGGGACCGGCGTGATCGCCTGGAGGGCGCTGGGCCCCGCGTATCCGGGCGGGCCGACGGTGGACAACGCCTCCCTGCAAACCCGCTGGGGCGCGTTCGGCGGGGTGAAGGCGGTGGGGTACACGCTCTACATCGGCTCGCTCCTGCCGTTCGAGCTCACCTCGCTCCTGCTGCTCGTGGCGGTGGTCGCGGCGGTGGTCGTCGCGAAGGGGAAGATCTGATGGACTTCTTCCACGCCCACCAGGCGCAGCACTATCTCGTCCTGGCCTCGCTGCTCTTCGCCCTGGGAGCGGCAGGAGTGGTACTGCGGCGGAACGCGATCATCGTCCTGATGAGCATCGAGCTGATGCTCAATGCGGTGAACCTCACCTTTCTCGCCTTCTCCCGCTTTCCGCTGGTCCCGAACTCGCCGATGGGGAGCTTCCTCTCCGGACACGCGGCGGTGTTCTTCGTCATCGCCACCGCGGCGGCCGAAGCCGCCGTGGGTCTCGCCATCATCATCGCAGTCTTCCGCAGCCGCACCTCGGTCAACGTCGACGAGTTCGATACCCTGAAGCTCTAGGAGCGAGAGTGGAAGTCTCCTGGCTGCACCTGGTCCCGCTTCTCCCGCTGATCGGGGCCGCGATCTGCGGGCTCGCGGGGCGATGGCTGCCCAAAGGCTGGCTGTACGCGGTGGCGCTGGTCTCGGTGCTGCTCTCGTTCCTCGTCGGGCTGAAGGCGTTCCTCAACCTCGGGGAGGACGCCTGGGTGTTCCACCAGCTCGCCTTCAACTGGTTCTCGGCGGGATCGCTCCGGGTGGACATGGCGTTCACCTTCGACCGCCTCTCCGGCGCGCTGACGCTGGTGGTCACCGGCGTCGGGTTCCTCATCCACGTCTACTCGGTCGGGTACATCGACGAGGACCCTGGCTACTGGCGGTACTTCGCGTACCTGAACCTGTTCGTCGCCGCCATGCTGACGTTGATCCTCGGCGACAACCTCGTGGCGCTGTTCGTCGGGTGGGAAGGCGTCGGTCTCTGCAGCTACCTGTTGATCGGCTACTGGTACACCGACGAGGAGAAGGCATACGCCGGACGCAAGGCCTTCATCGTCAACCGGATCGGCGACTTCGGGTTCCTGATCGGGATCTTCATCCTCTTCCGCCAGACCGGGACGGTGAACATCGCGCAGATCAACGCGGCGGCGCTCCCGCTCGGCATCGCCACCTGGGCGGCGCTCTGCCTCTTCATCGGCGCTACCGGCAAGAGCGCGCAGCTCCCGCTCTACGTCTGGCTGCCCGATGCGATGGCGGGCCCGACGCCCGTCTCCGCGCTGATCCACGCGGCGACCATGGTCACGGCGGGTGTGTACATGGTGGCGCGGCTCAGCCACCTCTACGTCTCCGCCCCGGGCGTGCTCGCGGTGGTGGCCGTGGTCGGCGTGCTCACCGCCATCTGGGCGGCCCTGATCGGCACCTCGCAGAACGACATCAAGAAGGTGCTGGCGTACTCGACCGTCTCGCAGCTCGGCTTCATGTTCATCGGCGTCGGCGTCGGCGCGTTCTTCGCCGGCACCATGCACCTCGTCACGCACGCCTTCTTCAAGGCCTGCCTGTTCCTCTGCTCGGGCGCGGTGATCCACGGGCTGCACGGCGAGCAGGACATGCAGAGGATGGGCGGGCTGCGCCGCTACATGCCGTCGACGCGGATGACGTTCCTGATCGCCACCATCGCGATCACCGGCATCCTCCCCATCTCCGGGTTCTTCTCCAAGGACGAGATCCTCGGGCAGGCGCTGCACACCCGCGCGTTCGGCTTCCTCACGCTCTGGCCGAACGGTCCGCACATGACCTGGCTCGGGCCGCTGATCTACGCGGTCGGCTCGCTGGCGGCGTTCCTCACCAGCTTCTACATGTGGCGCTGCTACTTCCTCACCTTCTCGGGTGAGTATCGCGGTCCCGAAAGCGTGCACCCGCACGAGAGCCCGCCGGTGATGACCTGGCCGCTGTGGATCCTCGCCGCGCTCTCGGTGGTCGCGCTGGTGCTCGGCCTGCCGCAGGCCTGGGTCCACGGAAGCGCGCTGCAGGGCTGGACCTGGGAGCACTTCACCGAAGGACTCTTCTCGCAGCCCCGCGGCGGCGCTGCCGAGGAGTTCTCGCCGTATCTCGGGTACGGCATCGCGCTCCTGGTCGGGTGGGCGGGCTGGGCCTGCTCGTACGCGCTCTATTACAAGCGCGGCCTCGCGGGCGACGAAGCGCTGACGGCGCACATGCGCGGGTTCCGCAGGACGCTGGCGAACAAGTTCTACGTGGACGAGTTCTACGGCTGGGCGATCGTGCGCCCCGTCTGGAGCTTTGCCCGCGGATTGTGGCGGGTGGTGGACGCGACCCTCATCGACGGCCTGTTCGTCAACGGCATCCCATCCCTGATCGCCTGGATCGGGGCCCTGGCGCGCAGGTTCCAGAACGGCGACGTGCAGCGCTACGCGGCGGTGACCGCGCTCGGCGTCGCCGCGCTCCTGTACGTCTTCCTGGTGAGGGGCTGAGATGAGCTACCTCGAGTCCCATCTCCTCACCCTGGTCACCTTCCTTCCGCTGATCGGCGCGGTGCTGGTCGCGGTGCTGCCCCGCTCCGAGGGCGGGCAGCACAAGGGCGTGGCTTTCGTCTTCAGCCTCGCCGCGTTCCTGCTCTCCATCCCGCTCTGGACGGGCTTCCGCACCGGCCCCTCGCGGTTCGCGTTCGAGCAGAAGACCGAGTGGGCG
>Ga0070741_10021326_pt1 | contig 10089 bp, 8 predicted proteins | sample Coa_R1_4_FD_66440 | JGI IMG/M metagenome (GOLD analysis project Ga0070741, IMG submission 66440) | Surface soil microbial communities from Centralia Pennsylvania, which are recovering from an underground coalmine fire - Coalmine... | ecosystem: Environmental > Terrestrial > Soil > Unclassified ...
GGGCACGCGATCCTGTGTCTGGTCGGTGCCGCCCGGCTCGGCACCGTGCATCTCGACGAAGGTTTCCGCCGCCTCGAGATAGCGCCATTCACCGGTGACGCGATAGAGCTCGACCAGTCCCATGATCTGGCTGGGGTTGAAGACGATATGCGCCAGGCTGGGATCACGCGGCGGCCGGAAGGTGCGATGCAAGAAGTCGCCCACCTTTGTGGCTACCTCCAGGAAGGACGACTTGCCAGTAGCGCGATGGTGGGCGCAGGCTGCGGAGAGCAGGTGGCCCATCACGTAGACCTCGTGGAAGCGCTTGTCCTGGAAGCGCGGCCACCCGCGCACGATCGTCTGGGTGGCCAGGTAGCCATCGGGCTGCTGCGCCCTGGCAATGACGCGGATTGCCTCGTCCATGCGCTCGTCCAGCCACCGATCCTGGGTCACCTGGTAGACATAGCTGGCGGCCTCGATCCACTTGTAGACCCACTCATCCTGCCAGTGCGTGCCCTGGAAATCGCCGGCCAGCTCGCCGGCAGCGATGCGCAGATTGGTGAGTGCGTGGCCGCGCTCCGGATCGTCGAGCAGCTCCCAGAGGTGCGGCAGCGTGACCCGGTGGCATTGCTCGAAGCGCTGGCCCCAGAAGCCGGGGAGCCAGCGCACGGCGCCGGGCTCGATGCTGCGGAGCCTTGCGTGAGGGCTGGTGCGCGTGTCGGTGTGGATGGCCATGGCTGTCCTCAACATCCAGGGATTGGGCCCGAGCGCCACACGGCATCGAGGCTCACCCGGCTCCACCCGGCGGCGGAGCGAGTGGATCATCGGTTCGCCGCATCCAGGCGGCCAGGCCGGCGCGCAGATGCACCAGTTGGCCGGCAGCTTCGGCGGCAGAGGCCAGATTGCAGAGTTCCTCCGGATCGGTGTGGAGATCGTAGAGCTCATCGACGTCGCCGGGGCGGTAGACGTACTTCCAGCGGCCATCGAAGATCAGGCGGGCGTGGACCTGCGGGTTCGGCACGTCACCCGGCGTCGTCTCGCCGAAGACGGCCGGCTCGCCGCGCGGCGCGTCTCCGCCGCCGAGCACCGCTGCCAGACTGTGGCCCTGGAGGGGCGGCGTGCCGGCGACGGGAGGCACGCCGGCCAGGTCGAGCACGCTCGGCACCACGTCGACGTGGCTGACCGGGAGGTTCGAGGGTCCGGCACGAGCAGCGATGCGCTCCGGCCAGCGCCAGACGAGCGGCACGCGCATCACATCCTCGTAGAAGTACGGTCCCTTGTCGAACAGGCGGTGGTGCCCGGCCATCTCGCCATGGTCGGCAGTGGCAAGCACGAGCGTGCGCTCGGCCAGTCCCGTCTCATCGAGTGCATCGAGCACGCGCCCCATCAGCGCATCGATAAACGTGCAGAAGCCCCAGTAGTGCGCGATGACGCGCTGCCATTCGGGCCACGAGAGATGGCGGGCAAGCTGGAGCCAGGGGTGCGTCCGCTGGCTTGCTGGCTTGCCTTCGAAGGTGTCATCGAACGACGCCGGGCGCGGCACGGCGGCCGGATCATAGAGGGAGGCATACGGCTCGGGCACCTCGATCGGAAAGTGCGGGCCGTGAAACGAGCAGACCAGCGCAAAGGGGCGTTCGGCGGTGCCGATCCCCTGCGCGGCGTAGGCGCGCAAAAGGTGCACTGCCTGCCCGGCGATCCCGGCATCCTGGTGGTACTCCAGGGGATAGGGCGCCGCGCCGCACATGGGCGGGTGCTCGCCCTCCATGGTGCGCCGCCGCGCTCCACCCACATCGTCACGCGGGGGAAGGCGCAGCCGCTCGCGGTGCAGCACCGCCGCCCGGCGCCCGGGAAAGAAGTCGGCCACGCCGCGGCCCTCGGCCTCCGCCGCCTCGTCGCCGGCACTGAGGTGCCATTTGCCGGCGTAGCCGCAGTGGTAGCCGGCCGCGGCCAGATGCTCGAAGAGCAGGCGCTCGCCCGCCCGCAGGTGTGGCGTGGGCGTGTGCGGGTAATGCGTATTGGCCCAGAGCCCATTGCTGTGTGGGTAGCGGCCGGTGAAAAGCGCCCCGCGGGCCGGCGAGCAGAGCGGCGTCACGCAGTACGCGCGCTGAAACGAGAGCCCTTCCCGCGCCAGGCGGTCGAGGTGGGGCGTGCGGCAGATGGCAGCGCCATTGCTGCCCAGGCAGTCCGACCGCAGCTGGTCGGCCATCAGGATGAGCAGATTCGGCCGCGCGGTTAGCTCCATTTCCCTGCCTTGACCAGCGGATCGACCGTCTGCTTGATCGCTTGCACGGCGTCGCGGGCGGTACGCTCGCCGTTCCAGAGTGGAGTGAGCTCCTTGGTGAGCGCGGCGTCGACCTCGTTCCAGTTCGCCGTCTCCGGCGGAGTGCGGCCATATTTCTCCACCGACACGATCCATAGCTCTGCGTGGGCCGGCTTCTTCTTCGGGTCGACAAAGATGGCGCGCTGGTGGGCATTCATCTTGGTGCCCTGGAGCGAGCCATCGGAGACGAGCACCTTCATGCCTTCGTCCTCGAACCACTTCAGCGCCGCCCAGGCGGCCTCTGGGTTCTTGGTGCTGGAAGAGAGCACCTGCGGGTACGCATAGAGGTGGTCGACCAGTCCGGCCCTGCCAGCGGGGCGAAAGCTGGCATCCCAATCAAACTGTGCATTCGTACGCTCGCGTCCCACCTGGCAGACGCAGACCTCCATGATCGCCAGTCGTCCCTGCTCGAAGAGCGCCTGCACCGCCAGGCCCTGGAGATCGGCTGCCGTGGGCGCCACCTTGTACTTGTGCCGCAGATCTGCCAGGAATTGCAGCGCCTCGATCGCGGCCGCCGAATCGAGCGCCGTTGCCTCCCGATCGCTCGCCAGCAGATCACCGCCGTTGGAGCGCACCCAGGCCAGCATGCCGATGGTGCCGAGCGATGGAGCAATGCCGAAGGTGGGCGGATCCGTCTTGATGCGCGAGGTGAGCTGCTGCATCGCCTGCAGAAAGGTATCGAAGGTCCAGCTTTTGAGGTCGGGCTGAACCGGCGGTGGAGTGACGCCGGCCTGCTTAAAGAGATCGAGGTTCACAAAGAAGCCAATGGAGGTGATGTTGTCGGGAAGACCATAGAGCCCGCCCTGATAGCGGTAGGTATCGATCGCCCCCTTGGGGAAATCGGAGAGGTCGTACTTGTCGCGCTTGACGTACGGGTCGAGGTTCAGCAGCAGCTTGTGCGTGAGGAAGAAGGGCAGCCAGGAATCCTGAATGATGAACATGTCGGGCGCCGAGTCGCTGGCAATCAGCGTCTGCAGCTTGTCGAAATAGGTCTGGCCGCCGGCGCTGGTTGTGTCCTGCTGGACGGTGAGCTGTGGGTGCCTGGCGCGGAAGCCGTCGAAGGCACGACGCCGGCTCGAGCTGATCGGCTCTTGGTCCCATCCCAGGAGGCGGATGGTGCCCTGCAGCTCGCCGGTGGGCCGGCCGGCAGCCGGCCCGCTCGCCGCCGTACAGCCGGCAGCGGCCGCGGCGGCGACGCCGGCGGTGGCCACCAGGCCCCGCGCCAGCCAGGCGCGCCGGCTGTGCATGCCGGCCGGCGGCACGTCCCGGCCGCCGGGCCATGGCCGGCCAGAGCCGAGGAAGCGATGCTGCCCGCCGGCGCTCGCCCTGGTTATCGCCAGCGTATCCTTGCGGCCCATTAACAGATCCAGCTGATCCAGCTGATCAGACATACGGCGCTCCTTTCTTTCCCTGTGGTGAATCCTTTTTGCCAGCTCTGCTACGCCATCGTGGCTACGGCGCACGCTCGCGTGGCGCACTAGGCGACAGGCGGCCAAGCTGCTGGAGCGCCGCTCGGGTGGCCTCCAGGTGCATCGCCATCGCCTGGCACGCCGCGACCGGATCGCGGGCCCGCACCGCCTGCAGGATGCGCTCGTGGTCGCGTAGGCGTCGCTCGGTGCGGCCGTCCACGGCAAAGGTGGCGGCAATCGCATCGTGTAGGGCACCGCGCAGGCTCTCGGCCAGCGCGGCCAGCACCTCGTTGTGGCTGGCCAGCGCCAGGGTGAGGTGAAAGCGAAGATCGCCCGCCGTATATTCGTCCGGCGTCGTGCCGGGGCGGCGCATCGCGTCCAGCGCCGTATCGAGCGCCTGGAGATCCTCGGCCGTGGCTCGCTGCGCCGCCAGGGCCGCGGTCTCCGTCTCGAGAATCTGGCGCGCCTCGAGCAGATCGGCTGTGGCCGACGAGCGGCGTCGCAGCAGCAGGAGCAGTGAATCGGCCACAGCCTCGCGGCTGCGGTCGATGACCAGCGTGCCCACGCCGTGCCGCACCTCCACCAGCCCTTGCGCCTCCAGCCGGCAGATTGCCTCGCGGTAGGCGGTGCGGCTGATGCCGAGCCGGCGCGTCAGCTCATCCTCGGGCGGGAGGTACTCGCCGGCGGGAAAGACGCCGGAAAGGATGAGATTGGCCAGATGCTCCGCCGTGCGGCCGCGCAGCGTCCCCGCCGGCCGCAGCGCCGCTGCCTGATCACTCAAGGGATCCAGTGGGACCGCCGCCGGGCTCGTGCCATCCACCCTCAGCTCCTTTGGAAGACGACTACTCTTATGACCTCTGTCGTATGATCTCATATCATAGCCGGGGCGGCCGGGGCCCAGCAAGCTGGTCGGCCGAGATTCGCTGCGCGGGCTATCATCTCCCGCGGCCGCTTGCGGCCCTGAGAGGGCGCTAGGTCGGCAGGCGACCGAGCCCGGGCCGGCGAGCACGCCGCACGCGAGGCGCGAAGAGGAGCGAGAGGAGCAAGGCAATGGCGGAAGCCCAGCAGCCTGCCGGCCGGCGCGACCGGCACGACCCGCGCACCTGGCGCGGCATCTTTGTGATCCCCCAAACCCCATTCGATGACGACGGCGAGCTGGACCTCGAAGGGCTGCGGCGCGTCGTCGACTTCAGCATCGAGGCCGGCGCCCATGGCATCGTTTACCCGGTGATGGCCAGCGAGTTCTTTACCCTGACCGATGCCGAGCGCCTCCGGACGATTCCCCTTGTGGTTGAGCAGGTCGCCGGCCGCTGCCCGGTGGTGATTGGTGTTGCCGGCGTGAGCACGCCAGCCGCGGTGCAGTTTGCCCGCGCGGCCCAAGAGGCCGGGGCCGACGCCGTGATTGCCATGCCGCCGTACGTCCAGAAGTACCGCGATGAGGAGATCGTGCGCTACTACGCGGCGATCGACCGGGTGGTGCACGTCCCGATCTTCATCCAGAACGCCGGGCTGGCAGCGATGAGCCGCCCACTGGTGCTCAAGCTGGTGCGCGAGATCGAGCAGATCCACTTCGTCAAAGAGGAGGTGGCGCCGGCGCACCACAGCATCGGCGCCCTCGTTGCCGCCGGCGAGCCGCGGCTGTGGGGCGTCTTTGGCGGCCACGGCGGCCAGAACCTGATCCAGGAGCTCCGGCGCGGCGCCGCCGGCAATATGCCCGGCGCTGGCTTTACCGACATTCTGGTGCGCATCTTCGAGCTGTGGGAGGTCGGCCGCCGCGCTGAGGCCGAGCAGCTCCATCGCCGGCTCGCGCCGCTCATGGCCCGCGCTGGCCCAATGAAGGAGATCCTGGTCAAGCGCGGCGTCATTGCCAGCGCCCGCACGCGCGGCGCCGGCGGCCCAGCCTTCGACGACGAGGACCGCCGCGAGCGCGACGCCTTCTGGCCAGAGCTGGCGGCGGAGTTTACCTGGCGCCCGTAAGCCGCGGTGCGCCATCACGCGGCCGCATGCTGTTCCACCGGCATGGCTCGGGTGCGCCGGCTCAGCCGGCGAGCCACCAGCACCGATCACCTCATCGCGCGCCGTTCCATTGGTAGGCGGCGCTGGGTGGTGCGTGAAAACGCCACCACTCGGGCGCCAGTCACGTCGCCGTCCGTCGTTCCGTTGGCAGAGACGGCAATGATGCTACGTGCCGGCGCACGACGCCCACAGGCGCCGCTTCTGGCCAAGGAGCAAGCGGCCCGTGCGGCAGCGGTGATCCAGCTACCTGGCCAGAATCGTCCGCTATCACGCCCATCCGGAAAGGAGCAAGCGGCCCGTGCGGCAGCGGTGATCCGGCTTGCTCTGGCTGCGGTAGCTATCGCGCTGCTGGCCGCATACCTCTGGTCGGCGACGACGCTCTTCCACGGACGGGTGCAGCACCAGATCGAGGCCACCGGCCACTCGTTCGTCCTCTCCGACCTCTTCCCCCGCTGGTACGGCGCCCGTGCCTTGCTCCAGGGCCAGAATCCGTACAGCGCTGCCTTCACGGAGGAGCTCCAGCGAGCGTACTACGGCGCCCCTATCGACCCGGCGCGCGAGATCGCGCTGTTCGATTCCCGCCTCGGGTTTTTCTATCCTCCGTACGTTGTGCTCCCGCTGCTGCCGTTCCTCTGGCTGCCGTTCGAGGTCGTGCGGTGGGTGGCCACCATCCTGCTCGCCGCCGCACTGATAGCCAGCGCCACCTTGTGGTGGCGGGCGCTTGGCGAATGGCCCGCGCCTGGCGCCGGGGGAACCGGCAAACCGCGCTCGCTGGCAGCGCTCCATCGGTCCTCCCCGGCGCGCCGGCCGACCCATCTGGCGCGGCGCGGTACGCCGGTGGCTGCCGTAGCTGTCTTCTCGCTGCTCTTCCTGCCATCGCTCGACCTGCTGTGGCTGCAGCAGCTCACGGGCCTGGTACTGCTCTATCTAGTGCTCGCCCATCTGGCCGCGGCCAGGAAGCGGCTGCTGTTCGCCGGAGGATTGCTGGCGTTGGCGATGATCAAGCCGCAGGCCGCAGCCGTGCCGGCGGTGGGCCTCCTGTTCTGGGCCGCCTGGCGGCGAGAGCGCTGGCCGCTGGCTGCGGGATTTGTCGCGGTGATGGCGATCCAGCTGGCGGTGGCCGCCTGCCTGCTGCCCGGCTGGCCCAGCCAGCTCCTGGCCGAGCTGCGCCGCTACTCCGCGGGCAATGTCGGTCTCTACTGGTTGCCGGCGCTGGTGGCCGGCAGCACGATCGCGGGGCTGGCGCTCGTCGCCACGCCGGTGCTGGCTCTCCTGGCGTGGTGCTGGTGGCGGCAGCGCGAGGCTCCGGCCGATAGCCCGGCGCTCCTGCATACGGCGGCGCTGAGCTTCGCCGCCGGCACGGCCCTCCTACCGGCCGATTCAAGCCTCTACAACAAGGTCCTGCTCCTGGTGCCGCTGGTGACTTTAGCCGCCGCGGGGCTGGGCACTGGTTTGGTGGGCCGCATCACGGCGCAGCTGGTGATGGCAATGGTGGCCGTGCCGGTGCTTGCCCTCGCCGTGCCGGCCTGGCTGGAATGGCTGCATCTGGGTGTGGAGGCAGCCCCGCTCATTGCCGGCCCGGTCGGCCGCCTGCTGGCTGCTGCCCCCACCGTGCTCCTACCGCTCCCCCTGATTCCGGCGCTGGCCGCCCTCTGCTTCGAACGGCCGCCCGGGCACGGCTGCTCGATGGCTACACAGACTACGCGCGAGTAGCCGCTGCGGTGCACCGGCCGGCCCGGCCGGGGTGTGCCATTGGCCGGGGCCAGCGCGGTATCCTCTGCCGCGCATGACAACGGTGCGCCCATGGCACGAGCCGGACGCGACCGGCATGGCCGGCGCCAGCGAGAGAGCGCTGGACCAGGCGGCGCGGCTCTTTGCCGAGCACTTTGGCGGCGCAGGGCCGGCGCCACGCTTCGTCTACTCGCCGTATCGCATCTGCCCGCTGGGGGCGCACGTCGACCACCAGGATGGCGCCGTCACCGGCATGGCGATCGACCACGGCGTGGTGATTGCCTTTGCTCCGCGGGCCGGCCCCACCGTACGCGCCGTGAGCGCGAACTTCCCGGGACTGGTAGCCTTCGATCTAGAGGATGTGCCGCCAGCGCGCCCGGGCGAATGGGGCAACTTCGTACGTGGCGCAGTAATGGCGCTCCGCCGCCGCTATCGGATGCGCGACGGTGCCGACCTCGCATTGGCTGGCGAGCTTCCGGTCGGCGGGCTGAGCTCGTCGGCGGCGGTGGCCGTCGGCTGCCTGCTCGCCCTTGAGGCAGCCAATGACCTTGAGGTGGCCCCGGCGGAGAATGTGGCGCTGGCTCGGGCCATCGAGAACGAGTACATCGGCCTCCACAGCGGCGTGCTCGACCAGTCGACGATCCTGCTGTCACAGCGCGATCGCCTCCTATGGCTCGACTGCCGCACGCTGGCGCGCGAATACGTGGCCTTCGCCACCGAGCCGGCGCCGCGGGAGCCGGCGCCGGTCCAGCCGCCGGCGATCGCCATCGCCTATTCCGGCCTCTCCCAGGCGCTCGTCACCACCGGCTATAACCGGCGCGTGGCCGAGTGCCTGGAGGCGGCAGCGCAGCTGCTGGCGCTGGCGGGCCTTCCCGCGCCGGCGGATGAGGCGCCGCGGCTGCGCGATGTGCCGGTGGAGGTCTTCGAGCGCTACCGGCACGAGCTGCCCCCGCCGCTGGCCCGGCGCGCCGCGCACTACTTCGGCGAGCAGGCGCGCGTCGCTGCCGGCATCGAGGCGTGGCGGCGCGGCGACCTGGCGCGCTTTGGCGGGCTGGTCACCGAATCGGGCCGCAGCTCGATCGAACGCTACGAGTGTGGCGCGCCGGAACTGGTGACGCTCTATGAGGCGCTCATCGCCACCCCCGGCGTGTACGGCGCCCGCTTCAGCGGTGCCGGCTTCCGCGGCTCGTGCCTGGCGCTGGTGGAGCCAGGGGCCTTCGAGACCATCGCCGAGCAGGTGCGGGCTGTCTATGCGGCGGTGCATCCCGAGCGCGCGCCTGCCTTCGGCTTCTTCCGCTGCGCCTCCTCCGATGGTGCCCGCCTGCTCGGCAGGCTCGACCGCTAATCTTCCTTGCAGATGCCGTCTGCTCCAGCAGTGGTGATCCTGGTGGTACTGGTAAGCTCGCCATGAACGCGCTCCTGCTCGCCGCCGGCTATGCCACGCGGCTCTACCCGCTCACGCAGCACACGCCCAAACCGCTGCTGCCGGTGGCCGGCAAGCCGATTGCCCAGTATCTGGTCGACCAGCTGGCGGCGATCCCCAGTCTCCAGCGCCTGCTGGTGGTGACCAACCATCGCTTCGCGGCGCAGTTCCGCGCCTGGGCCGCTGCCGTGCCGTCGCGCTTCGCCATCGAGGTGCTCGACGACGGTACCGAAAGCAATGAGACGCGGCGGGGAGCCATCGGCGACATCGCCTTCGTGCTCGAGCAGTCTCCAGCGCTGCGACATGCGCCGCTCTTCGTGCTCGGCGGCGACAATCTGGTGGACTTCGATCTGGGCGAGCTTATCGCCGACTTCGAGGCCCGCGACCGTGCCGGTACCCCGGCGACGGTCATCTGCCTCGTCCGCGAGACAGATCGAGCGCAGCTGCAGCGCTCCGGCGTCGTGGCGCTCGATGCCTCCCAGCGCGTGGTGGACTTTGTGGAGAAGCCACCCGAGCCGGCCACCAATCTGGCCTCGCCGCCGTTCTACGTCTTCCCGCCGGCGGCGCTGGCACTCATTCCGCAGTACCTTGCCGCCGGTGAGCCACCCGATGCGCCCGGCCACTTCGTGGCCTGGCTCTATCGCCGCGCGCCTGTCTACGGCCACGTCTTCGATGCCCCGCGCTACGATATCGGCACACCCGAGACGTACGCTGCGGTGAACCGCCTCTTCGAGCAGCGCGCCCACGCGTCCGGCCGGCCGCCGGCCTAGCCGCCCCCGGCCACCCCTCTACGGTACGCTCGCCGATGGCCCGAAATCTGGCGGCACGGCGCTTGCATAAGTACCAAATGGTACTTATACTGTAAGCACGCGTCCCAATGGGGAGGCGACGACAGCGAGGAGGCTGTGCATGTACACTGCACGAAAGACTGAGCTGGGGCGGCTGCGCACCTACGAGCGTGAGCTGGGGGCACGCTACGCCGAAGCGGTGCTTCGCCGCCACTTTGACGAGGCCAAAGCGCTCTACGAGCGGCGCCGTGACGTCCGCCGCGCCATTCTCCTGCGGGAGGAGTGGCAGGGCGACGATGGCGTGGCTGTCACGCTGCCCCGCCTGGCCGAGGTGGAGGCAGAGCTGGCCCGAGTGGCGTAATGCCGGCGCGCTTTGCGCAGACCGTCTTCTCTTCCCCGGGAGCATGCGGTCTGGCCCAGGCG
>Ga0070741_10021327_pt1 | contig 10089 bp, 8 predicted proteins | sample Coa_R1_4_FD_66440 | JGI IMG/M metagenome (GOLD analysis project Ga0070741, IMG submission 66440) | Surface soil microbial communities from Centralia Pennsylvania, which are recovering from an underground coalmine fire - Coalmine... | ecosystem: Environmental > Terrestrial > Soil > Unclassified ...
TCGGCGAGGCGCCGGCCGTCGTCGAGCTCGAGCACTGGGATGCGCCCGTTCGGGTTCAGCGCGAGGAACTCCGCCGTCCGGGTTTCGCCCTTCGTGATGTCCTTCTCGACGAGGGCGAACGGCATCCCGAGCTGGGCGAGGAGCAGGCGGACCTTGTAGCCGTTGCCCGACGGCAGGAAGTCGTAGAGCCGCGTCACGCCGGAGGTGTACTACGGGCGACGCCGCGGCGGAACGCTCCCTCGACCGTCGTGGAAAGACGTTGCCGCGGAACGCGCGGTTCTCTTAAGGTCGGCCGGTGGGGATCGAGATCGGCGTCTACCTGCCGCAGGTCGGCTACCGGTGGGAGGAGCTCCGAGCGCGCGTCGTCGAGTGCGACCGGCTCGGCATCGACTCCGTCTGGTTCATGGATCACCTCTATCCGCCGGGTTCGCCGACCGTGCCGTCGTTCGAGGCGTGGACGACGGCGACCGCCGTGGCCGCGGTGACGGAGCGCATCCGGATCGGGCACCTCGTCCTCGCGAACGGGCTCCGGCATCCTGCCCTCGTCGCGAAGATGGCGACGACGCTCGACCACGTGAGCGGCGGCCGCCTCGACCTCGGGCTCGGCAGCGGATCGTACGCCGCCGAGTTCCGCGAGTTCGGGATCGAGCATCCCCCCGCGACGGAGCGCGCCGCGCGGCTCGGCGAGGCGCTGGAGGTGATCCGACGGCTCTTCACCGACGAGCGCGCGTCCTTCGCAGGTCGCTACTACACCCTCCAGGATGCGCCGAGCCTTCCGCGTCCCGTGCAGCGGCCGCATCCGCCGATCCACGTGGGCGGCGCCGGCGAGCGGCGCACGCTCCCGCTCGTGGCCCGTCACGCCGACGTCTGGAACTGCCCGACCTACGCGCTCGGAACGCTGCCGCGGAAGCTCGAGGTCCTGCGCGCCGAGTGCGCGCGCATCGGCCGGGATCCCGCGAACATACGCGTCACCGAGGAGGCGGTCCTGGCGCTCGTCGCGCGCCGCACCGACGTCGACGCCGCACGCGCGCTCGCCGAGCGCCGGTTTGCCGGCCCGGGCTGGGGCTTCGCGACGGGTGGCTACTGTGGCACGCCGGACGACGTCGTGATGCGCATCCGCGAGCGCGTCCGCGTGGGCGTCCGCGGTTTCGTCTTCTTTCTCCACGACCGTGCGGACCCCGCGACGCTCCGTCTCCTCGCAGAGGAGGTGGCCCCCGCCGCGTGCGCCTTCACGCCGGACCCCGCGCCGTGATGACCGTCGGCACGGTGACGTCGGATCCATTTTCGTCAGGCGATTCACGCTCGCTGCGTCGGCCGCGATCGCTTTCGCTTGAGCCACCCGCACGGCGCGCCGTCCCAGCACCAAGGGAGAGGTCGGATAAAGGGGGGGGATGCGACCGATTTCAGGCCGGCACCGCACGCGCTGCCCAGGGGTGAACCGCGCCGGTCGGAGACCGAATTTCCGTCGCCGGCATTGGGATTTTTCCTCCGGGGCGACGCGGCCCCCGCGCCGGCGCCCCCGTTCGGCGGGGTACGCCACGTGCAATCGTCGACCCGGCATGAACACCTATCGGGTTCCAGACCGCCGGCACATCAAGCCTGCATCTGCCGTGTATCGTCGGCTGTCGCACGAGCTCCGCACGCCGCTGCACGCGATCGTCGGTTCCGCCGAGATGCTCGTCGACGAGAATCGGCCCGAACAGCGCGAGGCACTCGTGCAGGCGATCCACCAAGCCGTCGATGCGATCCTCGCGTTGGAGCAACAGCTCATGCGAACGGCACGGCGCGCCGAAGCGACGGACGTCTCGCGCGAAGCACCGCCGCGCGGTCGGCCGATGCCGGCGTGGACACGCGCCTCGTTCCACTCGTCCAGCGCCGCGTGAGCGACGTGCGGACCCCTGCCGGGCCGACCACCAGTCTGATCGGTTTCCCGACCGATCGCTGCGCAGCAGACGCGACCGCTGAAGCGCGAGCATCCTCCGCGCGTCTGGCGGCACGCCCGCGTCGCATGATAGCGACGCGAGATGAGCGAGATGCTCTCCGGCGTGCGCGTCCTCGAGGTTGCGCAGTGGTGGTTCGTGCCCGCCGCGGGCGCCGTCCTCGCCGACTGGGGCGCGGACGTGATCAAGATCGAGCACCCGGTCAGCGGCGATCCCCAGCGCGGGCTCATCACGTCGGGGCTCGTCCCGCCGACCGGCGGCGTCAACTTCATGGTCGAGCAGCCGAACCGCGGCAAGCGCAGCGTCGGCATCGACCTGGCGCAGCCGCGGGGCCTCGAGCTGCTGTATCGGCTGGTCGAGACGGCCGACGTCTTCCTGACGAACTTCCTCCCGCCGGCGCGCCGCCGCCTCCGGATCGACGTCGACGACATCCGCCGCGTCAATCCGAAGATCGTCTATGCCCGCGGGCACGGGCAGGGGTCGCGCGGACCCGACTGCGAGAAGGGCGGCTACGACGCGGCGTCGTTTTGGTGTCGCGGCGGCATCGCCGCCGCGCTGACGGCGAGCGGCGCACCGGCACCCGTGATGCAGCGGGCGGCATTCGGTGACTCGACCGGCGGGATGGCGGTCGCGGGCGGCATCGCCGCCGCACTCTTCCACCGCGAGCGCACCGGCGAGCCGTCGGTCGTCGACATCTCGCTCCTCGGCACGGCGATGTGGGTCATGGCGCCGGACATCATCGCGTCGCGCCTCCTCGGCATCGATCTCCCGACGGGCGACCGCACGCAGCCGCCGAATCCGATCGTCAACAGCTACCGGACGAAGGACGGCCGCTGGCTCTTCCTGAACATGCTCCAGCCGGACCGCTACTGGCCGGACCTGTGTACGCGCCTCGGCCGTCCCGATCTGATCGCCGACCCGCGCTTCGCCGATGGCCGCGCGCGGTTCGAGAACCGCGTCGAGTGCGTCCGCGTCCTCGACGCGATCTTCGCCGAGCGGACGCTCGCCGAGTGGCGCGAGCGCCTCGGCGAGGCCGAGGGCGTCTGGGCGCCGATGCAAACGGCGCGCGAGCTGCCGGACGACGCGCAGGCGATCGCCAACGGTTACGTCCCGAGCGTCGATCGCGGCGACGGGACGCAGTTTCCGCTCGTCGCGAGCCCGGTCCAGTTCGACGAGCGGACGCCGGCCCTCCGGCCCGCGCCGGATCTCGGTCAGCACACCGAGGAAGTCCTGCTCGAGCTCGGCGTCTCCTGGGAAGACCTCGCCGTCGCGAAGGACGCCGGGGCGATCTCCTGATGCCACGCCGGACGGTCGGCGCGATCCTCTTCCCCGGGTTCGAGCTGCTCGACGTCTTCGGCCCGCTCGAGGCGTTCGGGATGCTGCCGGAAGGTCGTCACGTCGTCGGGAGTCTCCGCCGGGATCGACATGACGCTCGCGGTGATCGCGCGGCTGGCCGGCGCGGAAGCCGCGGAGCGGATCGCGGCCCGGATGGAGTACGACTGGCACCGCGACCCGACGTGTGATCCGTTCGCGAAGATCGCGGGCCTCACGTCGTGAGGAGGCCCTTTCCCGGGACGTGGTTCACCTCGAGCCGGATGCCGTCGGGGTCCTCGAAGAGCACGGAGTAGTAGCCCGGCGCCCAGGCGCCGTCTTCCGGCGGATGGACGATCTTGGCGCCGATCTTCACGAGGAAGTCGTGGACCGCATCGACGTCGCCGCGCTCGCGCGCACGAAAACAGACGTGGTGGAGCCCGACGCGCAGTTGAGCGAAGCGCTCGTCGCGGTAGGAGTCCTCCGCCTGGACGATCCCGACCGCCGTCCGGCCGCCGACGCAGTAGAGCATCCCGTCGGCGTCGATGACGGGCCGGAGACCGAGGAAGGTGAGCAGCTGCTCGTAGAACGGCCGGCAGGCGGAAAAGTTGCTGACCGTGAGCATGACGTGCGCGATCCCGTTCACTTCCATGGCGGCGACTCTGCCCCGAGCGTACGCGCCGATGCAATCGGGCGCGCGGAATGAACCGCCGTCTCCGCACTGCGCTGCGCCGCATGGCTCGCGAGGACCGCCGTGTCCGGGAGGAGCTCGTCGCCGCGGGGGCGCTGCCTCTCGGCAGCTATTCGCCGGCGATGGCGGCGGTACACCGGAGGAACAACGACCGCATGCGAGCGATCCTCGCCGCGCACGGGTGGCCCGGACGAACGCTCGTCGGTGACGACGGCGCGGAGGCGGCATGGCTCGTCGTCCAGCACGCCGTCCTCGCGCCGGACGTCCAGCGGCGCGGGTTGACGTTGCTCCGCCGGGCGGTGCGCACCGGCGAGGCGCCGGCCTGGCAGCTCGCGTACCTCGACGACCGCGTGCGGATGAGCCGCGGCGTCGAGCAAACGTACGGGACGCAGTTCGTCCCGGGGGCGGACGGACGCTCGCTTCCGTGGCCGATCGCCGACGCTGCGGGAGTGGACGCGCGGCGACGCCGGATCGGCCTGCCACCGCTTCGCGAGCACGCACGGAGGATCCGGGCGGAGGACGCGAAGCTCGACTGGAGCGAGCCGCGACCGCGCGTCGGGATCAGCGCGTGTCTCCTCGGCCACGAGGTCCGGTGGGACGGGGGTCACAAGCGCGACCCGGGACTCGTCGCGCAGCTCGGGCGGTCGGTCGAGTGGGTGCCCGTTTGTCCCGAGGTCGAGCTCGGTCTCGGCGTTCCGCGGGAGCCGATTCGCCTGGAAGGGTCACGAGCACGCCCGCGGCTCGTCGGCGTCGGGAGTCGCACGGATCACACGGCGGCGATGGTCCGCCTCGCCCGGGCGCGCATCGCTCAGCTCGAGGCGCAGGGTCTCTCGGGGTACGTGCTCAAGAGTCGCTCGCCGACGTGCGGCCTCGCCAACGTCGCGGTGCACGGCCCCGGCGGTGAGCCGGTCCTCGCGGGGACCGGCGTCTTCGCCGGCGTGCTGACGGCGCAGCTCCCGCTGCTTCCGGTCGAGGACGAGGTCCGACTTGCGGTGCCTGCGGCGCGCGCAGGCTTTCTCGCGCGTGTCCGCGCCTACGCGCGCTGGCACCGAGAGAACGCCGCGGGAATGACGCGGGCGCGTCTGGCGAGTTTTCACGAGGCGCACGCGGCGCTCCTCCGCGAGGGTCTCCACCGGCGGCTCGCGCGGCTCGTCTCCGACCGAAGCCGCCCGATCCGCGTCATCGCGCGCGCGTACGCCGCAGCCTTCATGGACGCGCTTCGTCGCGAGGAGACTAGGCCGACGTCTCCGCGATCACCGCTTCGTGGAGCCGGCCGTTCGTCGCCACCGCGTCGCCGCCGCGGATCGTCCGCCGGCCGCGCCAGTCCGTGAAGCGCCCGCCCGCCTCTTCGATCACCGGCAACAGCGCGGCGCAGTCCCAGACGTTCATCGCGGGGTCGAGGGCGACGTCGGCGCGACCGGTCGCGACGAGCACGTACGCGTAGCAGTCGCCCCACGTGCGCTGGAGCTGCGTCCGCTCGACCAATCGCGCGTATCCTCCCGAGCGCGCGCGCGCCATGCGCTCGTCGGTGACGACGAGGAGCGCGTCGTCGAGTCGCGCGACGTCCGACACGCGGCAGGCGCCGCCGTTCCACGTGCACCCGGCCCCGCGCGCGGCGGCAACCGTCTCCCCGAGCGCGGGCAGGTAGATGACGCCGACGACGGGCTCGCCGTGGGCCTCGATCCCGACCAGGGTCCCGTAGAGCGGAACGCCGCGGATGAAGCTCTTCGTGCCGTCGAGCGGATCGATGATCCATTGATACGGCGCCGTGCCGGCGGTCTCGCCCTGCTCCTCGCCGAGGATCGCGTGCGCGGGGAAGTGGCGGGCGATCAATTCGCGCATCACCGACTCCGCCTCGCGGTCGGCGGCGGTGACCGGCGTGCCGTCGGCCTTCCACTCGACCCCGGTCCCGGCGTTGAAGTACGCGAGCGTCCGCTCGCCGCCCGCACGCGCGACCTCGACCGCGACCGCGAGCAGATCCGCGAGCCGCGGCTCGCTCATGAACGGAGCATGCCGCGGAGCACGAAGGGCAGGAGGCCGCCGTGACGGTAGTACTCGACGTCGTCGAGCGTATCGACGCGCGCGATCGCCCGGAACTCCGTGACGCGTCCGTCGTCCGCCGTGGCCCGCACGGAGACGGATTTCCCCGGCGTGAGGCCCGCGGCCAGTCCGATCACGTCGTACGTCTCCTTCCCCGTGAGCCCGAGCGACGCGGCGTTCTCGCCCGCCGTGAACTCGAGCGGCATCACGCCCATCCCGACCAGGTTGCTCCGATGGATCCGCTCGTAGCTCTCGGCGATGACGGCGCGGACCCCGAGGAGCAGCGTCCCCTTCGCCGCCCAGTCGCGCGAGGAGCCGGTGCCGTACTCCTTCCCGGCGATCACGACGAGCGGCACGCCCTCGTCGCGGTAGCGCATGGCGGCGTCGTAGATCGACATCCGCCCGCCGTCGGGCAGATGGGCGGTCACGCCGCCCTCGACGCCGGGAACGAGCTGGTTTCGCAGCCGGATGTTCGCGAACGTCCCGCGCAGCATCACCTCGTGATTCCCGCGGCGCGCGCCGTACGAGTTGAAGTCCTTCGGCTGGACGCCGAGGCCGATCAGATACCGTCCTGCGGGGCCGTCCTTCGCAATCGAGCCCGCCGGCGAGATGTGGTCGGTCGTCACGCTGTCGCCGAGGAGCGCCAGCACGCGCGCCCCGCGGACGTCCGTGATCGTCGGCGGCTCCGGGCGCATGCCCGCGAAGAACGGCGGCGACTTGATGTAGGTCGAGGCCTCGTCCCACGCGTAGAGGTCGCCCGACGGGACCGGCATCCCGCGCCAGTGCGCGTCGCCTTCGGTCACGTGCGCGTACTCCTCCTGGAAGAGACGGGCCTCGACGGAGCGCAGCGCGTCGCGGACTTCCTCGGTGCTCGGCCAGACGTCGCGGAGGTAGACAGGATGGCCCGCGGGATCGATGCCGAGCGGATCGTTCTCCGGATCGAAGTCCATCGTGCCCGCGAGGGCGTACGCGACGACGAGCGGCGGCGACGCGAGATAGTTGGCGCGGACGAGCGGGTTGATCCGTCCTTCGAAGTTCCGGTTGCCGGAGAGCACCGCGGCCGCGACGAGCTCGCCGCGCGTCACCGCGTCGGCGACGGGCTCGGGAAGCGGGCCGGAATTCCCGATGCACGTCGTACATCCATAGCCGACGAGCTGGAATCCGAGACGCGCGAGGTCGTCGGTGAGACCGGCCTCGGCGAGATAGCGGGTCACGACCTTCGAGCCGGGCGCGAGGCTCGTCTTCACCCACGGCCGGACGCGGAGCCCGCGGCCGAGCGCGCGCCGCGCGAGGAGACCGGCCCCGAGCATGACCGATGGGTTCGACGTGTTGGTGCAGCTCGTGATCGCGGCGATGACGACGGCGCCGTCGTGGAGCTCGCCGCGGCCGCCATCCATCGCGATCGGCATCGCCTTCCGCGCCGCCGGCTTGCCCTTCAGGAACTCGGCCAGGGATTCCTGCCACGCGACGCGCGCGCGCTTCAGCGGCACGCGGTCCTGCGGGCGGCGCGGACCGGCGAGGCTCGACTCGACCGTGCCGAGGTCGAGCTCGAGGCGGTCGCTGAAGACCGGCTCCGGCGTGTCGGCGGTCCGGAAGAGTCCCTGCGCGCGCGCGTACGCCTCGACCAGCGCGATGAGACTCGGATCGCGCCCGGTGAGACGCAGGTACGCGAGCGTCTCGTCGTCGATCGGGAAGAAGCCGATCGTAGCGCCGTACTCCGGCGCCATGTTCGCGATCGTCGCGCGATCCGCGAGTGCAAGGCTCGCGACGCCGGGGCCGTAGAACTCGACGAACTTCCCGACGACGCCCTTCTTCCGGAGCATCTCGGTGACCGTGAGGACGACGTCGGTCGCCGTCGCCCCCGCGGCGAGGCAGCCGTCGAGCCGGAAGCCGACGACCTGGGGGATCAGCATCACCGTCGGCTGCCCGAGCATCGCCGCCTCCGCCTCGATCCCGCCGACGCCCCAGCCGACGACGCCGAGACCGTTGATCATGGTCGTGTGCGAGTCGGTCCCAAGAACCGTGTCGGGATAGGCGGCCTGCCGGCCGTTATCGGCGCGCCGGAAGACGACGGGGGCCAGGTACTCGAGGTTCACCTGGTGGACGATCCCGGTGTCGGGCGGGACGACGCGGAAGTTTCTGAACGCCTGCTGTCCCCAGCGGAGGAAGGCGTAGCGCTCGCGGTTCCGCTCGAACTCGATCTCGACGTTCCGCTGGAACGCGTCGGGCGTGCCGAAGACGTCGACCTGCACGGAATGGTCGATCACGAGGTCGACGGGCTGGAGCGGATTGATGCGCGCCGGGTCGCCGCCCATGGCGCGCATCGCGTCGCGCATCGCGGCGAGGTCGACGACGGCGGGGACCCCGGTGAAGTCCTGCAGCAGCACGCGCGCGGGCATGAACGGGATCTCGCGCTCCGGCGGACGCTTCGGATCCCAGTCGAGGAGCGCGTTCACGTGCTCCGACGTCACCTGCCGGCCGTCCTCGCGGCGGAGCAGGTTCTCGCACAGCACCTTCAGCGAGAACGGCAGCCGCTTCACGCGGTCACCGAGCGCCTCGAGCCGGTGGATCACGAACTCGGTGCCGCCGACCTCGAGGATGCCTCGCGTCCGAAAGCTGTCCCCAGCGCTCGCCATCCCGTCAAGATATACGCCGGGCGGAGGGCATTCCATCGTCGGATCGACGGGGTTTACGGTCGCGCGCGGCGGCGGATAGATGGCGGGATGCGTCCGCTCGTCGTCGCGCTCCTCGCCGTGACCGTCGCCGCCGCCGCCGATCATCCGATCGCCGGCGACGCGCTCGTCCTCCGCAACCGACTCGTCAAGTTCCGCGACGTGCGCGATCCCGCGATCGACGCGAAGGCGGGCGCGGATCCGCGCGCCGTCGGCGCGACGTTCGAGATCGCGGGAAGTGGCGCCGGCGATGGCAGCACGGGGCCGATCGCGCTCGATCCGTCGCGCTGGAAGCCGCTCCGGACGATCGGCTATCGGTTCGCCGATCGGCGCGGTGCGACCGGCATCCGCAAGGTCACGTTTCGCTCGGGCACACGCGGCGGTTCGCTCCTGGTCAGCGGTGGCGGTGCCGCGTGGCCGTACCGTGTGACGCAGCCGCAGTCACCGATCGACGTCCGCTTCACGGTCGGCGACGACGTCTACTGCGCGCGATTCGCGAGCTTCGCGAAGAACCGGACGGGCCGGGTGATGGCACGCGCAGCGCCGCGAGCGGCGGACTGCAGCGGCACGCCCGCGGCCGTCTGCGGCAACGGCAAGATCGAATCCGGTGAGGAATGCGACGACGGCAACACGACGGACGGCGATGGGTGCTCGTCCCACTGCACGCTCGAGAGCGGCGCCGACGTGTGCACCGGAATCCCGACGGCCGCGGGCACCGCGATCAAATCGGTCCTCGTCGCGTCTGGGCTCGTCCATCCGACGTACGTGACGGCGCCGCCGCGTGACACGCGGCGGCTCTTCGTCGTCGAGCAGCCCGGCCGCATCCGGGTGGTGCAGGATGGCACGTTGCTCACGCGTCCGTTCCTGGCGATCGAGAGCAAGGTCCTGAGCGCGGGCGAGGAGCAGGGACTCTTCAGCGTGGCGTTCCACCCCGATTACGCGACGAACAAACGGCTCTTCGTGAGCTACACCGCACCCGGCGGTGGCCCCGCGGGCCACAGCGTCGTGTCGGAGTACCGCGTGAGCGCGACCGACCCGACGGTCGCAGACGCCACGAGCGAGCAGGTCCTCTTGACGGTCGACCAGCCGTTCGAGAACCACAACGGCGGCCTGATCGCGTTCGGTCCCGATCGCGGTCTCTACCTCGGCCTCGGCGACGGCGGGAGCGGCGGCGACCCGAACAACAACGGGCAGAACGATGCGAGCCGGCTCGGGAAGCTGCTCCGCATCGACGTCGACTCGCGCGCCGTGACGACGTGGGCCAAGGGGCTCCGCAATCCGTGGCGCTGGGCCTTCGATCGCGGGAACGGCGACCTTTACATCGCGGACGTCGGGCAGAACAAATACGAGGAGATCGACGTCCAGCCCGCGCCCGCGACGAGCGGACTCAACTACGGCTGGCACGTCATGGAAGGTCGGCACTGTTATCAGCCGC
>Ga0070741_10021328_pt1 | contig 10089 bp, 6 predicted proteins | sample Coa_R1_4_FD_66440 | JGI IMG/M metagenome (GOLD analysis project Ga0070741, IMG submission 66440) | Surface soil microbial communities from Centralia Pennsylvania, which are recovering from an underground coalmine fire - Coalmine... | ecosystem: Environmental > Terrestrial > Soil > Unclassified ...
AGATAAAACCTATAACACGTGGCTGTGGTCGAGTCGGCCGTATTCGCCCATTGCAGAATTGGATGCCTACGGGCAGGCTAAGGTCTACGGATGCCCCGCGCAGGGTGTCACGCCGGGGACCTCTGCGGGCAGCTGCCCCTCTATTACGAACGTCAACAAGGCGTTCGTGGATTCGGTCTCTGTAGACACGCTTCACATGCACGCCGATGGGATCTTCGATAGCTATTTTGTTTCGACCGACGAGTTCATCAAAGACTCCCTAATTTCGTGGAAGTCTCAATTCTTGGATACTCGCACGTTTCTCAACGCGCACTATTACAATGTGAGCACGGGCGGCGCGTGGTACATACGAAGTGTTGGCATCTATCTCAAAAACGCGAGCCGGTTTGCGGACTATCTACAAACCATAGGTGATTCCGATTTTGCGTCGGTCTTAGCCAATGCAACGCAGCAATACACGGAACTGGTAGCACCGGATTATTGCGTGCGTGACGGAAACGGCAATACCTGGCCTGCGGGATGCGCACCCGATCCAATCGCGAACTACCTGAAGACTTGGGCGTCGTTATGTTCCAGTCCTTCGCTGTATCCGTGTCCAGTAGGTAAGTGGGATGAGATCGAGGATACCAACTATACTATATGGGAAGCGCAAAATCGCGGTTTCACCGCCGCCTATGCGTCCGCCCCTGTATTTCCATCTCCAGCCAGCGTCACCGTGAACGTTACGACAGTCACGGATGGAGACATTACATGGTTGGCGCGAGGGAAAAGCAACACCGCTTTACATATCAACTGGGATCAACCTGGCGTCAGCAAGGTACGCGGGCTGGTAAACGCAACCACTTCGAGGGGGCAGGGATGGTGCAACACGCCGTCCGGATTTGCGGCTTATTCCTATCGCGGGAATGACGCTTTTGTTTATGATCTGGTGAACGAGGGGCTGCTTTACCTGCGCAGGATAAAGGGACCGAATTGGGGAGCAGATTACAACAACGCCCTCTCGCTTGCTTACGGTATCAGTTCGTGGGACCTGACCGAACATTTCAATTGGGACGGCAGCGCGAGTTGGCGCGTCGATTCGAGTCAGTCCACTAGTCCCTCAGGCTTCTATCTCTACAACGGCTGGCAACCCGGAGGCATTATTTACGATGTTGCTAACCAGTGCGATAGCGTCCACAGCATCGGCACGGAAGGTAATAACGTCAGCGGCACTGTTGCGGTTGCAGGCACGCCGAACGGGGACGGCAGTTACACCGTGACCTATGCGAGCGGAACCCCCGTGGATCGGATAAATTGGTACGGTGCTGTGATGACCTTTACGTCCACGGGCAAAACCTGCCAGATTCTCGGCTTTCCCAATTCGACCAGTATGCTTATCTACCCGGGCTATTGCAGTCCGTACGGGGCACCCCCGGCTGGCACTCAGGCTTGGACCGGACTAGATTGGGGACACGGCGGGGCCATGCCGACCATTGCTGGTCATCAGTACGACCAATACAACCTAACTTATCCAGCGTCGCAGAGCATGTGGGGCGTGTTCTACACACAGGCGCTCGTGAATGGGAAATTGAACGCCGAGCAAAAAACGAAGTTCGCTATCACCGTGCAGCGCGTGAATGGTGCCTTGGGTGAAGGAGCGTTTTACGATCCGCAGTCCTATAAATTCGGCGGCGTGGTCTACAAACTTGCCAACGAAGGAACGGCTGTCTTATGGGATGTACCTGTCAGCGTCAGCCCAACCGGAGGCGGTAACTATAACCTGACATGGACGCCTCCCAGTGGAGTGACGAAGTACTCGCTGAAGTGGTGTTGCGCGGGCGGCGGCAAAACCATCGTCAATAGCGGTGGATTCTCTTCGGTTTCACCGAGTGCGCCGGGGGGGTTGCTCGGCTTCGATCAGGCGAGCACGTTAAACTTTGCTATCGATCCGGCCACAAACATGACCTGGTTCGGATCGAATTCTCTGGCTCCTTCGGCTGAACCGGCAGCAAACGCCTCCTCGATCTCGGTCTCGACCGGCGTGAGCGGCCTCACTGCGCCCAATTTTGCCTTGAAAGCGATGGCCCCCGCCAGCGGCGAGCTGCCTCCTGTAATTACGACTTCGTCGTTGCCGAACGGAACGGTAGGCGTGGCTTATTCGCAGACCTTGACGGCCACGGGCGACACGCCGATTACGTGGGACATCTCGGCGGGAAGTTTGACGGCTTGTAACCTGACTCTTTTCTCGACGGGGTTAGTAAGCGGAACGCCCGCGTCTGCGACCACCTGCAACTTCACAGCGCGTGCTACGAACGGAGCGGGCGATAACACGAAGGCCCTGTCTGTGACGATCAACGCAGCAGTGACGACTCCTACCGTTACCACCACCACAGCCACGAGCATTACGACAACAGGTGCTACTTCCGGGGGAACGGTTACAAGCAATGGGGGCGCTGATGTAACGTCCGAAGGCGTCTGCTACGCGATCACGGCTAGTCCGACAACGCCATGCACGAGCGACGGCACAGCCACCCCTTTTGTCAGCACCTTGTCGGGGTTGCCTCCGGGAACAGTGATTCACTACCGGGCATTCGCCACAAATACCGCGGGCACCTCCTATGGGTCGGAACTAACGTTCACGACGACATCAATTGTGACGCATCCGGTGCGGCGGCGGGTTGTCGGGGTGTCGGGCTATATGACTAGCGCTTACGTGCAGGGAAAACAAAACTCCGCCTGCGCTGGCGGTAACGCGGCTTGCGCGGTGACGCTCGACGCCCCTCTGACGGTCGCGGCAGATCACGTCGTCATTCTGGCAGTGCAATCCGATAGCGCCACCACCTCTCCCGGTGCGGTCACGGATGGCGCAGGGACGACCAATAGCTATACGGCCGTGGCTCCGTTCTTTGGCGGCAATGGTCTGGGCGTGACGATCTTTTGCGCTCCTGTCACTACGGCCAACACGGTAATTACAGTTGCTGGCAAAACCGTGGGAGCTCTGAACCGGATAGAAGCCGCCGAATTTTCGGGAATGACATGCACTCCAGACGGATCTTCCGTCACGGGCACAAATGCAGCAAGCACCAACCCAGTGACAAGCACGGGCGTTACCCCGTCGCAAACGGACCTGATTCTCGCCACGGTGTTTGACTACGGAGGAAACACGTCACTGGCCGCAGGCACTGGGTTTGCCACGGATACCACCAACCTGCGGACGGCTTACGGAATGCTGGAATATGCTCTGAATCGCAGCATCGCAATCACGCCCGCTGCGGTGCAGAGTCAGACATCATTTTGGGCCATCACGGGAGTGGCACTGAAAAACCATGTTCAATAAATTAGTCGCAATTCTCCTGCTCGCGTGTCCTGCGTGGGCTGCCGATGTGTACTTCGCCCAGGCTGGGAGGGGGCTCAACAATGGGGCAAGTTGCGCAAATGCATTCAATATCGGACGCTTTAATACCAACGATTCGAACTGGAGTGCGGGCAACACACTACACCTGTGCGGAACGTTTACGGCGGTTTCCGCGAACACTACGATGCTCACAGTGCAGGCAGGTGGGACTGTGAATAATCCGATTACGGTATTATTCGAGCCCGGTGCGGTTCTGACTTCGCCCGCATGGTCCACAACGACCGGAGCCCTATTTATTAATGGCAAGTCCAATGTAATAATCGACGGGGGCACGAACGGCCTGATTACTGCCACGGCCAACGGGACGGGGCTTGCGAACACGATCGACAGTGTAGGCGTGACGACCGTGACGAATGGAGCGACGTCTCCAACGGTGACTCATGTCAAGGTCAAGAATTTGACGATCACCAATCTATTTGTTCGCACGCGGCATGCGGAATCCGGCGGGAATCCTCCAGGGTTTAACAGTGTAGCCATCAATATCATCAGCGGCGGAAATAATCTGATTACGGGCAACACGGCGCATGATGTTAAGACCTGTTTTTCGATGGACTGGAATGGAGCGGTGAGCGGGGATGCAATAACGAATAATACGTGTTACAACCGTGACGCCGGAATCATCGTCGCGTCCCTGTCAGCTTCCAACAATGTGGCGCCCGTGATCAGCGGCAATTCTATCGGAGACGCGGCCAATTGGGACGACACGAACAGCGGCACGAATGGCTTTCATCATGACGGAGTCCATCTGTTTCAAGGCGCTGCCGGGGTCACATCAGGGGCGCTGATCTATAACAACTATTTCTACGGAGATCTGGGGACTCAATCAACTGCCCAAGTGTTCGTGGAAGATCCGCAGACTGGCACCCAAGTGTTCAATAACGTCTTTACGTCGTCGAACGGCTCGTCTGGATCGAACGGGAGTCTGTGTTTTAAGAGCAACGGGACAGGGCAGGCGGCCTATAACAACACATTCACTACGGCAAGCGGGCCTGGATTCATCGGAGTTTACTGGGAGGGCTCTTCGGGCACAATGAAGAACAATGTCTTTAATAACTATTCAAATTCCGTCTATCCCTCTTGCACAGGGGTTACCGCCAGTAACAATGTCTACTATCTTGCTCCAGGGGGAACAACCTGCGGAACCGGCCCTACAGGCAATCCTAACCTAACCAGTGACGGGCATCTGCAATCTGGATCTTCCGCGATCGTGGCGGGGGCGAACCTCACGAGCCTTGGAATAGCCGCTCTCAATTCGGATAAAGCAGGAGTAGCTCGTCCAGGCGGTTCGGCATGGGACATCGGGGCCTATCAGTACGCGGCGGTGGCCTGCTCCATCACGCCGACGAGCCTACCGGCCTACACCACGGGGCAGGCGGTCAGTCAGCAGTTTACGGCAACAAACTGCAATTCGAGCACGTTCACAGTATCGGCAGGGTCCTTGACTGGCTCAGGGCTCAGTTTAAGCTCCTCTGGACTGCTGAGTGGGACCGCGGTGCCCGGATCGTTCAGCTTTACGGTTGCGTACGACACCGCGACCGATCCACTGTCTTTGACCACAAATCCAACCCCATCGATAACCAATTCCGGCGCATTAGCCGCTGGTACAGTCAGTCAGGCGTATGCGCAAGCGCTGACGACCAGTGGCGGAACAGGAGCACTGACCTGCTCGCTCGCCTCGGGCTCGCTGCCCACCGGCCTCTCGTTCGCTGGTTGCACGATCGGTGGTACACCCAGCATGGCCGGTACTTACAATTTCACGGCGAAAGCCACGGACGCAAACAGCGTGCCGGGCGGGGCCTCCAACCCGATCTCCATTGTGATTGCGGCAGCTGATCCGACCGGTTCCGTGATGCTGAACGTGACCCCTTGCGGCGGGCAGAGCTTTCCGGGTTCCTGTACGATCCCGGCAACAACCACGGGAAGCCTTTTGGCAATCGCGATCGTATCTGCGACCGGAACCAGCCCCACGATCTCCTCGATTGCAGCCGCCGGAGGCTCCTGTCAGGAGGCCGGCGCTGCACGGTCCACCGATACCAGCATGGCGGATCTCTGGTACTGTACCGGAGTCGCCCCGGGCACCACATCACTGACCATCATGCCCAATACACCCACGAGCATGGCCGCTATGATTTGGGAATTTACTGCGGTCGCGCGGCTCGATACCAGCGCAGTTCTCAATAGCCAGGCGGCCAGCAACACGCCAACGGGTGCGTCCGTGACAGCAGCGGCTAAAGAGGTCGTGATCTCGGTTGCGAGCTCACAAAATGGCATAACCGGCATTAATGCCGGAAACGCCTGTATAAACGACTCTTTGCTTTGGAGTAAGGGGTGGGCCCACTACATCACCTCCTCGCCGGGTTCTGTCGTATGTCAATGGACCGGCGCGTTCGGTACCTACAACTCGAGCACGGCGGCGTTCCTGTTCGAGAGTCCATCGGCTGGACCGGTTTATTCCGGTAGTATTGTCCTATCGAGCCAGCAAGGACCATAACCCGCTGCTGCGGGCAATTGGCAACGACGTTACCGAGAGTGTCCGCTGCTGGTGGGTTCGCGTGTACTGCTCAAGAAAAGAACTCGGGGCGTGCGATACTGTTTTATACGGAGGGCCGTCACGATGATCTCGAATATCCGGATGGAACGCTTACTCGGATTAGGAATATGGTTCGTCGCTTCGGCCCTATGGCTGAGCGACGCTCAACAGAAGCAGAGTCCGAACTTTACCGGCGGAGATGTGACCACGGTCAAAGAGAATTCGGATGGCAACATCGCCCATTTTCATTTTGCGCCTGGCGCGCGAACCAAGTGGCATATTCACGAGCGCGGCCAGATCATCCTGGTGGAAGAGGGCGTGGCCCGAACGCAAGTGAAAGGCGGGCCCGTGATTGAACTGCACGCCGGGGAAACGATTTACTGCCCTCCGGGTGTGCCGCACTGGCACGGCGCGGCTCCCAACCAAGGCGGCATTCAATACAATATCAGCCGCGGCGGAATTACATGGCTGGACGAAGTAACGGAACAGGAATTCACGGCTCCGCCGAAAGCGCGCTAGCGCGAGGCGCTGTCGAGAGCGCGACCGCCGCTCAGGACATTCTTCACGGCCTCATTTCCCTCATGGCAGGCGTATTCGAAAATCTTGTAATCCGCATCGCGGGCTAGCGGAATCGAGACTTTCCACGGGTTCGTGTAGACATCCGGATCATCGATTGAAACCTGGTAGGAAATCGTATCCGCGTCGATGCGCCGGAAACGCTCGACGATGTGCAGCGACTGGCTTTGAGGAACACCCTTGATCCGTCCGCCAGCCGCACTGGTCGAGATCCAACCCTTTCCGTTGTAATTGGTGGTGTCCACCACCAATGTGTCGCCATCCCAGTGGCCGCGCGAGTCACCATCCCACTGGCGGATATTCGCCGGTACATGCGGCCGCCCATCCAAGGGAATGATGCGGGCGTTGTGAATCATCTCCGACAGAATCACCACGTATCCGGGAATCTGAACGATTTGATAGGCGTTGTTGTAACCAGCCGGGAACATCGCCCCGGGAATCCCGCGCGTAATGCAGCGGTCCCACGGGCTCATGTATTCGTAGGAATCGGAATTATGCGCCAGGCTGTAATCGCGTTTGGCCTCGGCGGACGGTTTGACCGGGACCCGTCCATCGGCGGGATCGGTCACCAGCGAGGTTTGGTGGGTGGATACAACCTTGCTCCCTGAATCAAACCAGACCTGATTGTAACTACCGACGTCGCCTTTTGCGGGCGGACGGTCGACACGATTCTCGGCGGCGCGCTCTTCAAGTTGAGCGGCTTCCTGCTCCGTCAGGACGGGCTTGCCGGCCAGCTCCGCCGGGCGCTCGAACGGCGTGATCGTCGGATTGGTCCAGATGCCTTGCAGATCAGGCTGGCCATCCGGTGTGCGCGAAGGCGCCCAGGCTTTGCGGTGCTGCGTCTGGGATTGGCTCTGGAGTTGCGGCGGGATTGCCAGGAAGAAAAACGCCGCGCTTCCGATAGCCAGCATGCGAAATCCAACCAAAGCAGAAAGTCGATACATCATTGAGACCTCCTTACGGCCTCTATTCTATCCAAGCCGGCTCCCGCATTTGCCTGGCCGGTTTCAAAGTGGCAACATAGATCACCGGAGGGGGAAATGAAAACCTACGGTCGCACTGCGAGTTTGCTCATTGCACTGTTAGCTCCCGCATTCTGGATGCACGCGAGTCCCGCCGGGAGGCAGGCTAAAGATCCGTTTCTTGGTACGTGGATGCTGGACGGTGATAAGTCCACGTTTGTCCCCGGGCCGGTGCCTGAGGACCGGACCATGATTTTTGAAGCAAAAGACGGCGGCCTCCATCACATCACACGCACGCGCAATCTCTTTCTGGGTGGAACCGACGATATCGATTACACCGCGAAATTCGATGGCCGAGATTATCCGATCACCGGTACCGGTCTCGACACTGTCTCATTGAACCGGGTAGATGCCGATTCCATCGAGCGAACTGGAAAAGTGCGAGGTAAGGTGACCGAGAGTTGCTCGATGAAGGTTTCGCCCGATGGAAAAACCCTCACGATGACGGTCAAGGGCTCGTATAACGGAACAGACTATCGCAGCACGCAGGTCTTCGAGCGTCAATAAAGAGCTCCTCACACCAGTTAGTCTTCTTTGCGTTTCCCGTAACCCGCGCAGGCGAGCACGGGCAGCCGCGGGTATTTGGGATACTCCGGGTTGGTGAACGAGAGCGCACACTGAAAGAACGTGCCGCCCCGATCGGAGCGCATCACATGGACGTGCGCACAAGTCGCGCAAAGTCCCACATGTGGCTCTGATAGCGGGTTATTCCGCCCGGAATCCATTCCTTTTGGTTATCTTTACATCATCAGTATAGGACTTCCGCCACTCACAAGTATTCATAGTCCATTCAACTTAAGTTAACAGCGCCGTTTCGTACTGTTTTTTAATAGAAATCCGTCGATATACTGAGGTAGAGTGTACGGACGCTTACAGCCGGTGCGGTCGAATTTGGCGCGGATTATGCTTTTCGGCGCCGCTGCGATATGGGCCCATTCGGCAACGCTTTCGGGTGCCAATCAGAGCGCCAATGCGGGCGATAGCGTCTCATTTCCTCTTTTGCTCTCCTCCGGGGGGCAATCGCTCAGCGGGCTTCAATTCGACCTGACCTGGGACTCCGCTCTCGACGTCCATCTGGTGGCGGGCGCTCAAATCGGGATCGCAAACAAAGTGCTCCACGTGGGTTTGCTCCAGCCCCGCGTTTTGCGGTGCCTGATCGTCGGCATGAACGGCAATGTCCTGGCAGACGGAGACGTGATCCGGGTCTTCGTTAACATCAATTCCAGCGCGCCTCCGGGTGCAGCCGTGTTGAATATCGTCAACCCGAACGCGACCGGACCGGATGGCTCTCCGGTACTCCTGGTGGGGGGCTCGGTCAGCGTGCAGGTCTACAATGGCAGCTCCACACAAGCGATTCAGTCAAGCGGGGTCCTAAATGCCGCTAGTCTTGCGGCGGGTCCGGTTTCACCTGGCGAAGTGGTCACGGTGCTCGGCTCGATTTCGGCCGCCGCTCCGGTGGTCCTCTTTAATGGTCTTCCGGCCACGGTTACGTATGCGGGTGCAAATCAGATAAACGCCATCGTACCGTTTGGCCTGGATATCAGCAGTCCGGTGCAGCTGCAGGTTCAACAGGGTGGAGCAAGCTTAACGACAGCGGTGCCGGTGGCGGCAGCGGCGCCTGGCATTTTCACCCTGAGCACAACCGGCACCGGGCCGGGAGCCATTCTCAATCAGGACTATTCCGTGAATTCTCCGATAAATCCGGCCACTCAGGGTACCGTGATCATGGTTTACGCAACAGGCTTCGGAGTCTTGACCCCGCTGCCTATAGATGGACAGATCGAGCAAGTCCAGGCGACCCTGGCACTGCCGGTCACGGCTACGATCGGCGGGGTTCCGGCCGATGTCATTTACGCGGGAGCGGCACCCGGCCTCATTGCCGGCATCGACCAAATTAATGTGCGCGTGCCCGCGGGAGTGGCCGCCAATCCCGCGGCGCCGATCCTGCTTACCATGGGTCCCTTCACCACCCAGCCCGGGGTGACTGTTTCGGTGAAGTGATTGGTCCCTGACGGGGGCGGCTGCGCATACCGCCGCACCGCCTCGTTTCTTATGAGGCGACCCGCCTACACGCCCGGAATCTTCTTCAAAGCCGCCTGAATTTCGCCAATCAGCGCCGTGGTTGCGTCGGTCTCGGGAAGAGTCCGCAAGGTGTCGATCGCCTGCCGGCACATGACCGTTTGCCGCTCAGGCCGGTCGAGGTGTTTCGCGCTGAACAAATCGGATCCTTCGTACAGGAGCTTGGCCAGACCAAAATAGAAAGTCTCCTTGGGCACCTGGATTTCCGGCAACTGAAAACGGGCCTGAGCCGTGCTCGGGGCGTCAGGATTCCCGACCGCGCTTGCCACGGCGAGGATCACGCCGCGCTGCAGAGCTTCACGCTGCAAGGTCTCGCGATCGGTATCGCCCAGCGCACCGCCGCGGGAAACAATCTGAAGACCCGGAGGCACCTCAGCGCTTCCGGGAGGGAACCGGAATGGGAGCTTCACGACCGCGGTCTGGTAATGCTGCGCCTCGAACATCGCTTGAGTGAACTCGAGGGCCGTGCTTGACGCCATACCGCGCAG
>Ga0070741_10021329_pt1 | contig 10088 bp, 9 predicted proteins | sample Coa_R1_4_FD_66440 | JGI IMG/M metagenome (GOLD analysis project Ga0070741, IMG submission 66440) | Surface soil microbial communities from Centralia Pennsylvania, which are recovering from an underground coalmine fire - Coalmine... | ecosystem: Environmental > Terrestrial > Soil > Unclassified ...
GGAGTCGTAGCCGAGCTGCGTCGGCAGGTCGAACGCGATCGAGAGACCGGTCTGCCCGCGCTCGAGCAGGTAGCGGTAGCGCGCGTTCGACTCCTCGGCCGACGCGAAGCCGGCGTACTGGCGGATCGTCCACGGCCGCCCGCGGTACATGTCGGCGTAGGGGCCGCGCGTGTACGGGTACTCGCCGGGCGGCTCGAGCGGTGACCGTGCGTCGCCGGCCGTGTACACCGGCTTCACCTCGATGCCGGACTCGGTCTCGCGTCGGTCGGTCGTCGCCATGACCGAAGTATGCTCGCGGCGTGCGCGTCCTCGCCTGCGTGCTCGCCCTCTGCGCCTCGGCGCCGGGCGCGGGGCACGTCGCCGTCCGCCACGCGGGCGGTCGCGTCCCGGGCGTGGCGGCGACGGGTCACGCACCGGGGCTCCAGCGGCTCTTCGTCCACGGGCGTCTCGTCTACGAGCACTGGGAGACGGGGCCGTTCGTGCCGCTGAAGGTGTCCTCCGACGGGCGGTGGCTCTTCTTCTACGTCGACGAGTACGGCGCGGTCTCGGCGATCGCGGACGGGACGTCGCTCTACGTCGTCTCGACCCGCGGCGGGCCGGCGCACGTCCTCGGGACGATGCTGCCCTACCGCGACTACATCGCGTGGTGCGGCGGCGAAGCGGTGTGGATCGACGGCCAGGACCGCGTCGCGATCCACGCGAAGCGGTTGTTCGCGGCCGCCCCGCCGGACTGGCGTCCGCACGACCTCTGGCCCGACCGTGCGCGCTCGTTCTCGGCACCGGCCTGCCAGCCGCGTCACGACGCCGTCGCCGTCCTCGTGCAGCGGTCGAGCGCTGTCGCGAACTTCTTCGCGACGCGCTGGCGCCTGTGGATCGTCGGGATGAACGGCGGCCGGCGGCTCGTCGACCGCCCGCCCGCGGGGTCCGCCGACGAGGAGCCGGTGTGGGCGCCCGACGGTGCGTCGCTCCTCTTCGTGCGGGAGCGGAACGGCTACGGTCGGGTGATGCTGCGCACCCACGGCCGCCTGTACGGACCGCTCCGGAACCTCGGCCGCGCGCTCGGGTACTACGGCCACCGCGACTGGGGGCTCGCGTGGCGTCGGTGAGCGTCCGCCTGTTCGCCGCCCTGCGCGAGCGCGCAGGGTGGTCGGCGCGCGAGGTCGACGCGGCGTCCGTCGCGGACGTGTGGCCGGCGCTCGGCCTCGGCGAGGAGCCGGCGGGGCTCCTCTACGCGGTCAACAAGGCGTACGCGGACCGCGACCGCCCGCTCGCGGACGGCGACGAGGTGGCGGTGATCCCGCCGGTCTCCGGCGGCGCGTTCCTGCTCAGCGACGAGCCGCTGTCGCTCGACCGCGTGGTCGACGAGGTGCGCTCCGACGAGGCCGGCGCGATCGCGACCTTCACGGGCACGACGCGCGTGCATTCGCGCGGGCGGGCGGTCGTCCAGCTCGAGTACGAGGCGTACGAGGGCATGGCCGAGCGCGTGATGGCGGAGATCGCCGAGGCGCTGCAGGCGCGCTACGCGCTCTGCGGGATCGCGATCCACCACCGGGTCGGTCGCGTCGGGATCGGAGAGACGTCGGTCGTGATCGCGGTGTCGGCCCCGCACCGGGGCGACGCGCTCGCGGCCTGCCGCGACGCGATCGACGAGCTGAAGGAACGTGTGCCCCTCTGGAAGAAGGAGGTCTACCAGGGGGGCGAGGAATGGATCGGGAAGGGATCGTGAGCTACGACTACGACCAGCGCGACTACGAGCCGATCCACCCGCGCGGGGCCGACTGGCGCGGCCGGATCCGCAAACTCCTCGCGCCGCTCGTCGCCGTCGCGGCCGCGCTCGCGAAGTTCACGTTCCTGCTCGCGAAGTTCGCGAGCATCTTCGTCGCCGTCGCCGCGTACGCGCTCATCTGGGGCTGGAAGTTCGCGGTCGGCGTCGTCGTGCTGATCCTCGTGCACGAGCTCGGCCACTACGTCGAGGCGAAGCGCGAGGGGCTCGACCCGAAGCTGCCGGTCTTCATCCCGTTCCTCGGCGCCTACGTGCGCTACACGCGCGGCAACCCGTGGCAGACGGCGCGTGTCGCGATCGCCGGCCCGATCCTCGGCGGCGTGGCGAGCCTCGCCTTCTACATCGCGGCGAAGCAGCAGGGATCGCAGCTGCTCGAGGCGCTCGCGTACTTCGGGTTCCTGCTCAACCTCTTCAACCTCCTCCCGGTCGGGATCCTCGACGGCGGGGCGGTGTGGCGCTCGGCGCGCTGGCTGCGACTCGGCGGCGGGGGCACGAAGGCGCTCGCCGCCTACGTGCTCTACTTCGGGACGGCGGCGCTGCTCGCGATCGGCATGGTCGCGGCCCACGTGCCGCAGAGCCGCCTGTGACCGACGACCGTCGCATCCTCGATCTCGGCGACTCCGAGATCGACTCGTCCGTCGCGCGCATCGCCGACGAGTTCCGCGCCGGCTTCCAGAAGGTCGCCGAGATCGACCGTCCCGCCGCGGCCCTGTTCGGCTCGGCGCGCGTCGAGGAAGGCTCGAAGCCGTACGAGTCGGCGCGCGCGGTCGGACGCCTCTTCGGCGAGGCCGGCTGGGCGGTCGTCACCGGCGGCGGCGGCGGCGTGATGGAGGGCGCGAACCGCGGGGCGCAGGAAGGCGGCGGCCTCTCGGTCGGCTTCAACATCGTCCTCCCGCACGAGCAGGCGCCGAACCCCTACGTCGACATCTCCTACACGTTCAACCACTTCTACGCGCGCAAGGTCTGCTTCGTGCGACCGGCCGAGGGCTTCGTGATCTTCCCGGGCGGGTTCGGCACGCTCGACGAGCTCTTCGAGTCGCTGACGCTGATCCAGACGGGGAAGATCCTCCACTTCCCGGTCGTGCTCTTCGACTCCGACTACTGGGGACGGATGGTCGCGTGGATCCGCGGTGAGCTGCTCGCGCAGGGGATGATCTCGGGCGACGACATCGAGTTGCTGCACCTCACCGACGATCCCGAGTCGGCCGTGCAGTTCGTGCTCGAGTGCTACGACCGGCGGTGCGCCGACGACCCGTCGGCGCCGCGCAAGGAGGACGCTCAGTAGCTCGACGGAAGGACGATGTACGGCCCCGGCGGCTTGCGTCCGGGCCCGTAGACCGTCGTGGGGCTGTCCGGGATGTAGTGCGACTTGAACGTGTCGCGCCGCAGCACCTTCCCCGCCGCGTCGTAGACCGTGCGGTCGACGGTGACGTCGAAGCCGAGCTCGCCCGTCCCCTTCACGACCTTGACGGAGCCGCGCGGCGCGTTCGGGTCGACGGCGTAGTTCATCGCCGGCCGCGTCCAGTGCGTCTGCGGCCCCGTGTGCGAGACGACCTTCCGGTGCTCGTCCGTCCCGTAGAACGTGAACGTCAGCGTCGAGTCGGTGTACGACGTCTTGATCAGCAGCCCGTGCTTCAGGTCGTTCCGAAACCGGAAGTCCGGGCCGCCCCAGGACACGGTCGCGTCGCGTCCGAGCGGGTAGTGCGCGAGGTAGAGGTTGTGGTTCACGCGCGCCAGGATCGGCAGGCCGAGCTCGAACGCGTCGTTGAAGAGTGTCGTCGCGGTCTGGCAGACGCCGCCGCCGATCGACGGGAGCACGAGCGAGCCGATGATCATCTGGCCTTCGAGGAAGCCGCGCTCCGACGTCCTCGGCCCGACGACCTCGTTGAACGAGAACGTCTGACCGGGCCGGACGATCGTGCCGTCGATGAAGTCCGCCATCAGGTGCACGTTGTGGATGCGGTTCGACGACGACTCGCCCATCTGCGTCGTGTACGAGACGAGCTTCTCGCGGATCCCGAGCGCGTCGGCCTCGCGCGTCGTCAGGTCCGGCTGCCTCGGGCCGAGCTCGATCTGCGCCGCCTTCCCCGCGCGCGCGGCCGCTGCGACGGTCGCGGCGAGGGCGGCCGGCGCGACGTCGTGCCCGGGACGCGAGGGCACGATCCGCACGCGGTCGCCGGCGACCACGAAGCGCGCGTTGCGCGCGCGGACGATCCAGCGGCCGAGGCGCGGCCGCACGACGGTGGCGAGGCGGTCACCGGCCAGGCGCACCTCGTAACGGTGGCCCTGCAGGCGCAGGTCGACGGCGTGCGCAAGCTGCGGCGGCGTGAGCGCGCCGAGCCGGGCGCCGTGGTACTCGATCGCGACGGGTGCGGCGACGAGCGTCCTGACGGCGTCCGCGGCGGCGCGCGCGGCGGCGTCCGTGACCGCGGGGCGGATCGTCCGGAACGGCGCGACCACCTCGCGCGACGGCTGCGACAGGCGCCGGAGGAGCGCGGCGCGGTCGAGCTCCAGGCCGGTGCGCGCGGCGGTCGTCGTGACCGACGTTCCGTGCACGGAGACGGTCGCGGCCACCGGCTGCCGGCCCGCGCGCCCGAGGGCGGTGAGAACGTCGCTGGACTCCCCCGCCGGTCGCACGACCGGCGTCACGTCGACGCGCTGCGGGACGACGACCGCGCCCCACGAGCCGGATGCGAGCGCACGGTCTGCGGTCGCGCGCGCGTCGATCGCGACGAGCCAGGAACGGGGCACGTGGTAGGTGCGGCCGGCGGTACGGATCGTCACGCGCTCCCGCCCCCACGCCGCGAGCCGCCGCTCGATGTCGCCGCGCGTGCGGCCGCCGACGTCGATGCCGACGACGTGGACGCCGGGCTTCGCCGCGTGACGGAACTCCAGTGCACGCGCCACCGCCGCCGCGCAGGCTGCGAGCACGAGAACGCCGGCGATGACGAGCGCGCGCTTCACCCTGACCAGTGAAGCAGTCGCCGCGGATCCTCTACCGCAAACCTCGCGTATCGTGACGTCGGTGGAGCTGCGCGACTTGCCCTCGGTGGACGAGCTCGCCCGGGAGTCCGACGACCCGCTCGCGGTGGACGCCGCGCGTGCGGTGATCGAGGCCGCGCGGACGGCGATCCGCGCCGGCGCCGACCCCGGCGATCTGCGGGGAAAGCTGTACGAGGAGCTCGCCCGCGCGCGCCGGCCGTCGCTCGGGCGCGTGCTCAACGCGACGGGGGTGATCGTGCATACGAACCTCGGCCGCGCGCCGCTCGCCGGCGCGGCGCTCGAGCGCGTCGCCGACGCCGCCCGCGGCTACTCCAACCTCGAGTACGACCTCGCCGCCGGCGCGCGCGGCTCCCGTCAGGACCACGTCGCCGGCGTCCTGCAGCGGCTGACGGGGGCCGAGGCGGCGGTCGTCGTCAACAACAACGCAGGGGCGATGCTGCTCGCCCTCGCCGCGCTCGCCGAGGGAGGCGAGGTGCTGGTCTCGCGCGGCGAGCTGATCGAGATCGGCGACGGCTTCCGGATCCCCGACGTCCTCGCGCGCTCCGGCGCCCGGCTCGTCGAGGTCGGGACGACGAACCGGACGCGCACGTCCGACTACGCGCGCGCCGTCCGGCCGGAGACGGCGCTCGTCCTGCGCGTCCACCAGTCGAACTTCCGCGTCGTCGGCTTCACGGAGCAGCCCCGCCTCGACGAGCTCGCCCGTGTCGCGGGCGACGCCGGCCTGCCGCTGCTCGACGACCTCGGCTCGGGCGCCCTCCTCGAGCTCTCGGACGAGCCGACCGCGCGGGCGGCCCTCGCAGGCGGCGCGGACCTCGTCTGCTTCAGCGGCGACAAGCTCCTCGGCGGTCCGCAGGCGGGAATCGTCGCCGGGCGCGCCGACCTCGTCGAGCGGCTCCGCCGCCACCCGCTGCACCGTGCGCTCCGCATCGACAAGCTCGGCCTCGCCGCGCTCGAGGGGACGCTGCTCCTCTACCTCGACCCCGCACGTGCGCTGCGCGAGGTGCCCGTGCTCCGGATGCTCCACGAGGAGGGCGAGGAGGTGCGGGCGCGGGCCGAGCGTCTCGCCGCGGCCGTCGGCGGGGAGGTCGAAGAGACCGTCTCCCGCGTCGGCGGCGGCGCGCTGCCGCTCGCGGAGCTGCCGTCCCACGCCTGCGCCGTCGAGGAGGCGCTCGCGGCGCGGCTCCGCGCAGGCGTGCCGCCGGTGGTCGGCATCGTGCGCGACGGGCGCCTGCTCCTCGACTGCCGCACGCTCTCCGACGCCGAGGCAGACGAGGTCGCCGCGGCGGTCCTCGCATGCCGCTGACCGTCGGGACGGCCGGCCACATCGACCACGGCAAGACCTGGCTCGTGCGCGCACTTACGGGCCGCGACACGGACCGCCTGCCCGAGGAGCGCGCCCGGGGGATCTCGATCGACCTCGGCTACGCGCCGCTCGAGCTGCCGGACGGACGGCGCATGTCGCTCGTCGACGTACCGGGCCACGAGCGCTTCGTGCGCACGATGATCGCGGGCGCGAGCGGGATCGACCTCTTCCTCCTCGTGATCGACGCGCAGGAGGGCGCGCGGCCGCAGACGCTCGAGCACCTCGCCGTTCTGCACCTGCTCGGCGTCGACCGCGGCGTCGTCGCCGTCACGAAAGCGGATGCGGTGGACGAGGAGACCCTCGCGCTCGCGCTCGAGGAGGCGCACGAGCTCGTGCCGGGCGCGGAGGCCGTCGCCGTCTCGGCGAAGACCGGCCTCGGGCTCGACCAGCTCCGCGCCGCGCTCGCGCGCGTTCCGGTCGAGCCGCGCGACGCGGGGGCCGCCACGCGGCTGTACGTCGACCGCGCGTTCGCGCTCGCGGGGGTCGGCACCGTCGCGACCGGGACGTTGTGGTCGGGGACCGTTGCCGCCGGCGACCTGCTGCGGGTTGAGCCGCGCGGGAAGATCGTGCGCGTGCGGTCGGTGCAGGTGCACGACGCACCGGTCGACGCGGCCGAGGCGGGGCAGCGCGTCGCGGTGAACCTGCCGACGCTCGAGCGCCGCGACCTGGCCCGCGGCGACGTGCTCGTGGAGGCCGGCCACTACCCGGTCTCCTACCGGCTCGACGTGCGGCTCGAGGACGACGGCGCGCTGCCTGCGGCGGCGACGGTACACATCGGGACGAAGGCCGTGCCGGCGCGGATCGTGCGCGACGGCCGCTACGCGCAGCTGCGGCTCGCCGAGCGGGTCGTGGCGGCGCGCGGCGACCGGGTCGTGCTGCGCACCGACACCACGGTCGGCGGCGGCGTCGTGCTCGACCCCGCGCCGGCGCGACGGCTCGACCGCAGGCGCCTCGAAGCGCTCGACGGGGCGACACCCGAGGAGATCGTCCGCACCCTCGTCCACCAGCCGGTGACGGGGACCGCGCTGCAGGCGCGCGGCCTGCTCGGGCCGGCCGAGCTCGCGCGCGGCCTCGCCGCCGTCCGCTCGGCCGGCGGGCACTACTTCTCCGACGAATGGCTTGCGGAGCTCCGCGCGGCGGTGCGCGCGCGCCTCGCCGAGCGTGCCGCGTCGAGCCCGCTCGACCCGGGCGTGCCACTCGCGGAGCTGCTGCCGAACGAGCCGTGGGCGCCGTACGTGCTCAACCTGCTCGAGCTCGAGCGCCGCGGCGCGAAGGCGTACCTCCCCGGCGCCACCGCGGAGCTCGGCGAGCGCGCGGACGCGGCGGCGGAGCTCGAGCAGACGCTCGCGCGCGAGGGGATCGCCAGGGTCGCCGACCGGGCGCTCGCCGCCTACCTCGAGGACGAGGGGCGGCTGCGACGCGTCGGCGACGGCTACGCCGCCTCGCCCGCGCTCTACGAGCGCGGCCTCGAGCTCCTCCCCACGCTGCCGGAGATCACCCTCGCGTCGTTCCGCGACGCGCTCGGCGTCGGCCGCCGGACGGCCCAGCTCCTGCTCGAGCGCTACGACGCCGACGGGCTGACGCTCCGCCGCGGCGACGTCCGTGTCCTGCGGCGAAACCGGCGCTAGATTGCATCCGTCCACCAGCGAGAGGGGAGAATCGTGTCGAAGGGAAGGACGATCGCGCTGGCGGCCGCCGCCGCGCTCGCAGCGGTGCTCGTCGCGGCCGCGCACGCCGGCAAGCCGCCGTCGGGCGGCTCGACCGGCACGGCGCTCGTGTTCTCGAACCCGGTCCAGAGCCTCGGCGACGAGTCGCTGACCGACCAGAACGACTCGGCGACGGCGGTGCCTGCCGGCGCGTACTACCGCGTGACGCTGACGAACCTCGACGGCAGCGGCTACCTGAGCGGCGCGTACGCGACCGTCTCCAGCGAGACCGGGAGCCCGGCGTATTCGCCGACGAACACGTTCGACTACAACCGCCACCAGGACGAGTTCGAGCAGGTGATGGCGTACTTCTGGATCACGGAGGCGCAGAAGTACGTGCAGAGCCTCGGCTTCGGCAGCCAATACCGCGGGATCGACGACCACCCGCAGGCGGTCCGGATCAACCAGTGGGGCCAGGACAACTCGTTCGAGACCGACCACCCGAAGAGCGAGATCCGCTACGGCAAGGGCGGCGTCGACGACGCCGAGGACGCCGAGGTGATCCTCCATGAGTACGGGCACGCGCTCCACGACGCGCAGAACTTCTCGTTCGCGTCCGAGCAGGCCGGCGCGATCAGCGAGGGCTTCGCCGACTACTGGGCGGTGACGGTGACCGACGTCGTCTCGCAGCAGCTCGGCATCCCGGAGCGCGAGCCGCTGCCGTGCGTCGCCGACTGGGACTCGACGTCGTACACCTCCGCGGTGCCGCACTGCCTGCGTCGCATCGACGGGACGAAGCACTATCCGCAGGATCTCGTCGGCGAGGTGCATGCGGACGGGGAGATCTGGTCGCGCGCGCTCTGGGACATCCGCAAGGCGCTCGGCCACGTGAAGGCGGACACGATCATCCTGCAGGGGTCGATGGACTTCCCCGGCACGACGATGCCCGACCTCGCGCAGCGGACGGTCGACGCGGCGGGCGCGCTCTACGGCGCCAAGGCCGTGACCGCCGTGAAGCAGGCGTTCGTCGCACGGGGGATCCTCTAGGCGCTACCGGCCCGGCGGCGGTTGCACCCGCCGCCGGGCCGGGCATCCTGAGCGGAGTGCACACGGTCATCCTCGTCGACGACGACTCGGCTTACCGCCGCTCGCTGCGTGCGTTCCTCGAGGCGTCGTACGACTTCCGCGTCGTCGCGGAGGCCGGCAACGGCCACGAGGCCGTCACGCTCGTCGAGGACCTGAAGCCGGACGCCGTGATCGTCGACCTCGCGATGCCGGGGATCGGCGGCGTCGAGGTGGCGGAGCACGTGATGGCCTCGGTGCCCGAGGCGGCGATCCTCCTCGTCACCGGCGCGAACGGCGGCCCGGAGCAGCGGCGGGCCGCCGAGCTCGGGATGCCGCTCATCCACAAGGGCGACCCGCTGCCGATCGAGAACGCCCTGCGCACGCTGACGCGGCGCCCGCGGACGTAGCATCACCGCCTGGAGCGGCGGGGGCCGGTGCCCCAGCGGGTCTTCAAAACCCGTCAGGCGTGGCAGCCCCACGCTGGCTCGGTTCGACTCCGGGGCCGCTCCGTCCCGTGCGTTTCATCACCGCTGCACGCCGCCCGACGATGCGATAGCTTCGGCGCGCCAGTCCCGAAGCTCCGACGGCGCGAGTCCGCCCGGGCGGGCCGACGGACGAAGTGCGGCGGGTCGAGCGGGGGCGACGTACCTCAACCTCTCCCCAGGGACGTCGCCCCCGTTCCCCACCCCAAAGCCGCTCTTTGCGGGCTCGGCGCCGAAACCCTGAACCTCGCCGGCGTCCGCGCGGCAGTAACGTCCGGGCACCCCAGTGTCGGCGGGGCGGCAGCCGGAGGGGAGAGGCGGCTGCCGCCTCACCGCGCTGCTTCCAGGGACCGCTCTCCGCGACGCCGCGGACAAACGCTTAACGCGGCCGTGATCCCCGGTTAACACGGGCGAGAGAGGATCGGCGAACGGCGGCGGGGAGGCACTCCTCGCGGACGTGGGGGTCCATGGGACGAATGCACTCCACTCCCCGCCGCCGGACCTGGGGCTCAGGCAGCCCGGCCGAGCTCGTCGGCCACGAGCCTCAGCCAGGCGGCGGCGCGCGGCAGCGGCACCGGTCGGCCCGTCGGCGCGCGCAGCGCGATCGCGTGCGCCGCGCCGGGGATGAGGGTGTAGTCGCCGCGCGCGCCCGCCGCGAGCGCGCGCTCGAACCCGCGCCGCGAGAGCGCCGGGCTGACGCCGGGGATGCCGGGGAGCGCCCGGTCGAGCGACCCGTGCAGCACGCG
>Ga0070741_10021330_pt1 | contig 10088 bp, 12 predicted proteins | sample Coa_R1_4_FD_66440 | JGI IMG/M metagenome (GOLD analysis project Ga0070741, IMG submission 66440) | Surface soil microbial communities from Centralia Pennsylvania, which are recovering from an underground coalmine fire - Coalmine... | ecosystem: Environmental > Terrestrial > Soil > Unclassified ...
CGCGCGAGCAAGTCAAGGACACGGACTTGCCCCAGAATTGGCGTGAAACGCCTCCTCCGCCGGAATTGGCGTCGCTGGGAAACAACTTCGTCAAACGCGGTGATTGCGTGCTGCTGGTCGTCCCATCGGCCCTGGCGCCCACTGAGAACAACTGGCTGTTGAATCCCGCTCATCCCGGCTTCCACAAGATTGCCGCACGGGAGGTCGAGCCGCTGCGCTACGATCCCCGCCTGTTTCAGCGAGAGATCAGGACCCGCAAATCTCGAGCGAAGTAGACGGTTCATTCTCCTTTCCGCTTCGCTCGCGGCCATCGCGCCACGACGACCGTCGAAATCCCTCCGCGAGGACGGAAATCCCCTTTGACTTCGGCCCAGACTGGCTGCGCCCAGCGCACCACATCCTCCAGCACCTGGTTAACGATGTTTTCCTGAAAGATCCCGAGGTTGCGGTAAGACTGCAAATACTCCTTTAAGGACTTGAGCTCCAGGCACCTCTTGTCGGGCATATAGCGGATGGTGATCACGCCGAAGTCCGGCAGACCTGTCTTTGGGCAAACCGACGTGAACTCCGGATCATCAATGACAATTTCGTATCCGGGAAACTGGTTGGGCCAGGTTTCGATTTCGGGAAAGTTGGCGTCCAGTCCCGCTTTCGCGTGTTCCGGCGTATAGCGCGGCTGCTTGGTCATAGGGGCATTGTACCGAGCGAGTGGACGCCCGCCAAAGCAGCGGGGGTGGGAGCAAGGGCACGCCCACGCGACTGTGACGCCGCTTATTTGACGCTCCCGCAAGCGCATGAGATAGTTGAGGCGATTCAGAAGCGCAGTTCACAGAGGAGCCACCAGCTGCATGCGATTGATTCCCCGGGAGAAGAAGTTTTTCCGCATGTTTTCTGATGTTTCCGAAAACCTCACCGAGGGCGCCCGACTGCTGCACGATCTCTTGAAGGACCCCAGCGACCTCTCAGCACGGATCGCCCGCTTGCAGGAAATCGAGCACCGCGGCGACGAGATGACTCACGACATCATCCGCATGCTCAACCAGACGTTTATTACTCCTTTCGACCGCGAGGACATTCATCGTCTCAGTTCGTCTCTGGATGACGTTCTGGATTTTGTCAACGCGGCAGCGGTCCGCATGACCCTCTATGGGATCAGTTCTCCGCCGCCGGCGGCCGCCGATCTGGCCAGGTTGATCGTGACCCAGTCTGAGGAACTTTCGAAAGCCGTGGCTTTGCTGGGGGACAACCAGCGGCTGCTCGAGCACTGCGTGGAAGTGAATCGCCTGGAGAACGAAGCCGACCGCGTGAGCCGGAGGGCCATCGCCGAACTGTTCGAGCGCGAGAAGGACCCGATCCAGCTCATCAAGCTTAAGGAACTTTACGAAGTCCTGGAGACCGCAACCGACAAGGCCGAAGACGCCGCCAACGTGCTCGAGGCGGTGGCCTTGAAAAGCGCCTGAAAGCGACCAGAAAAAAATTCAGACCAGGGGCTCTGACGAGTGAATACAGGACTGTGGCTGCTGACCCTCACCATCTTCACCGCCCTGATTTTCGACTTCCTGAACGGCTTTCACGATGCCGCGAACAGCATTGCAACCGTGGTTTCCACGCGCGTGCTTTCACCCAAACTCGCGGTCGCCTGGGCCGCCTTCTTCAACTTTGTGGCTGCCTTTGTACTGGGTACGGCCGTGGCCAAAACCATCGGCAAAGGCATGATCCGCCTGGAGGACGTCACGCAGTGGGTGGTCATTGCAGGACTTTTGGGGGCGATCGTCTGGGACCTGCTGACGTGGTGGTGGGGCCTGCCCACGTCCTCGTCGCACGCGCTGATCGGCGGTTATGCCGGCGCGGCCATGGCGCGAGCAGCGTTGAACCACGGCATCGCCAATGCCTTTGGAGTCATTCTTCCCCAGGGCTGGACAAAGACCCTGATCTTCATCGTGGTCGCTCCCCTAATCGGGCTGGCCATCGCGCTGCTGTTCAGCATTGGAGGATATTGGCTGCTTCGACGCAAAGCGCCCCAAACAGTGGACCGATGGTTCCGTAAACTGCAACTGCTCTCCGCGGCCGCCTATAGCCTGGGGCACGGTGGAAACGACGCCCAGAAAACCATGGGGATCATCGCGGGCGCTTTGTACACCGCCGGACTGATGAGCAAGGCTGACATGGCCGGCACCTGGGGACGTTATCACTATTGGATCATTCTGGCCGCAAACGGCGCCATCGCCGCCGGCACCTACTTTGGCGGCTGGCGCATCGTTCACACCATGGGATCAAAGATCACCAAGCTGAAACCGTTTGGCGGATTCTGCGCCGAAAGCGCGGGCGCTTTGACTCTGTTCGGCACCGCCATGGCGGGCATTCCCGTCAGCACCACCCACACCATAACCGGCGCAATTGTCGGAGTGGGCGCCATACACCGGCTTTCGGCCGTGCGCTGGGGCGTAGCAAGGCGGATCGTGTGGGCATGGATTCTTACCATTCCGGCTTCAGCCGCGGTGGCGGGCCTGGTGTTTTGGGTCATTAGGCTGTTCAACCCGGCGGCCTGATGGCCATCGAACACGAGCCTCGCATGTAGCCCGGGGACGCCCGCGTCCGGGGTGGTCCTGACACCCTCGTCCGGGTGGACGCGGGCGGGACGTCCGCTTCTATATCCGCCGGAGTCTGTTGCTACAATTGTTGTGCATGCATTCCAAGCCGCCCTTTGCCGATGTTTCCACGGCCCTGGAGGACCTCCTTGCCGGGCGCATGATCGTCATCGTGGATGACGAAGACCGCGAGAATGAAGGTGATCTCATGCTGGCCGCCGAGAAGGTCACGCCCGAAGCCATCAACTTCATGGCGAAGCACGGACGCGGTCTGATTTGTCTAACACTGACTGAAGAGCGGCTCGATCATCTGCGTATCGCGCCCATGAGCACGGAGAACACTTCCAACTACGGCACTGCTTTCTGCGAGGCCATTGACGCTCGCGTGGGCGTGACCACTGGAATCTCGGCCTTCGACCGCGCGCATACCATCCGCGTGGCCATAGATCCCGCGACCCGGCCCTCGGATCTGGCGCGGCCGGGCCACGTCTTCCCTCTGCGCGCGCGCAAGGGCGGCGTGCTGGTGCGTGCCGGGCAGACCGAGGCGTCGGTGGATCTGGCTCGCCTGGCCGGGCTGGTCCCAGCCGGTGTGATTTGCGAGATCATGCGCGAAGACGGCACCATGGCGCGGGTGCCCGACCTGGTGGAGTTTTGCCATCAGCATGGCATGAAGATGCTCACCGTGGCGGAATTGATCCGCTACCGCATGCAGCACGAACGCTACGTGCGCCGGGTGGGCGAGGCGCTGGTCGACACCCGCTATGGGGAGTTTCGTGTCATCGCATATGAGAGCGAAGTTGAAGGCGGCGACTCCCATCTCGCCTTGATCCGCGGCGGCATTGAAAGCGGCGATGAACCCGTCCTGGTGCGGATGCACGCGCATTGCCTGATTGGCGACGTCTTCGGCGCCGCGGCCTGCGACTGCGGGCCGACGCTGGCGGGCGCGCTCGAGGCCATCGCCGCCGAGGGCCGTGGCGCCCTCATTTATCTGCATCAGTCCGCGAAAGGCTTCTCCAGCGAGAGAGTTGGCGAAAGAACTGTAATCTCCTTCCATCGTGACCGCACCGCCCCTTCCCTGCCCGAAAGCCAGAGAAGAATTCAGCGCGAGATTGGGCTGGGGGCGCAGATCCTGTCTGACCTGAACCTGCGCCGGATTCGCCTGCTCACCAATCACCCCAGAAGACTGGCGGCATTGGAAGGCTTCGACATCGAAGTGGTTGAGAACGTGCCCGTTGCATTGGAACGGATATCCCGTAAGCCGTGAGCGGCGAGCAGCCGGCTGTGAGCAACCGGCGCGGGATGCCCGTTGCTCACAGCTTCAGGCTAAAACAAATCCGCATTCAGGAGATCGAACCATGAGACCTCGCGCCGTCGCTTGTTCCCTGGCCGCATCACTCGTGTTGTTTTCCAGCTCCCCTGCCCGGAGTGGAAGCGATGCAGACAAAACCGCCTCCAAAGACAAGGCTGAGATTCGCGCCCTTTACGATGGCTGGGCCAAAGCCTTCGAGGCCCGCAACATTGACGGAATCATGGCGGTGTACGCCCCCGGGGACGAACTGATCGCCTACGATGTGGTTGCGCCCCTCCAGTACCGGGGCAATGACGCATATCGCAAAGACTACCTCGAGTTCCTGGGGCAGTTTGAAGGGCCGATCCACGTAGAATATCGCGACATGCGCATCTTGAGCAGCGGCGATCTCGGCGTCATTCACGCGGTTGAGAGAATGTCGGGGAAAGCGAAAAGCGGTGAAAGCATCGATTTCTGGCTGCGCGCTACCAGCGGGGTGAAGAAGATCAACGGCAAGTGGCTCATCGTGCACGACCACATCTCGGTTCCGGTTGATTTTGAAACCGGAAGGGCGGTTTTGGATCTGAAACCTTGATCTTGCCTCGGCGTCAAATCACCGGTGTTCAGCCGTGTCTCCGGTCACCCGGCAAGGGACCGCCGTGCTAGAAGGGTTTTCGAATCTGGATTTCGCTGTCGCGGATGAAGAACTGCGCCGAGCATTTTCCTGAGCCGCAAATGACCGCGATCAGTCCAGCGATCTGCTTGCGCGTAATGAGTCCCAGCGTCCCGCAGTTGGGACAGGAGAGCACCGCCCAATAAGGGTCTTCCTTTTCGCCGACGTGACCGGCGTTTTCCAGCACAAAGATGGTGCCGGGCTGCATCTGCTCCGGGATCCATTCGCTCAGGATTTCGAGTTCAGCAACCATTTCCCCTCCTCGCGGGCAAATTCACTGCTAACCCAATTTCACCTTGCGTAGAACGGCTTGTGGAACGCTGCGCCCGGGGCGCTTGCGCCCGCTCACGATGGCCTTGACCTGGCGGACGGTGTCGCTCAAACAGACGGCAAACATCGGCTGACGGGAGTTCTTCAGGATGTCCACGATGTGTTGCGGTGAGGTCTCCAGGTACAGCGTGCGGCCGTCGGTCAGCAGGTGATACTTCGAGGAGCCGCTTACGGTTTCCGCCAGGCGCTTGCTGAACTCCTTCTGCAGAAGGCGCACTACCCTGCGCACCCGCTGCAGCGAAAAACCTTTACGGCGCAGTTCGCAGATGACTGCCACTTCCGTCAGGTCCTCGAACGAATAGACCCGCCGATGTCCGCGGCGTAGAGGCGTGACAATTCCACGCTCGTCCCACCATTGCAGCTGGCGCGCGGTGATGCCGGTCAGTCGTATGACATCCAGCGATGTGAATTCGTGCTGCATGGAAGCCCGAAAATGTTTCAAACGTTCTACTTACAAAATGTTTCAAACATTTTAGGCTTACCCTGGCCGGTTCCAGCGAGAGAAAAGGGCCGGGGAGTAACTAGGCAGCTACGTTGCCATCCTGCCGCTCCGGCGCTCGAGGGCCCTCTTCCTCAAGAACCGGAATACAACTCGCTTTCGGGGATGGGAACGGGCCTGGTTTCCGCTCCACCTCCTCAGACGGGCGCGGGCTGAAAACATGGGCGGCCCGCGGGCGACGCGAGCGGGGGCAAAGACCGCGAGCCCGGTTGGGACGGGCATATCGTCGTAGATGGCTTCGATCCCTCCGCGCATGAAGTAGGTCTCGTGCCAGAAGCCCGTGCCGCCCGAGTTGCGCAGAAATTCCTTCCACCACAGCATATGCGGCTCCAAGCGGGACCGGCGTTCCAGGGATTCGAAATCGCGCCAGTACTGGCGCATTCCCGCGTGCATGGGGAAGAATCGAGTAGATCAGGTTCTCATGCAGCAGAAGGCCGTCCGGTTTTTCTCCCACTGCGTTCGAGATTCGCGGACCAAAGCCCAGAATCGTTTTGAGCCCCGCGAGACGATTCACCCGCATACCCAGATAGATCACAACCAGGTCGGGATAAGCGGAGAGATCAACCGTCCGGCGTTCGACTTTCATTGGATTTCCCTCCGAAGGATTTACCGCACTTGCGGGCAACCTCCACCCACGAAATGGACAATCTCCAATCTATCTCCGTCGGCAAGTTTGGTGGCCGGCCAGTGGTCACGCGGGACGAGGTCGCGGTTCAGCTCAACTGCCACCCGGCCGGGCTTCATGCCGAGCTGACTAAGCAGGTCTGAGATGGTGGATACCGAAGCAAATTCCCGCTCTTCGCCGTTGATGGTGAGTTTCATGAGTGGCTGTGGCGGGTCAGGCTTACCGGGGTGCGCGCCTTGCGTGACGCTTGCTGCCCAACCCGCAAAGAGCTCATCTGCTCATCCCGGATGCCGGTCAGAATAATCGAGCTTCCCTGGATGAGCAATCCATGGGACTGCAGCGCCTTTTCGAGGAGGATGCGAAATCCGTTGCTGCCACACTAGGCTTGCACGCGGCGCAGCTGGAACTTTCTGGTAGCCGTGCGGCCCTCGGTGTTGACCTGTACCAGCACGGAGGAATCGGCTAGCGCCGACTCATCCACCAGCAGCACCAGGTCGGCTTCGCCGGAGCTGTCCGTTGCGACCTGGGTATAGAACGGCGCTGCATTGCTCCGGGCCACCCGGACGGTGAGCCGGGCGCCGGCAATTCCCTCCCCGCCCTCGGTGGCCCGGAGACGGATGGAAAGCCTCTCCTCCGCGTGCACTGACTCCGCATTTACCCACTGAATGTCGAGTTCTTTGATGGCGGCCAGGGCCTCAGGACTTTCGCGTTTGTCCAGCACTTCTTCCAGGCGCCCTTGCCGGATCGCCTCAAGCACCAAACGGTGCTGCTCCCGCAGGATCTGCTCCTTCTGCGGATCGGTGAAGCCGGAGGTCTGTGCCGGCTCGGCGTAGGGCGTAGCGCGCTTGCCGACGCACTGGCCGCGGACAAAGACCTGCGTCTGCAGCAGCATCTCGCCTTCCCGCGCTTCGCTCTGCACGTGATAGATGGTGTCCTGGTGCTTGATGTCGGTGTTGAAGCCGAAAATCATGCGTTTGTAATGAACCAGTGTCCCCGAAAACCAGGGCGGGCGCAATGATTACGGAAGTGCAGACCTGTGTACCTGCGGGAACCTCGCCGGCGCACGGGAAATACGGGCGCCACCCTCGGTGCAACCGGCTTGCTAGACTCATGAAGTGCGCCGCCTCATTGTCAATGCGGATGATTTCGGGCTGACCTCGGGAGTCAACCGCGGCATCCTGCAGGCCCACCAGCACGGCATTGTGAGCTGTGCAACCTTGATGGCCTGCGGCAGCCGGTTCGAGGAGGCCGTCGCTCTGGCCAGAGAGGCGCCTTCCCTGACCATTGGCTGCCATGTTGTTCTGGTGGACGGCGTGCCGGTCCTGGAGGGAGGGCAGGTTGCGAGCCTGGTTGACGGCAATCCGGCGCCGCGATTCCGCGACAGCCTGATGACCTTCGCTTGTCTGGCGGCGGCCGGCAGGCTTGACCAATCTCAGATCGAGGCGGAAGTGACGGCCCAGATCCGAAAGCTGCAGGCTGCAGGGATTCCGGTCTATCATCTGGATTCTCACAAGCACACCCACATGTTTCCGGCAGTCTTGAAAGCAGTGCTGCGGGCAGCCAGAAATTGCGGGGTCCGTGCCATTCGCAATCCGTTCGAGCCGCTGGTATTCGCCAGTCTCCGGCAATGGAAACGGCAGTTCCAACTGAAGCTGCTGCAGAGATTCCGCGCCCATTTTCGCGAACTGCTGGCGGAAGCAGGCGTGGTTACGACCGACGGCTGCGTCGGGATCGCTGCCACCGGTGGGCTCAATCTCCAGACTCTTTGCGGGCTGGTGGAGAATCTCCCCGAAGGCACCTGGGAGTTTGTCAGCCACCCCGGCTACAACGATCCCGACCTCGCGCGGGTCAGGACGCGCCTGCGCGATTCCCGGGAGAAGGAGTTGGAGATTCTTACCTCCGCTGCGGTGAAAGACCTGCTTCGTCGGGAGCAGGTTCAAATCATCTCCTACCGGGAGCTGGTCGAGGGTCCACGGGACTGATCTCGGCCGGATCGTCCCCGGAAGTGCTATTACCTTCGACAGTCACGTCCTTACAATCCCAACGGTTATGATTTGTGCAACTATGGAGAAAAGGCCGGAGCCTCGGGTCTCAGCCGAAATCCCTGTTCGCGTATGGGGCATGGATGCCGAGGGCAAACCCTTCTTCCAGAACGCCACCGCCTCTAACCTGAGCAGCGAGGGCGCGCAGCTTACCCGAATCTCCCATTCGCTGAAGATGGGCGACGTCATCGGCGTTCAATACGGCGAGCGTAAGGCCCGCTTCACCATCAAATGGGTAAAGTCCAACGGGGTTCCGAAGACCGTCGAAGCGGGAGTACAGATTCTTCCCGGCCAGACGGTACCGTGGGAAGACATGACGGAGGAAACCAAGGCCGCCTCCGTTACCGCTCGCTATCGCGGTGACAAGAGAAGGTTCATCCGGCATCGCGTGCTGTTCCCCATCGTGATCAGCTTTCCCAGCGGCGCCCGCCCGCATATGCAGTGCAGCGCCACCGACATCGGCGGCTGCGGATGTTATGTGGAAACTCTGGTTCCGCTGGCCATCGGAACCGAAATCGTCATCACCTTCTGGATCGACTCGGACAAGCTCAGCACCAAAGGCATCGTGCGCGCCAGCGATCCCGGCGTCGGCATGGGGATCGAATTCACTTCACTCACGTCCGAGATTCAACATCGCCTGCAGGCGTATCTCGATAAAATTGACAAAGGCTTTGCCAGCGCCGCCGGTCAGGGAAGCTAGACTTCGCCGCCGGCATTCAGGGCTCAGCATTCGGCCAAAACAATGGAGTACGAAGCGACGGGCGGCCTCGTCTTCCGGCCCTGAACGCTGAGCGCCTCAGTTCCCTTCCCCGGCAACCGAGACCATGAGCAGCGGCACCCGCTTTTCCGTTCGAGGGCACAGAGCGCGGTAAGCGCATGAATGGCAGTGCATCCCGGGCTTGGGCTCGAACTTGCCGGCCCGGATCTTCTCCGCGATGTCCAGTACCTCGAGCCGGGCCTCTTCCAGCTGGACATCGCTTCGTGTGGTACTTACCTGCGTATTTCCTTCGAGATTGTGAAACACCAGGCGCTCGATCCCGTAGCCCCATTTTTCCCGCGCCGCCAGGGCGTACAGCGAGAGCTGCAGGCTGGTATCCGCGTCCTCCTGCGCCTTGGGCTTGCCGGTTTTGTAATCCGTAATCACCACCCGGTTTTCTGAGATACGGTCCATGCGGTCAATGCGGCCGACCAGGTTAGTGGCGCCAATCGTGATGCTGAAGCGCTCCTCGGTGTGAAGCACCTCGGGCTGGGCCAACCGGGCGGTTGACAGAAACTCCATGAGTTGAGTGGTCCCCTGCTGCTCGTAAAGGTCATGCTGGTAGCGGTCAATGATTCCTTCTTGAGCCAGATCTTCGCGAAAATAGGCGACCAGGTCCTCTTCCGCCAGCATGCGTCCCCAGCGGACGGAGTCGTAGTAAGCAAGCAGGGCCCGATGCATGGACGCTCCGTACTGCATCGCAGCTGACACTTCTGCAGGAATCCTCCACTCGCGCTCCAGCTTGAACTGTAATGGGCACAGACGATAGCGATCCATGGCGCTGGCGCTCAGCGTCGAAGCCAGGTCGGAAGCCGGAGGCAGTGCAATCCACTCCGCCAGGCGAGAAGGTGGGGGCACAGGATCAGCAGCGGCAAAGAACTCGGTCTGAAACTCGCGGCAGGTCTTTTGTCTTAGAAATGGCTTCAGCTCCCGGTCTTTGAGCAGTTCCCGCAGATACCCCGGCGGGGTCTTGTCGTGCTTGCCTTTACCGAAGGGGCCGTAGATGGTCAGCGTGTCCCGGGCACGGGTCATGGCGACGTAGAACAGCCGCCGCTCCTCCTGTTCGTAAAGCGCTTTGTCATTCTGGGCCTCCAGCGGAATCGCGCGTCGCAGCTCCGCCGGAAATGCGATCAGCGGCTCGCGATAGGCGGCGGGAAAGCTGTTGCTGGCGGCCCGAAGAATGAACACGTGCGCGAATTCCAAGCCCTTTGCGCCGTGAACAGTCATCAGCCGGACCGCGTTCTCCTCCTCGCGCGCCTGCAGCGGAATGACCCCACGCGCTTCCC
>Ga0070741_10021331_pt1 | contig 10088 bp, 8 predicted proteins | sample Coa_R1_4_FD_66440 | JGI IMG/M metagenome (GOLD analysis project Ga0070741, IMG submission 66440) | Surface soil microbial communities from Centralia Pennsylvania, which are recovering from an underground coalmine fire - Coalmine... | ecosystem: Environmental > Terrestrial > Soil > Unclassified ...
CCGAGCTCCTTGCGGACGTCGTCGGTGGCGCTGTTCAGGGTGTCGCGCCAGCCCGAGATCTGATCCTGCGCCCGCTCGCTCGCTCCGCCCGAGATGTCGCGGAGACGCGACACCGCCGAGTCGATGCTCGACCGCACGTCCCCGGTCGCCTTCTCGCCGGCCGTGCGCAGATCGTCGATCGCCTTCTGAACCTGGTCCCTGACGCCGCCACCCTCGCCGCTCGATTCCACCTTGAACCTCCTGCTCGTTTCTCCGGAATTTGCGGGGGCCACCCTATACCCGGACGAGATCCGAGGCGAGGGCCCCGAAATCGATCGTGAGTCCGGCGGCCTCCGCGAGCAGCTGGTCCGCGTCCAGCCGCTGTCCGTTGGCCCAGAGGCCGCGGAGCCACTCACCCGCCTCATCCGCCGCGAACCAGTCGCCTCCATGGGCGCCCTCGAGCTCCCGGCGCCACTCCACCTCGAGCGCCCAGGCCCGCAGGTAGCAGGCGACGTAGAACCCCGGATCGACGTCGGAGAGCCAGGTCTCGGAGGGCCACGGCACACCGACCCGATCGGTGAGCAGCTCCGCGTAGCGCTCCGGCATCGCCCCCAGGTCCACGCCGGGCCCGTGGAGCTCGACCTCGTAGGCGATCTTGGCCGAGTAGCGGCGCAGCATCACCAGCCTCGCCGCCCGCGCATGCTCCACCGCCGGCTCGGCGAGCTCCGCGCCGAGTACGCGCTCGAGCCAGGCCGGAGCGGCGGTCAGGCCCTCGAGCAGGAACGCGAACGACTCGGTCACCGCGTTGTCGCCGAGGTGGCGGAACTCGAACGCGAGTCCCGGATCGGTGCAGCCGTAGTGCTCGGCGTGGCCCGCCTCATGGAAGAGGGCCGCGTAGTCCTCCCGGCCCCCGATCGGCGGCAGCACGAGATAGACCTCCTGCGGAACTCGCGGCGTGGAGCAGAACGCGCGAGGGCTTTTCGTGGGCCGTGAGTCGGTGTCGAGCGTGACGTTCGCCTGGCTCTCGAGGTCGATGCCGAGGCCGGCGAGCGTCTCGCGGAGGGCCGGGACCATGGCCTCCCCCGGGAAGAGGCCGTCGAGATGCGCGGCGCGGAAGAAGCGGGCCAGGTCCGAGCGCCGCAGATCGCTCAGACGAAGCCCGACCGTCCGCTCGAGCTCCGGGCCGACCACGTCGCCGTAGCCCGCCTCGGTGGCCTCGGCGAAGCGCGCGAGCGCGCCCGCCAGCCCTCGCAGGTCCAGGTCGCGCACGTCCTCGTACGCATCGAGATATGACGGCCAGCCGAGCTCCGCGCAGGCGGCGTGAACCGTCTCGAGCCCCTCCAGGTGGAGCGGGTTGAGGGACTCGACGAGCACCGCGTTGCGCGCGCGCTCGAGCGCCGCGCGCCGCTCCGCATCGGCCTCGTTCGCCTGGACCACCGGCACCATCCGGTAGGGCACCGTCCCGCCGCCGCTCTCGACCTCGAGCGACGCCTCGAGCTCGGCGAGCCGCGCCTCGAGCGCGCGCGTCAGCGAGCCGAGGTGGCCGTCGAGCGCGAACTGGTGGAGATACCGCAGGCGGTCCTCGTCGCCGGCCGCCGCCGTGCGCCTTGCCTCGGCGATCCGCTCGACCGAATCCCGTTCGAACAGGGCTTCATGGCGCTCGTAGATCCCCTCCACCGCGAGGTCGGGCTTGCGCCCGGCGAGGTGGAGGTAGTACTCGCGGTCGATCTCCTCCACGAAGCGCTCGGCCTCGCGGCGGTATTCCCCGAGATCCCATGCCACGGCTGCAACGATAGGCGCGAGATGAGCGCGGAGGCCACCACGACCGAGCGGCCCGCCCGGGGCGAGCTGCTCACCCTGGACGTCGATTCCCTCGCCTATGGCGGCAAGGGCGTTGCCAGGCGCAACGGCTACGTCGTCTTCGTGGCCGGTGCGCTGCCGGGCGACCGGGTCACGGCCGAGGTGACCAAGGCCAAGCGCGGCTACGCGGAGGCGCAGACGAGGGAGATCGTCCGCGAGTCGCCCGACCGGGTCCCGCCACGCTGCGACCACGGCGGCGAGCCGTGCCCCGGCGCTCCCTGGCAGAGCCTTACCTACGAGGAGCAGCTCCGCCACAAGCACTCTCAGGTCGACGATGCGCTCGGCAGGCTCGGGGGGCTCGGCGGCTTCGAGCTCGAGCCGATCGAGCCCGCAGCGGAGCGCTGGCGCTACCGCAACAAGCTCGAGTACTCGTTCGGCCAGCGCGACGGCGAGCTCGTCCTCGGCTTCCACGCCCGCGGCCGGTGGGACGTCGTCGTGGACGCCGAGGACTGCCAGCTCGCCTCCGAGGCGAACAACGCCAGGCGCAACGAGATCCGGGCGTGGGCCCGCGACCAGGGCCTGAGCCCCTACGATCGGCGGGCCGGCGAGGGCATCCTCCGCAACCTGGTCGTCCGGGAGGGCCGCCGCACGGGCCGGCTCCAGACCCGCCTGGTCACCTCCGCGGCCGAGATCCCGCGCCCGCCGGTGGACCTGCACACGATCGTCGAGGGCAGTGGCAGCGGCACCGACGGGCCGACCGGCGCGCTCGGCTCCGAGCACCTGGAGGAGGAGCTCTGCGGCCTGCGCTTCCGGATCTCCCACCGAGCCTTCTTCCAGACCAACACCGAGATGGCCGAGCGGCTCTACGGGATCGCGGCCGAGATGGCGGGGCTGACGGGCCGGGAGCGCGTCTTCGACCTCTTCTGCGGGATCGGCACCCTCGGCCTGACCCTGGCGCGGCGCTCGGCCGAGGTCTGGGGCGTCGAGATGGTGCCCGAGGCGATCGCGGACGCCGAGCAGAACGCGCGCCTCAACGGGATCGAGAACGCGCGGTTTCGCGGCGGCGACGCCCGCAAGCAGCTCCGCCCGCTGCTCGAGGAGGCCGGCCGGCCCGATGTCGTCGTCGTCGATCCGCCGCGCGCCGGGCTCTCGAAGAAGGTCGTCCGCCGGCTGATCGAATGCGACCCGGACCGGATCGTCTACGTCTCCTGCAACCCGACGACGCTCGCCCCAAACGCCGCCCAGCTCGCGGACGCCGGCTATAGGCTCCGGCGCGTGAGGCCGGTCGACATGTTTCCGCAGACGCCGCACATCGAGTGCGTGGCGCTGCTCGAACGAGGCGGATGAGCCGAGGCTTCGGGGTCACGGCGGGACTCGATGCCGGGATCGCCGCCCCGCTCGCCGCTCGCTGCCAGGAGCTCGGCTACACCTCGATGTGGTCGAACGACCATCCGGGCGCGAAGGGACTGGAGACCCTGGCGGCGTACGCCGAGGGGGCTGAACGCATCGATCTCGGCGTCGCGGTGATCGCCCTCGACCGCCAATCGCCGGACCAGATCGCGGCGGACATCGAGCGCCTCGGCCTCGACCGCGAGCGCCTCTGGCTGGGCCTCGGCGCCGGGTTCACCGAGAAGCCGCTGACCGCGATGCGCGAGGCGCTGCCGGGGCTGCGCGAGGCGCTCCCCGGCGTCCGGCTGGTGCTGGCCGCGATGGGACCGAGGATGTCGGCGTTCGCCGGCGCGGCCTGGGACGGCGTCTTCTTCAACTGGATGACGCCCGAGTTCGCCGCGGCCGCCAGGAAGCGGGTAGAGCGGGGGGCCCGTGACGCCGGCCGGGAGCCGCCGCCGATCTTCGGCTACGTCCGAACGGCGGTGGGCGCCGGCGCCGAACAGCGCCTGGCGAAGGACGAGTCCTTCTACCGCGACCTTCACGCCGGCTACCGCAACCACTTCGATCGCCAGGGCGCGCCGGAGGGCACGGTCGGCGTCGCCGCCGACAACGCGGGGGAGGCCCAGGTGGAGCTCTCGCGCTACCGCGCGCTCGACACGGTGGTGGTCAGGGCGCTTACCAGCGCAACGCTGGAGGACATGACGGCGCTGGCCGAAGCCGCGGCGCCGGGAGTGTAGGGGGAACCGGAGCAAGGCCCGCCGCGCATCGGCATACTGCCGCGCGTGGCAGCGGGGCTCGGGAGGCTCGTGTTCGCGCTCGCGCTGGCGCTCGTCGTGGGCGCTGCGCCCCAGGCTGCCGCCGCGCCGGTCGCCCCGCTCTCGCACTCGGGGCGCTGGATCACCGACGCGGACGGCCGCGTGGTGATCCTGCACGGCGTCAACATGGTCTACAAGCGGCCGCCGTACTACCCCGCCGCCGGCGGGTTCGGCGCCGACGACGCCGCCTTCCTCGAGCAGAACGGCTTCAACACCGTCCGTCTCGGCCTGATCTACAAGGGCATCGAGCCCTCACCGGGCTCGTATGACGGCTCCTACCTGAGCCAGATCGGCTCGACCGAGTCGACCCTGGCGCAGCACGGCATCTTCAGCCTGCTCGACTTCCATCAGGACCTCTACAACGAGCGCTTCGGCGGCGAGGGCTGGCCCGATTGGGCGGTTCAGGATGACGGCCTGCCCGCCGTCCCCAACGTCGGCTTCCCGGGCAACTACCTGGTGATGGCGGCGCTCAATCGCGCCTACGACCACTTCTGGGCGAACAGCCCGGGACCGAGCCTCGTCGGGCTTCAGAACCGGTACGTCGCCGCCCTCGCTGCGGTCGCGCGCCGCTTCGACGGCAATTCGCACACCCTCGGCTACGACCTGATGAACGAGCCCTGGCCGGGCAGCGCGTACCCAACCTGCGCCAATCCGCTCGGTTGTCCCCTCTTCGACACCGGGCCGCTGAGCGCTTTCACGCAGCGCGCGATCGCCGCGATCCGGGCCACGGGCGCGCGGCGGCTGGCCTGGTACGAGCCGCTGCTCACCTTCGACTTCGGCGCGCAGACCTCCCTCCCCGACACCGGTGATCCGCAGGCGGGCATGAGCTTCCACGACTACTGCCTGCCGGGGGCCTTCGGCGGTCCGACCGGTGACGCCTGCTCGACCTTCGAGGACCTGCCGTTCCAGAACGCCGAGAGCCACTCGACCTCCACCGGCGACGCGGGGCTGCTCACCGAGTTCGGCGCGACCGACGACCTGGCGACGATCGAGAGGATCATCGACGACGCCGACCGGCACATGGTCGGCTGGCAGTACTGGCACTACTGCGGCTGCGACGACCCGACCACACAGGCCGCGACGCAGCAGGCGCTCGTCAACGACGCGTCGAAGCCGCCGACCGGGGACAACGTCCGCGAGGCGAAGCTCGAGGTGCTGTCGCGACCGTACCCGCAGGCGATCGCGGGAACCCCGCGAAGCTACGGCTTCGACCGGTCAACCGACCGCTTTCACCTCACCTACTCGACCCTCGGCCCGGGCGGGCGGCTCTTCGGACCGTCGAGCGAGACCGAGATCTTCGTGGGCCACCTCCACTACCCGAACGGCTACGTCGTGGCGGTCGACGGCGGGGTCGCCGCCTCGGGTAACGGCGCCGACGTGCTGCGGGTCAGGCCCTGTCCGGGGGCCACGCAGGTGAGCGTGACGGTCGGCCCCCCGGGGAGCGCGGCCGACAGCGGCTGCTGAGCGGCGTCTAGCCGGCCGCCTCGGCCTCCTCGTCCTCCTCGACGGGCACCACCTCGGCCGCGCAGGTGGTGCAGAGGACGACGCCGCTCGGTGGGCCCTCCGTCAGCGCGGTCCGCTTCTCGGCATCGGTGAGCTTCGCGCCACAGTTCTGGCAGCGGTCCGGCAGCTGCTCGATCGTCCGCTCGTCAAGCTCCACCAACCCAGTCTATTCGGCGCTGCACGGCCGGCGGTGGACCGATGTAGGGCGCTTGCCGATGGAGTATTCGGCCAGCCCGCGGGGTCCGGCTGCTCAACGCCTCTTCCCCACCGATGGCATGGATATGACCCGGATGCTCACCGCGATTGCTGCGGTGCTGGTCGCGACGGCCGCCGTCGCCCAGACGGCGTCGGCGAAACCGAGCCCCCGCGGGGGCCCGCCGCCGACCGCAGTCCAGGAAGGCAGCGCGTCGTCACAGGTGAGCGGCGACGGATCCACGACGACGGCCACCGCGACCTGTCCGGGCGGCACGAAGGCGGCGGGCGGCGGCTTCGACACCCCCTCTTCGGCCGATGTGTTCGGGCTCGTCTACGAGTCGGTCCGGGTTAGCCACCATGCCTGGCGGTCGTCCGTGCAGCTCTTCGACCCGGGGGCACCGAGCCAGCTGACGCTGACGACCTTCGTGTACTGCCGCAAGCACATCCCGGAGACCAGGACCAGCGCGAGCACGGTGCCCACCGACGGTCAGCTCGCGGTGGGGCCGACCGCGTCCGCCCGCTGCCCTGCGGGCATGGTGGCGCTCGCCGGCGGCTTCCGGATGCCGCCACCGCTCGTACACCCGAGCGTCACCGCCCTCTTCTTCGACTCGCTGCGCGACGGCGTCTCCGGCTGGGATGCGCGGGTGGTCACCGGTCCGGCCGGTCCGAGCAGCTTCACGAGCGAGGCCTACTGCACCGACAGGGTCACCGCGCCCGCCGAGGCCTACGGCGCCAGCCCGCCCAACGAGTCGGACCTCACGCGGAGCACCGCGAGCGCGAGCTGCCCCGCCGGCCTCAGCCCTGCCGCCGGCGGCTTCACTCAGCCGGACAGCGACCCTTCGAGCTTCTTCTTCGTCGACTCCTCGAAGCGGGTAGGGGACAGCTGGCAGATCTCGGGGCTGCACGTGGGCAGCGAGCCGCCGGCGACGCTCGACGCCGCCGCCTACTGCGGCTGAGGCGGCGGCCCTAGTACGGCGGCAGCCGGTCGTACCAGTCGCCGAGCACCCTGAAGGCGGTCCAGAACCGCTGCTTCGCGTCATCGGTGTCGAGCGAGTCGTCGATGTCCGGCACGTAGAGCGCGTCGATCGTCGGCGTCAGCCGCTGGATCTCGCCCTCGAGCGGCTCGACCTCATCGGCGAGCGGCAGCTCGAGGGCGTTGAGGATCTCCAGGGCCTCCTCGCCCATCACGACCACGATGCGCGGCTGCACGATCGCGATCTCCTCCGCGATCCGCGCCAGGCAGGCCTCGGAGGCATGGGTCGGGTCCGTCAGCGGGCACTTCACGCAGAGAGTCCCGAAGACGACGATCGGGTCGATCGCCAGCCGCTTGAAGCTCTTCATCAGCGCGTTGCCGGCGCGGCCGTAGAAGGCCACGCCCTCCTCGATCTCCGAGGGAGTCGGCGCGCGCTTCAGCATGAAGATGTCCGCCTGCGGGTGTCCGGAGCCCTGAACGGGCATGACGTTGCCCCTGGGACAGTCCTGGCAGGCCGCCAGGTCCCTCCCCAGATCGTTCAGCTCCCGGATCGCGCGCTCGAGGTACTTCTCGCGGATCTCGTCGTCGGTTATGGATGACACGGCGCCCTGCCTTTTCTTCGGCCCCGGCCCGGCCCCTTGCGGGTGCATCAACTCTTGCTCGCGGAGCGGCGTCGGACGCGGCTCCGGCGCCGTCCGTCGCGTTCCGCAAGCGAACGCCCACCGCGCCCGCCGCTGGTCTGCAGGAACTTGAGCGCCTGCACGTAGACCAGGTTCCGCTGCTTGCGGACGATGTCCGCCTCCCGCATCGACTCGAGGAACTCCTGCGGCCCGTCGAAGTCCCGCAGCCGGATCTTGACGCTGCCCAGGCCCTGGGCGACGTGGCTGTCCGAGCCCGCGCCGGGGACGATCCGGTACTTGCGAGCGAAGCGGACGGCCTCCTCGTTGAAGGCCGAGAAGGCGACTCGCGGATTGAAGACCTCGAGGACGTCGATCTCGTCGACAACCTCGAGCAGGTGCTCGTAGTCCGGTACAGAGTGCAGGCGATCGAAGGGGTGCGGCACGTAGACGAGCCCCCCCTGGCGCCTGATCTCGGCGATCGTCTCCTTCATCGACATGCCGCGCTCGATCCGCTCCCGGAGGAACAGGCCGATCACCTCGCCCTCGTGGGCCGTCTTGACCTCCTCGGCGACGATCACCTTCACCCCGAAGCCTTCGGCCATCCGCGCAGCCTCCAAGGCGCCTGAGATCTCGTTGTGGTCCGTGATCGCGATCGCCCCCAGGCCCTGCTCCCGCGCCGTCTCGAGCAGCACCTCGACCGGCGTCGCGCAATCCGGCGAGTGGTCGGAGTGCATGTGCAGATCACAGTGGATGTGGGAGCGATCCCGCAGGCGTCGGCGAATCCCGTCGTTTCCGCTCGGATCGTGGCGGCGGCCCGAGAGCCTCAGGTAGGCCGCCTCGACGTCGTCCGTCACCTCGCTCCAGGAGCGCGCCTCGCCCGAAGCCAGCGCGGCGCGGCGAAGCCGGTCCCGGAGTCCCGCGTCCCGGCAGAGCCGCTCCAGCTGAGCGGTCAGCGTCATCACGTCGCCGAGCGGGAAGAGGAGTCCGCGCTCGCCCTCGCCCGCCAGCTCGCGGTACAGCTTGAGGTCGGAGAGGACGCAGGCCGCGCCCGCCGCGAACGCCTTCCGGACTACCCCGGGGGCAGCCCGGACCCCCCCGGATGCCATGCAGGCGACGTCGGCGCCCGCCAGGAACTCCGCCGGCTCCCCGTCTTTCGGCCGCACCACGCGCAGTCGCTGCCGCAGTCTCCGGCTGACGCGGGCAAGCGGGTCGGTTGGCCCGTCGAACCAGATCACGCCCTCCCAGTCCAGGTCGTCCGGGAGCCTGCGCAGCGCGCGCAGCAGGAGCCGAAGCGCGCCGCGCTCCTCCTCGGCGCAATGGACGATCCGCACCCGCCCCTCCGGGGGAGGCGCGAGGGCGGGCTCGGCGGCGTCGGCGCCGGGCCTGATCAGCTCATAGCGGCCCGGGAAGAACCGCTGGAGGAGCTCGCCCGTCGACTCGTTGCTCGCGGTGCGCTCGTCGATCCGCCCGAAGAACACCTCCACCAGCGTCCGAGCCACCTGGGTCGAGAGCACGCGCTCGACCGGCTCGTGGAAGGTCGCCACGTTGAGGGACTGCGAGTGACGCAGAGCGGCCGAGCCGGTGCTCGGGGCGAAGGGCTCGTGGACGTGCACCAGATCGAGCGGCACCGCCTCGAGCAGCCGCTCCAGCGCTCTGCTGACGTCGAGCGGGATCGGAGCCGGCCGACGGCGCGGGCCGCTCGGCAGCGGGATGCTCTGCCCGATCGCAAGCACCCGCGGGCCCTGGCCCCGCCAGAGGACCGCCGGCGACGAGATCGCCTCTCGGAGGAGGCGGCGGCCCTCGCGGATCTCGCGGCGGGACTCCGAGGGCGCCACGATGACGACACGGTGGCCCCGGTCGACCAGCTCGGCCGACGTCCGGGCGACGAACTCGTTGATCTCGTGCCCCGCCCCCCACGGATGAGGGGTGACCTGCGCGATGGCGAGGGACTCGGCGCCCACGCGCCGAGCTTAGGGAAGCTCGAGCTGCGCCGTGACTACCTGGTCTTCGCCTTGGCCTTGGAGTCCTTCGCCTTCGACGGCAGCCCGCGCTGCCGTGCGTACTTGGCGATGAACTCCTCGGTCATCTCGCGCGCCGCCGGATCCGGCCGCTGGTTGTGCGGCGACTTCATCAGGTAGCTCGACGGGCCGTCGAGCTGGCCGGCGATGCCGTGGTTGAGGGCGAGCTTCACGATCCGGACGGCGTCGATCACGATGCCGGCCGAGTTCGGCGAGTCCCAGACCTCGAGCTTGAGCTCGAGGTTGAGCGGCACGTCGCCGAACGAGCGCCCCTCGACCCTGATGTGCGCCCACTTGCGGTCGGTGAGCCAGGGCACGTAGTCGGACGGGCCGATGTAGACGTCGTCCGCCGGCAGCTCGTGGTCCATGATCGAGGTGACGGCGTTGGTCTTCGAGATCTTCTTTGACTCCAGCCGCTCGCGCTCGAGCATGTTGTAGAAGTCCATGTTTCCGCCGACGTTGAGCTGGGAGGTCCGCTCCAGCCTCACGCCGCGATCCGCGAACAGCCTGGCGAGCTGGCGGTGGACGATGGTCGCCCCGACCTGCGACTTGATGTCGTCGCCGATGATCGGCAGGCCGGCCTCCTGGAAGCGCTTGTCCCAGTAGTCCTCACGAGCGATGAAGACCGGCAGGCAGTTGACGAATCCGACGCCGGCGGCCAGGGCCTGCTCCACGTACCACTTGGTCGCCTGCTCCGAGCCGACCGGCAGGTAGCAGACGAGCACATCCGTCTGGGTGTCCTGGAGGATCCCGACGATGTCGGCCGTCTGGCCGGGCGCCTTGGTGATCTTTTCCT
>Ga0070741_10021332_pt1 | contig 10088 bp, 9 predicted proteins | sample Coa_R1_4_FD_66440 | JGI IMG/M metagenome (GOLD analysis project Ga0070741, IMG submission 66440) | Surface soil microbial communities from Centralia Pennsylvania, which are recovering from an underground coalmine fire - Coalmine... | ecosystem: Environmental > Terrestrial > Soil > Unclassified ...
CGACGAAGATTTCGTTCATCAACGCCATCGCGAACATCTGCGAGCTCGCCGGCGCCGACGTGACGCAGGTGATGAAGGGCATGGGCCTCGACTCGCGGATCGGCTCCGCCTTCCTGTCGGCCGGGCTCGGCTACGGTGGCTCCTGCTTCCCCAAGGACACGGACTCGCTCGTCCACACGGCGGCCAGCCTCGGCTACGACTTCGAGCTGCTGCGGGCGGTGGTCGAGATCAATCGCGAGCGGGCCGCGCATTTCGTGGAGCTGATGGAGAAGCCGCTGAACCCGATGGAAGGCCGCGTGATCGCCGTCCTCGGTCTGGCGTTCAAGCCGAACACCGACGACATGCGCGAGGCGAAGTCGATCGAGGTCGTCACGGGGCTCATGGAGCGCGGCGCCCGCGTGCGCGCGTACGACCCGGTGGCCACCGACAACGCGCGCAAGGTACTGCCCGCCGGCGTGACGTACTGCGAGTCGCCGTACGAGGCGGCCTCCGGCGCCGACGCCGTGGCGCTGGTGACGGAATGGAACGAGTTCAAGTTCCTCAATCTCGAGCGACTGCGCGCGGCGCTGCGCCGCCCGCTGATCTTCGACGGGCGCAACCTCTGGGAGCCGGAGCGGATGCGCCGGCTCGGCTTCGAGTACCACTCCATCGGCCGCAAGCCCACCCTGCCCGCCTGAGCGGATGCGCGTTCTGGTCACGGGCGCGGCCGGCTTCATCGGCTCCCACCTCTGCGAGTTCCTGCTCGAGGGCGGCGCCGACGTGGTCGGCATGGACAACTTCATCACGGGCTCCGCCGACAACATCGCCGCGTTCCGCGACAAGCCCGGGTTCACCTTCGTCGGCCACAACGTCACCGAGTACATCGGCCTCGACGGCCCCCTCGACTGGGTGCTGCACTTTGCCAGCCCGGCCTCGCCTCTCGACTACCTGGAGCTGCCCATCCAGACGCTGAAGGTCGGCGCCCTCGGCACCCACAACGCGCTCGGGCTCGCGAAGGCGAAGGGGGCGAAGTTCCTGCTCGCCTCGACGTCCGAGGTGTACGGCGACCCGCTGGTGCACCCGCAGCGCGAGGACTACTGGGGCAACGTCAATCCCATCGGGCCGCGCGGCGTCTACGACGAGGCCAAGCGCTTCGCGGAAGCGATGACGATGGCCTATCATCGCTACCACGGCGTCGACACACGCATCGTTCGTATCTTCAACTCGTTCGGGCCACGTATGCGACTGAACGACGGGCGCGCGATCCCCGCGTTCATGACACAGGCGCTGACGGGTGCGCCGCTCACCGTCTTCGGTGACGGCTCGCAGACTCGCTCGTTCCAGTACGTCAGCGACCTGATCGACGGGCTGTGGCGGCTCATGCACAGCAGCACGAACGACCCGGTGAACATCGGCAACCCGCACGAGATGACGCTGCTCGAGCTGGCCAAGCGGATCATCCGCCTCACCGGATCGCGCAGCGAGATCGTCTTTCGCCCGCTGCCGGAGGACGATCCGAAGGTGCGGCAGCCGGACATCAGCCGCGCGCGCGCGCTGCTGGGCTGGGAGCCGCGCGTCGACACCGACGAGGGGCTGCGGAAGACCCTCGAGTGGTTCCGGCACAAGCTGCGCGGCTGAACGGACCAGGAAGGAGGTGGACCGATGATCGACGACGAGCTGAAGAAGATCCTGGCGTGCCCGGCGTGCAAGGGCGACCTCGTGTTCGAGGAAGCGCGCATCATCTGCCAGGCGTGCCGCAAGGCGTACCCCATCCGCGACGGCATCCCCGTCATGCTGATCAACGAGGCGCAGCCCTGGGCTCCCGGCGCCTGAAGCGCGCCACCCAGGCCGTCATCCTCGCCGGCGGCCAGGGCACGCGTCTGCGGCCGCTGACGCTCGCGCGCGCCAAGCCGGTGGTGCCCGTGCTCAACCGGCCGTTCCTGGCGTGGCAGCTGGCGCTGCTGCGCGCGCACGGGGTCACCGACGTCATTCTCGCCTGCTCCTACCGCGTCGACGACGTGCGCGGAGCACTCGGCGAGGCCGAGCACCTCGGCGTGCGTCTCCGCTATGTCATCGAGGCCGAGCCCCTCGGCACGGGCGGCGGGGTTCGCAACGCCGCCGATCTCGCGAGCGGCACGGTCTTCGTCCTCAACGGCGACGTGCTGAGCGACGTGGATCTGTCCGCCATGCGGGCCTTTCACGAGGCGCGCGGCTCGCGCACCACGATCTTTCTGACGCGCGTGACCGATCCGCGGCAGTACGGGCTGGTGGAGACGGCGGACGACGGGCGGATCCGCCGGTTCCGCGAGAAGCCGACCGGCGACGAGCCGATCACGACCGATACGATCAATGCCGGCGTCTACCTCATCGATGCCGCGCTGCTGGCGCGGATCCCGGCCGGGCGCAACGTCTCCATCGAGCGCGAGTTCTTTCCGGCCCTGATCGCCGACGGCACGCCGTGCTTCGGCTGGATCGCGGACGCGTACTGGCGCGACATCGGCAGCCCGGCCGCATACCGGGCGGCGCAGCTGGACCTGCTCCAGGGCCGCGCGGACATGCCGCTGACGCCGCCCGGCGAAGCGCGCGACGGCAGCTTCGTCGCGCTCGACGCGCAGGTCGCGACCGGCGCGCGACTCGTCGCACCGGCCGTCGTCGGCTCGGGCGTCGTCGTCCTGGACGGAGCCAGCGTCGGGCCGCTGGCAGTGGTCGGCCCGCGGTGCCGCATCGCCGAGCAGGCGCGCGTCGAGGGCGCGGTGCTCTGGGAGCGCGTCGCCGTCGGCACGCGCTCGGTGCTCCGCGACTGCGTCATCGGCGCCGACGTGCACATCGGCGCCGACGTCGAGATCGGCGCCGGCGTGGTGCTCGAGTCGGGCGCGGTCATCCCGGACCACACGCGCTTGAGCGCGGAGCGTGGATAGCGCGGCAAATCCGCATGTTAGACTGAGTCAGTGAGCCTCAGCCGCATCCGCAACTTCTCGATCGTGGCCCACATCGATCACGGAAAATCGACGCTGGCCGATCGCCTCCTCGCGCTGACCGGCACGATGGATGCCAAGAAGGCGGTCGATCAGGTCCTGGATTCCATGGACCTGGAGCGCGAGCGCGGCATCACGATCAAGGCGCACACCGTGCGACTGCTCTACCGCGCGCGCGACGGACAGGAGTACACGCTCAACCTGATCGACACGCCGGGGCACGTCGACTTCTCGTACGAGGTCTCGCGCGCGCTGGCCGCGTGCGAGGGCGCCCTGCTCATCGTGGACGCCGCCCAGGGCATCGAGGCGCAGACGCTGGCGAACTTCTATCTCGCCTCCGACGCCGGCCTCACGATCATCCCGGTGATCAACAAGATCGACCTCCCGGCCGCGGACGTCGACGCCACGCGCGAGCAGATTCACGACACGCTCGATCTCGACGGCACCGAGGCGCTCGCCATCTCGGCCAAGCACGGCACCGGAGTGCCGGAGGTGCTGGAGGCGATCGTCGCGCGGATTCCCCCGCCCAAGGGCGATCCGGACGCGCCGCTGAAGGCGCTCGTCTTCGACTCCTTCTACGACTCCTACCAGGGCGTCGTGATCTACGTCCGGCTCGCGGATGGGCGGGTGCGTCCCGGCACGCGCGTGCTCATGATGTCGAACGGGCGGAGCTACGACGTGGCGCAGGTCGGCGTGTTCAGTCCCGACATGCGGCAGGTCGAGGAGCTCTCGGCGGGGCAGGTCGGCTACATCACCGCCGCCATCAAGCGCGTGGCGGACGCCAAGGTCGGCGACACCATCACCGAGGCCGCCCGACCGACCGAGCAGCCGTTTCCCGGCTACCGCGACGCCAAGCCGATGGTCTTCGCCGGCCTCTACCCCATCGAGGACACCGACTACGAGGCGCTTCGCGACGCGCTGGAGAAGCTGCGGCTGAACGACCCCGCCTTCAACTTCGAGCCGGAGACGTCGCTGGCCCTCGGCTACGGCTTTCGCTGCGGCTTCCTCGGCATGCTGCACATGGAGATCGTGCAGGAGCGGCTGGAGCGCGAGTTCAACCTCTCGCTGATCGTGACGGCGCCGTCGGTGCAGTACAAGGTTCTCACCACCGCCGGCGAGGTGCTCGACATCGACAACCCCTCGAAGCTGCCCACGCCGGATCGCATCGAGCAGATGGAAGAGCCGTACGTGAAGTCGTCGGTCTACGTCCCGACGGAGTTCATGACGGCGATCTACAAGCTGGCCCAGGAGAAGCGCGGCGAGCACAAGTCGCTCGAGTATCTCGGCAAGCGGGTCCACATCCGCTTCGACTTCCCGCTCTCGGAGATCGTGGTCGACTTCTACGACAAGCTGAAGTCGATTTCGAAGGGCTACGCGTCCTTCGACTACGAGTTCTCCGACTTCCGCCCGTCCGATCTCGTGAAGCTCGACATCCTGCTCAACGGCGATCCCGTCGACGCGCTGTCGATCATCGTGCACCGCGACAAGGCGTACGAGCGCGGCAAGAGCCTGGTGGAGAAGCTGCGCGGCGTGATCCCGCGGCAGCTCTACGAGGTCGCGATCCAGGCCGCCATCGGCAGCCGGGTCATCGCCCGCGAGACGGTCAAGGCGATGGGCAAGAACGTCACCGCCAAGTGCTATGGCGGCGACATCACCCGAAAGCGCAAGCTGCTGGAGAAGCAGAAGGAAGGCAAGAAGCGGATGAAGCAGGTCGGTCGCGTGGAAGTCCCGCAGGAGGCCTTCCTCACCGTGCTGAAGAGCTGATGGACGTCCGGGAAGGCGAGGTTCACAAGCCCGAAGAGGTCACGGCGCCGCCGGTGACGGTGGCCCGCAAGCGGAAGTCGGTGGTGCGCGAGTACGCGGAGGCGATCGCCATCGCCATCCTGCTCGCCCTCGTCATTCGCACGCTCATCGTCCAGGCCTTCACCATCCCGTCCGGCTCCATGATGGACACCCTGCTGGTCGGCGACTACATCCTGGTGAACAAGTTCCTCTACGGTCCCGAGCTGCCGGTCACGGACTACCGGCTGCCCGGCCTCCGCGACCCGCATCGCGGCGACATCATCGTGTTCAAGTATCCCCAGGACGAGAAGCGCGACTTCATCAAGCGCATCATCGGCACCCCGGGCGACACCGTGCAGGTGCGCGGCGACCAGGTGTTCGTCAACGGCACCGCCCTCGTCGAGCCCTACGTGCGCAAGACGGACAGCGCGCTCGGCGATCGCGGACAGCCGACCTACTGCGGCTACGCGTACGCCTGCGATGCGACGGTGGTCCCGCGTGACTCGTACTTCGTCATGGGCGACAACCGGAACAACTCCCAGGACTCGCGATACTGGGGCTTCGTGAAGCGGGACAAGATCAAGGGCAAGGCGTTCCTGATCTACTGGTCCTGGGACTCGGACCGTCACTGGCTGCGCTGGTGGAGACTCGCGCACTACATTCCCTGAGTCCCGAGGCCGGCGACGCGCTCCGCACGGCGTCGCCGCGCGATGGCTCGCTCGGCTTCTACCTCCACGTTCCGTTCTGCACCCGGCGCTGCCACTACTGCTCGTTCAACACGAGCCCGCTCGAGGACGAGGCCGCCATGCGCCGGTTCCTCGCCGCGCTCCGCGCCGAGCTCGACCTCCTGGCCGCGCTCCCGTGGGCGGGCGAGCCCCGGATCGCCAGCGTGTTCTTCGGCGGCGGCACGCCGTCCCTCCTCGGGACTGACGCGATGGCCGACGTGCTCGACGCGCTCCGTGCACGCTTCGCGCTCGCGACGGACGCCGAGATCACCGTGGAGTGCAATCCGGAAAGCGTCGAGCGCGACAAGCTGAGCGCCTATCGTGCGGCCGGGGTGAACCGCATCAGTCTCGGCGTGCAGTCGCTCGACGACGCGATCCTCTCGCACATCGGTCGCCTCCACGATCGTCGTGGCGCCCGCGCGGCGTTCGAGGCCGCGCGCGCCGCCGGCCACGACAACGTGAGCGTCGACCTCATGTACGGTCTGCCCGGACTCGACGTCCCGGCGTGGGCCCGTGCCGTGGAGGCGGTCCTCGACTGGGGGCCCGAGCACCTCTCGGCGTACGGCCTGACGCTCGACGCCGGGAGCCTGTGGGGTGCGTCCGGGGTGACCGGCCTGCCGCCGGAGGACGACGTGGTCGCCCAGTACTGGACGCTCGCGCGCGCGGCCGCCGCCCGCGGCTACGAGCACTACGAGATCTCCAACTACGCGCGGCCCGGATGCCGGTCGCGTCACAACCTCACCTACTGGCGCGCCGGCGAGTACCTCGCGGCGGGTCCTGGCGCCTGCGGCCACGTCGGCGGCCTCCGGTACGGCAACGTCAAGCCGCTCGCCCGCTACTGCGCGCTCGTGGAGGACGGCCGGCTCCCCGTGGACAGCGTCGAGCGCCCGACCCCGGCGCAGCAGACGGCCGAGCGCCTCTTCCTCGGCCTCCGGACGGCCGACGGCGTGCCGGCGACCTGGCTGGCCGCGCGGGCCGACGGCGACGCCTCGCTCGCGCGCCGGCTCGAGCAGTGGCGCCGGGACGGCCGGCTGGTCGACGCCGGCGGTCGAGTCCGCCTGAGCGAGGCCGGCTTTCTCGTGTCCGACGCGCTGTTCGTCGATCTGTTATAAAAAAAGGATGGATGCCCGTCAGCGAGATGTCCTGATCGCGGTGATCAGGGAGTACATCGACTCGGCCGAGCCGGTCGGCTCGCGCGTGCTCTGCAAGCGTCACTTTCCGACGCTCTCGCCCGCGACGATCCGCAACGCCATGGCCGACCTCGAGGACATGGGGTACCTCGCCCAGCCGCACACGAGCGCCGGCCGCGTGCCGACCGACAAGGCGTACCGCTTCTACGTCGACTCGTTTCCGCCGCCCTCGATGGGCGGCCCGGCGACGACCGGGACCGCGGCGCTGCCCGCCCGGCGGCGCTCGGGGATCGATGGCTTCATGGAGCGAACGTCGTCGCATCTCTCGGACGCGACGCGGCTCACCGGCCTGCTGCTGGCCCCGCCGCTCAAGCAGACGATCATCGCCCGCGTCGACCTGCTGCCGCTGCCCGACGACCGGGCGCTGGCCGTCGTGGCGACCGACGCCGGATGGATCACGGTCCGCGAGATCAGCCTGGACCCGCCGCTGTCAGCCGAGGAGGTGCGCGCGGTCGGCCGCGAGCTCAGCCGTCGCTTCCGCAACCGCAGCGTGGAGGACATCGTGGCCATGGAGACGGCGCCGGCCGACCCGCTCGACGCGCTGCACACGCGGGCGGCCGCGGTGACCGAGCAGATCGTGGCCATGCTGCGCGGGCGCACGCTCTACGTGAGCGGCGCCATCAACATGCTCGACCACCCCGAGTTCTGGGACATCGAGGCCACGCGTCACCTGCTGCGGACCTTCGAGCAGAAGGAGAAGCTGGCCGAGCTCATGACCGCCCTCGCCAGCGAGGCGGGCGTCCGCGTGACGATCGGCGAGGAGAATCCGGTGACGGCCATGCGCCATTGCACGCTGATCACGTCCACCTACATGTACCGCGATCAGATCCTCGGCATCCTGGGGGTGGTCGGCCCGCGCCGCCTGCCCTATCCCGACGTCATCACGATCGTGAGCGAGACGGCCCAGCACGTCACCGACGCGCTCTCCCGCGTCCGCCAGGACCTCTACCTGCCGTCCTGAGCGCGGGCCGCGCGGCCATCTGCGGAGCCGCTGCTATAATCGACGACGATGAGTGACTCACCGGAAAACGGCCCGCTGCATCAGGACGCCGTCGCCGCGCGCGCCGCCGACGAGCAGCTCGAAGAGCTGCGTCGCCAGCTCGACGACAAGCAGGACCGCCTGCTCCGCGCGCTCGCCGAGGCCGACAACATTCGCCGGCGCGCGCAGCGGGACCGCGACGATTTCGTCAAGTACGCCAACGAGTCGCTGCTGCGCGATCTGATTCCCGTGCTCGACAATCTCGATCGCGCGCTCGAGGCCGCGCGCGCCAGCAGCGGCGCCGCCAGCGTGGTGACCGGCGTGGAGCTGATCCAGCGCGAGCTGCTCCGGGTGCTGGAGCGCGCGGGAGTGACGCGCTATTCCGCCGTCGGGCAGCCGTTCGATCCCACGCGGCACGAGGCCATCGCGCGCGTCGTGAGCGATCAGGCCGCGCCGGACACCGTCGTCAGCGAGACCGCCCCCGGCTATCTCCTCCACGGCCGCGTGCTGCGGGCAGCGATGGTGGCGGTCGCGGCGGCGCCGGACGAGGACGCCGCCTAGGTGCCGCGGAACTATTACGAGATCCTCGGCGTCACCGAGGCCGCGGGCGACGCCGAGCTGAAGAAGGCCTACCGGCAGCTCGCCATGCAGTTCCACCCGGACAAGAATCCCGGCGACAAGAAGGCCGAGGAGCGCTTCAAGGAGATCAGCGAGGCGTACGGCGTGCTGTCCGACCCGGACAAGCGCGCCCACTACGATCGCTTCGGCACCGCGCCGGGGGCCTCGGCCGGCGGCGGCTTCGAGAGAGGCTTCGGCTCGCTGTTCGAGGACATCTTCGACAACTTCTTCGCCGGCGCCGGTGGCGGACGCGGACGACGGGCGCGTGCCATGCGGGGCGAGGATCTCCAGTACGAGCTCAAGATCACCCTCGAGGAGGCCGCCAGCGGCGTCGAGACCAAGGTCCAGATCCCGCGCCTCGAGCGCTGCGACGCCTGCGCAGGGAGCGGTGCGGAGCCGGGCACCAAGAAGACCACGTGCGAGACGTGTCAGGGGCGCGGCGAGGTGCGGATGAGCCACGGCTTCCTCACCGTCGCGCGGCCGTGTCCGCGGTGCGGCGGCGAGGGCGAGATGAACCGGAGCCCGTGCCGGAGCTGCCGCGGCGAAGGCCGCCAGCGCGCCGAGCGCACGCTGTCGGTGAAGATCCCCGCCGGCATCGACGACGGCATGCAGCTGCGCCTCTCGGGCGAGGGCTCCGCCGGCGTCAACGGCGGTCCAGCCGGCGACCTGTACGTGCTCGTCCGCATTCGCGAGCACGCGGTCTTCGCCCGGCACGGCGCCGACCTCGTCACGGATCTCCCGCTGTCGTTCCCGCAGCTGGCGCTCGGCACCGAGGTCGACGTCCCGGCGCTCGACGGCACCGACCGGCTCAAGGTTCCGCCGGGCACCCAGCCGCACCAGGTCCTTCGTCTCCGCGGCAAGGGCATGCCCCGTCTCCGTGAGCGCGGCCGCGGCGACGCGTGCTACCGCGTGCTGCTGGAGGTTCCGCCGAAGCTCAACGCCCGGCAGCGCGAGGCGCTGGAGGCCTTCGAGGACGCCTCGAAGGACCACCGCGGCCCGCTGACGAGCGCGTTCCTCGAGCGGATGAAGAAGCTGCTCGGCTGACGATGGCCGCCGGTGCCGAGGCGGGCTCCCGGTACTGGGAGCTCACGGTCGCCGTGCCCGAGGACGCCTCCGAGGGGCTCACCAACTTCGTCTGGGAGCTCGGCGCGCTCGGTGTGGTCGAGGAGGAGCCGGCCGGTCAGACACCGCGGCTGCGCGCGTTCTTCCCGGCCGTCGCCGACACCGTGGTGCTCGCCGCGCGCGTCGACGCCTACGTGGCCGCGCTCGATGCGCTCGGCTTCCGCGGCGGCGCGCCGGCGCGGGTGGCGGCGGTGGCCGATCAGGACTGGGCGGACGCCTGGCGCGCGCACTTCGCGCCGTTCACACTCGGCCGCCGGCTCGTCATCGCGCCGCCGTGGCAGGTCCCGTCCGCCGACGGCCGGCTCGTCCTCGTCATCGAGCCGGGACGCGCGTTCGGCACCGGTCAGCACGGCAGCACCGCGGGCTGTCTCGAGCTCCTCGAAGCGCTCGTCGAGCGCGTGGGTGAGCCGTCGCGCGTGATCGATCTGGGGACGGGCTCCGGCATCCTCGCCATCGCCGCTGCGCGGCTCGGCGCGTGCGAGGTGCTCGCCGTGGACATGGACCCGGATGCCGTCGCCTCGGCGGCGGCCAACGTCACGCGCAACGGGCTCGACCCCCGCGTCCGGTGCGTCGTCGCCGCTGCGGATGCTGTCGACGCGCCGGCCGCGCCGCTGGTCCTGGCGAACCTGCTGGCCGCCGCGCATCGCGCGCTCGGCGCGACGTACGCGAGACTGCTCACGCCGGGCGGCCTGCTCGTGCTGGGCGGCATCCTCGACGG
>Ga0070741_10021333_pt1 | contig 10086 bp, 9 predicted proteins | sample Coa_R1_4_FD_66440 | JGI IMG/M metagenome (GOLD analysis project Ga0070741, IMG submission 66440) | Surface soil microbial communities from Centralia Pennsylvania, which are recovering from an underground coalmine fire - Coalmine... | ecosystem: Environmental > Terrestrial > Soil > Unclassified ...
GACTTACACGCTGTTCGACAAGGTGCGCGGCACCTATAACGACCACGTGCTCACCTTCGACATGCACATGCCGACCTGGCCGTTCTTCGCGGTGGCCTGGGCCGGCGATATCTCGGCGGTGCTGCTGATCGCGATCCGCACCTGGCGGTTGATCTTCCATCCCGAGGAGATGCACGATCCCGCGATCAAGGCGACGGAGTAGCGCGTGAGCACCAACGCGGTCGCCGTCATCGGCTTCATCTCGCTGTTCACCCTGATGCTGCTGCGCGTGCCCGTCGGCATGGCGATGGGCCTCGTCGGCGTGTCCGGCTTCAGCTATCTGGTCGGCGGCAACGCGGCGCTGAAGCTGGTCGGCCAGACCTCGATGCGCACGGTGACCGACTACACGTTCGGCGTGATCCCGATGTTCCTGCTGATGGGCACCTTCGTGTCCAATTCCGGCATGAGCCGCGAGCTGTTCCGCGCCGCCAACGGCTTTGTCGGGCATTTGCGCGGCGGACTCGGCATCGCCACGGTGGCGGCGTGCGGCGGCTTTGCCGCGATCTCGGGCTCCTCGGTCGCAACCGCCGCCACCTTCTCCGCCGTTGCTTATCCCGAGATGCGCCGCTTCGGCTACCCGCAGTCCTTTGCGACCGGCGTGATCGCGGCCGGCGGCACCCTGGGCGCGATGCTGCCGCCGTCCACCGTGCTCGCGGTCTACGGCATCATCACCGAGCAGGACATCGGCAAGCTGTTCATGGCCGGCATCGTTCCCGGCCTGCTGGCGATGACCATGTACATGGTCACCATCACGCTGATCGGCTTGATCCGGCCGGACTTCCTGCCGCGCGGCCCTGCGATCCCCTGGCGCGAGCGCTTCGCCGGCCTGCGCGACATCTGGGCGCCCGTGCTGCTGTTCATCTTCGTGATCGGCGGGCTCTATGGTTTGCCCTATCTGCCGCGCTTCACGCCGACCGAAGCCGGCGGCGTCGGCGCGTCAGGCGCGTTCCTGATCGGCGTCGCCACTGGCCGTCTCGACAGGCAAAAGATTCTCGCCTCGCTGCTGCAGGCGACCCGCACCGCAGCGGCCGTCTTCACCGTGCTGATCGGCGCGCTGATCTTCGGCTATTTCCTCACGGTGACGCAGACGCCGCAGAAGGTCACGGAATTCCTGACCGGCCTCGGGCTCGGCAGCTACGGCGTGCTCGCCGTCATCATGGTGATGTATCTCGTGCTCGGCTGCCTGATGGACGCGATGGCGATGATCATCCTCACCGTGCCGATCATCTTCCCGGTGGTGACGCATCTCGGTTTCGATCCGATCTGGTTCGGCGTCATCATCGTGATGACGGTCGAGCTCGGCCTGATCCATCCGCCCGTCGGCATGAACGTGTTCGTCATCAAGAGCGTGGTGAAGGATGTGTCCTTTGCCACTATTTTCAAGGGCGTGATCCCGTTCGTCGCAACCGACCTGGTGCGGCTGGTGATCCTGATCGCGTTTCCGATCCTGGCGCTGTGGCTGCCGACGCGCATGGCGGGGTGAACGATGGCTCCCGAACTCCGCACCGAATACGCCTTCACCATCATCGCTGAGATCGCGGAGGTGACCACCGCCGGCGATCTCGGTTACGGCGTCCGCCGCATCATTCCGATCACGGGCGGCGAGGTGCGGGGCGCGAAGGTCAACGGCAAGGTGCTGCCGTTCGGCGCCGACTTCCAGATCATCCGGCCCAACGAGCTGATCGACCTCGAAGCCAGATACGCGTTCGAGACCGATGACGGCGCAGTGGTCTATGTCGAGAACAGGGGCATCCGCTTCGGGCCGGTTGAGTTGTTGCAAAAGCTCAAGCGCGGCGAGCCGGTCGATCCCAAATCGATCTATTTCCGGACGTTGCCGAAATTCGAGACCGGCCACCAAAACTATCGCTGGCTGATGGAACACGTCTTCGTCGCCTCCGCCGCGCGCCACGTCGACCGCGTCGTGATCGACGTGCATATGGTGCTCTAACCCTCCCCCTTGCGGGGCCCGCAAGGGGAGGGTGAAGAAACGCTCCGCTACGACAGCGGTTATTGACTCCCTCGCCAATAGTTATAAAACATAACTATTCTGGTCAGGACATAATATTCCATGGGAAACGCCGCCGCCTCGCGCGAGGACGCCTCAGCGCTGCTCAGGGTCGAGAGATCGGGTGCAGTGCTGACCGTCGGCCTGAATCGGCCGGCCAGGCGCAATGCGCTGAACGACGGCATCATCCTTGCGATCGGCGAGTGCTTTGCCGAGCTGCCCGACGACATCGGCGCTGTCGTGATCCACGGCATCGGCGACCACTTCTCCTCCGGCCTCGATCTTTCCGAGCTGACCGATCATGACGCCACCGGCGGGCTGATCCATTCCCAGATGTGGCATCGCGTGTTCGACCGCATCCAGTACAGCCGCGTGCCTGTGATCGCCGCGCTGAAAGGCGCGGTCATCGGCGGCGGGCTGGAGCTTGCCTGCGCCGCGCATATCCGCGTCGCCGAACCCTCGGCCTATTTCGCGTTGCCCGAGGGCCAGCGCGGCATCTTCGTCGGTGGCGGCGGCTCGGTGCGGCTGCCTCGGCTGATCGGCGTTGCCCGGATGACCGACATGATGCTGACGGGGCGGGTCTATTCCGCGACCGAAGGCTCGGCTTACGGCTTTGCGCAATATCTGGTCGAGGCGGGCGGCGCGCTGAACAAGGCGCAGGAACTTGGCGCGCGCATCGCCTCCAATGCGCCGCTGACCAATTTCGCCGTGCTGCAGGCGCTGCCGATGATCGCGGAAGCCAATCCGCAGACCGGGCTCCTGATGGAGTCGCTGATGGCGACGGTGGCGCAGAGCGACAGGGAGGCCAAGCGCCGCATCCGCGAATTCCTCGATCGCAAGACCGCCAAGGTGAAGCCGGTATGACCGCGCAGGCCACCAGCACGCGCGCCGCCGCGCATCCGCTGCGCCGGATCTCGTTCGGCGATCCCACCGTGACGATCGAGCGCAAGGACGACGGCACCATCTATCTGCGCCCGACCGAGCGGCTTGCCGACTATCCGCGCCGTCTCACCGATCGCCTGCATCATTGGGCGGCTGCCACGCCGGACAATGTCTACATGGCGGAACGCGTGGCCGGCGGCGACTGGCGCAGGCTCACTTACGCCGGGCTGTTGACCGCGAGCCGGCATATCGCTTCCGCGCTGCTGTCGCGCGGCCTGTCGGCGGAGAAGCCGGTCGTCATCCTCTCCGGCAATGCGATCGATCACGCGCTGGTCGCGTTCGGCGCGCTCTATGCCGGCATCCCCTTCTGTCCGGTGTCGCCGGCCTATTCGTTGATCTCGAAAGACTACGGCAAGCTCGCCTATGTGATGAAGTTGCTGACGCCCGGCCTCGTCTTTGCCGACGATGCCGACAAGTTCGCCGCGGCGCTGGCCGCCAACGTGCCTGATGGTGTCGAGATCGCGGCGACATCGGGCGCCGTGCCCGGCCGCGATGTCACCCGGCTCGCCGATCTCCTGCGCACCCCGCTGCACGCGAGCCTCGATGCCGCACACGACGCCATCGGTCCCGATACGATCGCGAAATTCCTGCTCACCTCCGGCTCGACCGGCAACCCGAAGGCCGTGATCAACACCCAGCGCATGATCTGCGCCAACCAGGTGATGATCCGCGAGACCATGGCGTTCCTGAAGGACGAGCCGCCCGTGATCGTGGATTGGCTGCCATGGAATCACACCTTTGGCGGCAACCACAATATCGGGCTGACGCTTTTCAACGGCGGTTCGATCTATCTCGATCAGGGCAAGCCGATGCCCGGCGGCATCGAGGAGACCGTGCGTAACCTGCGCGAGATTTCGCCGACGGTCTATTTCAACGTGCCGAAGGGCTACGAGTCGCTGCTGCCTTACCTGCGCGACGATTCCGCGCTGCGCGCGAAATTCTTCGCAAAGCTGCATGCGATGTTCTTTTCCGGCGCGGCGCTGTCGCCCTATGTCTGGAACAGCCTCGACGAATTGTCGGTGCGCGAGACCGGCGTGCGGGTGCCGATGTTGACCGGGCTTGGCGCGACCGAGACCGCGCCGTTCTTCATGTCGGTCAATCCGCGCACCTCGCGCTCGGGCCATGTCGGGCTGCCGGTGCCGGGCAACGACGCCAAGCTCGTGCCCGTCAACGGCAAGCTCGAGGCGCGCGCCAAGGGACCCAATGTCACGCCCGGCTACTGGCGTCAGCCGGAATTGACCAAAGCTGCGTTCGACGAGGAAGGCTTTTACAGGTTCGGCGACGCCATCAAGCCCGCAGTGGCCGATGATTTCGACGCCGGTTTCGATTTCGACGGCCGCATTGCCGAGGATTTCAAGCTCGCGAGCGGTACCTGGGTCAGCGTTGGGCCGTTGCGCGCGCGTTTCATCGCGGCCTGCGCGCCGCTGGTGCGCGACGTGGTGATCGCGGGCATCAACCGTGACGAGCTGGCGGCGATCGTGATCCTCGATCTCGACGGCTGCCGTCTGATCGATCCGAAACTTGCTTCCGACGATATCGCGGCGGCTGCGAACGACGCCGCCGTGCGCGCGGCCTTCCGCGAGCGCTTCGAAAAATTGCTGACGAGCGCGACCGGCTCGTCCAATCGCATCGCGCGCGCGGTCCTGTTCGACGCGCCGCTCTCGATCGACCGCGGCGAGGTCACCGACAAGGGCTCGATCAACCAGCGCGCGGTGCTGGAGCATCGCGCTGATCTGATCGAGGAGCTTTACGCAATGCCGCCGCCACCACGCGTGATCGCGCTTGCATAGGATCACGTCATGTTTCGAACTGGCCGTTGGCAGTCTCCTCTTCACCTCTCCCCGCGTGCGGCAGGGCAATCGCATATGGCCGAAAATTCGGATTTACAGACAGAAAACGAGAGACGTTCGCGATCCGATTCTATTTCGTTCACTATCCGATTCCGTCGCCAGCGTCCTTTCAGCGTCACATGCGATTGCCCTGCCGCGTGCGGGGAGAGGTCGGATCGCATCGTTAGATGCGATCCGGGTGAGGGGGAGTCTCAGTGAGTGCAATTGTCACCGGCTTCGTGGAGAGTCCCCCTCACCCCAACCCTCTCCCCGCAGGCGGGGAGAGGGGGCTTTCTTCGCCTAATTCGCAAGGGAGTATGTCATGCAGTTGAAAGATCAGGCCGCGATCGTGACCGGCGGCGCGTCGGGACTGGGAGCGGCGACGGCGCGAAAGCTCGCTGCGGCCGGCGCGAAAGTCGCGGTGTGCGATCTCAATGCCAAACTCGCCGAAAGCGTCGCCGCCGAGATCAAGGGCACGGCGATCGCCTGCGACGTCACCGATGCATCGTCGGCGGAAGCCGCCATCGCCGCGGCCGCGAAGGCGCACGGTCCCGCCCGCGTGCTGGTCAACTGCGCCGGCATCGGCGTGGCCAAGCGCGTGGTCGGCCGCGACGGGCCGCATCCGCTCGCCGATTTCGAGCGCGTCATCAAGGTCAATCTGATCGGCTCGTTCAACATGCTGCGGCTTGCGACCGCGGAAATGTCGAAGCTTGCGCCGCTCGACGGCGGCGAGCGCGGCGTCGTGATCAACACCGCATCGGTCGCTGCCTATGACGGCCAGATCGGGCAGGCCGCCTATTCGGCGTCCAAGGGCGGCATTGTCGGCATGACGCTGCCGATCGCGCGCGAACTCGCGCAGTTCGGCATCCGCGTGCTGACCATCGCGCCCGGGCTGTTCCTGACGCCGCTGCTCGGCGGCCTGCCGCAGGAAGCGCAGGACTCGCTTGCGGCCGCGATCCCATTCCCACATCGGCTCGGCCAGCCCGAGGAATTCGCGCTGCTGGCGATGCACATGATCGACAATCCCTATCTCAACGGCGAGGTGGTGCGGCTCGACGCATCGCTGCGCATGGCGCCGAAATAGGCCGGCGCCATGTTCGTGCACCGGCGCGATGTTCAGATCCAGTGGGGCGATTGCGACCCCGCCGACATCGTTTTTTATCCGCGTTATTTCGCGATGTTCGACGATTCCACCTCGATCATGTTCGAAGCCGCCGGCTTCTCCAGGCAGGACGTCATCCGCAAATACGGTCTGGTCGGCATTCCCATGGTCGACACCCGCGCAAAGTTCTACGTCGCTTCGACCCATGGCGACTGGATCGCCATCGAGAGCCGGATCGAGGCCTTCAGGCGTTCGAGCTTCGAGGTGACCCACAGAGTGTTCAAGGGCGAGGCACTGGCGATCGAAGCCTTCGAGACGCGCGTGCTGGTCGGCCGCCATCCGGACGATCCGAGCAGGCTGAAGTCGGCGCCGATGCCGGAGGAGATCATTGCGAAGTTTACGCGCGGCTAAAGGCCGCTTACTCGGGTTCACGCCTAAAGAAGGGTTGAATTAACGACCGAAGTTCTGCACATCGACGACAAATCTGTTCAGGGAGGAAGCAATGAAATCAGTCTATCTCGCGGCGGCCGCGCTTGCCGCGGTTCTCGCGCTGCCGGGCTCGCCGGTCTCGGCGCAGACCAACGAAATCAACATCGGCATCACCGTCGTGACGACGGGGCCCGCGGCCGCGCTCGGCATACCCGAGCGCAACGCGCTAGAATTCGTGCCGAAGGAGATCGCCGGCGTGCCGCTGAAGCTGACCGTGCTCGACGACGCCGGCGATCCGACTACCGCCACCACCAATACGCGCCGCTTCGTCACCGAGCAGAAGGCCGATATCATCATGGGCTCGTCGAATACGCCCGCGACGATCGCAGTTTCCAACGTCGCCAACGAGGCCGGCATTCCGCATCTGGGGCTCGCGCCGTTCCCGATCACCCCGGAACGCATGAAATGGTCGGTTGCCCTGCCGCAGCCGATCCCGATCATGGGCAAGGTGCTCTACGCCCACATGAAGGCGCACAACGTCAAAACCGTGGGCTATATCGGCTACTCCGATTCCTACGGCGATCTCTGGTTCAACGATTTCAAGAATCAGGGCACGCCGCTGGGTCTCACCCTGGTCGACGAGGAACGCTTCGCGCGTCCCGACACGTCGGTCACCGGACAGGTGCTCAAGCTCATTGCCGCCAATCCCGACGCCATCCTGGTCGGCGCCTCCGGCACGGCGGCCGGCCTGCCGCAGCAGGAGTTGCGCGATCGCGGCTACAAGGGCCTGATCTACCAGACCCACGGCGCCGCCAGCATGGATTTCATCCGCATCGCCGGCAAGGCCGCGGAAGGCGTGCTGATGGCCTCTGGTCCCGTGATGGATCCCGAGGATCAGCCGGACAGCGCGCTGACCAAGAAGCCGGGTCTTGCGCTCAATGCCGCCTACGAGGCGAAGTATGGACCGAGCAGCCGCAGCCAGTTCGCCGGCCACGCCTGGGATGCGTTCCTGATCCTCCAGCGCATCATTCCGACCGCGCTGAAGACCGCAAAGCCCGGCACGCCGGAATTTCGTGAAGCCATCCGCCAGGCGCTCCTGACCGAGCGCGACATCGCGGCGAGCCAGGGCGTCTATAATTTCACCGAAAAGGATCGTTACGGCCTCGACGACCGCTCGCGCATCCTGCTCACGGTGAAGGACGGGAAATACGTGCTGGCGAAGTGAGGCAGACTTTCACAGCCCAATCCGGGGCCGCCGGATCGCTCCCGATCCGGCGGCCCCGGCATATTGTCAGGGCCTGTCGTGCTCTTCGGAAATGTCCTTGTTGGTGTAGTCGGGCATCATGGCGGTCGCCGCTATGCTGACGACCGCGCAGAACAGGATGTAGACCGCGATCGCGTAACCGGAGCCGGTGGCCGCGAGCAGCGCAGTGGCGATCAACGGCGCCGGGCCGCCCGAAATGACCGATGAGAGCTGGTAGCCGATCGAGCAGCCGCTGTAGCGCAGCCGCGGGGTGAAGCATTCGGCGATCAGCGCGGCCTGCGGGCCGTACATCAGGTCGTGCGGCACGAATGACAGCACGATGGCGATGAAGATCAGCACCGGCGCCGCGGTGTTGAGCAGGCCGAAATACGCAAAGCCGAACAATCCGGTCAGGATCGAGCCGATCAGGTACATGCGCTTGCGTCCGATGCGATCGGACAGGTGCCCGGCGAGAGGGATGGTCACGAGCGAGACGAAGCCGGCGCAGATCAGGCTGATGAGCAGGAAATCGCGATCCTGGTGGATGACCTGGGTGCCGTAAGCGAAGACGAAAGCCAGGTAAATATAGGCCGGCGCCTGCTCGGCCATCCGCGCCAGCGCCGCGAGAATGATCGACCGCGGTTGACGCTTGATCACCTCGATGACGGGCACCCGCGCAACACGGTTTTCGGCGACGATCCGCCGGAATGTCGGCGTCTCCATGATACCGAGCCGGATATAGAGCCCGATGGCGATCATCACGAGGCTTAGCAGGAACGGAATGCGCCAGCCCCAAACCAGGAACTGGTCGCCGGAAATGCGGCTGAATGCCAGCACCGCGATGTTTGCCAGGAGCAACCCGGCCGGACCGCCGAGCTGCGGCCAGGAGGTGATGAAGCCGCGGTGCTGGTTGGTCCGCGCCCACTCCATCGACAGCAGCACCGAGCCGCCCCATTCGCCACCGACGCCCACGCCCTGGATGAAGCGGATGACGGTCAGGATGACGGCGCCCCAAATGCCGACGCTCTCATAGGTAGGGACGAGGCCGACCGCGGCGGTGGCGAGCCCGGTCAGCAGCAGCGTGGCGATCAGCGCGGCCTTCCGACCCATGCGGTCGCCATAGTGGCCGAAGATGACGGCTCCGATCGGCCGGGCAATGAATCCGACCGTGTAGATGGCGAATGCCTCCAGCACGCCAACCAGAGGATCGGACTTCGGAAAGAACAGCTTGCCGAAGACGAGACCGGTGACCGTGCTGTAGAGCAGGAAATCGTACCATTCGATGGTGGTGCCTACCGTGCTGGCGATCATTGCGCGGCGCAACTGCGCGCGGTGGTCGGTTTCCGATAACGGGGCGGCGGTTAGGTCCAGTGTCGTCATGACGAATCTCCCTGGCTCGCATCGCGCGAGTCCACATTGGAATGCGTTTCGTCCCCATCCACGAACGTGGATGCTGGTATTGACTACTGTTTGTTATTTGGTTGGGGCGACGCCGTCGTTGTGCGTTGGGCCCATGCCGGCTTCAGGAGGCGTCCGGCATGGCGAGCGGCGCGAACCGATCCACCATCGCGGGATGAGCATCCCTGACAACACGGTCTTGCAGCTTGGACTTTAGCCGGGCGGCTTGGGCGGTAAATTCGACCTTGGTCTGTGGTTTCCCGGTCCGGCGCGACGGCCCGTCGCAAAAAGCGTCTGGTGCCCACTTTCCGAAGTTCGCGTTCTTCAGATCGGCGGCGCTAGATCGCGTTTTCGCCTTCGTGGGTGAATCCCAGATAGCTCGCGGCGACGCGTTCGTTCGTCGCGAGCTCGGAGGCCGGTCCCTCCAGCACGAACTCGCCGAGCTCCATCACCAGCGCGCGATCGGCGACGCGAAGTGCTGCCTGCGCGTTCTGCTCGACCAGCAGCACCGAGACGCCGCTGGCGCGCAACTCTGCGATGGTGCGGAAAATGTCGGCGACGATGATCGGCGCCAGCCCCAGGCTCGGCTCGTCCAGCATCAGAAGACGCGGCGCGCCCATCAGCGCCCGGCCCATCGCCAGCATCTGCTGCTCGCCGCCGGAGAGCGTGCCGGCGAGCTGCTTGCGCCGCTCCTTCAACCGCGGAAACAGCGTGTAGACGCGCTCGAACGATTGTGCCGCTTGCGCTTTCGCGACACGGAAAGCGCCGAGCTGCAGATTGTCCTCGACGTTCATGGTTGAGAACAGCTCGCGATGTTCGGGCACGAGGCTCAAGCCCAGCGCGACGCGGTCCTCGATCTCCAGTCGCGCCAAATTCTCGCCTGCAAGCGTCACACGTCCCTTGAGCGGCAGGATGCCCATGACGGCGTTGAGCAGCGTGCTCTTGCCCGCGCCGTTGGCGCCGATGACGGTGACGATCTCGTTGCTGCCGACCTCGAGCGAGACGCCGCGCACCGCCTCGACCTTGCCGTAGGCGATGTGCGCATCGGAAACCTGCAGCAGCGCGCTCATGCGGCGGCTCCGAGATAGGCCTTGATCAC